>Ga0302322_100002161_pt1 | contig 16548 bp, 22 predicted proteins | sample Fen_T0_2_FD_203757 | JGI IMG/M metagenome (GOLD analysis project Ga0302322, IMG submission 203757) | Peat permafrost microbial communities from Stordalen Mire near Abisko, Sweden - Fen_T0_2 | ecosystem: Environmental > Terrestrial > Soil > Wetlands > Permafrost | place: Sweden: Abisko... | reverse complement strand
ACTCCCACTATGTATGCGTCACTAGTTGACGCTGCAGGGAACTTGCAGTTGTACGATGGGTCGATTCGCTTCCGCGATGCCGAAGGAGAAATTGTGCAAGCCGCAATCGCGCCTGAGGAGTATGCCGATTACATCAGCGAGTCTTCGCTGCGCGAATCGTATCTAAAGGCGCCATATTACAAGCCGCTGGGATACCCAGAGGGCATTTATCGCGTCGGCCCGCTAGGAAGGATCAACGTAGCCACAGCCTGCGGGACTCCACTGGCGGATGCCGAATTACAGGCGTTCCGCGAACGCTTCGGGCGTATGCCACACAGTGCGTTCCTGTATCACTATGCGCGGCTGATCGAAGTGCTATATGCGCTGGAGCGGATGAAGGTGCTGCTGGAAAAGCCTGAGGTGACCGACTCGCACGTCCGGGCCAATGCCGGAGTAAACGCGCTGGAGGGGGTGGGCATTATCGAGGCGCCACGAGGGACGCTGATCCATCATTATAAGGTGGACGAAAACGGCGCCATTGTCTGGGCCAATCTGATCGTCGCCACCGGCCACAACAACTACGCCATTGGAAAGAGCGTCCGGCAGGTGAGCGAGCACTTCGTGAAAGGCAATCACCTCGAGGAGGGCATGTTGAATCGCGTGTCTGCCGTGGTTCGCGCCTACGACCCGTGCCTGAGTTGCTCAACCCATGCGACGGGAATGCCCGAGGTCAGCGTCGCCCTGGTCGCAGCTGACGGCACGTTGCTGGACGAGATTTGTAGTTGAATGAGCAGTACAGTACACCCTTTGTAGTTGGAAAGACTTTATATAGATAGAGGAGCAGCCATTATGTCTTATGTCGTACACGTCACAATGACCGAAGAAGAGGAAGCGCAGAATTCGGACCGCGTAGGGACAAGGATCCACATCGACGGGAAATACGAGTATAAGAACCTGGAAATCGCGCGGGAAGCAGCCGAGGTGGCCTGCCACGCGGCTGCCAAGCTGAAACCATCGCGCACCCGGACCATCGATGATGACGATTGGACCGGACACCCCGACCGTTCAGACTAGGACTATGGGACCGCGACTGCGCCAGCCGATGTTAGAGTCAACTGCAGCGAGGTGAAGGTGAAATCGATGCGTAGGCTGTCGGTCGTTCTGCTTGTACTGACGATATTCGCGGGGCATACCCTCTCCGCCCAAGACAAGGAGAAAGCCGCCACAGCCTCCGCCTCAGCGTGGCTCGCCCTGATCGACTCCCACCAATATGGGGAAAGCTGGTTCCAGGCATCCAGCGACTTTCGGGGAGCCGCCTCAAAGGAACAGTGGATTCACGCGCTGGATACGGTGCGCACGCCTCTGGGCAAACTGATATCGCGCCAACTCAAGAGCGCAACCTACACCACCAAGTTGCCCAACGTCCGTCCGGGCGAATACGTCGTCCTCCAGTATGAAACCAGCTATGAGAAGGCGCCGGGCATGAACGAAACCCTGGTGATGATGCGGGAAAAGAACGGAAGCTGGAAAGCGGACGGATACTTCATCAAGCGGTCCGGCCAGTGAGAAGCATTACTATCTGGTAGCGCTACCGGGAATCGAACCCGGGTTTGAAGATTGAGAATCTGCGAATCCGAAAATGCCCGTTGGAGCTGTCGTTCTGCAAGTTGTTGAAATGAAACCAATTCGCTTTCGCTAAGAGACACGCAGGGTCGGTTCTAGGCACAGCCAATTGGTGGTGAATAACGGGAATTAACGGGTGTTCTGGCCACAAAATGGCCACAGTGCATTCCGATGCGGCTCTTCCCTGGCGACCACTTCAATGAGCAAGAAAATCGTCAGCAACCGTCGCAGTCTGTCGTGACTTTAGCGCAACAAAGCTTGCCATATTCCAGTGGGAGTCCTGGGACTTGACCCATGCCTCCGTCCTAAAAACAATACAGATATTGACAAGTGCAGAGGTTTTGGTACAGTTTGAGTATGAAGACACCCATGGAGCGCGTGCTCGACCTTGCTGGTCGACAGTCGGTCATACGCCCTAAAGAGCTTGATCGGCTCGGCGTCCCGCGCAATTACCTCGGCCGCCTGACACACGCCGGCAAGCTGGAAAAAATCGGGCGAGGGCTCTACACGTCTCCAGAGGCCCCGGCTACTGAACACCAAACTCTGCTCGAAGTGGTTACGAAAGTACCCCGTGCAGTGGTTTGTCTTTCGTCAGCGCTACGCTTCCATGGGCTGACCACCGAAAACCCATTTGAAGTCTGGATTGCCCTTGGGCGTGGAGCTTGGGTACCTCGGGCGGGCTATCCACCGATTCGAGTTGTGCGGTTTTCAAGTCAGTCGCTCACATTCGGCGTCACGGAATATCCCGTCGAAGGCGGCAGAGTTCGGGTTTACACTCCAGCCAAGACCGTCGCCGACTGCTTCAAGTTCAGATCCAAGGTCGGGACGGAACTTGCAATCCAGGCCCTCCGAGAATGTTTTCGCGAGAAGAAGTCGTCCATGGATGAGCTTTGGACGGCGGCGAAGGTCTGTCGGGTGGCAAACGTAATGCGGCCCTATATGGAATCTCTTTCTTGAGCAAGAAGGTTACAAACATCTCGGCATCAATCAGGCAACGCCTTTTGAATCTTGCGCGCACGCGCAACGAAGATTTCGGGCTGCTGCTAACGAAGTATGCTCTTGAACGCATTCTCTATCGAATCAGTCAATCCAAGTACCGAACAGTCTTTGTGCTAAAGGGAGCATTGCTCTTTGAACTCTGGACCGACCAAGCACACCGTCCCACGAGAGATGCGGATTTCCTTTCCCAGGGTGAAAACGATCCGGTTCGCCTTGAAGCGGCTTTTAAGGAAGTATGCACAACTTCAGTCGCAGACGACGGGTTGGTCTTTGACCCTGAGAGTGTCACTGCTCAACGCATCAAGGAAGGTGCCGATTATGAGGGCGTGCGGGTCCGTTTCTTAGGGTTCCTCGAAAAAGCTCGGATACCAATACAAATCGACATCGGTTTCGGTGACGCAATTACGCCGCACGCCGTCAAGAGCACGTTTCCGGCGATGCTAAATGGTCCAGCACCTGTGCTGCTCACGTATCCCAAAGAAACTGTCGTTGCAGAAAAGTTCGAGGCGATGGTGAAACTGGGGATCGCAAACAGCCGGATGAAGGATTTCCATGACCTTCGGACTCTGAGCGACCTCTTCCCTTTCGAGGGTGCGGTACTTTCCGACGCCATCAAGCGGACGTTCGCAAGGAGAAAGACCGCGCTACCTGCAACAGAGCGTCCAATCGCATTCACCCTCGAGTTCTTCGAGGATGAGGAGAAGAAGCGTCAGTGGAGCGCATTTGTTGCAAAGAACAAGCTCTGGATAGCGTCTATTTCGCTGGAAGAAGTCGTCGCCGCTATCGAGCGCTTCGTCATGCCCGTACTCACGTCCATAAACACCTCTGAGGAGCTGCGTTGGTCATGGGCTCCGGGGGGTCCGTGGGTGGCGGAGAAAAGAACAGCAACGTGAAGATTAGACACGCGATTAGAGCAACGTGAGTTGCGAGTGGTCCAGCTCCGTCACTTACTCCAGCATGCGTTTTACGGGTATCGAACCGGCCCCCGATCAGAGTCGACAAATGCAGGGACCGTCTGCGTCTATCAACCCCCTGAATCAGCGCTCGGCTCAGGGATTTCGACGTTTAGGCCAGCTTTCGTGTCGGTTGTACTAGAACGGCGGATATCCTATCGCCTGCTCTGCGTCTCGCCAAACAGTTGGAGAAAGGGCGACTCACTACTGCTTCACGTTCCGCCAATGTCGACGATCTCGTTGGGCCCGCGGAAATCCACTGGCAATCGCCTGTTTGCCGAATCGACTCGCGACCACGTGCGGCAAGCCAAGGTGCCACCCTCGTATGCAACAGAAAACCATGCCCTGTGTGATTTAATGATCCGGAACCCGTGTTGACCACTCCCGACAGATGCGCGCGAGACTTCGATGACAAGAGCGCACCGGCCTTGCATGATCCAACAGGCGCAGGGACGCCTGACTGGGAGGCAACTCCGTGTCTATCACGGTTCACCGGCAAAGAACACGATACAGAAACCGGACTCGATTACTTTGGGGCGAGATACAACGGCAGCAGCATGGGGCGGTTCATGTCGCCGGACCCGAGCAGCGGTACGGCACTTCACATAATCAGCCCTCAACGATGGAACATGTATGCGTACGCATTGAACAGCCCGTTGTCGTACACGGACCCAGACGGTCGCGACGCAATCGCAGTAGCCTTTAAGAATCTCGCCTTTCAACTCGGCCACGTGGGAATCGGCTCAGTCCATCAAGATGGAAAAGGTACGTTTGCAGATTTCGGACCAAAGCATGCTGGCTCAATGCACGATGCAGGCAAGTACACTTTCATTGATTTCACAACTCAGTTGGCTTATGGCTCTGATGGTAAGCCGACCAAAGAATCTCTGAAAGCATTGGCTAATGAGTTGGCCGACAAAGAGGGGCAGCCCCGTGACTCAGTGGTAATCACCTATTTCAAAACGAGTGACGCCGAAACCAACATATTGGACACGTATATCACGTTTGCAAAGACTCAACAGGCCGACGGGAAGACGCCGTCGTATTGGGGAGGCTTCCGGGACTGCATATGGTTTTGCCAAAACGGTTTGGCAAAGATCGGCTTGGATCAGAGTTCCTCGATCTTGACAGTACCGAATTTTCACTTTTTGCTCTACCTTCTGACGGCTGATCAATCGGCAACAGGCCAGTCAGACCAAGAACTTTTGAGGCTGAAGTCTTCGCATAAGAGCTGTCTACAAACTAGGGAGGGAAATTGTGTTGACTAAGTCGATCACCTTGATTGCATTTTCCCTCTGCACTGTTCCATTGCTGTTCTGGGTTGCATGTACGCATAGATCAGGTCCGGCTAGGCCTGGTAATGTTTCCGTAGATGCCGTTTTCGTGGCGGGCACGAAGGTTGGGTGGTGGCAGGAATGCACGCCGACAAGAGCGGGCGAGGCAGTCCACTGTCGCATCTGGAATGGTACGGGACTTCTACTCGAGGATGAAGACTTTCTGCCCTGCGACAAGGGATCAACTGTCGGGCCAAACGAGTTGACGATATCGCCCGACCCAGTATTCCCGGGACCAGACCGAGTATTCTTGACTAATGGGCGCATACTGCTCCCAAGCTCGCGCTTTGAAGAGTTGACGATTTTCGTTGACTGGCTTAAGGGGAAAAGAGACACACCCCGGTGAGTCGCGCCAGGTAATCTCAGGGTGGCGGCCTTCTTGTGGAAGCCAGCCTGATCTGGGCAGCGGCTCCTGCCTGATGTCAGCTTACACATTCAATGGCGGCACGAACCGAATTGACGGCGGCACGTATGACGCTGCCGGCAACTACACGTCGGGCGGCTACGTCTACGATGCGGACAATCGGCTGATCACAGCGCCCGGGGGCTACTCGTATGTCTACGACGCCGAAGGACGCCGGGTGGCGAAGAAGACTTCGGGGACAATTGCCAACGAGTACCTGCTCGACGCCAGCGGTGGGCAGTTCGTTGAACTCGACGGTTTGGGTAACGTGTTGCACACGAACATTTTTGCTAACGGCCAGTTGATCGCTACCTACAAGAACGACAACCAGACGTACTTCCACTTCAACGACTGGCTGGGCAACCGGCGCTTCCAGACGAATGCCGCCGAGGACGCGCCGCGTACGCTGGCCCGTACGAATTACCCGTTCGCCGACGGCCTGAATCGCGCAGCCGACGCGGATACCCAACATCATTTCACGCGCACAGAGCCAGTGCCACGCGCATCTCCTGCGTCAAGGGAGTACAGTTCGCGGGCTAGGAGGTTTCCTCATGGCTCGACCAACAAAGACCACCGACACCGATCTCACCACGGCTCTGAAAATGCACTTGACGGCGCTGCAGATTAAGGGCTACTCGGAGTTCACCATCCGCAACCGCAAGGTTCACATCGGGTTCTTTGTCCGGTGGTGTGATACACATGCTATCCGCTTAACGCGAAACGTCTCTGGAAGCGTGCTTAAGGCATACATGCAGCACGTTTTTGAATACCGGAAGCGCAACGGGCAACCGCTTTCGACCTCTTCCAGGTTCGCCAGGCTAGTCCCGCTACGGGTGTGGATCCGGTGGATGAAACGGGAGCGAATGATCTCGGCCGATTTATCAGATCGAATCGAGCTTCCGCGTCTGGGAAGGCACTTGCCCCACGTCATCCTGTCGCAGATAGACGTCGCCCGCATCCTGAAGCAGCCCAACACTCGGACGCCGTTTGGACTTCGCAATAGAGCCATTCTTGAGCTGCTGTACTCGTCGGGGTTACGCAGGCTTGAGGTCGCCCGACTGCAGGTTGCCGATCTGCAGCTAGACCGGGGACTGGTGCTCGTTCGTAGCGGAAAGGGCAATCGAGACCGATACGTTCCAGTGGGTGCAAGGGCTTCGCGCTGGGTTATGCGCTACCTGCGCCGCGCGCGGCCTCGCGCGGCTAGCGATATGGATGAGTCGGCTTTGTTTCTGAGCCGCGAAGGGCGGCCCATCAGCAGAGACCATTTGACAGCTCTGGTACGCCAGTGTGTCGTGCAATCCGGAATTGGAAAGGCAGGCGCGTGTCACCTATTCCGGCACACGCTGGCGACGTTGATGCACGAGAACGGTGCGGACATTCGATTCGTCCAGCAAATGCTCGGTCACGCCGATATCAGGACGACACAAATCTACACTCAGGTCGCGATCCGTAAGCTCCAGGAGGTTCACCGAGCGACACATCCAGCGTGGTAATGATGTGCAAAAGGCCAGCGCATGAGCTGGCTTTTGATGCCAATGAAGTAGTACTCGGTAACTGTCGTTCGCGGATCTTATCTATGGGCTCGCAGCCATTGCGACGAAGTACCAGAAAACAGCGGTAACAATCCCGTTGGCAACAAGCATCGCCCGAGAGACGCCCCTTCCGCTGGAAGCAAGAACTGCTGCTAACAACCCCAAACCGAACATTGAAAATACCGGATAAACCCAGTCAAGATCGACAGGCTTCACGCCTGCTGAGATCAAGTATGCGTGAATGGTGAAGGTCGCTAAGACTACCGCGCTCACAGCATTAACGATTATGGCCGCACGAAAGAGCGATCTTCTCCAGCCAGCAAGCGCACCTCGTTCCCTTCGATACAACCGCCATATCGGCCATAAGAGTGGCAGTGGAAGTAGAGTACAAATCATCAGTAGCATAGCCACCCCATCTTGGCGCACAGGAGATGTCCCGGCCCGGTTCCGCCATCGACGTGGAAGTTTGGAACAGACGTACCCGCTGCTGGGACCGGAAAATGAGGAGACGGCGAGTAATTTATGAGTTGCGGATACTCTCCCGGAGAGAATCGTAAATTGGTCGCGCCAGGGTGGAATCGGTTATAGCGATCTTCGTAGGGGTAGTGGAAAGGACCGATGTTGTCACCAGAAGCCATGCTGTTAATCGCATCAAGCATGCCTCGGTGTCCTCCTGCCCCTAGATATGTGGCGGTTCCTGAACTCAGACCCCCATGAGCAACATCGTTGCCGTCGATATGAAAGTTGAACTGATCCCATCCCGTTCCGGTTCCCTTGATGTCCGCGGCCTGTGTTCCAGCAATGAAAATTCCTTGGCCCGTTCGCTGATCATCTGTCCCAGTTGCAGTCGTGATGTTTACACCATCGCCATTGACAGTTGCGGTATTTCCGCTTTCCGCTTGCCCCAGCGAAGCACTGGTTACGACGGTCGCATTGAAGTTACCATTCGAGTCTGTCGTGCCAGAAACGAGTTGAGTGATGTCCTTGCCATCGGTGCCCTTGCCAATGACTTGAGAGCCGCAGGTATTTGATTCTTCGTAGCACATCTGCAAGAAGTCATGTCCACTAGGATCGGTATACCGCACCGGATTGTTCCCAGCATATGCGTACTTATTCAAAGTCTGGGGGTCTTCAAGATGACCGCCAAATTCGTCAGGGCTTATGAACCGCCCAAAACTGCTTCCGAAGTAGCGAGGACCAAAGTTATCCAGTCCTGATTCGGTATCTCGTTCTTTGCCGGTGAACCGTGATAGACACGGAGTTGCCTCCCAGTCATGCATCCCCGCGTCGGTTGGCTGATGCAAGGCCGATGCGGTCGTGCCACCGAAGTGCTGCGCGCCTCTGTCGGGAGTGGTCAATACGGGTTCCGAATCATTAAATCACACAGGGAGTGGTTTTCTTTTGCATACGAAGGTGACACCTTGGCTTGCCGCACGTGGTCGCGGGTCAATTCGGCAAACAGGCGAGTGCCGGTGGCTTTCCGTGGGCCAAATGACCGAACTCACACCAAATAGTCACTATACGGTTTTCGCCTGTGTGAAATGGGTAAGAACTATAAAGCACAGCAGATGCCCGGTGGCCCCATTCGTGTCAAGAGGGCGCGCGAAATCACAGGAAACCTATCATCTGCCCTAACGTTCCAAACTCTTCACTGCCTCGTCTACCGTAATCATGACCGTGAGCGGATCAATTGGTGAAGCAACAAACCCGTACCTCTCATAGAAGCGCTTCGCAGACTCGGAAATCGCGTGAACCAGGATCGCCCGGATGCCGCCGATTTCCGCCGCCTGCACAGTGCGCAGCACAGCATCCCGTAGAAGTCCCACGCCGATATGCCGCCCTTGAAGAGCCTTGTCAACAGCAAGTCGGCCGAGCACCATCACCGGTACCGGGTCTGGCATGTTCCGCCTCACCCGCCCCGGCGCTTCGGTGTGGGTGATCGCGCCTACCGCGAGGGTGTAGTAACCCACGACCCTCTTGCCAGTGCTCACGACGTAAGTCCGCGACGCTCCGCTCACTTCATTCTGGAGAGCGCGGCGGCGCAGCCACTCGTCCAAGACCGGCTCGCCGGAATCGAAGGTAGACAGGTCATGCTCCTGTGACAGCTTCTCGGGTTGACTTATTTCGTCAAGGCTACGGCTCATCACTCCCATGGTGCCTTTGTCTGAAGCAAGCGCCGCAGTTTCGGATTGCTTGTCGGAGGTTTGTCGAGCTTGGCCCGAAATCGCTTGAACGCGTCTTCTGAGAGTGCGAAGTACCGCCTATCCAGTAGCACCGTTTCAGCTTCACGGCATGCCGTTTCCAGCATGAAATCGGATCGGCTCCGGCCAAGAGCTTCCGCAGCCCGGTCAATTAACACCTTTTGCCTCTGACTGGCACGCAGGTTGATCGTCTCGTCTCGTGCCGTCGTCTGTTTCGTTTCTGTGCCAGGCATCACCGCCTCCTCGTATATACAATGACCATACATGATTGTGCGTACATTGTAAACACATAGGCGGGCCTGCTGACGCGCCAATCGACGGTGGAAACGTTTGAACAGGAAACGAGAGGGCCCGAGAGTTGGCAACACCGAACCCTGGAACTTGCCGAACCGGACCGTTTCCGCGCGTCTCTGCCGGTAAACTTGTACAATTTCACACGGAGCAGAACCCCGTCGTACACGCATCCCATCGTCATATCTCATTTGGGAAGAGAATAGAGGACGTGAACCGTCCCAACAGAATCATGCTTGACCGCGATCTCTTTGGCCACACACTCACGACATTCGATGGTGATGGTCGTCGCATCCTTCCATATAGCATTTACGGCATAGCCATGTTTAATCACCAGTGCGTTGTTTTCTGCGGAAAGCTTCTTCTCCCCAGATGGACGAATATTCACGCTCACAACCTCGCCTGTTGTGGCTCCACAATCACGCATGACAGTCACCGCATTCCAGCGACCGTCTGGCGAGGGCACATTGCTCCAAATTTCTTCTTTGCAAGGATTACACCCAAGAAGAAACGTTAGAACAGTCAGCCAACCACAACAAACTACTCGCTTGCTCATCATTGATAGCACCCTCGCGTGACAAGGTTGTAGCCGTTGGTGATTTGGATTTGATCGGCAGGGTCATCCCCATAGGGCGCAGGCCCCATCGCTGTTTTCATCGCAGAGGCTGTCGAAGCTCCTTGTGCCTTTTGACCGGCGTATCCCGCGCCTCGCAGGGCCACAGTGAACGGAACTCCAGAAGTCGCTGCAACGACTCCATAGTTGAAGTTGCCATAATCTTCATAGGGAGACTGAACTGCCATTGGTCTGTCTAGAGCATCAGGAATATCGTTCATCTGCTTAACTTGTTTGAAGTCTTGAGGGCCGTGACCTTTGACTTGGTTGTAGAAGTTCAACAGGTTCGTTTTCTGGACATTCTGGTTGAGATTCATGGAAGGAAGATGCTGCGGCACTCCTGGACACCCATGAGGTACGACACTCGGAATCATTTCACCAGGGTTTGCCTCGTGGGATTCAATGTCTACCTGATCTGTGCTCCCGTTTACAGTGACGTCTGTGACTTGGCCGGGAATGTCCTCGAAGCTACCTCCTTGGGCTTCACACTCGCCAGCCTTGGCTCCGCCATCGTCCTTGATGGACTCCTGCACCATGGGATACAGAGTTTCGGCAAAGCGCCGGTCTTCAGCACAGACCTGATAACTCTGTTGGATCCCCTGCACGGTTTTTGTTTTGGTGACTGTGTCCAAGCGACACAGCCCGTTCGCGCCGGGCGTGATCATCGCGTAGGTCGTCAACTGCAGTCTGTGGTCGGCTGAGAGTCCATTTGGTCGCTTCGATGCCGTCTTGAAGTCAACCACGCGACCGTCGGTGTCGAGCAGATCGACAATCCCTCGGACTTTTACCCCGGTAATCTCACCCTGCACAGTTTGCTCGACTGCGTGTGGCTGCAGAGAACCCGCCGCTTCCGTCACGTAAGTTGCGGCGAGTATTTGACCCATCGTGGCAAGTTCATCCGCATCTTCACCGTCGCGCAGCGCCGCGTCCGCGATTGCCGACGACCATTCCTCTGCGAAAACACCGTGCAGTTCTTGCGTGTCGATATCGCGGCCTGTGCTTATCTTCCGGCGGAAGTTCCGAGCGAGCGTTCCATGAAAAGCCTTGCCCAGTGCCAATGCCCCGGTGGTCGGCTCGCTCAATCCGATCAAGTATCGGAAGTACCATTTCGCGGGACAAGTCATATACGTGCTGACCTGGCTGGGGGAGAGCGACTCCCCCAGCGCTTCGGTTACCATAGCGTCGCTCATCGCACACCTCCGTCGCGGGCGTGCTGGATGAACAGGCTGAGCGCCATGGCACGCAGGTCTTCGCTGCCAAAGCGGATTGAGAGTCCGTGCGCGGACGCGTATTGTTCCGCTGCCAGGGCCGCGTCAATGCTCGTCGTGAGTGCGGCGCGCAGCGCTGTTTCGGCAGTCCCCGAGCTGGCGGGTGCGCTGGCCGCATTGCCATTCCCGTTGCCGTTGCCGTTCGACTTGACGCGTGCACCGTTGTCGCCATTTTCCGGCGAACCGTGTGTATCACCGTTCGCAGTCATGTTCTGGGTAGCCGCTGCGGAACTTTCTGGCTGCACAACCCAGTCGACAAAACGCCGATTGCCTTCGCGACGTTCGGCGCGACAGATCGCAAACGGTTCGTTCTGCCGGATACCAAGCTCTACCAGCTTGTCGCGCACAACCGGTGGCACGTACATGACTCGTCCGTCGGTGAGCGAGTACATGACCTGGTCACCGAAACGTCCCTGGACTTTCAATCCATCGGGATATGCCAAAGTGGCCGTCACTGGCACATTGGCTTCAAACACAACTCTTTCTTTCATGGTTCACCTCTCTGAGATTTGCTTGCTGCTTGTTCGTACTTTGGTTGGTTGTAGACACGCCTCCGGCTGCTTCGTTATCAACACCGGTGGAGTGAAGTTGGAGGTCAGGGATCAAAGCACGGCGGAGCCACATGCGCTTCACGTGCGAGTATCAACGGGCTAACCATCGGCACCACTTGGCGATGCTCTTCGCAGGGTGTCCGCAAGCCCCCCGACGGTTGCATCCTTGTAGCCGGACGCAGGTCGGGCTGGTCAGACCACAAGGCGAGGGGGTGTTGCAAAGCAGTATTATCAAGGGGTTAGTCAGCCGCTAAGTGAGCTTCCTGCAGCAACTTATGAGGAGCCCGTTCTAGGCGTTTCAGGGCGTATTCCAGCGCTGTTCTAGGCACATCCCCGGAGCAACATCGATCAACGTCGCTGCTTGTTACCCGGAAGCATTGATGATGTCGACCATGGGAATGGGCTGCAGCTTCTGCTGGGTCCAGAGGAACACTGGACATTGCTTGCCCTGATGGACAAAGCTCCGTGCCACCGTGAAGCCGAGAACGAGGTTTTTCAGGGTAATCCTCTGCGCCAGCAGCGGCACCATGTCAGCGGACGCGCAAAGATAAAAGAGCAAATCGATGGAGTTCTCGCCGCTGAGAGTGTTGCTGATTTCGGCGTAACGGTCTTCGGCCTTGAGCGTGCGTTCATACTCCACAGCAATGGTCAGAGAACGTGCGCCAGCGCTGGAACGATCCAACGAAAACACCGCGTCATAATCCTTGGCATACCGGCGGGTCGAAAGGTTCGCGGCCCGGACTAGGAGGTCCGTCCTCCACCACTCGACCGGAAACTGCTGCTCGAACGTTCGCCGGATGTCGTTCAGCAAGAGGGCGTGAGGGATTTCATCCCGTTTCGTGAGCACTCGCGCACCCGACGTCAAACTTAAGAGGCATTCTTGCCGGTTCTCCAATTCCCTCAGACCTTGCCGGGTGATCGCGTAGATCCGGTACTTGCCGATCTGCAGCGTCACCGTCTGTACCAGGCCGCATTCCACCAGACGGCCAATACGCCAGTAGAACGATCCCAAACTGCTGGCAATGTTGGATGCCTTGGCAAACTCAAACAATTGGTAGCTGGTAATGAAGCGACAGTCTCGCACCGTTTTCAGCAGCGCCAGATCTTTGGTGGGCTCCAGAATGACTTTGCTGGGGCGGCGCTTTCCAACTGCCGATTTCATTTTTATGCCAGACGATCGCATCTGCATTCCTCCAGAGTTCTTGTCATGTGGGGACGCGCGGATTCACGCCTCCTTTCCGCTATTGCTCCCCAGTGCCTTTCGCAGCTCCTCTACCGAATACTGTTTCGCGGCGGCCAGAGCTCGTGCCTCTTGTGCGGTCCGCTGCCAATGGTCTCGTTCGTTTCTGAGCTTCGTATTCTCCGCTTTCAGCCGTAGACTCTCTCCAGCCTGACGCGAAAGTTGCGCACGATCTTTGTCGTGTTCACTGCTCAGTTTGGCTAATTTCCTCTGCAGCACATCAGCTCCAGCGCTAACCTGTTCTAGCTCGGCAGAGATTCGCTGGTACCGCAATAATGAGTATCCGGTCACCAGAACTGCGATTGCCCCGGCTGCCATGATGGTCAGCCGTTGGCGGAGCGTGAGTAGGTCCTCGACGGATCCAGCGTCGCGCTCTTGCTGCATCGTCACAGCAGTCGTTGTCTCCTTCTTGGTCGTCTTCCGCGTCGGTTTTTCTGGCAGCGCGCTGCACGTGCCCAGCATGACAACTAACAGCACAGCCACCCCGAGCCACTGACTGCATCTGTTGCCGTCGTAAGCGCACGCCACGGGGATCGTTGGGACTCTTTCGCAGTTCACTTCGTCTTTCAATTCGAAGCATCGGGACATCGCGCGGTCGGCCGCAGGTTTGAATGAGTCGACCACGAAGCGGGCCAGCCGGCTAAATTCGCAATCGTTAAAGCACTCAAACTGCGCCATTTGCGACTGTGCGACTAAGCGTGAGCCGGCCACAAAGCAGACAGTCGCTTGGTCAGGGCAATTTTCCCGATTAAGAGATCTCTTGGGATAACGCATTTCTGGTTTACTCCGGGCGGGATGCTAACCCGGAAACAAGAATCGCGCAAACGGGCGAGATTTCCTTGGTTTTTCAGGACTTTCGTAGCAGTGATCGTCTGATCACTCGCAATGAGAGTCCCCAGCGATCGACGGCGTCGGTCCGTTTGACAGGTATTCCTTCCCATGGAGGATAGACGCTGTGCGAGACCCAACCGATGGTCCGAGGTGCTGCGGTCATGTCGCCAGAATTTGCAAACAGGGAGCGTGGTTATGTCACAAGAAGAAGGTGATCGTCTAAGAAAGCGATTCAACGTTCTGGCCAAAAAGGCCGAAGCGTTCTTCCAAGAAGCCGGCTGGGAATCGTGGAAGGTACGGCGCCTTGCCGACCAGAACTGGGCGCTACTCTCCGTGGAACAGAAGGCGTCGGCCGACGGTATTCGACGCGAGCTTCGTAAGACGCTATCCCTGCTCGTGCCGGAAATTCAGGATGCTCCGCTGCTGGACAAACGAGATCTGGAGCGGTTTGCAAAGCTCGGTCGTACGATGGATGCTGCTCTCCGGATTGAGCCGTTTCGCGGTAACAAAATCGGCCACCTCGCTTCCGACGTGTTTCGAGAGGCATGCGAGGAAGCTCGGGAACTGCTCGAACTTCTGCCGCGAAAAGGCCCGCGGCAACCGCCAGTTGCCGTCAGAGGTCCTTTCTCGAAGTCGCGCAGGTAGACCCTGCAGCCATCAGGCCGCAGAAACACTCAAGGTGTAATTAGTGAAATAAAGTTGGCGGAGAAACTGCAGCTCAAGCCGACGCGGCATCTTGCGTCAATAGCGATCTGTCTCACTTTCCCAGACAAAGTGCGGCTGGTGAAATAAAGCTGGCCAAGACTCTGCGATCGACAACCGCGACGGCCGGGCGGCATTCAGGTCAAGAGCCAAGGGACTCTTTTTTCCACTCAAAGTGTGATTGGTGAACTAAATGTAGCGACAGAGCTGTCTTGGCAGCTTTAGGGATCAAGCGCGAAGATCTCTGGCCCCTAGACAAAGTGCAATTGGTGAACTAAATGTGACGACGGAACCGCGAGGTACGATTGGCAACGGCTTCCGGCGTCCGGTGTCAAAAGCTAAAAGCTCTGGCCTAGACAGAGTGCGATCGGTGAAATAAATCTGCCCAGCACCCGTGGACCGAAGGAGTTACTGACAACGCGGACTGAGAGTCGCCTGACAGTGTCCGGATTCAATAACAGAAAAGCGCCCGTTGCACAGCCAAAGTGTAATCGGTGAAAAAAACTTGAGACCGTTTTTCGCCGATGACGCTCCGGTCAAAACACCCACTCAGCAGAATGGATTAAGGAAATAACTCCGTCATTGGATTTCTGTATTATGCGTGATGTCCACGCGAGCCTAACGCTGATTGACCTTCTCCTTTGCTGCGGCTCCCCACTTTGGTGGGTCCTGACCCTACGTCTTAATCCTTGCTAGTCAGAGCTGCTTTTCCGAATCAATCCCACACGCCTTACCCGTTTGACGGGACGGTGAATTGCGGCTAAACCATTCTGACAAAGCGCAGGACAAATGACAGACATACAGCTTTTGGACGAACAGGAAGTATCGCGGCGGTTGAGGGTGAGCGTTAATACACTGCGCTACTGGCGCGTTTCGGGCGACGGCCCAAATTATGTAAAACTAGGTCGCCTGGTGAGGTATGATGCTGCCGCGCTTGAGAATTTCATCGGGCGCAACCTGCGTGTCTCAAAGGCGAGAGCGACAACGGAGGAAAAACGTGTCGCTCACTAAAAGGGGCAATGTATGGCACTTCGCGTTCCGCTGGAATGGCAAGCGCTTTCGGGGGAGTTGCAAGACCTCGAAGCGGCAGGAAGCCAAGAAAGTGGAGTCGCTGGTGCTCGCGCGGTTACTGGAAGACGGTCGCGCACCGGGAAACAAGAAGATCCCGACGCTGGCCGACTTCTCGAATCGCTTCTTCACTTGGTTGGAAGCTTTGCCGGCGAACCGTCCGCCGAAGGTGCCAACCCGTAAGTATTACCGAGTCGGCTGGCGGATGTTGGAATCCACACTCATCGCTGGTATGAAACTGGATCACATAACGACAGATCAAGCCTCGATCATCGAGGGATCGTCAGCCGCGAACACGAACAACGCTCTGCGCACGCTTCGGCGCATGCTGAAAAAGGCGCACGAGTGGCAACTTCTATCCACGGTGCCAGTCGTGAAACTCGTCGAGGAGTACGGACGGGAAGAACTTATGGAGCCGTGGATGGAGCAGCTGTTGCTAACGGTCACAGCGGGCGCGCGCCTTACGGCGAAAGGCCGAAAGTCGCGTGTAGGTTGGGAGCCGTTTCGAACGGTCCTGTTAATCATGCTGGATTCTGGTCTTCGCCCTGGCGAGATCTTCCGGATGCGCTGGGAGAACATTCATTGGGACAAAGGGTTGATCTTCAACCCCCGCGGCAAGTCCCGCAAATCCCGGCGTTACGTTCCGCTGACCGAGCGCGTCAAAGCAGCACTCCTGATGCGCAAGGGAGGCGTAAACGAAGGATGGGTGTTCCCGTCAAAGAAGGCCCAATCCGGTCATATCACCGATCGCGAGGTTTCCAAGCAGTGGCTGGAAGCCAAACGGTTGGCAGGTATTCCCGAAGCGGTCGTCCTGTACTGTGCTCGCCATCGTTTCTCAACCGACGCGATGGAGGGCACTGGGAACGTGATGGCGGTCATGGATGCGATGGGGCATCAATCAGTCAATACCACGCGCATCTACAACCACTCGAATGTGACATTGATTCGGGAAGCAATCGA
>Ga0302322_100002160_pt1 | contig 16550 bp, 17 predicted proteins | sample Fen_T0_2_FD_203757 | JGI IMG/M metagenome (GOLD analysis project Ga0302322, IMG submission 203757) | Peat permafrost microbial communities from Stordalen Mire near Abisko, Sweden - Fen_T0_2 | ecosystem: Environmental > Terrestrial > Soil > Wetlands > Permafrost | place: Sweden: Abisko... | reverse complement strand
CGGCAAGGATCTTCGCCATCAGGTCGTCCATGAGCGCCTTCTCGTGCATTCGCTATTCCTCCTCGAGCTCCGCGAGCACCGACGCCGCAACGCCGTCCAGCGCGTCCGCGACCGCCGTGGTGACAGGGTCGCCCATCCCGAACGCCGCGCCCTCCACCCCGAACACGATGACCCGCTGCGGCGCCCGCCCGAGCGCACGGCCGAGCTCGAGGGCATCCGGCACGGAGAACGCATGGGTCGAGGCGAGCCCGAGGTCGCGTGGGAGTGGGCCGTCGCCGGGATCGACCCGGTGCACGGTGCCGGCCGCCGCGCCGGACGAGACGGCGTCGACGATCACGACCAGGTCGAGGCCGGCCCAGGCGTCGAGCAGCCGCGTCGGCTCGTCGTCGCACTCGAGCACGTTCGCCCCGACCGCGCGAAGCCTGTCGGCGACCAGAGGGCCCACGGCGTCGTCGCCGCGGTAGCGGCTGCCGAGGCAGGCGGCGGCCTTCACGAGCGTTCGATCTCGAACCTGAGGAAGTGCGTCGCGCAGGAGATGCACGGATCGTAGTTTCGGATCGTCTGCTCGCAGCGGTGCGAGAGCTCCTCGTCCGAGAGGTGTAGCGACTGCGTGACGACGCCGAGCAGGTCTTCCTCGATCGTCTTCTGGTTCTGCGAGGTCGGCGGCACGATCTTCGCGACCAGGATCGTGCCGGCAGCGTCGATCTCGTACCGGTGCCAGCAGATCCCTCGCGGCGCCTCGGTGCAGCCGTGCCCGGTGCCCGCGCGGGGGACCGCCTCGACGAACGACGGCTCCGGTGGCTCGTACTGCGCGATGATCCTGAGCGCCTCGTCCGCTGCGTAGACCGTCTCGACGGCGCGCACGACGATGCTGCGGAAGGGGTTGCGGACGACGTCGCCGAGGCCGACCTCGGCCGCCACGTCGCGCGCGAGCGGCGACAGCTCGGCCGAGCTCAGCGCGTAGCGGGCAAGCGGGCCGACGAGGTAGTTCCCGACGCCGGCCAGCGTCGAGTGGAGCGCGTTCGAGCGCTCGACGTGGGTCTCCGTGAAGTGCTGCTCGTACTCGGAGACGTCGATGTCGAGGCCCGTGCTGGAGACGATGCGGCCACGTTCGATCGCGTACTCGCCCGGCTGGCGGAGCGCGACGAACGCGTAGTCCTGCTCGTAGTCGGGGAAGTCGAAGGTCGCGACCCAGCGCGTGAACTCGACGGCCGCGTCGCGGGCCCACTCGAGCTCGGGCACGAGCGCCGCGAGCTCCGCGCGCGTGGGGGCGCGGTACATGCCGCCGACGCGGAGGTTGACGGGATGCACGGCACGGCCGCCGACGACGTCCATGATCGTGTTGCCGGCCTTCTTCAGGCGTAACGCCATCTCGACGAGGTCGCGGCGGTCGCGCGCCAGCTCGACGGCGCCGTCGTAGCCGAGAAAGTCGGGCGCATGCAACATCGCCGTATGGAGCACGTGACTCTCGATCCACTCGCCGCAGTACATGAGCCGGCGGAGGAGCCGCACCTGCTCGGGCAACTCGATGCCGCAGACGGCCTCCATCGCATTGCTTGCGCTCGCGATGTACGCGATCGGGCAGATCCCACAGATGCGTGCCGTGATGTCCGGCGCCTCCGTGAACTGCCGCCCCCGGAGGAGCGCCTCGAAGAACCGCGGCGGCTCGAAGATCTTGAACTGCACTTCCTCGACCTTGTCGTCGCGGACGCGCACGAGCATCGCACCCTCGCCCTCGACGCGCGCGAGGTAGTCGGTGCGGATCTCGCGCGTCGTGGAGCCGTCAGGCTCGTTCATTGCTCGCCTCCCTGAAGGCCGGGGCATTGGCGTTGAAGGTTCGCAGGGCCCGCACGATGCCGTCGTCGTCGACCCCGAGCGCCTGCCACTGCTGCGCGAGCGCCTCGACGTTCGGGCTCTCCATCGGCCCGAAGCAGCCGTAGCAGCCGCGGTTGTAGGCCGGGCAGATGGCGCCGCAGCCCGACTGCGTCACGGGGCCGAGGCACGGCGTGCCGCCCGCGACCATCACGCAGGTCGTGCCGCGCGCCTTGCACTCGAAGCAGACGCTCGTCGAGGGCAGCCTCGGGGGCCGGCCGTTCAGGAGCGCGAGAACCGTCTCGACGAGCTGCTCCTTGGAGATGGGGCAGCCGCGCAGCTCGAGGTCGACCTTCACGTGATCGGCGATCGGGGTCGACGTCTCGAGGGTGGTGATGAACTCGGGGCTCGCGTAGACGAGCGGGATCCATTCCTTCACGTCGGCGAAGTTCCGCAGGGCCTGGATGCCGCCGGAGGTTGCGCAGGCGCCGATCGTGACGAGCAGTCCGGACTGCTCCCGGATCTCGTGAATCCGGTCGATGTCGTGCGGCGTCGTCACGGAGCCCTCGACGAGGGAGATGTCGTAAGGGCCCTCGAGCTCGGCACTCGTCGCCTCGGGGAAGTACGCGATCTGGACCGCGCCGGCGACGGCCAGCAGCTCGTCCTCGCAGTCGAGGAGGGAGAGCTGGCACCCGTCGCAGGAGGAGAACTTCCACACGGCCAGGGTCGGCTTCTTGGTCGCCGTCGTCACAGCTCACGCACCTCCATGAGGCGTTCCATCTCGTCGAACCGGAAGACGGGCCCGTCGCGGCAGATGAGCACCGGCCCGAGCTGGCAGTGGCCGCAGTGGCCGAGCCCGCATTGCATGTTGCGCTCCATCGAGATGTAGATGCTCTCCTTCGGCATCCCGCGCGCGAGCAGCGACCTGGCGCTGAAGGTCATCATCAACTCGGGGCCGCAGACGAATGCGACGGCGGTGGCTGGGTCGAACGGCGCGCGCGGAACGAGCTGGGTGACGACGCCGACCCGGCCGTGCCACTCCTCGCCCGCGTTGTCGACCGTGACATCGACGTCGACGTCGAACCGGCCGCGCCAGTCCTCGAGCTCGCGGACGAACAGCAGCTCGGCGGGGGTGCGGGCGCCGACGAGGACGCAGACGGAGGCGAACTCGTCACGGTGCGCGAGCGCGTGGTAGATCGCGGGCCGCAGCGGTGCCAGCCCGATGCCGCCCGCGACGATCACGAGGTCGCGGCCGTGGGCCTGTTCGACCGGCCACTCGGTCCCGTACGGGCCGCGCACGCCGATCACGGTGCCGGGGGCGGACCCGGCGAGCGCGTGCGAGACGGCCCCGACGTCGCGGATCGTGTGAACGAGGGCTCCGTCGGCGTCGGGAGAGGCGCTCGTCGAGATCGGGACCTCGCCGACCCCGAACGCGTAGAGCATGTTGAACTGGCCGGGGGCCGGTGCGATGTGGTCCCCGAGCGGCTCGAGTAGCAGCGTCCAGGTGTCCGCCGTCTCGGGGGCGCGGGAGACGACCCGGTACGGCACGGGCGTCATCGGCCCACGCACGGAGGGCTCAGCTGTCGCTGTCGCGGCCATACACGTCGAGAAGTCGGAGGCGGGTGTGCTGGAGCCGGTCGATCATCACTGCTGCGAAGCGGGTCATGAGCTCGTAGCCGAGGGCGCCGTCGGTCTCGCACTTGCCGCGCAGGCAGGCACCGTCGAAGGCGACCGCGCGGACATCGTCGACGGCGCGAGCGTCGAAGTGCCAGACGTAGGGCGGGAAGAGCCACGACCAGCCGACGATCTCCCCGGGATCGAGCGTCTCGATGACGATGGCGCCGCGGGCCGGAGCGTGGGTCGACAGCGACACGCGGCCCTTGCGGACGAGATAGAAGGTGTCCGCCGGGTCGCCCTCGCGGAACAGCCGCTCACCGTGCTCGAAGCCGACGTTCTGCGCGCAACCTGCGATGAGCTCGAGCCGGTCCGGCGCGAGCCCTTCGAAGACGGGGCTCTCCGCCACGAGCTGGTCAATTGTTTGCATGGTCGACCTCCCCGTCGGTGACCCGGATCGCGGCGAGCTCCTCGGTCACGTCGATCCCGACCGGGCACCAGGTGATGCAGCGCCCGCACCCGACGCAGCCGGACGTGCCGAACTGGTCGATCCAGGTGCCGAACTTGTGGGTGAGCCACTGGCGGTAGCGCGCTCGTGAAGACGGCCGCACGCTGCCACCGTGGATGTGCGAGTAGTCCTGCGAGTAACAGGAGTCCCAGCGGCGCCACCGTTCCGCGCCGCCGTCGGCAAGGACGTTGACGTCGTCCACCGACGTGCAGAAGCACGTGGGGCACACGAGGGTGCAGTTCCCGCAGCTGAGGCAGCGCTCGGAGGTGGCCGCGAAGCGCGGGTGCTCGACGTTACGGGCGAGCAGGTCACGGAGATCGAACGACTCGACGCTGCGCCCCATCTGCGCGACCGCAGCGTGGGTGACGCCGAGAGCGGCGTCGATGTCCTCCGGCGTCGCCGGGTCGCCCATCAGGTCGGAGACGATCTCGGCGCCGCGGTCGGATCCAACCTCGACGACGAAGCGATGCTCGTCGCCGACGAGCTCGGTGAGTGCGAGGTCGAACCCGCTCTCGGCACGTGGGCCCGTGCCCATCGAGGCGCAGAAGCAGGTACCCCCGGGCACGCCGCAGTTGACGGCGACGAGGAACGCTCCCTCGCGCCGAGCGCCGTAGTCGCGATCGACGTACGCGCCCTCGAGGAACACCCTGTCCTGCACCGCAATCGCGTGCAGGTCGCAGGAGCGGACGCCGATGAACGCGAAGGGCCGCTCCGGCGGCGCCTCTTCGACGAACTCGGTCGCGCCACCGTCGCCGCGCCGCGCCTGCCAGAGGCGCACACGCGAGGGAAGGAGCCAACGCTTCCACGAATGGGGGCCGACCGGGTAGCCGAAGCGCGCGTCGTCCTCGCGGCGCTCCAACCGGTAGGTGGCCGCCTCCTGCACCTCCGTCCAGCCGGCGGGCAGCTCGTCTGCCGAGGCGATCTCCTCGTACGCGATCGCGCCGTCTCGCCGCGTCGGCCCGACGACGCAGTAGCCGCGGTCGCGGAGCACACCGATGAGGGCGTGCAGGCCGTCGAGGTCGATCACGGCCGGCGCGGGATGGGTCAAGTGGGTCTCTTCTCTCACTCCAGAGATAGCCTTGATTCTGACGGAGCCGGAGTCATCGGTACAGCCCCGGCGCGGCGTGCGGGAATGCCGCAGTCCGTCGGCGGGATCAGCCACTTGCGCAGCGCGTGATCCTCCGTCAGCCTGGGAGGGTGACCCGAGCCCTCGCACCCGAGCGTCCCCGATGTGCCTAGGCATCCCCGGCCAGGTCGTCGAGATCCTCGACCGTGACGGGGGCCTCGCGAAGGTGGACATCTCGGGTGTCCGGCGCGACGTCAGCGTGGCGCTGATCGACGAGCCGGCCGCTCCGATCGAGGTCGGCGACTGGGTTCTGATCCACGTCGGCTTCGCCCTCGCACGGATCGACGAGGACGACGCGAGAGAGACACTCGAGCTGCTCCAGCGCGGCGCCGACCTGCAGCGGGAGCTGGACGAGCTGAGACTGGGCACCGTGTGACCGCGATCGAGCGCGAGGGCTGCATCACGTGCTCGGACGAGGCCGTCGAGGCCGAGGTCGTCAGCGTGAGCGGCGTCGAGGCGGTCGTGCTGGTGGCGGGTGCGCAGGAGCCTGTCGCCGTCGACCTCGTCCCCGACGCGGCACCCGGCGACGTGCTCCTCTGCCATGCGGGCATCGCGCTCGAGCGTCTCGAGCGCCGACCCGGGCGACCGGCTGAAGCCGGTCACCACTCACCGACGTGAAGTACGTGGACGAGTTCCGCTCGGCCGAGCTCGCGCGCGGGCTCTCGGCCGAGATCGCGTCGCTCGTGCGGCCCGGCGAGACGGTGCGGATCATGGAGGTCTGCGGCGGGCACACGCACGCGATTTACCGGCACGGCCTCGAGGACCTGCTGCCACCCGAGGTCGAGCTCGTGCACGGTCCCGGCTGCCCGGTCTGCGTGATCCCGATGGGCCGGGTCGACGACGCCATCGCCCTGGCCGAGGAGCCCGGCGTCACGCTCGCCACCTTCGGCGACATGATGCGCGTGCCGGGCGGACGCGGCTCGCTCCTCGAGGCCAAGGCCCGGGGTGCCGACGTGCGGATGGTCTACTCGCCCCTCGACGCGCTCGCCCTGGCGGCAAGGCTGCCCGACCGGCGGGTCGTCTTCTTCGCGGTCGGCTTCGAGACCACCGCCCCCGCGACGGCGGTGACGCTCCTCCGGGCGCGGAGCCAGGCCACCCCGAACTTCGCCGTGTTCTGTAACCACGTCACGATCGAGCCGCCGCTGCGGGCGATTCTCGAGACACCGGGCCTGCAGGTCGACGCGTTCATCGGGCCCGGGCACGTCTCCACCGTGATCGGCACCGATGCCTACCGCTTCATCCCGGAGGAGTACGGCCGTCCGGTCGCCGTCTCCGCCTTCGAGCCGGTCGACCTGCTCCAGTCGATCGCGATGCTCCTGCGCCAGCGCGCCGAGGGCCGCTGCGAGGTCGAGAACCAGTACACCCGCGTCGTGCGCCCGGAGGGCAACGCCCGCGCCCTCGCGGCGATCGACGAGACGATGGAGCTGCGCGACGACTTCGAGTGGCGCGGCCTCGGCACGATCCCCCGCAGCGCTCTTCGCATCCGTCCCGCCTTCGCCGCCTGGGACGCGGAGGAGCTGTACGCCCTGCCGGGCATCCGCATCGAGGATCCGAAGGCCTGCCTCTGCGGCGAGGTGCTGACGGGCCAGATCAAGCCCTGGGAGTGCGGCGTCTTCGGGACGGCCTGCACGCCGGAGCGCCCGCTCGGCACCTGCATGGTGTCGAGCGAGGGCGCGTGTGCCGCGTTCTACGCGTACGGCCGCCTGCGCCGTCCGGCGGAGGAGCCGGTTGGCGCGTAGGCGCAAGGCCGTCCTCCGGGACGAGCTGATCACGCTCGCCCACGGAGCAGGTGGCAAGGCAACCAGGAATCTCGTCGAGGCCCTCTTTCTCGACGAGCTCGGCAACGAGGTGCTCGCCGGGCTCGGCGACGCGGCGGTGCTGCCGGGAGCCGGGCGGATCGCGCTCACGACCGACTCGTACGTCGTCCACCCGCTCGAGTTCCCGGGCGGTGACATCGGCGACCTCGCCGTGAACGGAACGGTCAACGATCTCGCCATGGTCGGAGCGAAGCCGCTCTGGCTGACGGCCGGGTTCGTGATCGAGGAGGGCTTCCCGGTCGCCGACCTCCGGCGGATCGCCGCCTCGATGGGACGCGCCGCCCGGGCCGCCGGTGTCGCGGTGGTGGCCGGCGACACGAAGGTCGTCGAGCGCGGCAAGGCGGACGGCCTCTACGTGACGACGGCCGGTGTCGGAACCGTTGCCGACGGGGTCGACCTCGGCCCGAGCCGGGTGGAGCCGGGCGACCGGGTGCTGCTCTCGGGCACGCTCGCCGATCACGGCATGGCCGTGATGGTCGCGCGCGGCGACCTCCAGCTGGAGGCCGAGATCGAGAGCGACACCGCGCCCGTGCACGAGCTCGCCGCTGCGCTCGTCGCCCTCGGCCCGGCGCTGCGGTGGCTGCGCGACCCGACCCGCGGAGGCCTTGCGACCGCGCTCAACGAGCTCGCGGAGGCGGCCGGGCTCGCAGTCGTCCTCGACGAGAGCGCGCTGCCGGTACGCCCGGCGGTCAACGCGGCCTGCGAGATCCTCGGGATCGATCCGCTCTACGTCGCGAACGAGGGCAAGCTGATCGCGATCGTCGCGGCCGGGGCCGCCGACGAGGCGCTTGCCCTGCTGCGGGCCTCTCCGCTCGGCGCGGAGGCGGTCCTGCTCGGAGAGATCAGGGCCGAGCCGGCCGGGCTGGTGCTGCTCGACACCGCGCTCGGCGGCGGGCGGATCGTCGACATGCTGGTCGGCGATCCGCTACCCCGCATCTGCTGAGAACCGAGAGCGCAACCAGAACGCAACCGGGTAGGTGCCCGTTCCCGGCGACCGCTTGCCCTCGATGCTGGAGAATGGCCGGAGACGTCAACGGAAGAATCAGCGAGGAGGCGGGACAAGTGAGTGCACCGTTCAAGGGCACGATCAACGTCGACATCCGGGACTCGGAGCCCGACTGGACGCCGTTCGAGCCGCCGAAGGCGCCGGACGGCGCGCCGAGCGTGGTCTACATCGTGCTCGACGACGTCGGGTTCTCGGCGCTCGGATGCTACGGCGGCCCGATCGAGACGCCGAACATCGACAGGCTGGCAGCTGAAGGTGTGCGGTACACGCAGTGGCACACGACGGCTCTGTGCTCCCCCACCCGGTCGTGCCTGCTCACCGGCCGCAACCACACCCGCAACAGCATGGCGTGCATCACGGAGGCCGCGATCGGCTTCCCGAACGCGAGCGGGACGATCCCGCCCGAGAACGGAACGCTGGGCGAGATCCTCGGCGAGCGCGGCTGGAACACCTACATGGTCGGGAAGTGGCACCTGTGCCCCGACGACGAGATGAACCTAGCTTCCACCCGCCGCAACTGGCCCTCCGGCCGTGGCTTCGAGCGGTGGTACGGGTTCCTCGGCGCCGAGACGAACCAGTGGTATCCCGACCTCGTCTACGACAACCACCTGGTCGACCAGCCGAAGTCGCCCGAAGACGGATATCACCTGACGGTCGACCTGACCGACAAGGCGATCGAGTTCATCCGTGACGCGAAGTCGATCGCGCCGGAGAAGCCCTTCTTCCTCTACTACGCTCCCGGCGCCTGCCACGCGCCGCATCACGCGCCGAAGGAGTGGATCGAGAGGTACAAGGGCCGCTTCGACGTCGGGTACGAGGCAATGCGCGAGCAGATCCTTGCCCGGCAGAAGGAGCTCGGGATCATCCCCGCGGATACGGAGCTGCCGGCGATCAACCCGATCGGCACCTCCGAGCGCACCGGACCGGACGGCAAGCCGTTCCCGGCGCTCGACGTCACCCGCCCGTGGGACTCGCTCTCCGACGAGGAGAAGGCGCTCTTCTGCCGGATGGCCGAGGTCTACGCCGGGTTCCTCTCTCATGCCGACAACCAGATCGGCCGCCTGCTCGGCTTCCTCGAGGAGTTCGGCTGGCGCGAGAACACGATCGTGGTGCTCGTCTCCGACAACGGTGCGTCGGGCGAGGGTGGCCCGAATGGCTCCGTCAACGAGATGAAGTTCGCCAACGGCATCCCGGACACGATGGAGGCCAACCTGCCATTGCTCGACGAGCTGGGTGGCACGAAGACGTACAACCACTATCCGAACGGCTGGGCAATGGCGTTCAACACGCCGTTCAAGATGTGGAAGCGATACGAGTTCAACGGCGGCACGAGCGACCCGTGCATCATCTCCTGGCCCGACGGCATGAAGGCGCGTGGGGAGATCCGCGAGCAGTATCACCACGACGCACTCGACATCGAGGCGCCGGAGGCGATCAAGGGACACACGCAGACCCCGTTCGACGGCGTCAGCATGCGTTCCAGCCTCGACGAGGCAACAGCGCCGAGCACGCGACGGACCCAGTTCTACGCGATGCTCGGCTCACGGGCGATCTGGCATGACGGCTGGAAGGCGGTCACGAACCACCCGACGATCGCTGGCTGGGGCAACTTCAACGACGACGAGTGGGAGCTGTACCACACCGACGTCGACCGCTCGGAGCTCCACAACCTCGCCGCCGACCACCCCGAGAAGGTACGGGAGCTCGTCAACCTCTGGTTCGCGGAGGCCGGTGCGAACAACGCGTTCCCACTCGACGACCGATCGGCGCTCGAGATCATGCTCACGCCGCGCCCGGTTCTTACGCCGCCGCGCAACCGCTACATCTACTTCCCCGATACGGCGGAGGTGCCCGAATCCCAGGCGGTGAACGTCCGCAACCGCTCCTTCGGGATCGGCGCGCTGGTCGACATTCCCGCTTCGGGGGCCGAAGGCGTCCTCTTTGCACACGGCTCGTTGTTCGGCGGGCACTCCCTGTACGTCAAGGACAACCGCCTTCACTACGTCTACAACTTCGTCGGCATGTTCGAGCAGAAGGTCGTCGGGACGGAGGACATTCCGACCGGCGAGAACCTGATCCTTGCAGCGGCATTCGACAAGACCGGCGAGGACCCGCCGGGGGTCGCAGTCGGAACGCTCTCGCTCTGGCACGGCGAGACGAAAGTTGGTGAGGCGTCGATCAAGACGCAGCCCGGCAAGTTCATGATCGCCGGCGAAGGCCTCTGCATCGGGCGCGACGGTGGCTCTGGCGTGACGCTCGACTACCCCGGCATCGAGCCCTACCGCTTCACCGGCGGCACGATCCGCCGGGTCGCCGTCGACGTCAGCGGCGAGCCCTACATCGACCTGGAGCGCGAGGCCCAGGCGATGTTGATGCGCGAATAGAACGGTGCAGCCGGTGGGCCTTCGGTGCGAGGGCCCACCGGCACCGCGCCGCCCGCCGCCGGAAACGCACTATCCTGCCGGTGTGGCCGACGACTACAGAGTGCGGGTCGAGCTCGCGGACGACGAAACGCGGCGTGAGTTCACGCGGCTCCTCCAGGACGGGCTGAGCCCGCTCGGCGCCGATCTGGCGCAGGCGCTCCAGGGCGGGCACGTCTCCGTCTCCGGCGACGACGAGAACCTCTTCGTCTACGCGGACACGGCAGCCCAGGCCGACCGGGCCCACGCGGTCATCCTCGCAGAGCTCGAGCACCACGCGATCGTCGCGACGACGAGCGGCGTCGAGCACTGGCTCGCCGACGAGGAGCGGTGGGACAACGAGCCGGCGGGAGACACGTGGGAGGAAGAAGTCGAGGAGATGGACTACGCACCGTGGGAGGTGCGGGCCACGTGCGGGTCGCGCCACGAGGCGGTGCAACTCGAGAAGCAGCTCGAGGCCGAGGGCTACCGCCCGATCCGCCAATGGCAGCACCTCATCGTCGGCACCGACACGCGCGAGGACGCCGACGCCCTCGCAGCCCGGCTGCACGGCGAGGTCGCGACGGGCGGAGCCGTCGTGTGGGAGGAGGCGATCGACTCCGGCGTCCTTCGCCCGTTCTCCTTCTTCGGCTGAGGAACGTCCCCGGACGATGATCCCCGACGACCTCGATCCTCTCGAGCAGCACCTTCTCGCAGCGCTCGGGACGCTCGAGCCGGCCGAAACGGCGCCCCCACCGGACCTGGACGCGGCAGCGCTCTGGCGCGCGCAGATCGAGAGCCGGAACTGCGACCACGCAGCGCGCTGGCTGCAGAAGGAGCGTCGCAGCTTCTACTCCATCGGCTCAGCCGGCCATGAGAGCAACGCTGCCGTCGCCCTGGCGCTGCGCCCGACCGATCCCGCGCTCCTGCACTATCGCTCGGGAGCGTTCTACCTCGCCCGCGCCGGCCAGACCGGCCGCGACGGCGTCCCCGACGTGATGCTCGGCGTCGCCGCCGCAGTCGACGAGCCGATCGCCGGGGGCAGGCACAAGGTGTTCGGCCACCACGAGCTGGCCGTGATCCCGCAGACGTCGACGATCGCCTCGCACCTGCCGCGGGCGGTCGGGGTGGCGATCGCGATCGACCGCGCGCGCAAGCTCGGCGTCGCGTGCGCATGGCCCGAAGATGCGGTCGTCATCTGCAGCTTCGGCGACGCCTCCCTGAACCACGCGACGGCGCAGGTTGCGCTCAACACGACGGCGCACGCGGCACACCAGCACCTGCCGGTGCCGCTGCTCTTCGTCTGCGAGGACAACGGCCTCGGGATCAGCGTGCCGTCACCCACGGGTTGGGTGGCGGACGCGCTCGCGAGCCGGGGCGGCCTGAGGTACGAGAGCGCCGACGGCGACGACCCCGCGGGCGTGCTCGCACGCTCGCGCGAGCTCGCCGACTGGGTGCGGGAGACCCGCCGCCCGGCAGTCCTCCACCTCCGCACGGTTCGCTACCTCGGGCACGCGGGGGCAGACGTCGAGGCCGCCTACCGCCCACCGGGCGACGTGCGGGCGGATCTCGCGCACGACCCCCTGATCGCAACTGCAGCGTGGCTCGTTGCCGGAAGAGGCACCACGGGCAGCCGGTTGGCCGACGAGTACCTCGAAGTCAGGGCGCGGGTGCGCGACGCCGCGCTGGCTGCCGCCCGGCGCCCCCAGCTCGAGAGTGCCGCCGACGTGATGCGCCCGCTCGCGCCCCGCTCGCCGGCTGCCGTGGGGGAGCTGGCGCGCAACGACGCCGCCGCCGGGGAGCCCGTCACCGAGCCCCTGACGCTCGCGCTCGCGATCAACGGCGCGCTGGCGGGCACTCTCGAGCGCCATCCCGAGACGCTCCTCTTCGGCGAGGACGTCGCCGCCAAGGGTGGCGTCTACGGCGTCACGCGTGGGCTCCATGCGCGGTTCGGCGCCGGCCGCGTCTTCGACACGCTGCTCGACGAGACGTCGATCCTCGGCCTCGCCGCGGGAACGGCGATCAGCGGCTTCCTGCCGCTGCCCGAGATCCAGTACCTGGCCTACCTCCACAACGCTGAGGACCAGCTGCGCGGTGAGGCCGCGACGTTGCAGTTCTTCTCGCAGGGCCGGTACCGCAACGGCATGGTCGTGCGGATCGCCGGGTACGGCTACCAGAAGGGCTTCGGTGGTCACTTCCACAACGACGACTCGGTTGCCGTCCTACGCGACATTCCCGGCCTCGTGATCGCGTCGCCCTCGCGGCCGGACGATGCCGCCTCGATGCTGCGAACGTGTGTCGCGGCGGCGAAGGTGGACGGCAGCGTGTGCGCGTTCCTCGAGCCGATCGCCCTGTACCACACCCGCGACCTGTACGAGGAGGGCGACGGGCTCTGGCTCGCCGCGCCGTCGGATGCGAACATCCCGCTCGGCTCGGCACGCACCTACGGCACCGGGCGCGACCTGACGATCCTCACCTGGGGCAACGGACTGCTGATGTCCCTGCGCGTTGCGCGCCGGCTGGAGCAGCGGGGCATCGAAGCGCGCGTCGTCGACCTGCGCTGGCTGGCGCCGCTACCGATCGAGGACATCGCCCGCGAGGCGGTCGCCACCCAGCGGGTTCTCGTCGTCGACGAGACCCGGCGCACCGGCGGCGTCTCCGAGGGCGTGATGGCGATGCTGATCGACGCAGGCTACGACGGGCAGCTGGCGCGGGTCACGAGCAAGGACTCGTTCATCCCGCTCGGCGACGCCGCGAATCTCGTCCTCCTCTCCGAGGACGAGATCGAAGTCGCCGCGCTGGCGCTCGTCTGACAAGAATGCAGGGATGACGGCCCGCCGAGCGCCCGTGCGCGCTTTCTTCTCGGACCCTGCCGGCTTCGCCGAGCAGCATCCGGCCGGTCTCGTCGAGCTCTCGGCTCTGACCGGCAATGCAGCGCTCGTGCAGGACCCCGCCGAGGCCTGGCGCATCCTCGTCACCGACGCCGCGCAGTTCCGGCAGGGGAAGTGGAAGCGTCGTGCCCGGCGCTTCCTCGGCCCGACCCTCAACACCCTCGACGGCTCCGAGCATCGGGAGCGGCGCCTCCTGCTCCAGCCTGCGCTCGACCGGCGCCGCGTCCTCGACGCGGCCCCCGGGCTCGTCGACCGCGCTCTGCTGGCGCAGTTTCGTCACCGGTGAAGAGCGACTTCAGCGAGATCATTCGCGTCCAGCTCTCCTACCCGACTTCGAGCAGCGACTCGACGCTGCGGCAGCTGGTCTGCGACCGCGACTGGCGCCCGCCGGCGGAGGCCCGCTCCACGTAGGTGTGGGGGCGGTCCCGCGCCTACCACGCGGAGAGCGTCGGTATCGCCGCGTCGCCGGAGACGCACTGCGCGGCGTAGAGCACCGCGCCGAGGTCGCCCGTCCAGAGTCCGAAGCGCCCCCGGCCGTAGCGGCGCCGCTCCTGCTCGACCTGGGCCAGGGCGTGCATGGCAAAGGCGCGGGCGCGCGTCAGCCAGAGCTCGTCCCCGGTGCGGGAGAAGAGTGCGAGGAAGGCGAAGCCGTTGCCCGCGGTGCCGTGGCAGAGCCCCGCGCCCTTCGCGAGCGGCCCCGCCTGCCACGTGAGCTCGGCGCCGGCGGCCAGGATCGCGTCCAGCTCCGGGTCGGCCGGGAGCGCTGCCAGCGAGCTGACCATTCCCGGCGCGCCGTGACACCACTGCGTCCTCGTGCCGGGCTCACCGAGCGTCGCGCCGCCGGCGGTGGCCGGCCAGTTGGCGAGCCCGTCTGCGGCGACGGCCGTCGCGAGCGTCGTCCTGGCCGCGCGCCGCACCACGTCGTCGCGCTCTCCGGTCGGCAGGAGCTCGAGGCCGTCGAGCAGGGCGAGCACGTTCCCGGCGAAGCCGTGCGCGGCGCCGAGCAGAGGCGAGACGCGCCCTGCGAAGCGCTGCACCCACAGGTGACAACCGAGCTCGTCGTCGAACTGCCACTCCCGGAGGAGCGCTTCTGCGCTCTCGCGCCAGGCCGCTGCCCACCGCTCCTCACCCGTGCGCCGGTGCAGCGCGCGCGCGACGAGCATCGTCCCCGGCGCGCCGTAGAGGAGCTCGAGCGTCTCGTTGCCTGCGTTCGCACGCACGACCTCGAGGAGGGCAACGTGGCGGGCCGGGTCGGGGGCGATCACCTCGGCCGCGAGCTGGATGCCTGCCTCACCGATCATCAGGCTCGGCATGGGCTCGTCCGGCACGTGGCAGCGTCGCAGGTACCCGTCGTGGAGGCCAGTGGCGGCGGCACGAAGATCGATGGAGCTCTCGGCGACGCCGGCGCGAGCGAGGCGGTCGAGCGCCAGCAGCGTTCCCGCCGCGCCGAGGTAGATCCCGTGGGAGACGCCGGCCCAATCGTCGTCGTCGTCGCCCGAGTCGAGAGGGTGCAGCGGCCAGTGCCCTTCTGCCGGGTCGTACGCGGTGTCGGTATCGGCGACGACGTCACGCGCGACGGCCCGCACCCGCTCCGCGTTCCACGGCTCGGCCGCGAGCAGCTCATGCGCTGCCGGGTCGAAGAGCATCGCCGCATCCTGTCACGACGCCGACGTGCGGCGCGCAGCTACGGGGCGGGGCGCCGCCGCCGCCTTACGTCGCAGCCGCCAGATCCGTGAACTTCGCGTAGCGCTTGAGGAAGCTGAGCTTGATCGAGTCGGTGGGGCCGTTGCGGTGCTTGGCGAGGATCACCTCGGCGAGGCCCTGCGAGTCTGACTCCTCGCCGTTGTAGTACTCGTCGCGATAGACGAACGCGACGAGGTCGGCGTCCTGCTCGATGCTTCCGGACTCCCTGAGATCCGACAGGATGGGCCGCTTGTCGTGGCGCTGCTCGACGGCGCGCGAGAGCTGGGAGAGCGCGAGGATCGGCACCTCGAGGTCGCGGGCCAGCACCTTCAGCTGGCGCGAGATCTGCGAGACCTCCTGCACCCGGTTCTCGGGGTTCGAGCCGGAGGTCATCAGCTGGAGGTAGTCGACGATGATCATGCCGAGCTTCGGCTCGCGCGACTTGAGGCGCCGGGCCTTCGAGCGCAGCTCCATCATCGTGATCGACCCGGTGTCGTCCACGTAGATCGGCGCCTTCATGAGCTTGTCGCAGGCGGCCGTCAGCCGCGGCCAGTCGTCCTGCGCGAGCCGGCCCGAGCGAAGCCGCTGCGACTCGACCTTGGCCTCGCTGCACATCAGCCGCTGCGTCACCTCTGACTTCGACATCTCGAGCGTGAACAGCGCCACGGGCGTCTCGTGCCGGACGGCCAGGTTCGCTGCCGTGCAAAGAGCGAGCGCCGACTTCCCCATCGAGGGGCGGGCGGCGATGATGACGAGGTTGCCGGGCTGGAAGCCGGAGGTGAGCTTGTCGAGCTCGCGGAACCCGGAGGGGATGCCGGTGACGTCGACGCCCGCCTCGTAGAGATGCATGATCCGCGCGAAGCTCTCGTTGAGCAGGTCGTGGATGTGGGCGAAGTCGCCGGTGACCCGCTCCTGCGCGAGCTCGAACACCATCTGCTCGGCGCGGTCGACGAGATCGGTCGTCTCGCCGGGACGCGTCTGGCCGAGACGCTGGATCTCCTGGCCGACGCGCACGAGCCCGCGCAACGTCGCCATCTCCTTGACGATCCGCGCGTAGTGCTCGGCGTTCGAGGTCGCGGGCACCACCGCGGCGAGCTCGGCGATCTTGGCGGTGCCGCCGACCCGCTCGAGCTCGCTTCGCTCGTCGAGCTCGTTCGCCAGCGTGATCGCGTCGACCGGCTCGCCCTTGCCGTAGAGCGCGAGCGCGGCGCGGTAGATCGTGCCGTGCGACTCGCGGTAGAAGTCGCCTGCCTCGAGGACCTCGGTGACGGCGCCGATCGCGGTCGCCGACAGGAGCATGGCGCCGAGGACGGACTCCTCGGCCTCCAGGTTCTGCGGCGGCACGATCGCCGACGTGGGGCTCGGGGCGACGGTCACGGGCGCAGTCAACCTGTCCCGAACGGGCACGGCAAGAAGCGAGGAGATTCGGCCGTGGAGCAGGGGAAAGAGAACACGTGTTCTCAGTCTATCCCCCGCGCCGGACGGCTTCTCCCCAGACGGGGACGGGGTTATCCACCGCGGATCTCCGCTACGAGCGGGAAACCCGGCCAACGCTCCACAGGCGCTGTGGAGCGTTTGTCGCCGGCGGCTCTCCCGGAGAGAGCCGCCGGGGGCCGAAACGCGTTGCCGCGGGCGCCGGGTCGGGCGCCAGGGCCACGGCGGCCTCCACGACCGCGCCCACGTCGGCGCAAACC
>Ga0302322_100002157_pt1 | contig 16558 bp, 16 predicted proteins | sample Fen_T0_2_FD_203757 | JGI IMG/M metagenome (GOLD analysis project Ga0302322, IMG submission 203757) | Peat permafrost microbial communities from Stordalen Mire near Abisko, Sweden - Fen_T0_2 | ecosystem: Environmental > Terrestrial > Soil > Wetlands > Permafrost | place: Sweden: Abisko... | reverse complement strand
CGCCGTAGGTCGGCAGGCCCTCGAGCTGATCGGTGCGGCCCTTGAACAGCCGCCGGACGGCGCGCGGGTTCATCACGGCACCGGAGAGCAGGTGTGAGCCCGGCTGCTTGCCCTTGTCCACGAGGGCGACGGGGACCTCGCCCAGCCGCTCCGCGGTGGACGGATCCTCCTCGAGCAGCTGGCCGAGCCGGATCGCGCACGCGAGCCCCGCCGGCCCGCCGCCGACGATCAGGACACCGACGTCGATCCGCTCGTCGGGGGCATCGGTCGGCGGTGAGACGGCCTCGGCGCTCGAGAACGGCGGCGGATAGTCCGCGGCGCGGATCTCGGCTGCCACGCTAGCCCCGACGGGCTCGGACGAGCTCGGCCAGCTTCGGTGCGATCTGGTTCAGGTCGCCCACGATGCCGAAGTCCGCGAAGTCGAAGATCGGAGCGTTCGGGTCCTTGTTGATCGCGACGATCGTGCCGGAGTTCTGCATCCCGACCTTGTGCTGGATCGCACCGGAGATGCCGAGCGCGACGTAGAGCTTCGGGGAGACCGACTTGCCCGTCTGACCGACCTGTGTCGAGTACGGGTACCAGCCGGCGTCGACGACCGCCCTGGTGGCCGCGACGGCGCCGCCGAGAGCCTCGGCGAGCTCCTCCGCGAGCTTGAAACCGTCAGGGCTGCCGAGCCCGCGGCCGCCGGCCACGATCACGTCGGCGTCCTCGATCGAAGGGCCGCTCGCCTGCTCCTGGATCTGGTCGACCATGCGTGCGGCGGTCGAGAAGCCCTGCAGTGTGACGCTGACCGGGTGCACCGCCGCGGTGCCGCCCGTCTCGACCGCCTCGAAGGCGCCGGAGCGGACGAGGGCGATCCGCGGGGTGCTCGTCCAGCCGACGTCCACGACGACGGTGTCGCCGAGCGCGGGGCGCTTCGCCTGCAGCTCGCCGTTCTCGAGACTGAAGTCGGTGACGTCCCAGTTGAGCCCTGCGTCGAGGCGGGCGGAGAGCCCTGCCGCGATGTCGGCGGAGAGCACCGAGGCGGCAAACAGGACGTTCTCGGCCCCGGACGCTGCAATCACGGCCTCGAGCGCGTCGACCCGCGGCTGCGGCAACGGCACCTCGAAGGCGGGGTCGTCGACGACATAGACCGTCGAGACCCCGTACGCACCGGCAGACTGAGCCACGTCGGCCACTCCGTTTCCGACCACGACGCCTGCGACGTCGCCGCCGACGGCGAGCGCCCGCGCGAGCACGCCGAGCGCGCCCTTCTGGATGGCCCCGCCGTGGTGCTCGAGGAAGACGAGAGTCGTCACAGGAGCTTCCTCTCCGCGAGCCAGTCCACCAGCGAGCCTGCGGCCGAGCCGTCGTCCTCGATCTTGACCTGGTCACCCTTGGAGGGAGGTGGTGCAAGGCCCAGGACGGAGGTGCGCGAGCCACTCGTGCCCACGCGGTCGGCCTCGACGCCGATCCCGGCAAGCGTGAGCGTCTCGGTCGGCTTGGATTTCGCGCCCATGATCCCCTTCAGGGACGGGTAGCGCGGCTCGTTGATCGCGTCGGAGACCGCGATCACGGCCGGCAGCGGGGCGGAGATGACGTCGTAGCCGAACTCCGTCTGGCGCTTGCCCTGCACGGACGTGCCGTCGACGCTGAGCTCGGCCACCTGGGAGATCAGCGGCCGCCGCAGACGGTCGGCGACCGCGGCCCAGAGCACTGCGCCGTCGGAGTCGGAGGACTGCTGCCCGAAGAGGACAAGGTCGGCCTGCTCGCGCTCGACGGCCTTCGCGAGCGCGTAGCTCGTGGCGACGAGATCCGACCCTGCAGCGGCGTCGTCGGAGACGAGGAGCGCGCGGTCGGCGCCCATGGCCAGCGCCTTGCGCAGCGAATCGACCGCCTTGGCCGGGCCGAGCGACGCCACGACGACCTCACCGCCGTGTGCCTCCTTGAGTCGGAGAGCCTCCTCGACGGCGTTTACGTCGGTGGCGTTGAGGGCACCTTCACCCGAGCGGTCGAGCCTGTGCGTCGTCGCATCGATGCGACGAACAGCGTTGGCGTCAGGGACCTGTTTCACGCAGACGACGATCTTCACGCACCAGAGCGTATCGCGCCTGCGCCGGACGCCGCGAAGGGAACCGTCGGCGGCGGCGCCAGTGGAGGGCTCTGGTAGGCTCGCGGCCTCCGGCAGCGGCCGGCCTGGGCGGGACCGACGTCGCGTGCGACCTGGATGAGATATCACCGGACGACAGCCCGAGGAGCCCTCTTCCTCCTTCTGCTCACGGCGCTCGGCCTTGCCGCTGCGGGCACCTCGAGTGCGCTGAACGACCCGGGCACCCCGCCCGCCGCGGGCGCACAGTCGATCGTCTTCCCGATCGCCGGGCCCGCGACCTACAGCGACGACTTCGGCGCACCACGCGGCCAGGGACGCCACGAGGGGAACGACATCCTGACGAGCTGGCGCTCCCCGGCGGTCGCGGCCGAGGACGGCAAGATCAAGTTCTGGACGACCTCCTCCCGCGCGGGCTGCATGCTGTACCTCTACGGCGCAAGCGGCACCACCTACCTCTACATCCATCTCAACAACGACCTCACCGCCAGGCGGGACAACCGCGGCACCTGCGTCGCGGGCGTCGCCTATGCGACCGGGCTGAAGGACGGCGCGCCGGTCAAGGCGGGGCAGCAGATCGGCTACAACGGCGACTCGGGCGACGCGGAGGGCACGTACCACCTCCACTTCGAGGTGCACCCGAAGGACGGCAAGGCCGTCGACCCGTTCCCGTTCCTGAACGAGGCGCGGCGGCTGCTGTTCCCGCTGCCGGCGAGCGCCACCCGCCAGGTCACCCTGGGGCTGGGAGGGACGCCGCTGTCGGCCGGCGCAGGCATCCTCGAGCTGTCGGTGACGTCGGTTCGCGTCTGGCCGGGGGGCGCCTGGACATCCGTCCCCGCCCGCTCGGTCGAGCTGGCCGTGCCGGCAGACGCGCTGCTCGACCGCTCCGTCGCAACCCAGATCGTCTCGCCGACCCGCCGCGTGCTGAGCTCCCGAACTGCGACGCGGCTCGTCGTCTTCACGCGCCCGGTGACGCCCACGCTGGACGCCGCCACCGGGGCGTCCGGAGCCCTCTCCGTCGACCGCATCCTCCCAGGCTGAGATGACCCGACTGCCGGGACCGACCGGCCGCGGGCGGCCCCGCGGCAGCGCCTACGACGCCGTCACGGCGGAGCGGAGGAACTCGACGATCTCCCCGGTCGGTGCGCCGGGCGTGAAGATCGCGGCGACGCCGCCCGCCTGGAGCTCCGCGGCGTCCTCGGCGGGGATCGTCCCGCCGACGACGACGAGCACGTCGTCGGCGTCGTGCGCCCGCAGGCCCTCGACGATCCGCGGCACGAGCGTCATGTGCGCTCCCGAGAGGATCGAGATCCCGACCGCGTCGGCGTCCTCCTGGATCGCCGTCTCCACGATCTGCTCGGGAGTCTGATGGAGACCGGTGTAGATCACTTCCATGCCGGCATCGCGAAGGGCGCGGGCGATGATCTTCGCGCCTCTGTCATGGCCGTCGAGGCCCGGCTTGGCGATGACCACACGGATCTTCCGCTCCACATGGGCAGTATACGGCGGTGAAATTCGGCGTTATCGGCTCCTCGCCCGCCTGGCCCAACCCTGGCGGCGCCCATTCGGGCTACGTCCTCGAGCACCCGGCCGGCCGCCTGCTGATCGACTGCGGTCCCGGCGTGCTGGGACGCCTGCGTGAGCGCGAGGGCTGGCCGCGGGTCGACGCGATCGCGATCACGCACTTCCATCTCGACCACTGGGGCGACCTGGTGCCGTGGGTGTGGGGAGCGATGTATCGCGCCGGCGGCGTCGCGATCGACGACCGCCCCGCCCTCTGGGTCCACGAAGGCGGCCGTGACGTGCTGGAGCAGTTCGGGGAGCGCTTCGGCTTCCGCGACATGTTCGACCGGGTCTTCACGGTCCGCGAGTACGCCGGCGACACGGCGTTCGCAGCTGCCGGCGTCGAGGTGATGCCGATCCGGCTTCCTCACTACCGCCTCGAGACGTACGGGTTCCGGCTCTCCGTCGACGGCATCACGGTCGCCTACTCGGGAGACAGCGGCCCGAGCGACCGACTCACCGAGCTCGCGCGTGACAGCGACCTCTTCGTGTGCGAGGCGACGCTCCGCCACGGCGACGACGACGGGCTACCCCGCGGCCACCTCAGCGTGGACGAGGCGCTCGCCGCCGCCGACGCGTCGGGCGCCCGGCGCGTCCTGCTCACGCATCGTCCGGCCGAGCTCGCGACGCCGGACGGCGTCGAGCTCGCCTACGACGGTCTCGAGCTGGAGCTATAGCGCTCGGCGAGCGCCTCGCGGTGGGCCCTCTCAGCCCGCCGCAACCGGCGCCGCTCGACGAGGAACAGTGCGAGCGGGAGCATGAAGACGGCCAGGATGACGGCGACCGGGATCAGCACCCAGTCGACCGAGAGCCCGCGGTGCCCCTGCACCTTCGCGAGCGCGGCCTCCACTCCGGCCTTGTGCTCGTCCTGCACCAGCGCGTCCGAGACCCCGTTCGGCACCCACGAGTAGACGAGCCAGCGGTCATCCCCCTGGCCCTTCACGCGCTTGAACTCGATCGTGAAGCTCTTGCGGTAGAGGCCGCTCTTCGGCTCCGGCACGAGCACGACGTCCGCGGCGACGTCGTCGGCATACGACCAGTCGATGTGCCACTCGGCGATGCCCGCGGCCGGAAACGGCACGACCGGGATCGCCCCCGTCAGCCATTGCTTCAGGGTCAGGCCCTGCTTCAGGTTCGGATGGACGTGCACCCACGAGTCGTCGAGGTGCTGGCGCCTGACCGCGGTGCGGACGAACTCCGCCGTCTTCGCGGCGAGCGCCTTACGAAGTGCCGCCGAGGCCTCGACCGAGCGAGGCGATGCCTCGGGTATGTCGGCCGGGACGTTGCGAATGCGCTCGGGCTCGGGATGGGCGCGAGGGAAGAAAACGACGACGGCCGCGATCCCCACGACGACCGCGAGCGCGATTCCCGCCCACCCGAGCCGCCGCCTGATCCGCGCAGACCGGCGTCCGGCCATCCGGCCTAGCTGCCGCCGCGGAAGGTGCCGTCGGGTACCGGCGCCGAGCCTCTCGGCACCCAGTTGTCCACGAGCCAGCGTGCGTTGGCGCCCGTGCCGAACTTCTTCAGGTTGATGAAGAAGATCTGGCTCTTGACGCCCGACTTGGGCTTCGCCAGGAGCGCGATCTCCATCAGGATGTCGTCCTGGTGGGCGTAGTCGACCTTGAAGGGCGCGTAGTCGAGGCTGTCCATCGGGAACGGGACCACGGCGATGTTGCCCGTGTTCCACTCGGTGCGGCTCATCCCCTGCTTGATCTGCGGGCCGACGATGTCGTAGGCCGCGGGCAGGTTCTTCCGCGCCACGGCGGTGTTGATGAACTCCTTCGCGATCGACTTCACCTCGGGCGGCACCTTGATCGCGAGCTCCTTCTGGTTCACGTCGACGACCGGCTGGTTCGAGAAGACCTCCTTCGGCGGGTTCTTGTCCCCGAAGAGGACGACCAGCGCCACGATTGCGCCGGCGCACACAACGAGGCCGGCCACCCACGGCAGCGCCTTGCGCCAGAACGGGGTCCGGCGCGTCGCCTTCGACGGACGCGGGCTGGTCGTGGTGGTGCTCATGCCTCCGGAAGCGTAGACGGCGGATCGTTAAGGAAAGTTTGTCGTCTGTACTCATTCGAGTGATCGGCACGGCCCGTTCGGGTCAGCCGAACGAGGGGCTCGCACCGTGATCCGTGACCTTTTCGGGTGGGCGATCGCTGGAACGAGGGATGACCGCGGACGGCGCCCTGTGCCGATCTCACCAGCATGCTTCGGCTCCTCTCGCTGTTGCTCGTCGCGGCGGCAAGCTCACTGGCCGTCCTCCCCGGCCCTGGTAGCAGCGCCGCCCAGGCGAACGGGCACTCGTGCGGTGCCGGGGAGAACGCCCCGGAGGGGTATGCCTACGCAGGGCACCAGGCGACGAAGGTCTCGCACGGGATCCGGGCCACGATCACCCCGACCGCGGCGGCGAACGTGATCGCAGGGCACGTCGCCGGGTGGGTCGGGGTCGGCGGGCCGGGCCAGGGCGCGAACGGTCAGACGCTCTGGTTGCAGGTCGGGGTGGCCTCGATCCCGGACACGCCGACGATGGTCTACGCCGAGATCACGAGGGCAGGCCGGGAGCCGGTCTTCGTGCCCCTCGTGCAGGACGTGCACGTCGGCGAGAGCCACGAGGTTGCAGTGCTCGAGATGGCCCACCGCCCCAACTGGTGGCGTGTCTGGCTCGACGGCAAGGCTGCCACCGATCCCGTGCTCCTCGCGAGCTCGACGAACCGCTGGAAGCCGATCGCGACAGCGGAGTCGTGGAACGGCGGCCAGGCGGTGTGCAACCAATTCGCGTTCCGGTTTGACGGGGTCGGCGTCGCCGCAACGATGGGCGGCTCGTGGCACCCCTTTGCGCCCGGCTACACGTTCCAGGACCGCGGCTTCGACGTCAGGCGCCTGAGCGCCTCTCCCGGCACCCCGCGGACGCTGTCGGGCGGTGCACCCCAGCCGTACGCGTTCGAAGCACTGTCGCTCTGAACGGCGAGGGGCCCGGGGGCCTCTTCGCGTGCCGGTCCCGCTGTCTCCCCGCTGCCTCGAATCCGACGTCTCACCGGCGTGCCGCACGCGCCGGTGAGACGTTGTTCGCCAGTGTATGACCCCGGTGGGGGAGCCGAATCCTCCGTTCGAGGGATACGGCAATCTCTTCGTTTCAGGGTCAACCTCTACTCGAGGTAGAGATAGCGAGCATGGCGGCCTTCAGCGGTGCGCGCGGTACGAGCGTGCTTCCGCCACGAGCGCCTCGAACAGACGCTTGTCGTCGTCCTCCATTTCGGGGTGCCAGAGGACGCCGAGCGCAAACCGCTTGCTCGGATCCTCGATCGCCTCGAGTGACCCGTCCTCGGCGTAGGCGCTCTCGACGAGCCCCTCCCCCACCTTCCCCACGCCCTGGTGATGACTCGAGCGGACGGAGCCGTGACGCGGCCCCAGGATTGCCTCGAGCTGCGTGCCCTCCGTGATCTCGACGGGATGCTTGGAGAAGACGCCGAGCGTCTCGCGGTGGCCCTCGTGCCCGACCGCCTCCGGGAGATGCTGGACGAGGTCGCCGCCACGGAGCACGTTCAGCAGCTGAAAGCCGCGGCAGATCGCGAGAGTCGGGATGTCGCGCTCGAGCGCGGCCGCGAGCAGCGCCAGCTCCCCGGCGTCCCGGTGCGCCTGCGCCGGGTCGGTGGCGGGGTGACGCTCGGCGCCGTAGACGGCCGGGTCGATGTCGATACCGCCGGAGAAGACGATCCCGTCGAGGACGTCGAGCGTCTCCTGCACGGCGTCGTCACTCGGCGGCACGAGCAGCGCCCTGCCGCCCGCCTGGTGCACCGACTCGACGTAGTAGAGCGGGACGAGCGCGGCGGGCAGGTCCCACGCGCCCCACTTCGCGGGCTGGGCGTACGAGGTGATGCCGATGATCGGACGGAAGCCGGAGGCCATGGCGGCACGCTAGCGCACGGCGAGGGCAGGACGAGAGGGTGAGGCTGAAGCCTCACCCGCTCATTCACCCCCGCTCGTAGTACCGCCTGCGCTCCCAGTCGGTCACGAATGCGTCGTAGAGACCCTGCTCGGTGCGCGCGTAGTTGAGGTAGTGGTCGACGACCTGGTCGCCGAGCGCGGCGCGTGCCATGGTGCCGCCCTCGAGTGCCTCGATCGCGTCGCGCATCGTCGAGGGGAAGCGCCTGGCATCGGACTCGTAGGCGTTGCCCTCGAGGCCGGGCGGGAGATCCAGCTCCTGCTCGATCCCGTACAGCCCCGCGGCGATCACGGCCGCAAACGCGAGGTAGGGGTTCGCGTCCCCGCCCGGGATCCGCGTCTCGGCCCGGCGAGCCGCATCGCGGCCGACGACCCGGAAGCCGCAGGTGCGGTTGTCGTTCCCCCACGCGAGCGTGGTCGGCGCCCACGATCCGGACGCGAAGCGCTTGTACGAGTTGACCGTCGGCGCGAGGAAGATCGCGAGCTCCTCGAAGCACGCGATCTGGCCCGCGAGCCAGCGCGAGAAGAGCGCCTCGTCCGTCGCGAAGCACGCCTCGCCGTCGCGCCAGAGCGAGGAATGGATGTGGCACGAGTTGCCGATCCAGTCCTGGAAGGGCTTGGCCATGAACGTGATCGAGCAGCCGTTCTGGAACGCGATCTCCTTGGCGCCGTTCTTGTAGATGACGTGGTTGTCCGCCATCGTGAGCGCGTCGGCGAACCGGAAGTTGATCTCCTGCTGGCCCGGCCACGCCTCGCCCTTCGAGGTCTCGACGCGCATGCCAGCCGCATGCATGCCGTTGCGGATCTTGCGCAGGAACGGCTCGTCGTAGGTGGTGGCGAGGATGTGGTAGTCGAGGATGTACGGCACGGACGGAGTCAGGCCCGAGTACTCCTTCGCGTGCGCCTCCTCGTAGGTCTCGCGGAGAAGGTAGAACTCGAGCTCGCTGCCCATCATCGGCACGTACCCGAGGGCAGCTGCGCGGTCGAGCTGCGCCTTCAGCACCTGCCGGGGCGAGGGCTGCACCGGCGAGCCGTCGTGCCAGTGCACGTCGCCGAGCACGAGCGCCGTTGCCTCCAGCCAGGGGATGCGGCGGAGCGTCGCGATGTCGGGCCGGACGTCGAAGTCGCCGTAGCCCTGCTCCCAGCTCGCGAGCGCGTAGCCGGGCACCGGCTCCATCTCCATCTCCAGCGCGAGCAGGTAGTTGCACCCCTCCACCCCGTGCCCGGCGTCCATCTCGTCGACGAAGAACTCGCCGTGCAGGCGCTTGCCCATCAGGCGGCCCTGCATGTCGGTGAAGGCGACGACGACGGTGTCGATCGCACCCGTCTCGACCTCGGCTCGGAGCTCCTCGAAGTTCAGCATGCGGACGATCCTATTCCGTCCGGGCGGCGACCGATACTCGGCTGTATCGCGACGTTCACCGTGTCCTGTTGTCACGACTTGACAACACCCTCATCCGTAGGGGTGAATGTCCCAGCGGCTCGATCGCCTCGGAGGCGTCATCCGGTCAGGTCATCGATGAAGGAGAGATCATGAGCGAGACACCAGCACCTGCGCCCGTCCCGATTCACACGTCGGAGGACGAGCAGATCCTGCACAGACTCGGGTACGCGCAGGAGTTGTTCCGGGCGATGAGCGCGTTCCGCAACTTCGCGATCAGCTTCACGATCATCTCGATCCTCGCGGGCTGCCTGACTTCGTTCTATCTCGCCTTCCAGTGGGGCGGCCCTGTTTCCGTCACCTGGGGCTGGATCATCGTCGGCACCTTCACGATCTTCGTCGCGCTCTCGATGGCGGAGATCGCGTCGGCCTACCCGACCGCGGGCGGCCTCTACTACTGGTCGTCGAAGCTCGGCAACGCCGGCTGGGGCTGGTTCACCGGCTGGTTCAACCTCCTCGGCCTGATCGGGATCGTCGGCGCCGTCGCCTACGGGCTCGCGATCTACGCGACCGCGCTCTTCAACCTGCTCTGGGACTACCCGAACGACCGCCACCACATCTTCTACCTCTTCGCGGCCTTCATGCTCGCGGGCACGCTGCTGAACGTGTTCGACGTGCGCATCACGTCGCTGATCAACGAGATCTCGGCGTGGTGGCACGTGGCGGGCGTCCTGATCATCGTCATCGCGCTGATCATCGTCCCCGACCACCATCAGTCGGCCGGGTACGTCTTTGGCCAGACGATCAACAACTCCGGCTACTCCGGCCACGGCTGGAGCAGCGGCGTCTTCTGGATGGTCTTCGCGATCGGCTCGATCAGCATGGCCCAGTACACGCTCACCGGCTACGACGCCTCCGCGCACATGGCGGAGGAGACCCACAAGGCGTCGCGCTCCGCCGCCACCGGGATGATCTGGGCGGTCGTCGTCTCGGTGATCGCCGGGTTCGTCCTGATCACCGCAGTCACCTTCGCGATTCCGGACCGGACGGCCGTGCAGGAGCACTACGGCGACATCGTCACGTACATCTGGCAGACGTCGATGAGCACCCACTGGGCCGAGTTCCTGCTGTTCATCATCGTGGTGGCGCAGTTCTACTGCCTCACGGCCTGCCTCACGTCGGGCTCGCGGATGCTCTTCGCGTTCTCACGTGACCGCGCCGTCCCGGGTCACAGTCACTGGCGGAAAGTGTCGCGCCATCGCGTTCCGGTGCACTCCTGCGTCGCGATCGGCCTGCTCGGCTTCCTGCTCCTCCTCCCGACCTGGTGGAACAACCTCGCCGGGTACTACGTCGGCACGTCGGTGGGCACGACCTGTCTCTACATCGCGTTCATCCTCCCCGTGATCCTGCGCATGAAGCAGGGTGACAGCTTCCAGCCCGGGGCATGGACGCTCGGCAAGCATCGCAAGTGGATCAACCCGATCGCGATCTTCTGGGTGGTGTTCATCTCGCTCGTGTTCATGCTCCCGACCGCCCCGGCAGGCATGCCGTGGAGGGACGGGTTCGACTGGAACCTCGTCAACTATGCGCCGATCACGATCAGCGCCGCGTTCATCCTCTTCGGCGGCTGGTGGATCCTTTCAGCGAAGAACTGGTTCGTCGGCCCGGTGCGGATGGGCACCGAGCAAGAGCTCGAGCTTCTCGAGGCGAAGCAGGAGCAGGAGTTCATGCTGCCGGCCGACACGCAGTACGAGACGTAGAGCTCCCGGCTCACGAGCAGGTCGCGAGGGGCGCCGCCGGGCGCCCCTCGCCGTTCCTATCCCATCCAGGCGCCGCCGTTCTGGTCGATCGCCTGGCCCGTGACCCCGCGCGCGTCCGGGGAGAGGAGCCACGCCACCGTGCCGGCGATGTCGTCAGGCTGCGACATGCGGCCGAGCGGGACGGCGCTCATGGCGTCGTGATAGGCCTCTTCGCGCGTGCCCCCCGTCGAGGCGGCGATGCCGTCGAGCCCGCTCCAGGCCATGTCCGTGTCGACCCAGCCGGGGCAGATCGCATTCACCTGGACATTCTCCGCCGCGACCTCTGCCGCGAGCGAGCGCACGAGGCCGAGCAGTCCCGCCTTGGAGGCGCTGTAGCCCGTGTACTCGGGCACCGCGATCCGGGCGAGGATCGAGGATATGACAACGAGGTGGCGCGGCTCGGGTCCCGGCGCGAGGTGGGCGAGTGCGGCGCGGCAGCAGTAGTAGGTGCCGTTCAGGTTCGTCGCGACGAGGTCGTCGAAGCGGTCCGTCGCGGCGTCGCCGCCGTTCGCCCCGCCGAGCCCGCTGCTCGCGACGAGCGCATGCATCGGCCCGAGCCGATCGGCGGCCGCCGCGAACGCCTTCTCCACCCTGCCGCGGTCGCGGATGTCGCAGGTGATCACATGGGCCGGCTGCTCCAGCATCGCCGCTGTCGCCTGGAGCCGCTCGCGCTCGCGGGCGAGCAGGGTCAGCGAGGCGCCGCTACGGTCGAGCCGGCGCGCGATGGCGCGGCCGATCCCCGTTCCGGCTCCGGTGACGACGACGTGCCTCGGCGGATTGGTGGTCATGTCGTCTCCAGACGATCGCAATTTGCGGGAAAGACGTGCGCTGCGGCCCTTGCTCACCGCACCTCGTGCAGCATAGATTCCTCCCTGCGCCGAGCACGGGGCGCCGGAGGACGAAGCATCGCCGGGCGGCGGTACGCGGAAGCGGAAGGTCGGCCGGCGACGTGGACGAACGCGACCCGGCTCGGCGAATGCCTGGACCGCCCTCTCTAGAGCACGTAGATCAATAAGCAATCTCGTGCTGTGCTCACGAGAAAGTTCGCAATTTGCGAGAGGAACGATAGGGCCAGAGCTTGACCCGGTACGGATGAACCTCTAGGGTGGTGATTGCACCGAGGTAGGAGCACCCGAGGTTGATGGTCTCCCGGTCGGCAGTCGCCTCGGCGAAAGTCAGTCGGGAAGCCGGACGAGGGCGCCACCGCCCCGGTGCTCTTTTGCGTGGTCCCGTAATGCGCCGAGGAATTGACGGCCGTGCCCGGCTGCCATATTGACGGTCCCGCCTCGGTAAATACGGGCAGATTGCGATTCCTGCGGAAATTGCGGGAATTCCCGGCGGCTACCGCTTGACGCGGCAGGGACGAAGGCCTAGATTCCCGTGTGCACCGAGCAGGGAGCACCGGAGGTTGATGGTTCCCCGATCGGCACTCGCTTCGGCGAAGGTCAATCGGGAAGCCGGACGAAGGGGCGACCGGCTCGGTGCATTTTCGTGGTCCGACGGCCCCCGTTCTGCGCGCATAGGCTCTCTCCCGTGCGCCGCCTGCTCGTCTTCGTCTGCGTCGTCGTCTTCGTCGACACGATGCTCTTCGGGGTGATGATCCCCCTCCTCCCCGCGTACGCGGACACGTTCGATCTGAGCAAGCTCCAGGCGGGTGTGCTCTTCGGCGCCTACGGCGCCGGCGCCGTGCTCGGCGGCGTCCCCGGCGGACTCGTCGCGGCGCGTGTGGGGCCGAAGCGCGCCGTCATCGCGGGACTGATCCTGCTCGGCCTCGCGAGCTTCGCCTTCGCTGCAGCCGGCACACCGATCGCGCTCGGGGTCGCCCGTTTCGTGCAGGGCTTCTCGAGCACGATGACCTGGGCCGGCGCGCTCGCCTGGATCACGGTCGGCTCGCCCCGCTCGCAGCGCGGACAGACGCTCGGGCTCGTGTTCGCCTGCGCCGTGGCCGGCGCGATCACGGGCCCGATGTTCGGCGCGATCGCCAAGGCGGCCTCCATCGAGGTCTCTTTCGTCGTCGTCGGGCTCCTGGCTGTCGCTCTCGCCGCGACGGCGGCTCTGCAGCGGCCGGCCCGGCGCGAGAGGCTACCCGCGGGCGGGCTCCCGAGCGCGCTCGCCGACCCGGCATTCGTGGCCGGCCTCTGGCTCTGCACGCTCCCCGCCTTCTTCTTCGGCGTGCTGGATGTCCTCGTCCCGCTCGCGCTCCACGACGCCGGCTACGGCGCGTTCGCGATCGGGACCTTGTTCGTCGTCGCGGGCCTGGCCGAGATCGCCGTCGGCCCGATGGCAGGAAGACTCTCCGATCGCCGGGGCCGGGTGGTCCCGATCCAGATCGCCCTCGCGTGCTCCGCGGTGGCGGCCGTCCTGCTCGGCCTCGTCACGACCCCGGTGCCGCTGATGGTGGTGGCCGTCGCGGGCGCGGTCTCGTTCGCCTCGCTCTACGCGCCCGCGATGGCGCTCATCTCCGACCGCGCCGAGGCGGCAGGCCTTGGGATGGCACTCGCCTTCGGGCTCATGAACACGGCGTGGGCGCTCGGCGTCGTGCTCGGGCCGATGCTGGGCGGCGGCCTCGCCGAGGCGTTCGGCGACGCCCTCCCCTACCTTCTCTGCGCCATCCTCGCCGGATGCACGCTCGCCGCGATCCTGAGCCGGCGCCGGCTGCGCACCCCGGGCGTCGTCTGAGCTCTCAGCCCGATGCACGCGCCTGCCCGAGCGAGGCAGGGAAGCACTCGAGCGCCCACGCGGCGTCGAGATAGCGGCGGCGGTAGTCCTCGCCGCCGACGAGCGCGTAGTCGCGCGTCTTCGGGTCCATCGGGAGCCGCGACTCCGCGGGGTAGAAGCGGTTGTGGCGGTCGATCAGGTCGTTGACCTCGTCGAATCTCCACGCCTCCACCCGTGCACGCCACGCCGTTGCAAACGCGTCCGCACCGATCCCCGATCCGGCGAGCTCGTGCCAGGCAGCCTCCAGCTGCCGCTCGTGGTCGTGCGTCATCTCCGTGATCGTGCGCAGCCTGACCATGTACGGCAGCGGCCCGCCGAGGGCTGCGAGGTAGCCGTCGGCCGAGGGGCGGAAGTTCCGGAGGCGCAGACGCAGCGCCCGGCCCTTGAGACCGGCGTCCTGCACGTCCTCGTGGAGCGCCTCGAGGTCGCGCCGCTGCCGCGGCGTCACGGGCGCCACGACGCCCTGCCTGAGGATCAGCTCGCGCTCCTCCCGCTTCACCCCTCAAGTACAGCAGAGCGGGCCGATCGCGCGCGACGTCCGGCCAGCGGGCCGCCGGTGCCGCGGATGGCGACCACGCCGAGGACGACGGCGATCACGGCGGCGACGGCGAAGGCGGCCCACATCGCGGTGTCCCCGGCAGCGCCGCGCACCTGCAGGCCGAGGAACGGCGCCAGGGCGAACCCGGCTGCGGCCGTGCCGCCGAACGCGCCCATGTACGCGCCTCGCAGGTCGTCCGGCGCCAGGCCGGCGACGATCGACTGCGAGGTGGGCACCCACAGCATCTCGCCGATCACGAAGACGACGAGCACGAAGACGATCAGCGGCAGCGCCGAGCTGAGGCCGAAGAGGAGGAAAGGGAACCCCATCAGCAGCATCGCAACGGCCCACTTCCGGGCTGCAGGGATGTTGGTCACCCGCCGCGTCAGGCGCAGCTGGAAGATCGTCACGAGGAGCGGATTGACGACCAGCAGCAGGCCCCACCCCCACTCGGGCACACCGTGGCTCTCGACGAGGGAGATCGGCAGCACCGTCTCGTAGGCCACGTACACGATCCACGCGAAGACGCTCGCGGCCATGAAGACGAGGAACACGCGGTCGCGGCGGATGACGCCGAACGAGCCGCGCTCGGGCGGACCCTCGGGCGCGTAGGCGCCGCGCCTCGGCAGGTAGCGGAACGCGAGCGCCCAGGCGGCCAGGGCAAGCAGGCTGACACACGGGAAGAACAGCGTCCACCCGCCGACGAGCAGGAACACGCTGCCGATCGGTGGGCCCATCGTGACGCCCAGGTTCGCCGCCACGCGCACCGACGCGTACGCCTCCTCGTGGCGCTCGGGCGCGACGAGGTCGGCGACCATGGCCTGCCCCGCCGAGCCCCCGAGCGATCCGAGGCCGGCGGCGCCGACCATGAGGGCGAGCCCGTACCAGACCTGATTCCCGACCGTGAGGAAGAGCAGGACGTAGACGGCAAGGAGCCCATTGCCGATGAGAATCAGGCGCCGACGGCCGAACCTGTCCGAGAGGTGCCCCGCCAGGTAGCCGACGAGCCCGCCCGTCAGAGCCATCAGCAGGTAGCCGTAGGAAAGCTGCGCGGAAGTCGCGCCGAGCTCCTTCACCGCCCAGATCCCCATGAAGTTCCACGCGCTCGAGCCCGCGAGCGAGCCCATCAATGTGACGACGAGAACCGGCTTGAGCGCCTGGTCGACCTCCGCACCGAAGATCAGGTGCGCGAGTCGGCGAAACACGCCCTGGACGCTAGCGGAGGCCCGTCAGAGACGGTCGCGCAGGCGCCCGAGCCAGGATCGGCGCGGGTCGGCGGCCGGCGCCTCGACGGGCGCCCCGACCGCGGCGGACTCGCACTCGACGGTAGCCTCGACGACGACGGGCTGCGGTGCGGGCTCGGCGACCGGCCGGGACGGCTCGGGCACCCGCATCACGCCGCCTTCACGCCGCGCGCGCAGCCGCTCGAAGTCGCCGCGCAGCGCGGCGCCCATCTCGCTCTTGTGGCTCTGCTCCTTCACGCGCCCTCGTTCCGCGTTCAGGCGCCGTCTCCTGCCGGTCTGGAGCCCTGCGTCGGGGGACGGTGCGAGCGCCACGTCAGTGCCGCGAGACCACCGAGCACGAGCGTCGGCACGACCGTGAGGACGCGGTAGACGAGGACCGCCGCGACCACGCCGGCGTTGGCGCCCCCGAACGCGACGAGCGCCGTCGTCAGCCCGAGCTCGACGACCCCGACCCCGGCCGGAGTGATCGGGATCGAGCCGAGGATGCGGACGAGAGCCCAGGCCGCGAAGGCCTCCACGACCGTCACCTGCGACGCAGGGACGCCGACGGCCCGGAGGCTGAGGACGAGGATCAGGAAGACGGTGAGGCTGCCCGCGAAGGTCGCAAGCGTGAGGGCATGCCAACGCCGGGCGAGCAGGTCGACCGCCTCGTTCCGGAACCGCGCGAAGCTCGGCCCGCCCCAGCCCACCGGCCCCTTGCGCACGCGCGCGCGGGCCCACGAGGCGAACCGGGCGACGACGTCACCGACCTCGTGGGCGAGCCCGTCCGAGTAGAGGACGAGGACGAGCACCGCGATCACGACACCCAGCACCGCCACTCCGATGAAGGCCGCCGTCCCCAGCAGCGCCGTCTCGCCGCCGTTGACCTTGAGCAAGAAGAGCGCGACGACGGGGTAGACGAGGTTCGCGAGCTGGTTCCAGACGCCGGTCAGGGTGACCGCGCGCGTAACGGGGCCGGCTCTGAAGCCCCAGGAGCGGAGCATCCCCCACGAGCCCGCCATGCCGACGGCGGCGCCTGCGGGCGCCACGATCGAGAGCGCTGTCGACGCCTGGGTCATGGCGACCGCCTGCCGGAAGTGCAGGCCGGGCAGCGCGACCATCCAGGGGGGTGCGAAGGTCGCGAGGTTGAGCACGACCGCGGCGAGCAACGCCAGCCCCCAATCCCACGTGAGCGTCTGCACGACGGCCCAGACGTCGCGGTAGTCGGCGATTCGCGGCAGCACGACCGCGAAGGTCCCGACGACGATGACGGCGCTGACGACCCCGAACACCACCTTGCGGGCGCCG
>Ga0302322_100002156_pt1 | contig 16558 bp, 13 predicted proteins | sample Fen_T0_2_FD_203757 | JGI IMG/M metagenome (GOLD analysis project Ga0302322, IMG submission 203757) | Peat permafrost microbial communities from Stordalen Mire near Abisko, Sweden - Fen_T0_2 | ecosystem: Environmental > Terrestrial > Soil > Wetlands > Permafrost | place: Sweden: Abisko... | reverse complement strand
GGAGCTGGTGCTCGGCTGCAGCGCAGCCAACCAGCGCCTGCTCGAGCTGCTGCCTGGCGTGTCCCTGTGCACGGCCGGGCGCGCCGACCTGGACTACCAGGTGCCGCTGTTCGAACTGCCGGTGCTGTTTGGCACGACGGTTGACAACGTGCCCCTGCCGGAGGGATACCTGAAGGCGGCGCCGGCCGACGTGCGGCGCTGGGGCGAGCGCCTGGCGGTGCTGGCGCCCGGGCCGGGCTTGCCCGGACTGCGGATCGGCCTGTGCTGGAGCTCGGGCTTCTGGGGCGGGCGGGCGGTGGACTCCGGCAAGGCGATCCCGCTTACGCTGCTGGCGCGCCTGGCGGACCTGCCGGGGGCACGGTTCATCAGCCTGCAAAAGGGCGAGGCGCGCGCCGAACTGCCCTGCCCAGGCCTGCATATACTCGACTTCGACGCCGACCTGAACGACATGGCAGACACCGCGGCGCTGATCGAGAACCTCGACGTGGTGGTCAGCGTGGACACCGCGGTGGCGCACCTGGCTGGCGCGCTCGGCAAGCCGGTGCTGATGATGCTCAAGTGGGAGAGCGGCCTGCTCTGGCTGCTCGAGCGCGACACCTCGCCCTGGTATGCCTCGATGCGGGTGATCCGCCAGGCAGCGCGCCAGGACTGGGAAGGGGTGGCGCGGCGGGTCCACGAATTGCTGCTGGCCTGGCCGGCGCAGGGGCCGGGCCGCGCGGCGCCTGGCGCTGCCGTGCTCCAGCAGGACTAGGCCGGCGATGCTGCGCAAGCTGTTTCGCAATCTGAACAAGCCGGCCGGCGCGCCCGGCCCGGCGCCCGCCGATCCGGCCCTGCAGGTGGGCCAGGACCAGGGCCAGGTGCAGGGCACCGAGCGGAACCGGGAGCAGGACCAGGAGCGGGACAGGGAGCGGGACAGGGAGCGGGACCGGGCAACGGCATACGATCCCGCGCCGGAACCGGCGGCGCTGGAGGCGGCGCCCATTCCCGTGGACCCGTACGCGGCTTCGGGCGTCGCCGAGCAGGGTGGCGACCTGGCGGGCGCCGAAGCGCTGCTACGCGACCACGCGCGGGCGCATCCGGACGACATCGCCGCGCAGGCCAGCCTGGGCGCCTTCCTGTTCCGCCATGAGCGCCTCGACGCGGCGCAGGCGGTGCTGGAGCCGGCATTGCGGCGCTTTCCGGACGCGGCGGCCCTGCTGTTCAACAGCGGGCGGGTGGCGCAGGCGCGCCTGCAGGTCGATCAGGCGATCAGCTTGTACCGGCTGGCGATTGCCGCCGCGCCGGGCTTCGCGGCGGCGCGCCACATGCTGGGGTTGCAGTTGTTCCTGAAGGGCGAGTACCCGGAAGCCTTCCTGCACATGCGCACCCGCAACGAGTTATCGGGCGCCTCGCCCACCGCCTGGCCGCGCAGCGTGCCGCGCTGGAGCGGCGAGTCGCTGGCGGGCAAGCGCCTGCTCGCCTGGCTGGACTGGGGCGGCCTCGGCGACGAGATCCAGTTTGCCCGCTATCTGCCGATGATCGCGCAGCAGTACCGGCCGGGCAGCCTGATCGCCGGCTGCAGCCAGCAGAGCCTGCGCCTGCTGGCGGACATGCCGGGAGTCGATCAGGCGTACTCGGAAATGAGCAACATCGAAGTCGACTACCAGGTGTCCCTGTTCGACCTCCCCACCCTGTTCGGCACCACCGTGGCCGGCGTGCCGGCGGCGGCCGGCTATCTGGCCGCCGCGCCGCAGGAGGCGCGGGCCTGGGCGGCGCGCCTGGCGCCGCTGCCGGGACTGCGGGTCGGCCTGTGCTGGGGCTCGGGCTACTGGGGCGCGCAGCGGACCCGCAGCGACAAGGCGATCCCGCTGGCATTGCTGGCGCCGCTGGCGGGCCTGGCCGACACCCATTTCATCTGTCTGCAAAAAGGCCAGGCGCGCGAGGAGATGCCCTGCCCCGGCATGACCATGCATGACTATGACGCGGACCTTGAGGACATGGCCGACACCGCCGCGCTGATCGCCAACCTGGACCTGGTGATCAGCGTGGACACCTCGGTGGCCCACCTGGCCGGCGCCCTGGGCAAGCCGGTATTGATGCCGCTGAAATGGGCGAGCGGCAATTTCTGGCTGCTCGACCGGGAAGACTCACCCTGGTATGCCTCGATGCGCATCCTCCGCCAGCCGGCCCCGGGGGACTGGAACAGCGTTGCCGGCCGTCTGCTGACCCTGGTGGCCGGCTGGCCCCGGCCAGGCAGACGCTGATCCGGCGATTCGGGCGCTGCGCTTGGGTCCAGCATGACGTTTTTCGACACTTCACCCCGAAAAGCCTGCCTATTCGCGGCATTCGGCCCGGGACCAAAAGCAGCCAGCACCAAAAAGTTTATAATTTTCGTTAATTTAATCAGCCACTTAACAAATTACCAAGACCATTATCGAGCGTGGCACGCTTTCTGCACTTATGAAGCCCGAGGTGTCCAACCTCTTTCATAAATTTCCGGGAGCTTTTCATGATTAAGCAAGTACAAAAGGGTTTCACCCTGATCGAACTGATGATCGTTGTTGCGATTATCGGTATTTTGGCCGCTGTTGCTCTGCCCGCGTACCAGGACTACACCGTCCGCGCCCGCGTTTCTGAACTGATCCTGGCTGCTTCGTCGGCCAAGACCGCCCTGTCCGAAGGCATGCAGACCACCGGTTCGTGGTCGGCAGTGTGGATGAGCTCCATCACCATCTCCGCCACCGGCATGATCACCTCGGCGACCATCTCGACCGTTGGCATGATCATCGTTTCGGGCACCGCCCCGACCTCGAGCTCGATCGTGACCATGACCCCGCAAACCACGACCGACAACAAGCTGATCTGGTCCTGCACCGGCACCCCGTCCAAGTACATGCCGGCTTCCTGCCGCTAAGCTGTACTTCGGCACTGCCAAAAGCCGCCCTTCGGGGCGGCTTTTTTATGTCCTGCCGCCGCCCATGAGGGTCGCGTTTTTGCCGCCATGCCGCCCTCCGGGGCGGCGTCTTCATTGTGGCGGGAGGATACGGGCAAGGCTTGACGGGTCCGGCCGCGCCTGCCGCGGCAAACCATGGGAGCGATCCTGCCGGCTCGGCAGGGGGCCCCTTCACGCGGCAATCATGCACCGGGGTAGCTGCATTTGTCGCCAGTGGCCGCCGATGCCACGGGCCCCACTGTTGCCCGGGGCGACGGCAGGGAGAACGGCTGCGGCGCAACGGGCGCCCTCGGGATAGGCATGCCGTGGCGCCCTCTACCTCGACCTCGCGACCCGTCGCAGCAGCGACACACACAGCCGGGCGCCGCCCGGGTCTGCCGCGCCTGCCTGCGCCGTCAGGCGCAAGGCGCTCAGCCGGCGGTGCTTGCCGTCTGCCCGAGCCCGGCCAGCGAGGTCCCGAGGCGCTTGATCGGCTCGGACCAGTCGTCCAGCGCGGCCTGGCGCAGCACTTCGACCCGCGGATACCAGTACGGCCCGGCATCGGCGGCCGCCCAGCGCCAGTCCGGCGAGAACTTCGACAACACGATGGTGCGCTGCCCCAACGAGGCGGACAGGTGGGCCACCGAAGTGTCGACGCTGACCACCGCGTCCAGACAACTGATCAGCGCGGCGGTATCGTTGAAGTCGCCGATCTCCGGAACATGCGCAAACATGTGCCGATGCCGATCATTGAGCCCCACCGGCAACTGCAGGCTGACAAAGGCAACGTCCGGATTGCCTAGAATGAGCGGCAGCAGCGCGTCGGGAATCGACTTGGCCGGGCCGAAGGCGGTCGCCAGATTGCCGGCCCAGGCGATGCCGACCAGCGGACGCCCGTCACGGGTGAGCTTGCGCCGCCAGTCGGCGACCCGCTCGGCGTCGGCGGACAGGTAGACGCAGCCGGCCCCGGCGCTGGCGGCGCTGATGCCCAGGCAGTGGGCGACGCTCATCGCCACGACATAGTAGTCGCAGTCGGGAGGCTGCACCGCCCCCTCGCGCAGGCTCAGAATCTCGGCTTTGCGAAACGCCGGCTGGGCGGCGAAAAACGGGTAGATCGCTTCGCGGCAGACATAGCGCACGCGGGCACCGCGGCGCAGCAGTTCCGGAATGTAGCGGCCGAACATGATGCAGTCGCCGAAGCCCTGCTCCTCGATCACCAGTATCTTCTTGCCCTCGATAGGCTCCCCCTGCCAGCGCGGCATCGGCAGGTATTTCCAGCTGAAGCCCAGGTCGCGGAAGAAACGGGTCTCGTTGAGCTTCAGGCCGGCGGCGATATCTCCCATCGCCAGCCTGATGTCGCTGAGCAGGAAGGAAAAATCCGCGTTGTCGGGAAACTGCTCCATCAGGGCGGCGGCCTTGTCGGCGGCCTGCTGCAGGCGCCCGGTGCGGTTGAATGCGAGCGCGCGCTCGTAGGAAAAGAACACCAGTTGCGGGAACTTGGCCTCGTATTCCTCCAGCGCCCGGTCGGCCTCCGCGTTGCGCTTCATGTAGCCCAGGTAGGCCGCCTCGACCGCCGCCATCTCGGCAGTGCCGGGAAAGCGCTGGCGCATGCGCTGGAGAAAGTCGTCGTATTCCGGACCGGTCTCGCCCAGACGATGCAGCACGTGCTGGTACAGGGCCCAGGACTGCGCGGTCGCGTCCTCGCGATCGAGCGCCGGCTTGAGTATCTTGCGCAAGGGAGCGGCGAAATCGGTCACCATCGGCGCGCACAGCTCGATCAGGTTGGCGATGCTCGGCTTGACCCGCGACAAGGCCAGTTCGCACACCGCCATCGCGTCCTCGTTCTGGAACGAGGTGCGCAGGATGATGATCAGCTTCAGATACGGGTCGATGAAATCCGGCTTGGACAGGATGGCACGCTCGTAATAGTCGCGCGCCACGTCCATGTGCTCTTCATACTGCGCGATCAGGCCTTTCAGGTACAGGGCGTCGACCTGCTCGTCTTCGATCGCCAGGATGCTGTCGGCGCCGGCACTGGCGCGCGCCATGTCTTTCTCGGCAAAGGCGCCGAACGCTTCGTCGATCAACTTGAAAATGCGCGCTTCATGGCGCTTCTTGAACCAGCCGTCAAGCAGCATGGGCGGCTCCAATCGCAGTAGTCGAGGGCGCAGCGGCCGGGGCACCGGCCACCACGGCGCGCAGATCGCGCGCCACGTTGATGATCGCGCTCTTCCAGTTGAGGGGGCTATCGCAGCGGTAGATCCGCGCCGTCGGATACCAGATCACCGGCAGGTCCGGCGGCCCCCAGCGCCATTCCGGCCGGAAGCTCGTCACTATCCAGGTCGGCTTGCCGAGCGCGGCGGCCAGGTGGGCAATCGACGTATCGACCGAAATGACCAGGTCCATCTGGTCGATCAGCCCGGCAGTGTCGTCGAAGGTCACCAGTTCGTCGGTATGGCTGACCAGGTTGGCGCGCGGCAGCAGATCGCGCGCCGGCACCTGCAGGTTGAAAAAGCGGATGCCCGGAAGGTCGAACAAGGGGTCGATGTCGGCGAACTTCATCGAGCGCGACGCATCGCTGGCATGCCCGGGGTTGCCCGCCCAAGCCAGGCCGACCTTCAGTTCCCGGATGTCCTTGACCAGGTCGCGCCAGTACAGCGCGGTCGCCGCGCCCGGTTCGAGATAGCGTGCCGGCGCAAGGATGTTCTCGCGCGTCACCTTGAACAGATGGGGCAGACTCATGCTGGCCACCCACATGTCGTAATGCAGGTCCGGCTCGCGGGTGTTGACCAGTTCGATGACCTGGTCGACACCCGGCACGCGCGCCAGGATTGCCATCAGGTAGGGCGCGCACTCGATCACCACCCGCGCCCCCAGCCGCTTGAGTTCGGGAAACCAGCGCGCCACCATGAAGTTGTCGCCCGAGCCCTGCTCGCAGACCACCAGCAGGGTCTTGCCCTGCAGGGATTCGCCCTTCCAGCGCGGCCGGGCCAGGGTGCTTTCGCGGAAGTTCTGCTCGCGAAAGCGGAAGTCGCGATTTTCATGCATCGGCCAGCCTTGCTCGAAGTTCTCCTCCATCAACAGCGCAAAGCCAAGCAGGCACTTGAAGCGCTCGTTGTCGGGATAGTAGTCGCACAGGCGCTCGTAGGTCTCGCGCTGCTCGTCGAGCCGGTTCAGTTCGCGCGCGGCGATCCCCAGGTTCTGCAGGGTGGCCGCGTGCCTGGGATCGACCTTGAGTGCGCGCTTGGCGATCCGGTAGGAGTTCTCGTACTGGCCGATGGTGCCATAGGCGCCGCACAGGGATCCGAGGATTTCGATATTGCGGCCGTCGATGGCGATCCCGGCCTCATATTGCCGCGCCGCCATTGCCATCTGCCCCAACTCCCAATGGCAGGTGCCGGCGAGCAGCAACAGTTCGGAGTCGGCCGGTTTTTCCAGAAAGCCTTCCAGGGCGCGCAGGCCCTTTGCCGGCTCATGATCGAGCAGCGCGCGCTTGGTCCGGATCACGGCCGCCTTCCAGGGTTCCGCCCCGCGCTTGATCGCCTCCTTCAGGACCAGCTCGGCACCGGCCTGGTCGCGCTTGTCATAGAGCACGCCACCGAGCTGCAGCAGGCGTTCGTGCTGGTCGGGGAACAGCCGGTGCAGACCCCGGTTGGCCCGGATCAGGGCTTCGAGCGGAGTGGCGGCCTTGGCCGCCGGAGCGCGGCCAAACAGTTTGGTCAGAAATTGCATAAAGGCTCTTCAGGACATCGATACCGCGGGGAATCGCAGGGTGCCTGGCGGCAGCGCCCGCGGACGCTGCCGCGCGCGGACACTATCCGCGGACCGGCTTATGGACAATCCAGCGAAAAATGAATTCCGCGATCACATTGTTTTCCTTCAGCGAATACTCCATCACCTGCTCGGCCGTCACCTCGCCGGACTCGAACCGCGGCAGCCAGCGCGGGTCGAGCACGAACTGCACGGAGTCGACGTGAAAATCGACCCCGAGTTGCACGCCCAGCGGCGTGGTGGCATTGCCGGTGGCTATCCCGTTGCGGTTCTGCACCTGATCGAACACGTGCAGGGTATCGGGCAGGATGGCCCGCACATGGGTGGGGTCGCCGAGGAAATGGTCGTGCCGGGGATGCGGCACGGAGATCGTGATCTCGGCCTGCGGCGCGCAGATCCGCCACAACTCCTGAACGATGCGCAGGAACAGCGCCGGCTGCTGGCCGATGTGCTCAAGGATGTTGCTCATCATGATGTGAGTGACCGAGTTGTCCGGGAACGGCCAGGGCAACACCTCCAGGTCGAGCAGCAGGTCCGGCTGCGAATCCGGGTACTTGTCGGCGTTCACGTAGCCGTCCAGCTTCTTGTAGCCGCAACCCAGATTGAGCTTGAGCGGGTAGGCGTAAGCCGGCGGCGCGGGCGCCGGCGCAGCCGCTTGCGCGTGGGTGGCCGAAGAAAACAGGTTTTTCAGCATCAGGCTGCGCCGCTCCCGCAGGAGGTCCTGCGCCGGACCGGCACGGCAATACTGCAAGCGAGTTGCCACAGCGTGCAACTCCGACTGGCCAGAATCATGGTGTTCTTCATCTCCAAATCATGCCGCAGCCGGCACCCCGGTCCGCGCCCCCAATTTCACCGCGCCCGTGCCAGCAACAGTGCTACACCCATCGGCCCAGCCCCGCCGTTCGTCGCAAAAATAGCGGATTTGCCCGATTCTGGATGCACTGTGTCGAAATTCCTGCAAAATAGCGTGTTTTCCATCCGCCGCAACCTGCCTGCGCATGCCCCTCTCCAGCCAGTGACGGCCGGCGCGGCGCCGAAGCAGCCCGCGCCACGGCACAAAACAGCGCTGGATCCGGCCGCTGCGCCTGCCTCCCGGGTTAGGGGTAGGCCGGCCAGGGACCCGGCGCGGTTGAAACCTGGAACTCTGATAGTCTAGCGGTTGGAACTTACATTGTTGAACTGGCGATTTGAGCTTATCATAATCAATCTGCATATTTCGGGTCTCTTAGCATGATCAAATTCTTTTCCACCAGCGAAGTCGATAAGTTTGCCAAGGATCTGGCCAATGACATCAGTCAGCGCTACCCGGTGGCGATCGCCAACGACCCCTCCCGCAAAGTCTCGGCCAACCGGCTGACCGCAATCCTCGAAGACGCGTTCTCCCAGGCCTCGAAATTCTCCACGGACAACAAGCTCGGCTATTTCAAGAAGGCCAAGCTGGGCAATACCTTCCGCTGGGAACTGAAGGAAATGGGTTACGACGACAAGTTCGTCGAAGTGGCCACAGAAGGTCTGATTGTGTTCGTCACCAGCAAGCAGGGCGCGGCGAAATCGGCCTGACCGGCCCGCTCCTGGCCGCACCCAGTCTCTCCAACCTGAGCCACGGCCGGTGTTGGGCGTGCGCTACTGCCGCTCGCCGGCCAGTGCTGCTGCCTTGGCGGCGTAATAGCCACCGATTCCATCGCAGGGTCCAACGATGCTGATCAGAATCCTCAAGGGGGCCTTCGACAAGCTCAAGAGGGCCTTCGGCAAGTCGGAGCCGGATCTCCCCAGCGCCAACCCGTTTCCGGACGCCAAGCAAGGCTCGGTCGTGGTGGTCAGCTTCGGCGACTCGCGTTCCCACCCGTTCAAGTACATGGCCAAGATGCTGGCCGACGCCTACGAGTCCCGCGGCCTGCATTGCCACGTTCTGGACCTGATGCAGGCGACCTGGCCGAACCCGCCCCTGGAAGCCCTGTTCGCCGCAAACCAGGTGCGCTACGGAGTCGGCTGGGGCGGGGTCGGCTGGGATGCGGTCCTGATGCCGAAGGGCCACACGCTGAACGCCTGGGCGTCCATGCGCAAGCCGTTTTTCAAGCTGATCGGCGACCACCCCGCCTATTTCCTGGACCTCAACCTCAGTCCCCACCCGACCTTCATCAATACCTACGCCTTCACCGAGCATCGCGACTTTTTCTCCCGCCATCTCAAGCCGCAGGGCTACGGTTCGGTATTGGCGCTGCAGCAGATGGACCCGCTGGACCCCGATCAGCTCGACTTCAAGGCCAAGCAGAACGGCAAGATCTATTTCCTGAAAAACGGCAACGATCCGGAACGCCTGCGGCGCGACTGGCGCGCCCGCCTGCCCGAAAGCGTGGCCGCCGGGCTGCTGGCGATGAGCGAGGACCTGCGCTCCACCCTGGGTGCGGAGCGCGCCTGGCGCCTGGACGACCTGATCATCAGCCACTTCGCCGCACAGGGCCTGGACATCACCCAAAAGGTCAAGTTTCTCGCCTTCCACATCGCCCAGCTCGACGATTACATGCGCCGCGTGAAAAGCACCATGATCGCCGAGAGCCTGCTCGACTTTCCGATCGAGGTGCATGGCGAATGCTGGGACCACATCGACTTCAGCGGCCGGCGAGCCAAGCTGGTGCCGTTTGGCGACTACGCCATCAGCCGGCAACTGATCGCCGAATCGCTGGCCGTGATCGACATGGCGCCCAACACCCAGCAGCAGCCGCACGAGCGCTACATCCGCTGCGCCAGCCGGCATACGCTGTGCCTGACCAACCGAAATGCCTATCTGGAACGCGAGTTCGAGCCCCTGGGCCAGCCGCTGTTCGAATTCACGCCCGACAGCATCCGCGCCACGGTGAACGCGGTGCTCGAAGAGCCCGCGCGCCATGTGCAGATCGGCCGCGAGATCGGCGCCGAATTCAAGCGCCGCTATTCTCCAACCGGGATTGTCGACCAGCTGGAAATGATCGCCGACCAGATCAGTGTGCAGGAGGGGGAAGATCCGCAGATCCAGCCCTTTTTTATCTGGCCGAAGAAGATCTGACAGCGCATACGGATACCCCCATGAAAGCCGTCATCCTTGCCGGAGGCCTGGGTACCCGCCTGGCCGAAGAAACCGTGCTGCGCCCCAAGCCGATGATCGAAATCGGCGGCAAGCCCATCCTCTGGCACATCATGAAGATCTACGCCGCCCACGGTGTGAACGATTTCGTGGTCTGCCTGGGCTACAAGGGCTACATGATCAAGGAGTATTTCGCCAACTACTTCCTGCACAGCTCCGACGTCACCTTCGACCTGGCGAGCAACCGGATGGAGATCCACAACAACAGTGCCGAGCCCTGGCGCGTGACGTTGGTGGACACCGGCGAAGACACCATGACCGGCGGCCGCCTGAAGCGGGTCGCGCCGCACCTGGGCAGCGATGACTTTTGCATGACTTACGGCGACGGCGTGGCCGACATCGACGTCACCGCGCTGATCGCCCATCACCGCGCCGCCGGCCGCCTGGCCACGGTCACCGCGGTACAGCCGCCGGGCCGCTACGGCTCGCTCGACCTGGACGGCTTGCAGGTGACCGGATTCCGTGAAAAGCCGCCGGGCGACGGCGGCTGGATCAACGGCGGCTTTTTCGTGCTTTCGCCCAAGGTGATCGACTATGTCGAAGGCAGCCAGATCATCTGGGAGCGGGAGCCGATGGAAAGGCTGGCCGCCGAGGGGCAACTGACGGCGTTCAAGCATGCCGGCTTCTGGCGGCCGATGGACACGCTGCGCGACAAGACCCTGCTCGAAGAACTCTGGTCCAGCGGGGCCGCGCCCTGGAAATCCTGGCCGTGACTGCGCCGATCTGGCAAGGGCGCCGGGTACTGCTGACCGGCCACACCGGCTTCAAGGGCGGCTGGCTCGCCCTGTGGCTGAAAGGGCTGGGTGCGCAACTCACCGGCCTGGCCCTGCCGCCACCCACCAACCCCAGCCTGTTCGAGATGGCGCGTGTCGCCGAGGGGATGAACAGCCATTTCCAGGACATCCGCGACGCGGCGGGCATCGCCGCCCTGATGGCAAAGACGCAGCCCGAAGTGGTGTTCCACCTGGCCGCGCAGCCGCTGGTGCGGCGCTCCTACGCCGACCCGCTGGAGACCTATTCGACCAACGTGATGGGTACCGCCAACCTGCTCGAGGCGGTCCGCACCGCCAGCCCGGCAACCCGCGCCATCGTGGTGGTCACCACCGACAAGTGCTACGAGAACCGCGAATGGGTATGGGGCTACCGCGAGTCCGACCCGCTCGGCGGCCACGACCCCTACAGCGCCAGCAAGGCCGCCACCGAGCTGGTCGCGGCCAGCTATGCCAAGTCGTATTTCAGCGGCCCGGGCGCGCCGGCCTTAGCCACCGCGCGCGCCGGCAATGTGATCGGCGGCGGCGACTGGGCCGCCGACCGCCTGCTGCCGGACCTGATCCGCGCCTGCGAGAGCGGCCAGGACCTGAGCATCCGCTACCCGCAGGCGATCCGTCCCTGGCAGCACGTGCTGGACCCGCTGGCGGGCTACCTGCGCCTGGCCGAGCGCCTGCTCGAGCAGGGCCACGCGTTTGCGGGGGCCTGGAATTTCGGCCCGGCCGAGGGCAACCTCAAGCCGGTGTCGTGGATCGCCGACCATTTTCTTGCCGCATGGCACACCAGCACCGCATGGCAGCGGGTCGAGGGCGCGGAACTGCATGAGGCAGGCATCCTCAAGCTCGACTGGTCGAAGGCCGCGCACCTGTTGGGCTGGCGCCCGAGCATGAGCATAGAGACGGCTATCGAGCGGGTGGTCGAGTGGCACAAAGCCTGCATCGCGGATCAGGACATGCGCCAGTTCAGCCTCGCTCAGATCGCCGCCTACCGTCCCCTCTGAACCGGCGCCCACAGCCTGCGCGCCAGAGCAAACCCATCATGAGCACCCCCGACATCACCAGCGGCAACATCTATCGCGCAGCCGCGCCGGCGGGCGGCCACCTGCTGGCGCTGGGCGAGCCGGACGCGGACGGCGAGGTGCGCTGCCTGCGCCAGAGCCGCGCCGGCGCCGCGCATGCCCTGACGGTGGGCGCCGCCGACTTCGCTGCCGGCGCCGCTGCCGAGCCGCTGCGCTTTGATCCGGCCAAGCCGGTTTTCATCGCCGCAAACAGCCTCGGCGCCAGCCTGGCCCGCATCACCGGCGCGGCCCTGGCCAAGGTGCAGCGTTCCCTGGTGCAGCAGGAAGTGACCAGATTCGGCAGTTTCGCCTTCACCCCGCAGGCCTTCGAGCCGGGGGTGACGCCGATCCCGGCGGCCGGCAAGGTGGTCGGCACGCCCGAGGTCAGCCATATGGTGGACGCCTCGATGGATGCCTGGCTGACCACCGGGCGCTTCAACCAGTCCTTCGAAGCCGGCCTGGCGGCCTTCCTGGGCGTGGCGCACGTGCTGACCACCAATTCCGGCTCCTCCTCGAATCTGTTGGCGCTGACCGCCCTCACCTCGCCGCTGCTGGGCGAGCGGGCCCTGAAGCCGGGCGACGAGGTGATCAGCGTGGCGGCAGGGTTTCCGACCACCATCAACCCGATCCTGCAAAACGGCCTGGTGCCGGTGTTCCTCGATGTCGACCTGCCGACGCTGAACATTGACGCAAGCCTGATCGAGGCGGCAATCACCCCGAAAACCCGCGCCATCATGCTCGCCCACACCCTGGGCAACCCGTACAACCTGGCCGAGATCGTGCGCCTGAAGGAGAAATACCATCTCTGGCTGATCGAGGACTGCTGCGATGCGCTGGGCGCGACCTACCAGGGCCGCAAGGTCGGCACCTTCGGCGACATCGGCACCCTCTCCTTCTACCCCGCGCACCACATCACCATGGGCGAGGGCGGCGCGGTGTTCACGGGCGACGCGCTGCTGCGCCGCATCCTCGAATCGTTCCGCGACTGGGGCCGCGATTGCTACTGCGCGCCGGGCAAGGACAACACCTGCGGCAAGCGCTTCGGCTGGCAGCTCGGCTCCCTGCCGCTGGGCTACGACCACCTGAAGATCACCGACATGCAGGCCGCTGCCGGCCTGGCGCAGCTGCAGCGCCTGCCCGGGTTCGTGGCCGCGCGCCGGCACAACTTCGCGCATCTCACCAAGCGCCTTGCGGCCCTGGAGGAATTCTTCGTGTTGCCGCAGGCGACGCCGGGCAGCGAGCCCTCGTGGTTCGGCTTCCCCCTCACCTTGCGCGACTCGGCCCCCTGCCAGCGGGTCGACCTGCTGCGCTACCTGGACCAGCATAGAATCGGCACCCGCCTGCTGTTCGCCGGCAACGTCACCCGCCAGCCTTATTTCAGCAATCAGAAATACCGCGTCGCCAGCGAACTCACCCGCACCGACATTGTTATGAACAACACCTTCTGGATCGGCCTGTTTCCGGGCCTGAGCGAGGAAATGCTGGACTACACGGCGGCGACGGTGGAGACCTTTTTCGGCGGCGGAATCTAGGCTCGCACGCCCATGCCCGAAGACCACTCGCAACTTTACCTCGGTCACGCCGCGGAACTTTGATCGACATATCAAGGCAGCGCCTGCAGAATGGCGAATCGGCGATCCCCGCGCCGCGCGGCAACCAGGGTTGGCAGGATCGGGATCGATGTGCAATGCCAAGCAAACTACGGTGCACCTGCGCTCACAAGGGACAACCATGACCAAAGACGCCACCCCATCTCCCGTCAATTCACGCCCCTCCGATGATGGCGATAGCACGCATGCAGTGCCGACCGGAGCCTATGAGGGCAGGCACAGCAATCAGGACAAGCGCGCCTACAACTCTGCCGAAACCGCTTTTCAAGGCTCCAGCATTTCCCTGCTCGACAAGCTGGAGGCATTCCCGCGCTTTGCCACCAAACGCTCCCTGGCAAGATTCATGGTCAAGGAGAAGCTGTTCGAAAAAATCCTCGGCATCAACGGAATCATCGTCGAGTGCGGAGTCTTCAACGGCGCCGGATTGTTCACCTGGGCGCAGCTTTCAAATATCTACGAACCGGTGAACTACAACCGGAAGATAGTCGGCTTCGACACTTTCGAAGGCTTTCCCAGCGTCAACCAGCAGGCGGACAATACCGGCGTGCTGACGAGCAAGAAAGGGGATCTGAAAGGCAGCGCGCTGGAGGAACTCGATCTGTCGGTCGACAAATACAACAACGAGCGGCATCTGTCGCACATCAAGAATATCGACCTCGTCAAAGGTGATTTCAACCTCACCGCGGCGCAGTACCTGGAAAAAAAGCAGCACACGATCATTTCCCTCTTGTATCTGGATTTTGATCTGTACGAGCCGACGAAAAAGGCACTGGAATTGTTCTTGCCGAGAATGCCCAAAGGCGCAATTGTCGCCTTCGACGAGATCAACTGCGAGTCGTTTCCGGGCGAGACCCGGGCCCTGCACGAGGTGATGGGCATCGACAAGCACGAAATCCGGCGCTTTCCCATCGACCCCTGGATTTCCTACATCCAGCTCTGAGCCACGCGCGGCGCGGCCGCCACCCGGCCCAGAGCAGGCGCGCCATCCGGTGCTGCAGGCTCAAGACAGGCCGCCGATGGCGTTAAGCGCCTTTTGCGATGCGACGGTGCCGCACACCGAAGGATCGAGCGCCTTGATGGTCAGGCGATCGCGCAGGCCGTTGCCGCCGGGCAACGATTCCAGCAGCCACGAACCGAACCCCCCGTCGGTCAGGTGGTCTTCGAGGCTGACGACCTGTGCAAATGCATCCACCTGGGCCGGCTGGTCCTGCTTTGAGCCCATGCCCCAGAGCGGCAGGGAATGGACGCTGGCCCCGGCGTACTCGCCTGCCGCTCTGCGCCACTGCATCGCCAGCTCCAGGGTGGCTCCGGTGGTCAGCAGGCAGGTGGACCGCCCGCCCTGGCCACCGGCCACCTGCAGCCATCGGCCCGGCGCCACCTCGGGCGGCGCCGCATGGAAGGTCGGCTCACCCGCCTTGCCCAGGCGCAGGTAGGAGGGCTGCGGATGGGCCACTAGGTAGCGCATGCAGGCCCGCACCTCCATCGGATCCCCGGGCGCCGCAATCAGCATATTGGGCATGCAGCGCATCAGGGCGTAGTCCTGCACCGCGTGATGCGAATAGCCCAGGGCGCCGTAGGCCAGCCCGCCGCCCACCGCCACGACGGTCACGGGCAGCTGGTGGTAGGCGACGTCATTACGTATCTGCTCGGCGCAGCGGAAGGTCGGAAAGTTCGCGATCGAATAGGTGAAGACATGGTAGCCCTCCGAGGCCATGCCCGCGGCCAGCCCGGTCATGTTCTGCTCGGCCACCCCGGCATTGAGGAACCGGTCGGGAAAGCGGTCGGCGAAGGGTTCAATGACAGAATAGCCGAGGTCGCCCACCACCAGGGCGATATGGTCGTGCGCCGCGGCCAGGGCGACCAGCTCTTCGATAAAGGCGTTTCTCACGACTGCCCCTCGATTTCAGCCAGCGCCTCGGCCAGTTGCGCCGGGCTGGGAGTGCGGTAATGCCATTCGACCTTGCCTTCCATGAAACTCACGCCCTTGCCCTTGGTCGTGTGGGCAATGAGCACGGAGGGTTGCTCGGCAGACCACGGCACCTGGCCCAGTCCGGCGGCGATTCCCGCATGGTCGTGGCCGTCGACTTCCCGCACGCTCCAGCCGAAACTGGCCAGCTTGTCCGCCAGAGGCTCGATGCGCAGGGTCTGCGCAACGGTGGTCAGGCTCTGCAGCTTGTTGTAATCGATGATCGCGACCAGGTTGTCGAGCTTGTGGTGGGCGGCAAACATCAGCGCTTCCCAGTTGCTGCCCTCCCCCAATTCGCCGTCGCTGAGCAGCACAAAGGTGCGCCAGGCGGCGCCGCGCCGCTTGGCCGCGAGGGCCTTGCCGACGCCGAACGGCAGGCCGTGGCCAAGAGAGCCGGTGGAGAACTCGACCCCGGGCACCTTGTGGCTGATGTGATTCATCAGCACCGAGTGATCCTGCCCGTAGCTGAGCAGGTCGTCTTCGGCGATGAACCCGCGCGCAGCCAGCGCCGCGTAGATGGCGACACATGCGTGGCCTTTGCTCAGGATAAAACGGTCGCGCTCCTGCCATTGCGGCCGTGCCGGATCCAGCTTCAGGATTTGCCCATACAGGACGGCGACGATGTCCGAAATCGACAGCGCACTGCCTACATGCGACGCACGCGCGCGCGTCACCATCTGCAGCGCGGAGGTCCTGATCTGCCTTGCAAGCATGCGGGTCATTGCTCTCGTCTTTCTTCGCGAAACCAGGTTGCGGTGCGCCGGATCGCCTCTTCCAGAGGGACCGACAGTCGCAGACCCAGTTCCTCCCGGGCCAGCGTGGTGTCGGGTACGTATTGCTCGGGCGCGGCCCCAATTCTCGCAGAACCTTCGACTATCACCTCCACCCCGCTGCCAAGCGCGGCATTGACCGCGTGCGCGAGCTCCCTGATTGAAAGGGGGCCGGCGCCGCCGACGTTGTACACTGCCCCCGGCCGGGCGTCGAACAGGATGGTCAGCAGCCAGACCACCAGGTCCGCAGCGTACATGTACGTGCGCAGCGGCGTGCCGTCGCCCTTGATGACGATGGGCCGGTTCTGCTCCGCGTCGCGAATGAAATTACCGATCGCAAAATGCCGGTCCATCGGCAGGTAGGGGCCGACAAAGGCGAAGCAGCGGGCAATCCGGACCGCCATGCCGGATTCCCGGGCATACTGGGCGGCCAGCCACTCCGCGGCGATCTTGCCCAATCCATAGGCCGACTTTTCGTGCAGCCGGTCGGGCGCGCCGTTCCAGCTTTCAGGGATCGCGGCCAGTGTGGCCGGCTGGCGGCCGTAGACCGCGCCTGAGCTCAGGAGCAAAAAGTCGCCCGCGCC
>Ga0302322_100002155_pt1 | contig 16558 bp, 24 predicted proteins | sample Fen_T0_2_FD_203757 | JGI IMG/M metagenome (GOLD analysis project Ga0302322, IMG submission 203757) | Peat permafrost microbial communities from Stordalen Mire near Abisko, Sweden - Fen_T0_2 | ecosystem: Environmental > Terrestrial > Soil > Wetlands > Permafrost | place: Sweden: Abisko... | reverse complement strand
TTAGCCTTGGCTAAACTATTAGCCCAAGCAATCAGTTCATGCTTGACCCTGTTGGGATACATCATCTGGTGATGGGTTGATGTCATGTAGAGTTCTTGCCCATCGTTAGTAGTGATGGGATGGAATTCACCAATCGCATGGCCTGAACAATCTTGGATCAATGCACCACCACTCATAGCACACAGGAACTGTGAGCCACGACAGATACCAAGCATCGGTATCCTTAGATCACGACACAGCTTGAAGATCTCCCTTTCAAAGAGATCACGTTTGCTTGGACTGCGACCACAATTCGAGGCCACATTACAATGGTTGTAAAGTGATGGGTGAATGTCTGCCCCACCACCAAACATTACAAGATCAACCCCATCCAACTTCTCGTTGGCGCTGTTCAAGGAGTCGATCACAACTTGGTCTGGATTCCACGGATACAGAATCTTAGCCGTAGGATATCCGAACATCTCACCGAGGTCAACAATTTTCACAGTTCATCCTTGTGTTGTTCAGGAAAGTGCATCAGTTGCTCGACTTTTTCGTAGACTGCTCTCAACTCAAACGAATTGAGCCTATCTCCCTTGATCAACGAGATACGCTTGTTCTTCGTATCCCACTGTACTCGGGACCAGTTATCCCAACCGATACCCGTGAACACATCATACACAGGCAGGTTGCGAACTTGCTTGACCACGACATACGACGACACAGTGGCTTGATACTTGTTATGATTTCCCATGTGATGCTCCGGTTTACTACGTTGTAAAAGGCGTGACCGTATTAATTCATGTTGTAGCGTTGGGCTTCGCGTGCCTCCCAAAAGAAGTGAATACCACTAGCGCATTCTTCAAGATTCAAACTGAAGGGCCGATCAGGACGGACAACCTTTCCTTGTTTGTAGATAATAGCGTCGCTCCACTGCCGCAAGGATTTGGTAGGCCCAACTTGATAGTCGTCCAGAACGACAGCCATACGAGCACGACACTTGCGTCTAGAACCAGAACAATGGACTATTGTTCCCTTCGGAATTAGGAGAGCAATGGTGTAACGCTTTTCCTTCCAAGAGAAGTTAGCTTGCTCGGTCTTGACTCGCTTGTATCCGACCAGATCCTTGGTCAAGACACGCATACGAGTCTCACGATAAGACCAGTTCCAATCGTGACGGCGTAATCTCTTCGCCAGTTCCGAGTTCGGATCATACGGATACGGCTTAGAGTTCGCAATGAACTCATCATGCTCTTTACTCATCCTCATCTCCTTGATTTACTACCGTTGTAAAAAACGTGACCGTTTTAACCACACACATCTTCATCGTCTTCTTCTAGTGGTTGGGGTTTGGCAATATACCACGTTGGGGCTAACTTGACAGGGGCAGGTTTATGGTATGCCCCTTGTACCTTCGAGATATACACATACATGCCGGGATGATTGTCGGACCAATGTTTCGCCTGTTTGGTTGCCTCTTCGTTGGTTGGATGAGAGGATATTAATTCCATCCCCATCTGTACCAGATAAAAGGTTGTGATGTTAGAAGCCATAGTCCACGCTCGTAGCTACAGTGTGATGTTGGTTGCGAACAATCTTCTTCGCAATGTAGGAGAGAGGGATGATAGGCATACGCGGTTGTTTGCGCGGAGGTCTGATCCAAACCTCTGTCTTGCTAATTACTTTATAGAATTGGTGAAGCTGCATCGGATGTGGAAATGATATCCTTTCCCAATTTTCCATTCTGATTGTTCCGTTCATTTTCTTGTTCCTTTCGAATGCGTTTAAAGGTAGCTGCTAAGTTGGTCCGATGATAGGAGACATGCTTGAATCTCCCATCATCAGGCAATGGTTTCTTTCTAGTCATCCCGATTCCTTGTGTTACAGATACGGATGATGATGAAAGCGAGACCAACCACCCACAACACAACCAACGTATTTACTATGGTAGTAATCATTTGGTTTTCCTTTCGAGTTTGTCCTTCACATGTTCAAGCAATGAATGGTTGTCCAATCGCTTGGTCATCTCCATCCATGCCTGTAACTCATTGGTCGGATCAGATGGTGAGATCCTCACATACCCGATAGTGCCATCAGGGTTGCGGATCTGGCGCATGTGGGTTTTCATGGTGATATCCTATCCGCCGCAGATGCGGCTATGTGTTTTACTACCGTTGTAAATTAATAGTCCGTTAGATGGGCTATCAACCCGATTATACCAAAGATTGCAAGGATTACAACAGACTGTAGGATGTAATGTCCGAATGACATATGATCCAGATCAAACAGGGCAAACAGGACAGCTAACCCTAGAATTACTAGGATAGTAAATCCAACATGCCCGATTAATTGCCAAAAAGTTAGCCACATGATGAGCCGCCTACAGTGTGAAGTGTGACCGTTTTATGACCGTTTGCACAAAGAAAAGACCAGCCCTTTCGGGCTGGCCTAGTCTACGCTTGCTTGCTTACGCTTGGACCGCTTCCGCTTGGGCTACTGGCGCGGCTACTTGTTCGGCTACTTGCGCTGCCTGTTTCTCATGCTTGGCCGTTGAGTCCAGATGCAGGAGCATGGCAGTTGCAATGGCTCGCGCTGTTTTGGCATCAAACCTGTTACAGAACTGTACGGCCAATTGCTTTGCTGTGCCGTCAATCGTGAAGAATCCACCTGCATCTGTTGCCACGATACAGGCTGCCTTGTCAAGCTTGGCACGTTTGGCCTGCATTGCGTCGATCGCAAGCAATGAGTCTGCCTTGGCTATGGCATTGTCTCGCTCTTCGCTTGTCATTTCCTGAATAGGCTTACCGTTGGCGACCGTGGTAACTGCGGCGAGAAGCTTTTTGTTGGCCGTGGCCGCCTTTGCCGCTGTCTTGCGAGTAACAGACAGGGTTTGCGCTGCCTTGACTGCCTCATTCCATCCGGTCAATTCGTCGACGTTCAGACCATCAAGCGTTGAACATGCCGTGTAGAGTGTGCGGAATTGAGACTGTCTGACTCCGGCGGATTGTTCGGTACAGCGGTTTAGCTTGATCAGACCAGCAACGAATGGGCTAACTGCTTCGCCCTTTTCCTTGTCTTTGGCGCGGATTGCCTCTTTGATCTCCTCTTGTGAGTATGTCTTGATCAGTTTACGGAAACGCGACAACATCGTCGCATCTTGTTTAAGACTGTCTGAACCATCGAAAACAGACAGGACGGCAACGATTGCGAGGGGCTTTACTTGGATGTTCATAATATACCTTTCGGGGTCTTTTACAACCCTTGTAAAATCCGACAAGGGGGCGGAATTAATTACTTGTGATAGCTGCTACTGCACCCCGATATTAACATAATTAAACCGCTTGGAGTCTACCGTTCGTCGGCCCGAGTAAGTGCTTACTTCACCTAATTGGCACGACTCTTGCCGTAGTGAGTGCTCACTAACCGACAGGTTAGTCCGTCTAACTTACTAGGTTGTAAGCTTGGTATCGTGCCAGTTCAGAACTGACCGCGAGTCATTTAACTGTAGCCTAAGCTTTTGATCGGACAGGTAGTGCATTCCAATTTGTACTTAACAACTCCATCGCTAATGAGTTATGAATGCTTTTCTTGAATAAAAAACACCGAAGGGGTGGGGGGGAAAAGTGAGTTCCGTGACGAGAGAGGCAATGAGGCTTACTATATTTTTTATATTTTTTATACTTTCTGGGACTATTTTTTATAGATAACACGAAATAACTTGCTTTTCGATAAAAAGTATGGTATAATGTTAACTTCAAAAGAAGAAGCGAAAAGAGGACTAAAAGCATTAAATAAAAGAGAAGAAGAAAAGATTAAACCCAAAGAGCAATAAAGGCAGTTGGGTAAGTTTATTGGGTATAATTGTATTCATCTTTTGAATGTAAGTACTCACTAACTTATATCTTAACGTGCCCAACAGAGAAACCAACTACGTTGTGCACTAGGTTAGATACCTCTTATAGAAAGGCAGTATGGTCTCTAGAATACATAGAAGGCAGGTCAACAAGAACCCAGAAACACACCCTCTTGGACATTGGTCGGAACGACAGAAGTATGAGGCAGTAACTACATACCTCTTGGTCGGCAAATGGCCGATCGTCTCAGACCAAACCAAGGTTCCCATTGATACGTTAAAGAAATGGAAACAGATGGGTTGGTGGAAAGAGATGGAAGAAGAGATCCGTACGGCGTCTCGAATCGAGATGGGATCGAATCTTAATAGAATCGTAAATAAGGCAGCGTCGGTTGTTGAAGACCGCCTAGAACACGGGGAACTAATCTACAACCCCGAATCAAAGAAATTCACTCGTAGGCCCGTAGGGGCCAAAGTCGCTTCAGATATCATGACTAAATCTATTGATCGTCAGGTCCTTCTGGACAAGATCATTGAACAGCCAGTAGTCCGGGAAGAAGCTATCTTGGACAGACTCAAGAGTATCGAACAAGCACTTAAACGAGCATCATCTAAAAGGACATCCTCTAATGAAATCATTGATGTTACTCCCATTCCTGTTCCTAGTCTCCCTGACCTCGCAAGCAACGGAAGTAGTGACAACCAAGATAGCCAGCCCCCCGCAGACCCAAGTCAAGGTATACAACTGCGTGGAGATGGTGATCAACAAGCAGGCATCGAATCAGGTGGAGGTTCTCTGCAAGGAACCGATTCCCACTCCGATTCCCCCGCCCACCCATCCTGATACCTTTGTCTGGAACCCGAACGGCAACACCCGCTACTACGCTACCGGAGTAGGCCAGTTCGAAGTCCTCAACCTTTACTTCACCCCAACCTCGGCTAACCAGCACTCGATTCAGCTTTACTCGGCCTCGGATAGTTCCCAGATTAATCGTCTCTTGGTTCTCCGTAACCCGGCTAACGACCAGTTGGCGGTACAGCTTGGACAGTTCCCCATCGTCCGTTGGTCTAGTCCTCCCTACGTTGTAGGTAAACAGTACCACATCGAGGTAAGCCCGGTTAACCCAGATGGTTCTTGGTCCTGTAACAAGATGCCCTGTGACTTCGTGGTTGAGTTGACGAATGGCTAGGAATTACCAGCAGGAGAATAAGTATAAAGCCCAACCTAAACAAGTCAAGGCTCGAGAAGAGCGAAATACCGCCCGACGAATTATGCAGGCGGCTGGCCTTGTACATAAAGGAGATGGGAAGGAAGTGGACCACATTGTCCCTATCTCAAAAGGTGGAAAAACAGTTAGATCTAATCTCCGGGTGGTCTCAGCACAGGAGAATGACAGCTTTAAGAGAAACTCGAAGAAGCAACTCGTCTCTCAAATCTCAACCAAAGAACGAAAAGGTAAAATGAAATGACAATGAAACTCGGTAAGGATGGTCAGAACTCTGGGGCCTACACTGGTCCTAAGGTCTCGAGTGTTCTCGACTATGATGCCAAGTCTGGGTCTCGTACCCCGGATCGTAGTCCTCCCGGTGGGAACCAAGCACTGCAACGCAGGGACGGTCTTGGAAAGGGCGTACCAGATGCCAAGGTTAGGATCTCCTCAGGAGCTAACAACAATGGCCCTCAACTTGGCAAGTAAAAAGAAACCTCCTCCGTGGCTTCCGGTTCCTTCGGATGTCAAGGAAAAGCTGTTCAAGAAGGCTAAGAAGAAATAAATGGGCCAAACCATAATCCGTAGACTGACTTCACAGTTGGCTGCCAAAGGAAACTCAAATGCCCGAGGCATGGCGGTCTCTCTGCTCCAGAAGCAGGGTATCCTCCACCCCAACAGTGAGACCTTGACGGAGTATGGTAAGACTAGACAGAACATGTCTCCCGAAGAGCGAGCGAAAGATAGGCAAGCGAAATACTCTGGGCATAAGGCTTCGGACTTTAAGTATAACCCCCAGACAAATAGGGCAACATTAAGGAAATAACATGGTAATGACTCTGCAAGCATTTATGGTTGTATTGGCAGCAGTCTTCCTATTTCTGGCAGCGATTAAGCTGCAAGAACCGACTCGGCTAGCATATGGTTGGGCGGGAATGTTTATCTGGATGGTCTCAGTATTTTTTGGTGGGTTTCATATCTAAGAAGGAAGTAAAATGTCTAAGGTTATTGTAAATGCCTCAGTAAAGGATCTGGTAGTTGATGCGAAGGTAGTAGTCCAAGGTTACAAGGTTTCGGTTACAGGTCAACCTGACCAAGTGGTTGCAGCTCTTCCGGCGACGTTCGAAGGTGTGGTTCCGGGTGATTATGTTGCAACAGTGGTTTTGATTGATACGGCTGGAGCCGCTATTGGAGATACCCAAAGTGCATCATTTACTATCGTGCCTACAACTCAGGTGGTTTCTGTTCCTGACGTTGTGTCTGTCGTTGTTTCGTAAGAAGCATCAGATAGTCAAAGTACCTCACAGAGTATTTGTTGAAAGTAACTAGTGAAGCAATCGAGGGTCTCGTTAATCTCTTTCTTAGGAAAGACTTCGATTCACCAACCGAGATCCCCTATTGCCACAAAGAGTGGTGGGACATGTGCTGTTCCAACCATAAGTTCGTGGCGATCGCGGCACCTAGAAATCACGCTAAGTCAACCGCTATCACGCACTCGTACACTTTAGCATGTATCCTCCTGAGAGAGAGACAGTTTGTACTTGTAGTCTCAGATACCGAAGCACAGGCAGCATTCTTCCTGAACGATCTAAAGAAGGACCTGTCAGAGAACGAGGACCTGATCAAGGTCTTTGGGATCAAGGGGATTCTGAAAGATACTGCGACGGATTTCATTGTAGAATTCGAGGATGGGCATCAAGCCCGGGTAATAGCGAAGGGTTCTGAACAGAAGCTTCGTGGTATTAAGTGGGACAAGAAGAGACCGGATCTGATCGTCTGTGACGACATGGAGAACGACGAGATCGTCATGAATCCAGAGCGCAGGAAGAAGTTCCGGGATTGGCTCCAAGCAGCTCTTCTGCCTTGTAGGTCTGTCAATGGAGTAGTTCGGTGGGTTGGTACGATTCTTCATATGGACTCAGCACTCGAAAGGGTAATGCCCAAAGAATATGACAAAACCACTATTGTTACAGATCTTTGTACTAAGGGAAGCATTAGGGGTTCTTGGTATGCTGTTAAATACAAGGCTCACACTCCAAAGCTTGATAAGATTTTATGGGAAGCAAGATGGCCTGCTGACGTACTCAGGGCAGAGAAGCAACGCTTCCTAGAGCAAGGACAAGGCGACAAGTATTCACAAGAGTTTCTGAACATCCCGATCGACGAAGCGAATGCGTTCTTTCGAAAGGGTGACTTCCACATCATGCAGACAGATGATTGGAAGACGAACAAGGTCTACTACATCGGGTGTGACTTAGCCACCAAGACAGTAGCAGATAACAACGACTACACTGTATTTGTGATTGGTGGGGTAGATCCTAATGGGATCTTGATGATTGAGGATGTACTCAAGGAACGGATGGACTCGGTACAGATCGTAGAGACCATCATGCAGTTGAACAAGAGGTATGAACCGATGTACTTCTTCTTCGAAAAGGGCGCACTAACGAATTCCATTCTTCCCCACATGATTGTGGAGTCGATTGACCAAGATAACTTTGTTTCCTACGAGACTTTTAATCGGTCGGTAGACAAGAAACAGTTCGCACACGCAATACAAGCTCGGATGAGAACAGGTAGAGTCAGATTCGCCAAAGCCGCAGAGTGGTTTCAGGACTTTGAGCAGGAGATGATAAGGTTTCCTCGAGATCGGAATGATGACCAAGTGGATGCAATAGCAATTCTGGGTCATGGAGTCACTAAGTTTCAGGAAGCTCCTACCAAAAAGGAAGAAATGGATAACTTAAGGGAAGAAGAGATGGCTATGTATGGTGTAGATGAAGATCAGGGACGTTCTATGGTGACAGGATACTAAGATGATGCCACCTCCGCAGGCTCCCCAAGCACCGACAGGTCCTAGCAACCAGTCTGGTGGTCTCCAAATGACTCCTCCGGGTCAACCTATGGGTCCGCAAGGCCCACAGATGCCGGGAGCTGCTCCTAATCCTGAACAAGTAGGACAACCGGATGGTCCTTCTGGTCCTCAACCTGACCAAAGTCAAGGAATGGGTATCGAAGATCAGATCGCATCGTATCTGGACTATGCTCTTTCACAAAATAATCTAGCCAAGAAGTTCAGGGGGAAACAAGATGATGACGGAAACGACATTCTGGATGCTATGGGCGACAGCATTATGGCTGGCATTAACGCCGATATCACTAGCCGCCAAGACTGGATGGATAAAAACGAACAGTGGCTCAAACTCGCCCTCCTGATCCGTGAAGAAAAGTCTTTTCCGTGGCCTAAGGCTTCGAACATCAAGTATCCTCTTATCGCTACTGCTGCTATGCAGTTTTCTGCTAGAGCCTATCCTGCTCTGGTCCCGGCTGACGGCAAGATCGTTAAAGCCCGAGTGCCCGGTGTCGATGCCCAAGGAATCTTCCAACAAAAGGCTCTGAGGGTCGCCATTCATATGTCGTATCAGGTGTCCTGTACTATCCCGGATTGGGAAGAGAACATGGACAAGCTCCTGATGACGATGGCAATCTCTGGTATCTGTTTCAAGAAGACATGGCATGATGATATCCTGAAGGTCCATCGGTCTGAGATAGTCTATCCCGAGAACCTAATCATCAACTACTTCGCTACATCCCTCGATCAAGCCTACCGCAAGACCGAGGTTCTGTATTACACTCCCAATCAGATCTATACAAAGATCATGAATGATGAGGAGTTTCTTGATCCTGATGAGGATGAAGGTTCGTCCAAAGATGACGATGACACTGAAGGTACGGATTATGGTAGCTCCACTGTAGATGACTCTAAACCAATTAAGGAAGCGATTGCAGTAGATCTTACTCCGCCTCCGACTGATGAGTCGGCTCCGCAGAAGTTCTATGCCTGCCACACCTATTGGGATCTGGACGATGATGGGTATGCTGAACCCTACATTGTTACCTTACACGCAGTTACTGGTAAGGTAGTCAAAATTATAGCGAGGTGGGACAGTGATGGGATAGTCCAAAACAAAGAAGGCAAAACCATCTATGTCAAGCCTGTAGAGTATTTTACAGACTTCCCGTTTATACCTAATCCTGATGGCAGTATTTATGCGTGTGGATTCGGAATGCTTATGGGACCGCTTAATGAGGGGGTTAATACTCTTGGTAACCAACTGATTGATGCAGGAACCCTGAACAATCTATCTGCTGGTTTCATTGGTAAGAATCTCCGTGTCAAGATGGGCAACATGAAGATGGGTCCGGGTCAATGGACTGTTGTCAATGCAACTGGTGAAGATCTGCATAAGTCGATGTTCCAGATTCCGACCAAGGAACCGAGTGCGATCTTGTTTCAACTCATGCAGTTCCTTGTTACGTCAGGAAATCAACTTGCATCCATTGCTGAGATATTCGTGGGTAAGATGCCGGGACAAAACACTCCGGCTAGCACAACACAGGAGACCGTGCAACAGGGGATGGCAGTCTTCACGGCTATTTACAAGAGAATCTACCGTTCGCTTGGTAAGGAGTTTCAGAAGCTCTTCCGACTGAATCGGATTACCCCGGGAATGATGGAAGAAGAAATCAGCTATGCTGGTGTTCCTCTTTCTGTGTCAGACTATTCGAATACCGAGATGATGATTATCCCGGGTGCAGATCCTACGGGAGACAGTGCCACGGTACGCCAACAGAAACTTCAACACGTTGGTCAGTTGCTCTCTCTGGGTACGATTGATCCGATGGTCTACACCATGAGGACTCTGGAAGCTCTTGAGTTGGTTAACCCGCAATCGTATCTGCGTCAACCTGCTCCTCCTGCACCAGATCCTAAGGAGCAAGCAGTACAAGCCAAGATGCAGTCTGATCAACAGTCTGCTGCTCTGGATCAACAAGGTAAGATGCAGGACCAAAAGAATAAGGTTGAACTGGCTGGTCTCAGGATTCAAGAGAAGCAGGCAGATCTCGAGTATAAGAAGCAGCTTAACGATCTTAAACTCTCTAGTGCAGAGCATGGAGCGAAACTTGATGCATTGATGACAGCTCTTACTACCCAACATGACGCACATAGACAGTCTATGGAGACAGTAATGAATGCTCTTAGGATGACGCAACAGCAATCGCACGAACAGAAATTGAATGATATGGAACTTACTGCTGCCAAGAATATGGCCGCACAAAAGGGAACGAATGGAGCTTAATAAAGACGACTGGATTCAGTGGAAGAATCTCCCTGCCTATGCAGCTTTTGAAGATGCACTACGGGAGATAGGTGGTGAGCTAGTGTCATATCTAGCCAAGAAAGCAGGAATAGATCCGTTAGAGGATCGTAGGGTTGTAGGAAATCTTCAGGGTATCCAATGGCTGTTAGATTGGGAACCTGATTTCATAGAAGAAGGAGATAAGAACGATGCTGAAGATCATGGGACACCGGCTGCTTATTAAGCCAGATCCGCCGAAGGACCAAGTAAAGCTTGGAGCAGAATTGAAGGCAATGGGTTTCGAAGTTGGAATGACAGCAGACCAAGAACGTAGGGAACTGGTGGGAACAGAGATTGGAACACTGGTTGCTATTGGAAACACCTGCTGGCGAGCATATGATGGTAAAGATGCAGCATGGGAACCGTGGGCTAAAGTAGGCGATCGAGTAACATTCGCCAAGTACTCTGGGAAGATTGTTACAGATCCAGAGACAGACGAGAAGTTCATGGTGGTCAATGACGTAGATATGCAGTGTGTTGTAACGGGTGAACATAACCCTTTTGAGGACTAAAGATGCCTAAAGAAGATGAAGTCAAACTTCCGACCAAGGAAGAACTATTGGCAACACTCGAGGAAGATGGTGGTGAGCAGCAACAGACTGAAGAAGCTCCCCAACTAACTGCCTCAGAACAAAGTGCGTCAAGTTATGGTTGGAAGACTAAGGATAAGTGGGTAGAGGCAGGTGGAGATCCAGAAGACTGGCGTCCCGCTAAAGCCTTCTTGGAACGTGGTGAGATGATTGGTAAGATTCGATCCCTCTCTAAGGAAGCCCAAGAGACCAAGCAAGCTCTGAACTACATTGCAGAACAGAACAAGCAGATCTATGCGAACGGCTATAAGGCTGCTCTCAACGATCTGCGAGCAGAAAAGCGAGCAGCTCTGGAAGCAGGTGATCTGGTTAAGGCCGATGAGATCAATGACAGGATTGAGACTACAAAAGCCGAAATCACAGCACTGGCTACCAAGCCCGCAGTACCACAGACTCAACAAGCCGATCCTGAGCATACTGCTTGGGTCCAAGCTAACCAGTGGTACAACGATCCCGTCATGCGGAATTTTGCTGATGGACTCGCAAGGGAATTTGTCCGTGTGAATGGCGGACAGGTGCAACCGGATGATGTGAGGAAGTATGTTACTCAAACCGTCCGTAAAGAGTTTAAACATAGATTCGAGCCAGAAGTGAAGGGTGCGCCAAACCCTGATTCATCGAGTACGCGCACGGGAGGGAATAAGACCAATGGCCTTAGTCCTAACCTTTCAAAAATTGAAGCCGACATGCCCGACGAACATCGCCAGATAATGAAAACGATGTTAAAGATGGACCCGAAGTTTACCAAAGAAGAATATCTTAAGATGTACGTCTCAGGTCGATAATAGGAGATCTAAATGACTAGACTTAGCAGAGAAGAACAAGTAAAAGAAGAGCGTCCGGCCCGTGTTCCGGTGTCGGAAGCTAATAGAGACCGATTGTATGTTGCTGGACTGGACCATCAAAACTATATGTATCGTTGGGTAAATGATACAGAAGGTCGTTTGGCCGCATTCCTCGCCGGTTGGTGGGAGTTTGTGGACCAGAATGGTGAACCAGTCGGGCAAGGGACTGACCAATCTGCTGGTACCTCTTCAAAATTTTCGAAAGGTGTGGGACGGGGAACTATTTCCTATCTTATGCGTATTCCCAAGGCTCTCTGGTTGGAAGACCAAGAGAAGAAAGAAGCGAGAATTAAGGAGCTGGAATCGGCGAATGTAAACGCCGCGAAACGAAATGCTGACTATGGGAGTATCAACAACAATGCTTCCCGGTAAGTCGTAAGCGGCCTGTTAATCAACAAATAAGGAAAAATTAACATGGCTAATATCAATGCTCCGAAGGGTCTCGTACCCCTCCGGCATTTGGATGGTGCCCCTTTTAACGGCCAGTACACGCCTTTTCTGCTTCCGTCCTCGGATGCGAATGCGTGCTTCATTGGCGATCTGGTTAAGTGGGGTGGTTCGGCTGGTACAGCGGGCCAAGTAGTTGCAGGGATGAACGTTGAAGGTATGGCGACTCTTGCCACCTTTGCCGCGTCTACCACTGTTTCGGCTGGTACTAGCATCGCTGGTGTTGCTCGTGGCTTCTTGGTCGATCCGACCTCGCTGGTTACGAAGCACCGGCTTGCTTCTACCAATCGTGTGGCTCTGGTTGTTACAGATCCTAGCGTAACGTATGAAATTCAGGAAGATGCTACGGCCCCCTTTGCTGCCGTTGACGTTGGACTTAATGCCCAGATCAATACGGGTGTTGGTTCGGCGACGACTGGTGTCTCAGGTTCGTTGCTGATGAATGCAGGTAAAGCCACCACGTCCACCCTTCCCGCTCGTATTCTGGGTCTGGTGCCGCGTGTTGACAATGCATTCAACACTCTGGGTGCTGGTACGGACCCGGCGAAATTTGAAGTTCTCCTGAACGCGACGGGTAATTCCGTTGGTGGTGCTGGCATCGCTGGTACCTAACCTAACTAAGGAGAATGACAAATGGCTGCTGTTAACACTGGTCTTTTTGGTAAGGCACTCTGGCCGGGAGTAAATCGTTGGTACGGTAAGGCGTATAACGAGTTCCCGGTGGAATACACGATGATCTTCGAAACCCGTACTAGCCGTAAGAACTTCGAAGAGGATATGTCCATCTCTTCGTTTGGCCTCCCGCTCCAAAAGGGCGAAGGTCAGCCGGTGACGTATGACATCGAGCAACAAGGTTTCTTGGATCGTTACACGCACGTTGTTTATGCGCTTGGTTTCGTTATCACCAAGGAATTGGTGGAAGACGACCTGTATGACGTGGTTGGTGAACGTAAGGCGAAGGGCCTTGCTTTCTCGATGCGTCAGAACAAGGAAAACGTTGCTGCTAACGTTCTCAACCGTGCATTCAACGCTTCGTTCATTTTTGGTGATGGTGTCTCGCTGATCAATGCGGCTCACCCGAACGTCGCTGGCGGAACTTGGGCGAATCAAATCGCTATCGCTGCCGACATCTCGGAAGCTGCTCTTGAGCAAGCTTGTATCGACATCCAGAAGTACACGAATGATCGTGGTCTCCGTATCAATGTTCTTCCGCAGAAGCTGGTTGTTCCTGTTGACCTCGATTTTGAAGCCAACAAGATCATGGAAACCCAGTATGAAGTTGGAACGAACAACAACACGGTTAACCTCGTTCGTTCGCGGTTCCCGGGTGGTGTGGTCAAGAATCACTACCTGACGGACACGGATGCGTGGTTCATCCTGACTAATGTTCCGAATGGCATGACGTATTTCGAGCGGCGTCCTGATTCGTTCACGCAAGATGACGATTTCGACACCGACAACGCGAAGTTCAAGGCGACTGGCCGTTACTCGGTTGGTTGTTCGGACAAGCGTGCGATCTACGGTTCTGCTGGTGCGTAAGCAACAATTGGCTACCTCTAGGTCGAGGTGACATAGCCCTGCGGGGGAGGCGTGTATCCCCCGTATCCACTCTTTTAAGGATATAAAATGCCTAATGCAAAAGTTGTAAAAGTACTCTTCCAGAAACCCGATCGTAGCCCGAATGGTCTTGGTACGAACTACAAGGACGATATCAAGGGTCTCTATGGTCAACCTGATCCGACCCAATGGCACATCTGGTTTGAAGACTTCGATTTCGCTCCTGCTACTACCAAGTGGGTTCCTCAGTTGGTTGGTGCGGGTTCTGTCAATGCAGTTACAACTGGTTTGGACGGTGGTCAAAACACTATTACCAACTCAGCGGCTGGTAATGATCTGACTGCAAACACGGCTCTGGCAGCTACCTTCTTGCCGGATACGAAGCGTTCATTGATCGCTGAATGTAAGTTTGAAGTTGATGACGTGACCAATGCCCATTTCGGATTGGCTCTCTGTCCTGCTGCTTCTAACCCGTTCACCTACTCGGAAGGGATTGCAATTCGTAAGATCCTCTCTGCGAACACCTTCACGATTGAAGTCAAGAAGGCCGGTACGACTTCGGCTGCTGCGGCTTTCGGTGGTGTTGGTCTGACGGTGAATACACAAGCGACCATCGGTTTCGCCTACAAGGGCGTTATCACTTCGGCTGGACAAGAGTTCCTGTTCAAGCTGGATCTGAACGATGGTAATGGACCGAGGTATCAGTCTCTGTTTGTTCCTACTGCAAACGTCCCGACTGCTCTGCTTGCTCCCTCGTGGGGCGTGCTGAACTCGACGGCTGTTGCTCGTACTGCCAAGGTGGACTATGTGTTCGCCGCGAAAGATAGGTTCTATCAGTAATACGTTCCCGGCCTCTGTGCGGATTCGCGATCTACTCATGCCGGGAATTTCTCTTCTAAAAGGATCTATCAATGAAGGCTAAAACATTTACTCTCAATGCCCCGGGTGCAACTCCTTGGTGGATGACTGAGACGAAGACAACCCCGTTCAATGTTGGGGTACAAGTTGATTGTGCTGGTGGTGGAACGTATAGCTACAAGCTACAACATGGTTATTCTACAGATTATGATGTGGTACAGACGGATCTCTTGACTCGAGCTGCTGGTGTAGCTACGTTGGTCTTTCCGTCGAATCATGGTCTGTCTGTTGGTGATTCAATCGTTGTTTGGGGTAGTCTCGGACAAGGTAACGTTGGCTCGACGATGGATGGTACGTTCGACGTAGCGTCTGTGGTTGATCTCAAGACCATCACCTTTGCTGTCACTAACTCTGGACCGACCACAGTAATCCCGGGTTGTGTACGGGTTAAGAAGATTCACTGCTTTGATGACACAGGTATTCCGGCAGCAACTGCTGCTAGCAAAGAAGCAGTGGTCAATACTCCCTGCAACTTTCTGAGGGTTGTGGCAGTTACTGTTACTACAGGGACCTTGAATGTAACGTTCAATCAGGGTTGGTCAGGTAATTAATGGCTACTAGGGTCGGGAAGTCCTTTTCGTACAACGCGGATTGCGATGTATGTGGATTCACGTTCAAAAATAAGGACCTCAAACTGCGGTGGGATGGGTTCATGGTGTGCAAGGATGATTGGGAGACTCGTAATCTCGCAGACTTCTACGATACTCCTAATGATACTCATATCCTTCCGTGGACCCGACCTGCTCCTAAGTTGTATGTGAATGAATATCAATTCCGTAGGAACTTCTGGAACCAGACTGAAGACTTCACGGCTACAAGTTCGTGGGCTGCTACTGCTACTGTGATGTCCGCAGCTACTGCAATTCTTAATCCTAGTGGGATTTCTCAGGCTTGTTCTAAATTTGCTGAAGATGGTACCAACGGAGGGCACTTCATTTCTGCTGTGGCTTTTACCACAGTACTCAGAACTAGCGCTGTCTACACTACCTCTGTCTATGTTAAACCTAATGGTAGAACATGGATTGTAATGCAACAACAAGATTTGGCTGGAGGGTTAGCTACAGCATGGTTTAACCTTTCTGGAGCTGGAACTTTGGGAAGTAGAACTGGTTCATGTCTGTGGAGCAATATCAGTCCAGAATCTAATGGTTGGTATCGGATATCTATAAGCTATAACAATAATGTTGGAGCTAATGCGAATACTTGTTCTCTCTATGGTTCAACCAGTAATGGAACCAATACTTATCAGGGAGACGGATCATCTGGGTACTACTTCTGGGGATTTCAGCAAGAGAACTCTCTACAACCTGCTGCTATCGGAACAGTTTCTACAACAGTCCAACCATCTTTTGTTGTGATGAGGCCTAGTGCTTATCAACCAATCCTTGATACCTCTACAAGTCCCACTCTATATCCCACTCCTCCAACTCTGGTAAATACTTGGGTTCCTACGTGGGCAGGTGGTACAACGATTTTCTGTGCTGGTTTAGTGAAGGTTAACACAAATTACATTATCCAAAATAATGTCCTAAGTTTTATCGCTGAGTTTCAAAATGAACCGGGTGGGTATCTACGAAATAACAATATGACTATGAGTTTGCCTGTACAAGCTGTCCGAGCAGGAAACTTCAATGTGTCATCTGGTAGTGGAGATACCTTGTTTGTCAACACTATTGCAGCAGGAGCACTTACCACCACCTCCTTCCTTACCACCACTACCTATGCTTTGTCACATGTACAACAACCAGAATCTCTGGTTATAGCTGGTTCTTACGGAGTCTAACAAATGGCAACTTCTGGTAATAGTAATTTTGTTGTAACTCGGGATGATATTATCACTCGAGCCTTGCGTATCGTCAACGCCATTGGACAGTTAGAAACCCCTGATCCGGGTGCTGTGACTGAAGCTGCAATGGCTCTCAACATGTTAGTTAAGGAACGACAAGCTGATGGAATGCAA
>Ga0302322_100002154_pt1 | contig 16559 bp, 12 predicted proteins | sample Fen_T0_2_FD_203757 | JGI IMG/M metagenome (GOLD analysis project Ga0302322, IMG submission 203757) | Peat permafrost microbial communities from Stordalen Mire near Abisko, Sweden - Fen_T0_2 | ecosystem: Environmental > Terrestrial > Soil > Wetlands > Permafrost | place: Sweden: Abisko... | reverse complement strand
CGATGCTGTCGAGGTTGAAGATGCACCGGCCGCGCTGCGCGAGTTCCGCCCGATGCCGGCGCACGTAGGCGGAGCTGCCAACCGACAGCTGTTCCTCCGCGCCGAACGAAATCAGACGGATCGTGCGGCGTCGCGGCCGCGGCGCCAGCACCCGCGCCAGTTCCAGCAAGCCCGCCACGGCGGAACCGTTGTCATCCGCACCGACCGAGTCCGCCTGCGTGTCGTGGTGCCCGCCGAGGAAGAGGATGCCGGCGTTCGGGTCGGAGCCCGGCAGCTCGGCCACGACGTTCGCCGACTCCGCCGGCCGCGGGCCGCCGACCACGCGCAGCCGCGCCCGCGTCGCCCCGCGCTCACGCCAGCGCCAGGCGTCGAGATAGGCCACACTGAGCGTGGGCACCGCGCCGCAAGCCTGCGCATAGGCCGGGAAAATCGAGTCGGCCAGCGCGACCGCGCCCGGATAGCGCACGTCCACCATCAGCACGCCCGCCGGCGCCGCCGCCATCAGCTTCCGGTAGTGTCCGCGCGACTCGATGTGGCAGCCGAGGTGCAGGACGATGCTGCCGCGTAGTTCGGCGGGGAGTTCCGCTGGCTGGTAGCCCGTGGTGCCCTCGAAGAATACCAGCGGCGCCTCGATCCACGCCCCATCCGTGCCGGGGGTGTTGGCGAGCAGCGAACACGGCGCATCGTGCCACGCGCCGTCGTAAAACACCTGCACCTGTTGTTCGCGCACGTCGCGCGCCTGCACCGGAAACGCCTCCAGGTGCACCTTCGCCCCCGCCGCAGTGAATTCCCGCACGAGGTAATCCGCCGCCGCCGCCTCGGCGGGCTGGCCGGCCAGCCGCACGCCGATTTTCTCGGTCAGGTGACGCAAATGCCGGGTGAGGCGGTCGGGTTCGATCGGCTGCATGGTAAAAATTGCGTGACCGCATCAACAGGCGGCCCGCGCGGAATGACAAGCGCGCGGACTCGCCCCGAAGTCCATCCGCGACTAGGGCCGAATGGCGCCGCAATTTTCAAAGGTTTTTCGCACAACAGTGTTCGCGCCCGCGAGTCAAAGGATGTGTCGTATCACCATGCCAACCGCGAACACCCCAGTGCTGGACTCTCCCGCCAGCCCGGCTTCGGGCCGGCCCCTGCACATCCTTTACGCCGATGACATGCCGGAGCTGCGCCACCTGATGAGCGAAGTGTTCGTCCGCGAGGGTCATGACGTCGAAACCGTGGGTGACGGCGACAAGGCGCTCGAGACGCTGAAGCATTCAGCCAGTCCCTTCGACCTGCTGATCACCGACCACAATATGCCCGGGATCAGCGGGCTCGACCTCGTGCGCCAGACCCGCCAGCTGCCCTATCCCGGCAAGATCGTGGTCTTCAGCTCGGAACTCAGCGAAACCGTGAAGGACGCCTACCGCGGGCTCGCGGTGGACGCCATCCTGACCAAACCGATTTTTCCGCTCACCTTCCGCGCGGTGCTGGAGCAACTGTTTGGGGAGAAGTCGCCCCTGGAGACGGAAAACGCCGTCCCGCTCTTTCCGGAACCCCTCGGCTAGGGTGCGCGGCGGCGATGTCATCGCGCACCCGGCCTGGCCGGGTGTGGCGATCCATCCGGATGGATTGCTTCGTCGTCCGCTTCACGGACTGCTCGCCATGACAATCTGTACTTTGCCCCGCCGCGCAGGTGCGTGAGCTGATCGCCACGACCCCCGGGACATTCCCGGGTGGGGCGGCCGGACTGACCGCGCATACCCGTCGCGGTCCTTGTTAAGGCTGGCGGGATTCTGGCTTGCCATCACCCAAACCTCTGGTTGCCTGCGCCGAGTCCGCGACTCGAACCACCCCAGGGATGCTGTTTAATTCACTTACCTTCGTCGTCTTTTTTGTCGTGGTGGTGAGCGCGTACTGGGCGCTCCGCTCGTGGCCGGCCCGCAAGAACCTGCTGCTGGTGGCCAGCTACATTTTCTACGGCGCGTGGAACCCGCCGTTCGCGCTGCTGCTGTTCGCGACCACCGCGCTGGATTTTTTCCTTGGCGCCCAGATCGCGTCGGCGCAGGAGCCCCGGGCCCGCAAGGCCTGGATGGTCGCGAGCGTGACCTCCAACCTGAGCATGCTCGGGTTCTTCAAGTACGGGAATTTCCTCCTGGAAAACACCCAGTGGCTGCTCGCCCGGTGCGGCATCGCCTACTCGCCGCCGCACCTGGATATCTTCCTGCCCATCGGCATCTCCTTCTACACGTTCCACTCCCTCTCCTACACCCTGGACGTCTACCGCGGCGTGTGCCAGCCGACCAAGTCGCTGCGCGACTTCGTCCTCGCCGTCTCCTTTTTCCCCCAGCTGGTCGCGGGCCCGATCGTGCGCGCCGCGGATTTCCTGCCGCAGCTGGTCGCAGCGCCGGCGCTGCGCCGCGGGCAGTTTTACTGGGGCCTGCTGCTCATGACCCTCGGGATGTTCGAGAAGATCGTCCTCGCCGACACGATGCTGTCGGGCGCAGCGGACGCCGTGTTCGGCTACGGCGGGCCGCTGCCGGCGCTCGATGCCTGGGCGGGCGTGCTGGCGTTTTCCGGGCAGATCTTCTTCGACTTCGCCGGCTACTCGACCTGCGCGATCGGCGCGGCGCTCTGCCTCGGCTTCCACCTGAAGGACAACTTCCGGTTCCCCTACGCCGCGATCGGGTTCTCGGATTTCTGGCGGCGCTGGCACATCTCGCTGTCCACCTTCCTGCGCGACTTCCTCTACATCCCGCTCGGCGGCAACCGCTCCGGTCCGACCCGCGCCGCCATCAACCTGATGATCGTGATGTTCATCGGTGGCCTCTGGCACGGCGCCGCGTGGACCTTCGTGGTGTGGGGCCTGATCCACGGCGTGCTGCTCGTGATCGAGCGCCTCGCCCGCGCGATCGGCGGCGACGCTCCCTGGACCGAGGCGCTGCCGGTGAAGCTGCTCCTCGGCCTCGCGACCTACGCCGGCGTCTGCCTCACCTGGGTGTTCTTCCGCGCCACGGATTTCACCACGGCGTCCCGGCTCGTCCACGCCATGGTCGGCCTGCTGCCCCATGGCGACCCGCTCCTGACCACGCGGGCGCTCGTCAAGGTCGGCTGCGTTTCGGCCGGCCTGCTGGTGGCCCATTGGTCGCTGCGCGACACCTCGGTCGAGGCCGTCGTGGCGAAGATGCCGCGCTGGCTCGTGACCACCCTCTGGACGCTGATGCTCGGCGCCATCATTCTCACCCAAGGAAACGGCAATGCCTTCATCTACTTCCAGTTTTGATTTTGTCCGGCCGATCCCGGAGCAGTCCTGGCGCGGCATCCTGCTGGCCGTTCTGCTGGTGACGGCCGTGGCGACCGTCGGCTGGGAGATCCGCGCCCGGGCCTGGGGCTACGCGCCCACGCTGAACGACACGACCGACCTATGGGCCCAGCGGCGCGAGGCGGTGCGGCCGGACTCGCTGGCCATCGTCGGCGACTCGCGGCCGCATTTCGACCTCGACCTCGACGTGCTCGAGCAGGGCCTCGGCCGGCGGCCGATCCAGCTGGCGCGCGACGGCAGCTGCGCCTACCCGGTCCTCGCCGACCTCACGAACGACGAGAGTTTCCACGGCACGATCATCTGCAGCCTGGTGCCCGGGATGATGATCGCCCCGGGCGGACCACTGATGGCCAACTCCGAGGAGATCCTGAAGCGCTATCACCACTGGACCCTCGCGCAGCGGTCCGGCCACGAGCTCGGCATGCGGCTCGAGGAACACATCGCCTTCCTCAAGGAGGGTGAACTCGATCTTGATGCCCTGCTCGCCAAGATCCCCCTGCCGCCCCGCGCCGGCACCGGCCATCCGCCGGGCCCCCCGTATTTCGGCTCGCTCGACCGCGAGCGCCGCGAGCGGATGATCGACCAGTGCGCGCAACCGGGCTGGCTGCAGGACCGGGTCAAGCACGGCTGGCCGGCGCTCATGACCCCTCCTCCTCCGCCGAGCTATGTGCCGAAGGACGTCTTCATGGCCAACATGGGCAAGGCCGTCGAGCAGCGCTTCCACGACATCGCCGCCGCCGTGGCCAAGCTCCGCGCCCGCGGCGGGAAGCTGGTCTTTGTCCGTTTTCCGATGGGCGGCGAACTGAAGAAGATCGAGGATCTCGGCACGCCGCGGGCTGGAATCTGGACCCGCATTCTCAAGGACTCCGGTGCTCCCGGCATTTACTTTGAGGACTTCCCGGAGCTATCCGCATTCACTCCCCCGGAAAATTCGCACCTGTCGGCCCCGGATTCCGTGGAGTTCACGAAGCGGCTCGTGCCGCACCTGAAAAAAGCGCTGGCCCAGTAATGCCGCGCGGCTGCTGGAGCAGGCTCCGGCCGCGCGGGCTTGAGGTTCCGGCCTTCGTGCCGGCGGCGGTTTACTTGACCGTGATATTGTTTTTCACGTCCCGCACGCCCTTGACGCCGGCGGCGACTTCACCCGCGCGGTATTTTTGGGCGGAATTGTCGACGAATCCGCTCAGCTGTACGACGCCCTTGAACGTCTCGACCGAGATCGCGGAGGACTTGACGAACTCGTCGTGAATGAATGCCGCCTTCACTTTTGCGGTGAGGGTGCTGTCATCGACAAATTCACCCGTGCTTTCCTTCGTGGGCGTGGCGGCGCAGCCGGACTGGAGTGAAATCAGGCCCAAGCCGCTGCCACCGAGGGCGATCAAAGCGCAGATCTTGAGGGATGCTTTTAGCGAGTTCATGTTCTCTTAGTATCGCCAAACCGGCGGTGGTTCGCGGCCCGCCCCGATTTTTTGCGGAATTCTCATCCCGAGCCGCTGGCAGCCCCGCCGTGGCTTCCCAGCCTTGCCAACGCCGCTGCTTGGGCCCATGGTTCACGACCTCGCATTACCCGCGCTTGAACCCCTTCCTTCCCATGCCCCCGACCTCGATTCTCCCGCTCCTGTCCCGCACGTTGGTGACCCTCCTCGCCGCCGGGATGTGCCTCCGGGCCACACTGCCCGCCGCGGAACCGGCCGCACCGGCCCCTGCGCCCACGTCCGCCAATCCGCTGCTGACCGAAAGCACCCTGCCCTTCCACCTGCCGCCGTTCGACCGGATCAAGGACGAGCACTACGCACCCGCCTTCGAACAGGGCATGGCGGAGCAACTGAAGGAGGTCGCCGTCATCGCCGACAACCCCGAGAAGCCGACCTTCGAAAACACCATCGTCGCGCTCGAGCGCTCGGGCCAGCTGCTGAACCGGGTGGACCGGGTCTTTTCCAATCTCGAGGCCGCCAACACCAACCCGGCCATGCAGGCCATCGACACTGAAATGTCGCCGAAGCTCGCGGCGCACAACGACACCATCTACCTGAACGGGGCGCTGTTCGCCCGCGTGGACGAACTGTACCAAGCGCGCGCCACCCTTGGCCTCAACCGCGAGGCGCTCCACCTGCTGGAGCGCTATCACCTGGATTTCGTCCGCGCCGGCGCGAAACTTTCCGAAGCGGACAAGCCCAAGCTCAAGGCCTTCAACGCCGAGATCGCCTCCCTGCAGACCAAATTCGACCAGAACGTCCTGAAGGAAAAGAACGCCGACGCCCTCATCGTCGACTCGCGGGCCGGGCTGGCCGGCCTGTCCGAGAGTGAGATCGCCACCGCGGCGGCCAAGGCCGAGGGCAAACCCGGCAAGTTCGCGCTGACCCTGCTCAACACCACCGGCCAGCCCGCCCTCGCCGAACTGTCGGATCACGCCGTGCGCGAGCGCCTGATGCAGGCCTCGCTCGCCCGCGGCAGCCACGGCGGGCCCTACGACAACCGCGAGGTGGTGTCGCGCCTCGCGCGTTTGCGGGCCGAGCGCGCCGTCCTCCTCGGCTATGCCACTCATGCCGATTACCAGCTGGAGGACCAGACCGCGCACACCGTCGCGACCGTCAACCAGCTCCTCGCCGACCTCGCTCCGGCCGCCGTCGCCAACGCCCATCGCGAGGCCGCCGACATGCAGGCCATCATCGACCAGGAAAAAGGCGGCTTCCAGCTCGGCGCCGCCGACTGGGCCTACTACGCGGAAAAGGTCCGCGCCGCCAAATACGCCTTCGACGCGTCGCAGCTGCGCCCCTACTTCGAGTTGAACCATGTGCTGCAGGACGGCGTGTTCTACGCCGCCACCAAGCTCTACGGCCTCACCTTCAAGGAGCGCCATGACCTGCCCGTCTACCAGCCGGATGTGCGGGTGTTCGAGGTGTTCGACGCCGACGGCTCGTCCCTCGCCCTGTTCCTGGTCGACTACTACGCGCGCCCCTCCAAGCGCGGCGGCGCTTGGATGACCCAGTATGTCCCCCAGTCCCAGCTCCTCGGGCTCCAGCCCGTCGTCGCCAATCATCTCAACATCCCGAAGCCGCCGGCCGGCCAGCCGACGCTGCTCACCGCCGACGAGGTCAAGACGGCCTTCCATGAGTTCGGCCACGCCCTGCACGGCATGTTCTCGCACGTCAGCTATCCGCGGTTCAGCGGCACCCGCGTCCCGCGCGACTTCGTCGAGTACCCCTCGCAGGCAAACGAGATGTGGCGCTTCTGGCCCGAGGTGGTGTCGCACTACGCCAAGCACTACCAGACCGGCGCACCGATCCCCGCCGCGCTGCTCGACCGGCTGCTCACCACGCAGAAATTCAACGAGGGCTTCGCCTCCACCGAGCAGCTGGCCGCCACCCTGCTCGACCAGGCCTGGCACCAGCTCAAGCCCGCCGACGTGCCCGCCGCCGACGGCGTGCTGGCCTTCGAGGCCGCGGCCCTGCACCACGCCGGCGTCGATTTCGCCCCCGTGCCGCCCCGCTACCGCAGCACCTATTTCTCCCACGTCTTCTCCAATGCCTACTCCGCGGGCTATTATTCGTATCTCTGGAGCGAGGTGCTCGCCGCCGACACCACGGAATGGTTCACTCAGCACGGCGGCCTCACGCGCGAGAACGGCGACCGCTTCCGGCAGGGCATCCTCTCGCGCGGCGGCAGCCAGGACGCCATGACCCTCTTCCGCAATTTCACCGGCAGCGACCCGCTCATCGAGCCCTTGCTGAAAAAGCGCGGCCTCGAGCTGCCGGAGAGCGCCAAGAAGGCCAAGGACTTTGACGGCTGATCCCCGGGCCACTCCCGCCATGAGAGCATGCCTCCTGCTCGGCTCGGTCTTGCTCGCGGTGTTCGCCGGCTGCAGCCGCGCCCAGGACGTCGCTGCCCCACGGGTCGTCGCCGCCGGTCACCCGGCCGCCAAGGCCCCGCCCGCGCGGATCGCCCACGGGCAGGCCGTGAACCTCCGGGACTATCTCGTCCCGGGCAAGACGGTCATCTTCGACTTCACCAGCGAGTACTGCCCGCCCTGCCGGGCCATCGCGCCGTATCTGCACAAGCTCCATGCGAGCCGGGAAGACCTCATTGTGGTCGAGGTGGATCTCAACCGGCCGGGCGTGGAAGGCATCGATTGGGAGTCCCCCGTGGCACAGCAGTACGGGATGAACTCCATCCCGCATTTCAAGGTCTTCGGCCCCGACGGCAAGCTGCAGGCCGAGGGCAAGGAGGCCCGCGCGCTGGTGACCGGCTGGTTCGAATGAGGCCGGCGCGGCAGCTCACGCGGTTCGCGAGGTGCGCGCCGAAGGGAAAACGGAACTCTTGGGCCCGACAAGCAGTCTAGGATTCACGTCCATGAATCTCACGGCCCGGGCCTTTCGGTTTTTCCCGCTGCTCGCGCTCGGGCTGCTGGCGGCATTTGCCGCCCCGACCGGCCGGGCGGAGGATGACGTGCGCTTCTCCGCCACCCTCACCCCGGCGCAGCGCGAGCGGGCGGGACTCAACCAGCTGACGGCGGATAACCTCGCGATCATTGACGGGTTGGTCCGGCAGGACCGGGCCGCCACCCGATTCAAGGACAACACTATCGATCGCACCCGGTTCTCCTCGCGACGGACCGCCCGCGAGCGTGACATCGCCGGCCTCGACCGTCTGTCACCCGCCCAACTCACCGAGCTCGACAATCTCACCGGCCAGCGGATTGCCGGCACCGTCATCGTCCCGAATGCAACCGTGACGCACCTCGCCGGCACCGGCGTAAAACCCGGCGCCACCAGCCATCCGCCGGTGATCCATGGCGAGGTCGGATTCACCTATGGCTGGGGCCAGGGCGGCACCATGAGCGGTGGCGACATCGTCCTGACCTACGACGATCCCGCGGGCCGCTATTCCGTGCTGTTTGGTTACGCCGAGTATCACGGCAAGGGCCTGCCGCCCTGTTTTTATCCGGGCTACGGCACGTATCCCCTGGCCCCCGGGGTCATACCGATGTCCCGGTAGCGCGATTTCGCCGGGATGGAAGTGGGATTGTAGGCTGCCTGCTTGCAGGCGCTTGCGGACTTCAGCGCGCGAGCAAGCTCGCTGCCTACCCGGCGCAACGCGGCTCGACTCGGGCCCGGGTGCGGCCACGCTTCGCGGTTCATGCCCTGGCGCTACGCGCTTCTTTTCCTCGGCGTCTTCGCCAGCTCGACCGCCGTCATCATGATCCGGATGAGCCACACTCACCCGGCGGTGATGGCGGCCCTGCGGCTGCTCATCGCCGGCGCGCTGCTGGCGCCCGTGTTCTGGCGCGAGCAGCGCAAGCACGCCGCCCGCTACACCCGCGAGCACCGGGGCCGCACCCTGCTGCCGGCCGCCCTGCTCGCGGCGCACCTGATCTCGTGGGGCTATGGCTCGCGCCTGACGCCGGTGGCGTCCGCCAGCCTCATCGCCAACCTTGTGCCCATCGCCCTCCCGTTCTTCCTGCACTACCTCGTCAACGAGCGCATCAATCGCACGGAGATCATCGGCACGGTTCTCGCCCTCGGCGGCGTGGTCGCCCTCACCGCTCCGGGCCTGCTCACCGGCGGCGCGGGTTTTTGGGGCAACCTCATCTGCTTTGGGTCCATGATCGCCGCCGCGGGCTACGTGGCGCTCGGGCGCCGCAACCGCGACTTCCCCTCGCTCTGGCTCTACGTCGTGCCGGTTTACTGGCAGGCGGGGCTCATCAGCCTGATCGCGGCCATTCCGTGGCTCGGGACCTTTGAACTCGGCTCAGCCCGCGAGTGGTCACTGATGCTCGGGCTGGCATGCATCCCGACCATCCTCGGCCACTCGATGATCAACTACGGCGTGCGCCACCTCCGCGGGCAGATCGTGAGCCTGTGCAATGTCACCCAGTTTGTCTTCGCGGGAGTGATGGGGTTCCTCCTGTTTCACGAGCAGCCCGCGCCGCTGTTCTACGCCGCGAGCGTCATTGTGGTCGCGGGCGTCGCCCTGGTGGTCTTCTCCGCCCCGCCCGGTCCGCCCGCGGTCGTGGAATGACCGCAGCGCGGGTTTGAATGTCCGCCGGCGCCCCGCTAATCATTCCCCATGCCCTCCCCCCGCCGCCAGTTTCTCCGCACCGGCCTCGGCCTCGGCGCCCTCCTCGCCCTGCGCGGCGCCGGCCAGGCGGCGTCCGCCCTCGCCTCGGCCGGGACGGCCGCGCCCCGCGGCCTGCTCTTCGACGCCGCGGATCTGCCCCGCATCCGCGCCAACCTGGAGCGCCCGGAGTTTCGCGAGTTCCAAGCCTACCTGGCCAAGGTGGATTTCGCCGCCGAGACCAAATTCCTGAAGGCGGAGCTGCGGTTCACCAACCACATCGTGGACATGTCGCGCGCCCAGGGCATCATGATGCGGTCGGCCTTCTCGCACCTCCTCGCGCCGGATGCGCGGCACCTGGCGCTGGCCCGGCTCGCCCTCAGCCGGCTGCTGGGCTATCCGCGCTGGGACTGGCTGCGCGACCGCGAAAAACGCCCCGTCGGCGTCATGCGTGGGGCCGGCACCTGCATCGCCCTCACGCTGGTGGCCGAGTGGCTCGCCGCCGACCTGACCGCGGAGGAACAGGCCGCCATCACGCGTGGTTTGGCCACCGAGGGCGGACCGCCGTGCTACCGCGGGTTGTTTGACATGACGCACCACGACCAGGCCGGCCCCTGGAGCCTCAACCCGGACGAGGAGGGCCTGCCACCGATGGATGTCAGCCGCTGGCCCCACATTCTCGATGAAACCAACCTGCGCATCATCTGCACCACCGGGCTGGCCGCCGCGACGTGCCACCTGCACGGGCGCCACCCCGATGCACCGCAGTGGCTGGTGATGACCCGCGACAGCCTGCAGCGCTACGCGGCGCGGATGCCCAAGGACGGCTCGTTCGGCGAGGGCATCGGCTACTGGGACTACACTTTCAGCCACTACATCTTCACGCTCGAGATCCTGCGCCGGAAACTGGGCGTCGATGAGCGGGCCCTGCTGGATTTCCCGGCGATGGCACGCTTCGCGCTGGAAATGACGATGCCGACGGCGGGCCATCCCGATGACTGCATCAGCATCGGTGACGCGGCCACTTCCGCGGGCAGCGTGCCACTGACGTGGATCGCGCGCGAATTTCGCGACGCGGGTGCGCAGCAGCTCGCGCTGCAACCGGGCGCCGTCCGCCCGAACTGGACCACCAGCTGGGCCGCGATCTGGTTTGATCCAACCGTGCCGGCGCGGCGGCCCGCCGACGCCCGGCTCGACCGCAACCAGGCCCTGGGTTTGGTGATTTCCCGCACCGGCTGGGAGGAGCAGGACGCGGTGGTCGTGCTGCGCAGCGGCGGGCCCGTCAACCACGAGCACGCCGACCGCAACAGCGTTATATTCAAGGCGCACGGCGAGCGGCTCTTCAACGACCCGGTCCACGCGAGCTACTCGACGAAGGATCCGAAGTGGCTGCTGCGCCAGACCGAGGCGCACACCGCCGTGCTGATCGACGGCCACGGCCATGTCTATCACGACGGGCACGATGGCACCAATTCCTCCTCCGCCGCCGCCACGATCCAGGATTATCGCACGGGGCCCGGCTGGATGACCGTCACCAGTGACGCGGCAGACGCCTACCGCCGCGCCGGTCTGCCCGCGCAGCTGGTGCAGCGCACGCTCATCTACCTGAAACCCGGTGTGCTCGCGATCTTTGACCGGGTGTTGCTCGATGAGGCCCGGCCCGTGTCGGCCCGGTTTCAGGTCTGCAACGACGACGGCGCGGGCCGCGTCACAGCCGAGGGCCGGACTTTCACCATCGAGCGTCCGCACGCCAGCCTGCACGCCCACGTGACCAGCGCCGGCGACAGCGCGCTTGCGACCGGCCGGCTGGCATTGCCGGAGAGCAGCGGCGTCTATCCCTTCGCCGAGATTTCCTCCGCCAGCGCGAAGGAACATGCGTTCCTCACGGTCTGCACCGTCGCCCCCCACGGCGAGACCCACGGTGAGATCCGCGTGCAGCGCGACGGCGGCAGCTGGCGGATCGCCGGAACCCACCGCGGCCAGAATGTCTCGGTGGCCATCGCGGTGGCGGCCGGGTCGGCCGTGCCGGTCATCACGCTCTAGCCGGCGCAATCCGCGCCATCCGCGCCATTCATCGCAATCCCGTTGGCCCCGAACCGGGATCGGATTGACTCCTCCCCATGCAACCCTCCCTAGTCCAATTCGTGGTGCTGGCCACGGCGCTCACCCTCCCGGCGCACGCGGATAATCCGCCTCCCCGCGACCCGTTCGAGGGGGTGTGGCTCGGCACGGTGACCGCGCCCGACCACCGTACGGAAATCGGCTTCGCATTCACGCGCGGCAAGCAGGGTCTCAACGCCAGCTTCGCCATGCCCGGCATGTTTGTCACCGGGATGAACCTCGGTCCGGCGAATATCGCCGACCGCACCTACGCGCTGCCCGATCTCGGCGTGAAACTGACCCTCGCGGACGGAAGGCTCACGGGGACTTTCGCCAACCCGCTCCTGCGGGTCGAACTGCAGCGCGGCGACCGGTTCCCCGCCGAGCCGCCGGCACCGGTCCTTCCGGCCGGACCCGCCCCGGTGTGGTCCCGCGCGCTGGGCGCCGAGACCTGGGCCACGCTTGTCGCCCGCGACGGCATGGTTTATGTCGGTTCGGCCGACGGAAGACTTCACGCGATCCGGGCTGACGATGGCTCCAAGGCCTGGACCTGGTCCGGCCCGCATCCGCTGTACGGCGAGGCGCTCGTCACGCAGGACAGCATCTATTTGGTCGACGAGCGCACCGACCTGATTGCCCTCCGCCGCACCGATGGATCGCTGCAGTGGCGGATGCCGCTCCATGATGAAAAACTCGCCGGCCAGCCCGCGCCAAAAAATCCGACGTTCAACCGCCGGGTCGCCGTCCCCGTCCTCGCCGACGGCACGCTGTATGTCGGCTCCACTGATCATGGCCTCTATGCGCTCGAGGCGGCCACGGGGAAAATCCTGTGGCGGCATGACGTCGGGGCCCCGGTTTTCGCCGCCGTCGCGCTGGCGGGCGACGACCTGGTGGCCGGCTGCTACGATGGCAGCGTCGTGGTGCTCAGCCGGCGCAGTGGCGCCGAGTCCGCCCGGACCAAACTCGGCGGGCCGGTCGCCTCGGCCCCGGTGATTGCCGGCGACCTGATCATCGTCGGCTGCCGCGATTACCTGCTCTACGGTCTGCGTCGCGCCGATCTCGGCGTCGCCTGGCGCGACTCGTACTGGTTTTCCTGGGTGGAGTCGGTTCCGCGACTGGCGGACGGCATCCTGTACATTGGCGGCTCTGACTACCGCCGGGTCAGCGCCGTTGACCCGGCCACCGGCCGCGCGCTCTGGGCCACCGATGTGCGCGGCCTGACCTGGGGCACGCCGCTCGTGACCGCCGACACGGTTTACGCCGGCACGTCCGCGCAAAATCCCGCTGCCATCCACCACGAGGGCGGCATCACCGCGCTCGACCGCCACACCGGAGCCGTGAAATGGCGCCACGTTGTGCCCCTGCCCGAGAAGGCAGAACGGGCCGGCTACCTTGGTTCGCTCGTGCTGGCCGGCGGGAAGGTCATTGGCGCCGCCTTTGACGGGACGCTCGTGGCCTACCCGAGGTAGGGCGCGTTGTCCCTAACGCGCCGCTGAGGCCCCGTCCGCGCCCCAACACGGCGGATTAGGGACAATCCGCCCTACCTTAAGCATTTCCTCCTCTTCGTTCGCCACTAAGCTGTCTGCGTGCCCCAGGCTCCGGTCGTCAAAATCTGCTGCATCAAGTCGGTGGCCGAGGCGCGCATCGCCATCGCCCACGGCGCCTCCGCGCTCGGGCTCGTCTCGCACATGCCGAGCGGTCCCGGCGTGATTGGCGAGGCGCTCATCGCGGAGATCGTGGCGGCCATGCCGCCGGCCACCGACACGTTCCTGCTCACCGCCCTCACCGACGCCGAGGCCATCATCGCCCAGCACCGCCGCTGCCAAACCAGCACGGTGCAGCTCGTCGATGCCCTCACGCGCGGCACGCACCGCGACCTCCGCCGGGCGCTGCCCGGCATCCGGCTCGTGCAAGTCATCCACGTACGCGGCGAGGAGTCGGTCGCCGAGGCCGCCGCCATCGCGCCCGAGGTTGACTTCCTGCTGCTCGATTCGGGCAACCCCGGCCTGGCGGTCAAGGAACTCGGCGGCACCGGTCGCACCCACAACTGGGCGCTTTCCCGCCGCATCGTGGAAACCTGCGGCCGCCCCGTTTTCCTCGCCGGCGGGTTGCGCCCGGACAACCTGGCCGCCGCCCACGCCCAGGTCGGCCCGCATGGCTTCGACCTCTGCAGCAGCGTGCGCACCCACGACGTGCTCGATGAGGCCAAGCTCGCGGCGTTCTTTGCCGCGGTGCGCGCGCTGAAATAATCGTCCGCCACGCCCGATTTGCCTTCGCAAGACCGGCCCGGCGCGCTTGGCTCGCAACGTCTTTCCCATGCATGTCTTCCACCTTTCACCCAGGGGACGCGACTCCGCTTCCGGGTCCGTCTCCCGCCCCTGGACCTCGCTGGCCGGCGCCCGCGACAATCTCCGCCGGCTCCGCGCCGCCGGCAAGGTCACCGGCCCAGCCACGGTGCAGGTGCACTCCGGCCGCTATGAGCTGGCTGACACCGTGTTGTTCAACCACACGGACTCGCACACACGCTACGCCGCGGCGCCCGGCGCCAATCCGGTCTTCGATGGCGGTGAGCGTCTCACCGGCTGGAAGGTCGGCCGGCGCAACGGCCGCACCGAGTGGACCCTCGACCTGCCCGACGTCGCCGCCGGCAAGCGGTTCTTTCGCTCGCTCTTCGTCAACGGCCGCCGCGCCCCGCGCGCCCGGGTGCCGAAATTCACCCCCGACGCCGAGGGCGCCAAAAACGTCCTGCGCGTCGGCGAGATGCTCGAGCCGGAGAAGACCGACCTGTTTGCCGGTCGCGACACGTTCAAGCCCCGCCTTGGCGACGTCTCGCCCGCGTGGGCCTCGCTGCCCGACGCCGAGATTGTGCTCCTGCACTACTGGATCGAGGAGCGCCTGCCCAAGCTCGCGCTCAACCCGCGCACCGGCTGGTTGAGCTTTGCCCGCCGGTCCGCCTTCCACCTCTACGAATCACACCCCAAGCCCGATGGCACGCGGGACCACGCCCGCTACTACATTGACAACCTCTTCGAGGCGCTCACCGAGCCCGGCGAGTGGTACCTGAGCCGCGAGACCGGCCGGCTGTACTATCTGCCCCGTCCCGGCGAGACGCCCGCCAACACCGAGATCCGGGCGCCCCGCCTCCACACGTTTGTGCGGGCGATCGGCACGGTCTTCGGCGAAACCGGCGACCGGCTTGATGTGCACGGCACGCTCCATGTGCGCGGACTGGATTTTTCCGGCCTCACCTTCCGCCATGCCGACTGGTACTCCCCGCTGGCGGAGACCCACCTGCCCTCGCATTCCATCTACGAAGGCCTCGACCTGCCCATCGGTGGCAGCCCGCAGGCCGCGATCGCGGTCGCCGGTTCGGTGGTCTTCCGCGCGGCGCGCGATTGCACGGTGCAGGACTGCACCATCGAACACGCCGGGCTCTACGGCCTGGAGTTCGGCCCGGGCTGCCGCGAATGCTCCGCCCTCGGCAACCACCTCCACGACCTCGGGGCCGGCGGCATCCGCGCCGGCGGCGCCGACCTCGACGGACTCGGCGAGCGCCGCACCGGCAACCTGCGCCTCACCGACAACCACATCCACCATATCGGCCGCATTTTCCACCAGGGCATCGGCGTGCTGCTGGGCAACGCCGCCGACTGCGTCGTGGCTCACAACCACATTCACGACACGTGCTACACCGGCATCTCGGTGGGCTGGACGTGGGGTTTCCGCGACACGATCACCTGCAACAACCGGATCGAGAACAACCACATCCATCACATCGGCGCCGGCATCCTGAGCGACATGGGCGGAATCTATACGCTCGGCATCCAGCCCGGCACCGTCCTCCGCGGGAATCACCTGCACGACATCCGCTCGCACGACTACGGCGGCTGGGGCGTCTATCTCGACGAGGGCAGCTCCTACATTCTCGTCGAACACAACCTCGTCCACGACACCAAGGACGCGCCGTTCAACATCCACTACGGCCACGAGAACATCGTCCGGAACAACATCTTCGCCCGCGGCCAGCACGCGCTCTGCTCGGTCTCGCGCATCGAGCCGGGTCATTTCAGCGCGAGTTTTTCCCAAAATATCCTGCTCGGCCCGAGCCAGGCGCTCTACAAAGGCGGCTACAAGGGCAATATCGCGTCCGGCGCCCTCGTGGCCAACGCCAACTGCGTCTGGTTCCCCGGCGGCCGGCTGGCGCCCAGTGTCAATCCCGAGACGCACCTCAAGGAAGCGGCACCCCATTATCTGAGTTTCGCCGCGTGGCGGAAGGCTGGACACGACCAGCTCTCGATCGTCGCCGATCCGAAAATCACCGAGGGCAAAAAGACCTGGCGTGTCGCGAAGAACTCCCCCGCCCTGAAGCTCGGCTTCGTGCCGTACGACTGGTCGAAGTGCGGCGTGCGACCGAAGGCCAGGCAGCTGTAAGGTGGGCCGTGCGCTCCGCGCGCGGCAGACAGGCTCTTCACTCCTAAAATACCGGATAACGCGCCCCCGATCCGGCCGCGCGGAGCGCCCGGCTCACTTACGGATTCATTTCACCGACGTCATCGATTGCTCGCACAGGATTAAGCAGTTCAGAAGGCATGGCGGGCACATTCCCGGCGAAACATAAACTGCATCACTACACGCCCCTCTGGGTGCCGACCAGCAGCCTGTTTCACATCCGAATTCGCTGCCATCGGTCACAGTCGCCACTAACAGATCCGGTCTAGGCCGAACATTGCTCGAATCGGTCGCTTTCTATAACGCTCGCCGGCGATGGTGGTGCTATCTCTTTCTCCTGATGCCGGATCACCTGCATGCACTCATGGCCTTCCCGCCTGACGCCGTGATGTCGCGTGTGATTGGCGAATGGAAACATTATCACGTCAGTCAAAACCGGGTTGCATGGCAGGAGGGGTATTTCGATCATCGCATCCGGAATGACCATCAACTCGAGCTCAAGGCGGGCTACATACGCGCCAATCCTGTCGTGAAACAATTGTGCACATGCGCCGATCATTGGCCGTGGGTGTACACGCCGGACCGAGACGCCCAAGGTGGGCCGGGCGCTCCGCGCGCGGCTTCCGATCCTGCCGGGCGACGGAGCGCCCGGCCC
>Ga0302322_100002153_pt1 | contig 16560 bp, 15 predicted proteins | sample Fen_T0_2_FD_203757 | JGI IMG/M metagenome (GOLD analysis project Ga0302322, IMG submission 203757) | Peat permafrost microbial communities from Stordalen Mire near Abisko, Sweden - Fen_T0_2 | ecosystem: Environmental > Terrestrial > Soil > Wetlands > Permafrost | place: Sweden: Abisko... | reverse complement strand
TCGAGTCAGGATGCGTAGCCAACTTCACCGCCTCGCGGGTTTCGACCGAGCGCGTGCGCAAGCTGCGCTTCTTCGAGCCGCGTCAGTATGTCTCGATCGACTACGCGCGCCAGGACCTGCTCGTCATTCGCATCGATGAGAAAGACCAGGCGTCCACGACCGCTGAAAAGGTAGATGCGCTGCTGAAGGCTTTGCCCGCGCACATTGCCGCCCTTGTGCCCCGCAAGATCGCCGAAGATCTGGTGGCAGGCAAGGTGGACCCCGCGCTGGTGGCCAAGTACTCGGCGATGGCGAAGATCGATCCGGCTGTGATTGCCCAGTTCACACAGCCAGCCGGGCCGGCGCCGGGACTCAGCTTTGTAAAGCCCGAGATCGCGCCGGGCGAGCCGCTGCGCTTGGAGATTGAATCGTTCCTCAACTCCGTCCGCACCCGCCAGGCGCCGCGGGTCACCGCGCGTCAGGGCCGCGAAGCGCTGGCTCTGGCGCTGGAGATTCAGGCTGCGATGGCGGCTCACGCCGAGCGCGCGGGCCTTGAAGATTTCTTCAAGCCTGGCGTCTAAAACGGTTTTAGTCTAGGCCGCAATGCGCGCAGACAGCGAGCATCATTCCGAAGGTCAAACGGTTATCACCCTGTAGCGGCGACTCGAAGGGAAAGCGGCGCTGGTACTCAACGTAGGGCGCCGCCCACTTATCGGACCACGTGTCTGTAAGCAGCACCGCCATTACTTTTGCGCTGGTATAGCCTCCAAATGGACCACCACCTGCCCGGTAGCCAATGCCAGGCTCGGCGTACACCTTAAGAAACTTGATCTCTTTGTTTTCGCGGAAACTCGGGACTCGGAACAGCGGCATAACAGCCGAGCTTTCTGCGGAGAAGCCACTCTTCCCTTTGATGCGATCGTATTGCAGATCAATTGAGAAAGGACCGCCAACCTTGACGCCGGCAAACGCGACAGGCTGATGAGCGGAGTCCCAAGCTCCGCCGCCTCCCGCTGCAAGTAGAAGGGCAAGAGGCTCTTTCGAATCGTCATAGGGCACCTTGCGAACCTTGCGAATCTCCGCACGATTGAATACCAGGTTTGAATGTCGCTGATGAAACGCGGATAGCCAATCCTCAGAATAGAATTCGCAATATAGCCGCTCGTCGGTCGCTTTTTGGAACTCGCAGTGGGTTTGTTTTTGAGTTTCGACCGAAATCCAAGTGTTCGGTGCGAGCTTTTTGACAGCCTCCCAGTCAAGGTTCTGCGCAGTTGCCGCTGAAGCCGCCATTAGTAATGCAACGAGGACCAGAACAATCCGCTGGTTTTTCATACCAGCATCTTCACCGCAGAACTGCAGAGAATTGTGGGCGGTTGTGACACTTTCGCAAGTGTCACAATCGACTGGCGGCGGCGCAGCCTTTATTTCTTCGGCCTTCTTGGAAACAGCATCGGCGTTCTGGACTTGTACTCCCGATACGCTTCTCCGAAGCGGATCTCCAGCTCCCGCTCTTCAAAGACCTTGATGAAGAAGAGCATCGCCGGTGTGACGAGCAAGAGCATCCAAAGCACGAACATCGTTGACCGGTACAAGATACCCAGCGAGACAAAGAAGGCTAGTCCGGCAAGCAGCATGGGGTTGCGCGTCCGGGCGTACATCCAGTCGGCTGTGAGTTTTCGGCTGAGCGCAATGAAAAAGGGAGCGCCGAGTCCTTTCAACGCGAGATTGGCGACCGTCAGGAAGCAGAAAAAGCCAGAGACAATCACCAGCGCAAGGCCGATTGCGGTTGGAATCGGAAGCACCGGCCCCATCCATTCGCGGTAGGTAACGATAGCCCGGACGATAGGCAGAGCCAGCAGAAAGCCGAACCCGAAGTGCACCAGAGTCGTTGTCCAAACGGCCCTGCCGATCGTGGGGCGCTGGTCGAGAATCCATCTTCCCAACCAAACCCATGGGAACATAAGCACAATGCCGCCCACGATGATTACCAGGTTCACTGCGCTGGAAAGCCGTGCGTCCGCGGCCTTCCACAGAGTAATGAAGATCACCGCAAACAAGGCAGCCCTGAACGGAAACTGCACGATATCTTTCATGGCGCAACCCCCCAACAGGTTCCTCCGCCGCATCGCGGCATCAGGCAATCCCCAGCACGCGATTCAGAAAGCCCACCACGTACTTCCAGATCAGGTAATAGCCCACGATGGCGGCGCAGTAGCACGGTGCAATCCAGGCGTAGGGGACGAAGACATTGTGAAACCAGGTCGCGCCTGTGTTGCCGAGGCTGAGGATTCCGAGCCAGGTTGCGACGCAGGTTCCCATGGGCAGCAGCAGCAGCGGCAGCAGCGCGCCGTGCAGAGAGATTGGCAGGCGCGTCCGCTCGTGGGTGCACAGCCAGAGAAGATTCCACAGCCCCCAGAGCAGCGGCACGAAGGCCAGCGGGAAGATCAGCCCGCGCTCGAAGGGGAAGGGGTCCTGGAGCATGGAACGGACGAGGAAGCCCCCGAAAAGCATCACCGGGAGCACCAGCGAAGGGATGAAGAGCCCGGCGATATACGCGCGAAGATGAGGATGAGTCGACATGGTTTCTCCTTGTTTGCGGACCGCGAGTCCGCGCGGTTCACAGGTAATAGAGCAACAGTGGAATTGTGCTTGGCGTGAGCGCGAGGAAGACCATTAGCGCGCCGCCAAGCGCCCAGTCAAACCAGGGCACAGCAACGGTCTTTGCATCCAGCCGCCTGAGCAACGCCGGCCACAGATCGCGGCCTGGTTCGGCATCGGCACTTACCGGCGGCAGCGCCGATTGCAGCAGTTTCGTGATTCGCTCTTCATCGCGTTCCTTCATGGCGTGACTCCTTGCTGCTCCAGATCCTTCCGTAACAAGCGCAGCGCGCGGAAGACGCGCAGTTTGACGGCGGCGATCGAGATGCCCAGCGCCGAGGCAACCTCTTTCTGCGGCAACTGCTCGACGACCGCCAGCGTGGCGGCGATGCGCAGCTTTGGCGGTAGCCGCTCGAAGGCTTGCGCTGTCTTCAGGCGAATCTCGGCTGCCACCGCTGGATCGGGGGTCTGCGGCGCTGCGGGTTCCGTGCAAAGGTCCATCGGCAACTCGCGCTCGAGCCGTTGCCTCCGCAGCCAGTCGAGCGCCGCATGGCTGCCTATGCGCCTCGCCCAGCCTTCGAATCCCATCTCAGGCTGAAAACGGGCATGGGCGCGGTGAATGCGCCAGAAGCTCTCGATGGTGATCTCCTCGGCTGCAGCCCGGTCACGCACAATGCGCAGAATCCAGCCGTAGACGGAGCGCTGGTGAAGGCGGAAGAGCGTTTCGAAGGCATGCAAATCGCCATGCCGGAACTGCTCCAGAACGTTGCCTTCTCCGCTCTGCATCCGCTTTCCCCCTCTGCCTATGCTTACGAGAGCTGTACAGGAAAGGTTACATCCATTCGGCCGCGAGCCATTGGCGGAGACAAGTAGAAGACCGGAGCTCGTGATGGGAGAGCTAAGGAAGAGGCACGATTTCCGATGGGATAAAGCGATTTTTCCGTGGGCGGAATTGGGATCGCTCGCTTGACAGCGGCTTCCTCAGCGATTTAGCGTAGCAGCCGGAGAAGAGCCGGGGGATGCCGGTGATAGAGAACGAAAGCCGGATTGAATCGCCAGGATAAAGGCGAGCCCCTGTCCCCCCAGTTGATGATCTCTGACCCCTGAAAGAGGAAATGGATGAAGAATCTTGGATTGCGAATGATGACAGCCGTGCTGGCATGCGGAGCGGCAGCTTGGCTGGTTTCAATGGCCGGAGCGCAGAGTGCTGAGAAGCCCGCGTACCTTGACCCAAACCTTCCCGCCGAGCAGCGCGCTGCCGATCTGGTTGGCCGCATGAAGCTGGAGGAGAAGGTAACGCAGCTCGTCAACCAGGCCCGCGCCATTCCGCGGCTCAACGTGCCTTACTACGATTGGTGGAGCGAGGCTCTGCACGGAGTCATCAACCAGGGCGTAACCGAGTTCCCCGAGCCGATCGGCCTGGGAGCGACTTTTGACCCGTCAGCAGTTCACAAAATGGCCGAGTTCATCTCGACCGAAGGCCGCATCAAGCACGTACAGGCCGTGCGCGAAAATCGCGCCAACATGTTCTTCCAGGGGCTCGACTTCTGGGCCCCCAATATCAATATCTTCCGCGATCCTCGCTGGGGCCGCGGCCAGGAAACCTACGGTGAAGATCCCTTCCTGACGGCGCGCATGGGCGTGGCTTTCGTAACCGGCATGCAGGGCGACGATCCGAAATACTTTCGGACGATTGCCACACCGAAACACTATGCAGTGCACAGCGGGCCGGAACCTACGCGCCATACCGCCGATGTTCCCATAAGCAAGCACGATGAGCTGGACACCTATCTGCCGGCCTTCCGCGCGGCCGTTGTCGAAGGCAAGGCATTCTCGGTGATGTGCGCTTATAACTCGATCAATGGGCAGCCGGCATGCGCCAGCGACTTTCTCCTCGTGGATCAGTTGCGGGGCAAGTGGGGCTTCAAGGGCTACGTCGTCAGCGACTGCGGCGCGGTGATCGACATCTACAACGGTCACCACTTCAAACCGTCACAGCCAGAGGCCTCGGCTACCAGTGTGCAGCACGGCATGGACAATGAGTGCGTGGACGGCGGCCAGTTGGTGAGGGACGATCGCGACTACAAGCCCTATCTGGAGGCCGTCCAGAAGGGCTACTTGAAAGAGAGCGAGGTCGATACAGCGCTGATACGGCTCTTCACCGCGCGCATCAAGCTGGGCATGTTCGATCCGCCGGAGCTCAATCCCTATTCGAAGATCGATGAGCGCAATCTGGACTCGGATGAGCACCGCGCCCTGGCACGCAAGCTGGCAAACGAGTCGATGGTGCTGTTGAAAAACGATGGCACTCTGCCGCTGAAGAACGCGGGCGTCAAGATCGCCGTGATCGGGCCTCTGGCCGACCAGACCGGTGTGCTGCTGGGCAACTACAACGGCCAGCCCACGCATGCGGTTTCGATTCTCGATGGCATTCGCGATGAGTTTTCGGGCGCGACGGTGACCTACGTTCCGGGCACCCAGTACCTCAGCAAGGCGGCCGAGCCGGTGCCAGCCTCCGCACTCAGCTTCGAGGGCAAGCCCGGAGTCAAAATCGATTTCGCCAAGATGGACATGACTGACATCAATCACCCCAACCGCGGTGCTTCGCTGGCTTCACGCGTCGATCCAGTCCTCGACATTTCGGTGGCGCCAATACCTTTCGAGGTCGCCGGCCTGACCATGCTCGCGATTCAGTGGAAGGCCGACCTGACCGCGCCGGAGTCGGGCGACTATAACCTCGGCCTGATGGCCAACGGCTTCTTCCGCATGACGCTTGACGGTAAGAATGTAACCGCCGCATGGGACTCGGACGGCAAGACGGCGCGCGTGGGTCACGTGCATCTTGAAGGCGGCAAGCCGGCAAAGCTCGAAGTGGATTTCATGCCCGGCGAGACTCCCCAAACGATTGCCAAGCTGGTCTGGTCGAAGGTTAACCTCCAGCCGCAGCCCGAGGCCATTGCGGCAGCCAAGGCAGCGGACGTTGTTGTAGCGGTCGTGGGCATCACCAGCGAGCTCGAAGGCGAAGAGATGCCGGTAACCGAAGAAGGCTTCAAGGGAGGCGACCGCACCAGCATCGATCTGCCCAAGCCCGAGCAGGAGCTGCTGGAAGCTCTGGGAGCAACCCACAAGCCATTGGTTGTGGTGCTGACAAACGGCAGCGCTTTGGCGGTGAACTGGGCCAAGGATCATGCCAACGCAATCCTCGATGCCTGGTATCCGGGCGAAGAGGGCGGATCAGCCGTGGCCGAAACTCTCTCGGGACGCAACAATCCCGCCGGACGCCTGCCCGTGACCTTCTACACGGGCGTGAACCAATTGCCTCCCTTCGAGGATTACGCGATGAAGGGGCGTACCTATCGGTATTTCCGGGAGACACCGCTGTATGCGTTCGGCTTTGGCCTGAGTTACACCACCTTTGCCTATAGCGACCTTAGCGTGCCCACCAATGCCATTCCCGCGGGTAGCCCTGTGGTGGTCCAGGTCACAGTGACGAACACAGGCATCCGCGCGGGCGATGAGGTGGCTCAGCTCTATCTCGAGTTCCCGGATGTGCCTGGCGCTCCCCTGAAGGCTTTGCGCGGCTTCCAGAGGGTTCATATTGAGGCAGGGGAATCAAAGAGGCTGCGCTTTGAGCTGAGCCCGCGCGATCTGAGCATGGTCACCGAGGATGGCGTACCCATAGTTGCCGAGGGCCAGTACACCGTCTCAGTGGGCGGCGGCCAGCCCCACGGAGGCGCAAAAGTGCTTGCACAAAACCTCAAGATCAAAGGCAAGCTGGTTCTTCCCGAGTAACTCGAATCCAGGTTGAATAAAAGGGGCGCTTCCACTTACAAGGGAGCGCCCTTCTTATTGGCACGATAACCCGCTTACTAACTTTCCTGGAAGCTTCGGGAACACTTTTCCTCTCTCCGGTGTCTACACAAGTACAGTGGTACCGATTGGGATGAACGGCGTGCCTTGAGCCCCGCTCCCCGCTCTGAGAGAGCGCAGAGAGCGATAACTCCTCTGTGCTCTGAAAAAGGCCCCCAGACTCCCGGCCGGCGCGGCTGAATGAGTCATTGGGGGGCAGACCATGTTTGAAGACTCCACCTTTGAATCCACCGGCAGAATCCGTACCCGCAGTCGCGCCTGGATGATAGCGGCCCTGGCTTTCAACAGTTCGATCCTCTTAGCGATGGTTCTGATTCCGCTCATCGACCCGCAGGCGCTGCCTCACCAGCCATCGCCTATCCTCATGGTTGTGCCTTCGCTGGAGCAGCCGGTGCGGCAATCGCCGCCAAAGCAGACAGCGCCGGCAACCACTACTAAATCCGAGATGGACGGCAGCCGTATCCTTGCGCCGTCGCAGATTCCGGACAGGATCTTCCGTCCAGACGCGCCCGAGCCACCGTTCATCGTGGCCAACGCGGCCTGGGATCCCAACTCAGCGGCGCCGAGTGGCCCGGGGAGCCCATTTGGCAGCAGGCCAGGCCCGCGCGTGGTGCATCCGGATGCAAATGCTTCCGTGCGGGTCTCTTCGATGATCGAGGCAGGTTTGTTGGTTCAAAAGACACCGCCCATCTATCCGCCGATTCCCAGAGCGATGAGGATGCAGGGAACGGTGGTTCTGGCTGCCACCATCTCGAAAAACGGAACGATTGAGAACCTGCGCGTGACCAGTGGGCCTGAGGGGCTGCAGCAGGCCGCGGTCGATGCGGTGAGGACTTGGCGCTACCGACCCTATCTGCTGGATGGTCAGCCGGTCGAAGTGGAGACCACGATCAACGTAATCTTCACTCTCGACCGCCAATAAGCCAGTGCACAGCTGAGCGATCAGTGAATATCGGCCATGGCGGCGTTGAGGCCCTTGAAGATGGCGTCGTATCTGCCACTCTCTGCGGCGAAACGCAGACCCTTCACATTCTCAACGCAGATCTCCGCGGGAATGGGACTGGCTTTGAGAATCTCCATTGTCTCGGCGATGAATTGATTGAGCGGCATTGCGCGCGGGTCTTCGGCTCCAGACATGAGATGAGTAGCCACATAGGGTGGTGCGATCTCGAGAACTTCGATGGGCGTGGATTTGAGCTGGAAGCGGAGCGACTGCGTGTAGGAGTGAATCGCTGCCTTGGTTGCGCAGTAGGTTGGCGTGAGGGCCAAGGGCACGAACGCCAGGCCTGAAGAGACGTTGATGATCGCGGCGCGAGGCTGCTGCCTGAGATGGGGTAGCAGCGCGGCGGTGAGCCGGATGGGGCCGAGGAGGTTGGTGGCCACAATGGCCTCCGCGTCAGCCAGATTCTCTTGCTGATCGAGGAGCTTTTCGGCGCGCATGATGCCGGCGTTGTTGATGAGCACGTTGAGTGCGGGGAACTCGCCAGAAACGCGGGCGGCGAACGCGCGAATAGCAGCGGGGTTCTCAACGTCGAGAGGCAGGGATTTCATGCCAGGGTTGGCGGCGGTGGTTTCGTCGAGTGCCTGTTGGCGGCGGCCGGCGATGACGACCTGATTGCCCAGCGCGTGAAGGGCCTCAGCCAGTCCGCGGCCAATGCCCGAGCCGCCTCCGGTGATGAGGATGGTGTTGCCGGTGAGATTCATGGGGATTTGTACCTCCAGAAAGCATAATAACGGCTTCGCGCGAAAGGCAGGAATCAGGTGCAATCTCCTGGTTCCCGGCTCCTGCTCAAGCAATCACGTGCAGCGCCCGTGCCCCGTCGATCACGGCATCGGTAACCAGATGCCGGTCAAACGTGGCCAATTGGCCGCCATGTGCGCGCGCCAGGGCTAGCAGGTAGGTGTCGGTCACCTGGCCGGAGTCGAGAAGGCGGCTGCTGTCGATTAGCTGCTGGTCGAGGAGTGTCACGTCATCCGGCCAGCGCTTGTGGCCGCCCAGGGCAAGCAGGATCGCCATCAATTCAGCAACCGCAGCCGGCGTTCCGGGTGAGCTGGGGTACCGTGGATGGCCCACGATGCGAAGAACTCCATTTTCGGTCAGCGGACAGGTGGCCCAGGCTTTTTTGCCTTTGGCAGCGAACCAGTCGTGCGCCCGATCGTGTTGGACATGCGCCGGATCGATCAGCGCGATAAGGACATTCACATCCAGCAGATAGCGGGTCACGGCAGTTCTTCCTGGAGCTGGCGAACCAACTCCGAAGTCACCCTCGGGGCGCCTCGACGAACCGCGAGCAGCGGCACGCCGTTGCGCGTGGAGCGCTTTCCAGGGGTGGGGCGCATTGCCGTCCGGGCCAGCGCGGAGATCACCTCTCCGACGCTCTTGCGCTCGGAGGCGGCCATCTCCTTCGCGGCTGCCAGAACGTCGTCATCGATGGCTAACGTTGTTCGCATGTTTTCCTCGGATATGAGACATCACGCATCAATCATCATACATCAGATAGACAGAAAACCCCAAGGTCCAGTTGCAGAAACCGGGGCTCTATTTGCGTGACGGCTTACTTCTTCAGCGGCTTGCGTGCGAAGTAATACAGCGAGAAGGCCAGCATGGCGAAGGCCAGCACCGAGACGATCGGGTTTTCGGTGATGCGGAAGTGGATGGGGCTGAGCGGACTCTCCGGATGAACCGTCATCGCGTAGCCTTTGAGACCCACGCCGACGAGTCCTGCGATGCCGCCGGCGGCGATCAGGCCGCTGGCAAAGAGCGAGCCGGGTGAAACGTCGCCCTCGGCGTCCGGGTTGCCGCCGGCTTTCTTCACCGCCTCGTCGACCAGCCAGCGCATGAGGCCGCCCACAAAGATGGCCAGCGTGGTGCCGATAGAGAGGTACGCGCCCACAGCGAAGGCCAGCGAGCGAATCCCCAAAAGCTCAACCGTGAAGACAATGGAAACGCCCAGCAGCACCAGCCCCCAGGGCAGCTTGCGGCTCAGGATGCCGTTGATGACCGTGGCCATGAGCCGCGCCTGCGGAGCAGGAACTTTTTCGCCGCCGATGCCGGGAATCCACTGCACTTCAATCTGTTTGCTGACGGGCGAGTACAGATACTTGCCGTCGGCCAGCTCCGAGGAGCCGAGCGCGTTCAGCACAATGTATCCGCTGCGGTCGTGCATCGTGATCTTCTTGTCCGCGCCGATGACCGGAATCTGGTTGTTCAAGTCGCTCGGATTCTGCAACACAGTGACGCCATCATGCGGGAGGGATATATCCCAGACCATTGTCGCAGCACGGAACTCCGTGAACACGCTGTTCATCTTCTGGAGAGTCCAACCGATCATGAATGTCGAAACCACGATGCCGATCAGAAATGCATAGCGCTGTTTGCGCGGCGTGGCGCCGATCAGGAAGCCGGTCTTCAAATCCTGGCTGGTGTCGCCGGCCTCAGCTGAGGCGATGCAGACCACGCCGCCGATCGTAATCGCCAGCGCCCCGAAGGCTGGTGCGGCCCAGCCCGAGACAAGGAAGATCGCCGAAGTAGCCATCAGCGTAGCGATGGTCATGCCCGAGATGGGGTTGGCCGAGGAGCCGATCAAGCCCACGATGCGCGAGCTTACGGTGACAAAAAGGAATCCAAAGAAGACAATGAGCAGCGACGCGGCCAGGTTTTCAATCGGCCCCAAATGGGTTCCCGGAACCGGCTTGAAGTAGAGGAAGAAAAACATCAGAACGACCAGCAGCGCGGAGCCGATCATCGCCGTGCCCATGGAGAAATCATCCTCGGTGCGGAGCGGCTTGGCGGCCGATGCATCCTTGCCCTTGCGCATGAGCTTGAAGCCCGAGGCGAGCGCGCTGAAGATGGTGGGCAGCGTCTTGAGGAGGGTAATCAATCCCGCTGCGGCCACGGCACCCGCGCCCATGGGGCGAATATAGGTGATCCAAAGCTCGCTGGGGCCCATCTGCGCAATGGGGATGGTGCCGGGATAGACCGGCCCCGGCAGCGCCTTGCCGAAGAAGTAGATGAGCGGCATCAGCACCAGCCAACTGAGCACACCGCCGGCCAGCATCACGCCCGCTGTGCGCGGCCCGATGATGTAGCCCACGCCCATGTACTCGCTGGTGGCGTCGGCCTTGATGGCGGAGCCTTTGAGAACGTGACCCGGGCCAAAGTCGGGGCGGAACTCCGGCGTTCCCGGCCATGCGCCAAAGAGGTTCTCGTTCTGGAAGAAGGTATAGAGCGCACCCAGGCCCAAGCCGAAGAAGACCCGGCTTGCCATGGAGCCGCCCTGTTCGCCCGCTTTGAGCACGTCGGCGCAGGCTGTGCCTTCAGGGAACTTGAGGTTCTCATGTTCGTCCACAATCAACTGCTTGCGCAGCGGAACCATGAAGAGAACGCCCAGGAAGCCGCCGATCAGCGCCAGGATGAAAATGCGCGCGTACTCCAGGTCGAAGCCCAGAAAGATGAGAGCCGGCAGCGTGAAGATGACGCCGGCGGCAATGGATTGGCCGGCGTTGCCCGCGGTCTGGACAATGATGTTTTCCAGGATCGAAGCCCGGCCAAAGGCGCGCAGGATGCTGATCGACAGCACGGCAATGGGAATGGAAGCGGCGACCGTCAGTCCGGCCCTCAGGCCCACATAGACGGTGACGGCACCAAAGATGATGCCGAAGAGCGAGCCGAGCAGCACGGCGCGAACGGTGAACTCCGGGCGGTTGTCGCTGGCGGGAACAAAGGGGTGGAATTCGGGCACGGTGAGCCTCCATTGGGCTGCAAGCAATCTTCAAGGGATGATCCCTGAAGAGGGAGTGTAGCAGCGCAGGGGGTGACCCCGACAAGCCGAGCATTTGCGTGCGGAGTTATCTGCACTCGGCGCGTGCAAATTCTTGCTGCTGGAAACATCTCTATGAGAGCTTATTCGGGGTTGCGCAGAGAACGGGACTTGGCGCGACCACCCCTGACCGCTTAGCGTAGATGCGACTCTCGAATCGGCTTGCACGGAGAATCAGATCGAAATGACCCAAGCGCCTCCTCTTCCCGCCCAGCGCCTGTTCGCGCTCGACGTGCTGCGCGGCATCACCATCGCCTTCATGATCATGGTGAACAACAACGGCGGCAGCGGTTCGTGGGGCTTCATGAATCACGCCGACTGGAATGGCCTCACCGCCACCGATCTGGTCTTTCCCACCTTTGTCTTTGTGGTGGGTATCTCGATTGTCTTTTCCTGCGAGGCAAGGCTGGCCCGTGGGGTCACGCGCGCGCAATTGGCCCGTCACACCCTGCAGCGCGCCGGCATTCTGTTCCTTCTCGGTCTCCTTGTCAATGGCTTTCCCTTCTTTGATCTGGCGCATTTTCGCATCTATGGCGTGCTCCAGCGCATTGCCCTCTGTTACCTCGCCGTCGGCCTTTTCTACCTTTGGGACCGACGCGTCTCGACGAAGTTCGCCGCACTGGTGGTTGCGCTGGTGGGTTACTGGATTCTGCTTCGCTGGGTGCCCGTTCCCGGTGCGGGCATACCCGGCCGCGACTTCCCATTCATGGACAAGACCCAGAACCTGGTCTCATGGCTCGACCGCCTGCTGATGCCCAATCACCTGTATCTCGGCTGGACCGACCATAACCAGCGCGATCCCGAAGGGCTGTTGAGTACGTTGCCGGCCATCGGAACCATGCTGCTTGGGCTTTTGACGGCCCTTTGGCTGCGCAGGCCGCAGCCGGCTCCCGAGAAGGCGACCGGCTTGGTGGCGTGGTGCATGCTCTGCCTGGCCGCGGGCAAATTCTGGGTAATCGATTTCCCCCTGAACAAGAACCTCTGGACAAGCTCCTATGTGCTCATCGCTGCAGGCTGCTCGCTTCTTCTTCTCGCGCTCACTTTCTGGATCATCGAGGTAAAAAACTGGCGCAAGTACTGGACCTGGCCCTGGCTGGTCTTCGGCTCCAATGCCATCGTCGCCTATATGTTCAGCGAGTTGCTGGGCAGCCTCATGGGCGCAATCACCATTGGTTCTGGGGCAAAGCACGCCTCGGCGCAGGCTTGGATATTTGCACACACCTTTGCTCACGTTCCCAACCCCGGCTGGGCTGCTTTCGCGTATTCGGTATCATTCACCGCGGTTTGCTTCCTCCCCGTCTGGATCCTCTATCGCAAGAAGATCTTCGTGAAGGTATAGGGCCGGATCCCGAGCTTGCGCCAAGGCGCTGCCTGGGCGCAGGTGCGCCTTTTCATGAGCTACTCGGAACCGACCTGGTAAGGAGCCGTCTTCACCGGCCTGAAGAGCCACAGGTTCAGAAGCGTGAAGAGCAGCCCTCCCACCAGGAATTTGAGCCACACTGGGGCCTGGGACGGCGAGAAGAAGCCCTCCAGCGTACCGGCGATGACGAGCAAGGGGATGACGCCCGCAACCAGCCGTGTGGCCTCGACTCCCCCGCGGACGACCGAGTCCCTCCAGCGCAGCGCGCCGGGAAAGAGCATGGCAACGCCAAGACGCAAGCCGGCCGCGCCGGCGATGAGGATCGAGGGCAGTTCGAGGGATCCGTGGGGAGCGACAAAGCTCCAAAGGGCAAGTGACATTTCGTAATGGTGGCAGGCCGCGCCGATAATACCGAGCATGATGGAGTTCGTGTAGAGGAACCAGAGCGTTCCCAGACCAAGGGTAATTCCGCTGGCAAAGAGGACGAAGCAGACCGAGATGTTGTTCGTCATGATGAAGCTGGAGGCCATTGGAGCAACCGAGACGACGGACTTGGTCCACATCTCATGGCGCTCCATGGTGGCGATCATCTCCGGGCCCACCCAGTGGCGCATGAATTCGGGCCGCGCGCTGGCGACCGCAGCGCCGAAAATTCCCCAGGCAGTCGAGAAGATCAACGAGGCTGCCACGTAGCCGATCTGGCTCTGAAAGACCCTCGGATACTCGTTTTTGAGGAAGTGAAAGAGGGTAAGCAGATTGGTCTTGCGGCCGGAGTAGATGATATGGTGAGCGCGAGCCAGTAACTGATTCACATGCCGTGCATAGGCGCCGGCGGTGGTGTCCTGACGAAGCACCGAGAGGTCTGCGGCCACTTGGCGATAGAGCAGCGCCATGTCCTGCAGATCGGCGCGGGAGAGCTGGCTCAGGCCGCCTTGGTCCGTTTGCGCCAGCAGTTGCGCCAGCCGGTCCCAGTGAGGCCGACGCTTGGAAATCCACTGGTTGGAGAGGATCTGCGCCATGGGGTTGGATTCAGACCAGCTTAACATCGACACGCCGGAGCTGGTGGATATTGAGATGCCGCTGGCCGGCATTGGCAGCCGCTTCATCGCCCTGCTCGTGGACTATCTGATCTGGTTCTCCGCCTTTGTGCTGCTGGTTATCGTGCTCGTTTATGTGGTCCTGCCCAATCTGAAAACCACCGCCGGCGATTTCAACAATTGGGCTGCGGGCGTTGTCATCTTTCTGATCTTCCTTTTCAACTGGGGCTATTTCACCCTCTTCGAGGCGTTCTGGAACGGACGCACCCCCGGCAAGCGCATTGCCAGGATCCGCGTGATTCAGCGGTCGGGTAGGGCCATCGGCCTGGTCGAGTCCATGACCCGCAATCTGGTCCGGTATGTGGACCAGTTTCCCTTCTTCTACGGCGTGGGCCTGATTGCCATGTTCGTCACCCGCCAGCACCAGCGTCTGGGCGATCTGGCTGCCGGAACGCTGGTGGTAAGGGATCGCCTGGAGGAGGAGCCAGCCTGGGCAGAGGCCGGGGGGCGCACCTTTACGGCGCAGATCTTTGCCCCCAGCGCACCGCCTCCCGAACCCCAGATGACCGTCATGCTGCCGGCTGCCGGCATCGCCAGGCTATCGCCGGCCGACCTCGAAGTTCTAGAGGGGTTCTTTGCCCGGCGTCTGGACATGAGTATTGCCACCCGCTCGATTCTTGCCGGGAGAATTGCCGGCGCCATTCAGGCCAAATCGGGGCTGACGACGCCGCCGGGGGTCAGCGTTGAGACCTTTCTCGAGGCCACGGCCCGGCAACTGCGAGACCTGGCCCGGTTGGGGTAGAGGAGGAGAGGGGTTCTGACTATCCGTTATTCCATAGAAACGGCATTTTGGAGGTGTGAAAGTGCGGACACAGAGCGGTGTTTTTTATCTGAACGGGTTTTTCACAAGTGTGCCAGGAATCGACCGAAACCGCTCTCAAACGGACCATTTTTGCTAATGGAGCAAAGCCCTCCAATTACCCATTCAAAGTGCTCATTTTGTTTATCTTGAAGACAACAGTCCTAAGAGGGCACGGCAGGCATAAAGATGGTATGAGAATTCTGCTTGACAAGCGATCCCAAGAAGGCTTTTAATGTGCGCGGCTAAGTGGTAGGAGTCTTGTGCCCGTAGTGTGTAAGTGCTTGAGTACAAAGATTCTGAAAACTGGAGAAGTGCAGTTTTTCTCCTTCCATACCACGTAGAAAACGGGCCGTTTTGAAGGCCGGGCAAGGGTTGAAATCGCCCGGTTTCTAAGGTCCGAAGCCCCCGGAAGGCCGGGCGGTTGAACTGAGGGGATGGTAGAGGTTGCGGATGACTGGATTCGTTGATAATTCGCAAGCTGTGCAGGCAAGCCGGGCGGAATTGGCTCTGGCGCCCTTGGATCAAACGATTGACTTTACACATTTTTCTGCAGATCGTCCGCTGCCCCCGTGGTGCCCCGTTTCGACGGAAGGCCGGGAGTCGGCGGTTTGTCATTTTCGCGGCGCGGAAACGTCGTGGGAAGGACATACGAGATGGGCTGTATCTGGCCCAGAGGCGTCGCTCCGTACGGGTAATCGCATGTCATCCGGCTTTATCCTGCCAGACGGGAAAGCGACTGAATCAAATAACACAACCAGTAACAAACTTGAAAAGGAAGGTCACATGAGACAAGCGAAATACAGGTATTTCCTGTTGCCGTTGTTCCTCGTGCTGGCATGCGTAGGGATTTATGCGCAGGCCAACTCGACGCTCAGCGGCGTTGTCACGGACCAGACAGGAGCGGGCGTTCCGGGAGCGAAGATCGTCCTCACCAATCCGGCCACCCAAGCTTCTACCACCACCGTCAGCGGTGCAACCGGCTTGTACGCCATCAACGGTTTGAACCCTGGCAACTACGATTTGAAGGTAACTGCAAAGGGCTTTGAGACCTACGTTAAGACCGGCATTCCGGTCAACGTATCGGCAAGCGCCAACGCCGATGTCCAGCTCACCATCGGTGTTGAGACCGCGACCGTCACGGTTGTGGCCGACGCGCTGGCGGTGCAGGTCGACTCGAACGTGGTCAGCACCCTGATCAGCTCGGAAGAGATCAGTGAAATCGCGACCGAAAACCGCAACTTCGCAGCCTTGGCGGCTCTCGGCATGGGCGTAAGCTCCGCCCTTCCCGATAGCAATACGCCGACCTCAGTGGCAGCGAACTTCACCATCAGCGTCAACGGACTCCGCCAGAGCCACAATATCTGGCTGATCGACGGCGGCGAGGCTGATGACCGCGGCGGCGCCGGCGGCATGGACATTATGCCTTCGCAGGACGCAATCGCCGAGTTCAACATGATGACCTCGAACTATCCTCCGGATTACGGTATCTCCTCCGGCGCCACCATGAGCCTTTCGCTCAAGAGCGGCACGCAGAAGTTCCACGGAGAACTGTGGGAGTTCAACCGGACACCCGCATACAACGCCGCCGAAGTCATCTCGCGGACGAAGACCAACATCCACTACAACATCTTCGGCTTCAACATTGGCGGCCCGCTGTACATCCCCAAGATGTACAACACCAACAAGCAGAAGACCTTCTTCTTCTGGAACGAAGAGTGGCGCAAGATTCTCTCGGGCGCCGGCACCACCAACAACCCCACCCTTAATCCTGCTGATCGTCCCGTGATGGGCACCGACCTGCACTATGTTGCCCCGGGCTTCGCTTCGGGCACGAAACTGGTCGTTCCCACCGTCAATGCCAATTCGTGGGCAGCCGGCCCGAACGGCCCCTTGGGCAAGCTCGGCCTCGTCCCCGGAGCAGCTTCCGGAACAGACGGCGGCTTCGCGCTTGACAGCTCTGACCGGCCGATCATCCCGCATCAGCTCTTTGACCCGGCGTTTGTTCTCTACCTCGGCACCACCGTTCTGCCGCAG
>Ga0302322_100002152_pt1 | contig 16562 bp, 14 predicted proteins | sample Fen_T0_2_FD_203757 | JGI IMG/M metagenome (GOLD analysis project Ga0302322, IMG submission 203757) | Peat permafrost microbial communities from Stordalen Mire near Abisko, Sweden - Fen_T0_2 | ecosystem: Environmental > Terrestrial > Soil > Wetlands > Permafrost | place: Sweden: Abisko... | reverse complement strand
CCAGGCCCCACCTACAACGTTTGCCCACAACGCCTCGTCCATCGCGGGGTCAAGTGTGCGAGGGCCGCGACCGTTGGCTCGGCGCACGTCCTCGTGGTGGACGAAGAACTCGTTGAGGTTCGGAAAGCGGCGCAACCAACTGAGCTGGAAGACACCTGGCGGAGGCCCTGATCGGAGCTGACTGACGACCTGAACGAAGTCCCTCCTGCTGATCACTCCACTCCGCCGTTCAGCAAAGCGACGCCAGGCCCCCGGCAGGACGAGCCCCGGGGCAGCCAGCAAGTCGCGCGCCCGCTCGATGTGGTCGAAGTACTGGCCCGTCATGTCTTAGAAGCGTATAGCCGGTGGACTGGCGGCTTGCCTGGGCAAGCCGTCGGCCGATGGCGGTGCGGGCCTCGTCGCTCGCGGCCCTAAGACCCCGCCGCTCGGGCGGTGTAACGCAGCTTCACTGGATCGGGAGCGTGAGGTGTTGTGGTCGTCCGCGGCTACTACAGCTGCGGGTCAACCTCCATGAAGTCTGCGACGACCTGGCCGAGCTGGTCTCCGGCGTCCTCCTGGAGGAAGTGGCCGGCGTTGCCGATGGTCGGGTGGCTGAGGCCGCGGGTTCCGGGGATGAGCTTGCGCAGGATCGGTGCCATCGCGCCGGTGATCGGGTCGCTGTCGCTGAAGGCCAGCAGGAACGGCAGCTCGCTGGCCGAAAGCACCTCCCACGCGGCACGGTTTGCCACGCTGGCGGGATCGTCAGGGCGGGTCGGCACCAGACCGGGCATGGCTCGGGCACCGGCTTTCGCGCGCTCCTCGGGGAAGGGCGCGTCGTAGGCCGCACGGACCTCGTCGGCCATCGGGCGCACGCAGCCGGCGGCGACCAGGCGACCGATGTCCAGCACCTCGGTCTTCTCGACCGCTCGGCGGAACTGCCACCAGACCTCAGGCATATCGAAGTCGCCGGTCGGCAGCCCGGTGTTCGCCACGACCACCCGGGCGAAGCGGTCCGGGTGCTCGGCGACCAGCCGCAGCCCAATCAGTCCGCCCCAGTCCTGGCCGACCATGGTGACCTCGCGCAGGTCAAGGTGGTCGAAGACCAGCTCCCGGGTCCACTCGACCAGCCGGGCGTAGGAGTAGTCGACCTGGTCGACCGGTTTGTCGGAACGGCCAAAGCCGACCAGATCGGGCACCACGCACCGAATCCCGCTTTCGATGAGCACCCGGACCACGTGCCGGTAGAGGAACGACCAGGACGGCTCGCCGTGCAGCAACAGCGCCACCGGTCCGGCCGCCGGTCCCGCATCGACATAGGCCATGCGCAAGGTGCCGCCATCGGGGTCAGAAACCTCGGCATATGCCGGCGCCCAGGGGAAGTCCGGCAGGTGCTCGAAGGCGGTGTCTGGTGTTCGGTAGACGTCCATGCCAGCCAAGTCTGTCAGGGCGGGCCTGCAACGCCGTGGCGGAAGCGGTGGAGCGTCCAGGATCAACAATCGCGGACTACACGCGACCATGACCCGCCCCGATCGTCGAGCTACGCCATGGAAGCCGCGACGTGGGGGCATGGCCCTTGCCGAGCGAGCGAGAGTTCCGCCAATCGACTTGGCCGGACGGTTCCCATCAGGGCGAAGTCGCGGCTGGTACGCCGCGCTCGACTCGTCGTCCTGTCAGGTACGTCGATTCCGGGGACCTGGCCCCCCAGGCTGCGCCTCTCGCTGAGGCCTCACGTCAGGAGCGATCCTGTGGCGCAGTCTCAGGCGCACCGCTGCCTGGGAAACCACCTAAGAAGTGGCTATCGAGGCAACGGTTTGGCACTGATCTGGGGACCCGCAGACGTGACCTTCCGGTGCAGTCTCCCATCACGTGAGGATCCCGCTATGTACCCTTGATCGGCGATGTCGGCACACCGGAGTTGCTGATCATCTTTGTCGTGGTCATGTTGGTGTTCGGGGGTTCGAAGCTGCCCGATCTGGCCAGGGGAAGCGGTCGCGCGATCCGGATCTTCAAGGAAGAGGTCGGCAAGACCGGCCAGGTCGACGAAGAGTCCGCAACGACGGACCAGCGTGCGGAACCTAGTCCAGGCACCGTCGACTGACCTGGCTGTCACTGATCTTCGTCCCCACGTCCCACACCGGACGGGGGACCTAGCAGCGCGTGCGAAGCGCCCCGCTGGCGGCGCGTCGCAGTTGGGATCGCGCTGACACCCGGCGGATTGACGCGGGTGCTGAGGCGGCGCAATGGCGCGAGCCGAGGCGCGTCGCTTCCGGCAGGGCACCATGGCGTTGGGGCTGGTTACGACCGCCCTGCGAGCGCTCGGGACAGGAATGCCGTCGTGGTGCGCGTGACATGTCGCGGGTCCACGCCGCTGTCGACGAGCTGCATGGCGGCATTGAGCGTGCCGTACACCAAGGGGACCAGCACCTCTGGGTCGCCGGCTCCACCCTGATGGCCGGCGGCGTTCAGTGCCTCGCGGAGCGGCTCCACGAGGGCGCCGTGCAGGTCTGCGAGCCGGGCCCGGGTCTCGGCGGAGACCTCGAGCTCGCCGAGCGCCATCGCCAGCCGGTGCTCGCCCGACGCCATCAGGGCGAGGGTCTCGCGCACGTAGGCGGCCACCTTGGTCGAGGGCGTGCGGGCACGGGACACCGCGCCCTCGAGCCGACCGGTCCAGGCGGGGAAGGCGTCGAGGGCGAGGGCGGCCAGCAGCTCGCCGAGGGAGGGGAAGTAGTCGTAGACGCTGGTCCGCGAGACCCCGGCCTCCTGGGCCACCTCGCGCAGCGAGAGACCAGCCGCACCCGAGGTGGCGATGAGCCGGGCGGCGGCGTCGAGCAGGGCCTGCCGCTGCCGGGCCCGGTGCTCGGCGACGGTGGCCGCGGAGATCTTCGGCATGGTCGGCCTCCTCTCACACCGGGCCGGGGGTCGGCTCCGGCTCGGGTCCGACCCCACCTTCGGCCGGGACATTCTCCTCCTCCCGCTCGTCGCCGTCCGCGCCGCGGCCGGCGTCGGGAAGGGCGAGGGTGACCAGCAACCCGAGGAGCAGCAGCAGGCTGGCAGCGGCAGTCACCACCCGGCTCGAGGCGACCAGGGACTCGGCGGCCGCGTGGGCCACCGGTGCGGTGCGCGGGTCCGCGGCGAGCTGGGGGATCACTGCGCCGTCCGACTCGCGTACGGCGACCACCGCCTGGTGCGCCGCCTCCGGCGGCATCCCGAGGGCGTCGAGCCGGGACGCGGTCCCGGTGCTGAGCCCGGCCACGAGGAGCGCGCCGAGGACGGCCACCCCGAGCGCGGACCCGACCTGGCGGAACGTGGACAGCAGCCCGGACGCTTGCCCGCTCATCACCACGGGGATGTCGACCAGGACGACTGAAGTGAGCTGGGCGGTGGCCATCCCGACCCCGAGGCCGTAGAGGAAGAGCCAGGCCGCGATCACCCACCAGTGCTGATGGAGGCCGAGGGTCACAGCCAGGGCCCCGACGGCGACAGCCTCGACCCCGAGCCCGATCCGGACTACGGACCGTCCACCGCGTCGGCGGGTGAGTTGCGGGGTTACCCCGGAGGCCAGGAAGGTGCCGACCGCCAGCACGAGGATCACCCACCCGGTGTCCAGGGCGGAGTACCCCAGGGCCCCCTGCAGGAGCAGGGGCAGGGTGAACAGCAGGCCGAACTCGCCGAAGGCGACGATGAGGGCGGCGATGCTCCCCCAGCGGTACGACGCGTAGTCGAGCAGGCCGACGTCGAGCATCACAGCCCGGCCGGCCCGGCGGCGGCGTACTTCCAGCAGGACGAAGGCGGTCAGCAGGGCCACGCTCAGCAGCAGGACCCAAGGGATCGGCGAGGCGGACCCGTCGGACCGGTGCCACCAGCCGTAGCGCTGGCTCTCGATGAGGGCGAACACCAGGGCGCCCATCCCGGTCGCGGCCAGCAGCATCCCGACGAGGTCTAGGCCGTCGTGCTCGCCCTCGGCGGTCTCGGGCAGGCGACGCAGGCCGACCGCGATCACGGCGAGGGCGATCGGGATGTTCAGCCAGAACGCCCAGCGCCACGAGTAGTCCGTCGTCAGCCACCCACCCACCAGAGGTCCGACGGCGGCCATCCCGCCGATGGTCGAGCCCCAGACGGCGAAGGCGATGCCGCGCTCCTTGCCGGTAAACAGCGCGTTCACCGTTGAGAGCCCTGCGGGCATGATCATCGCCGCGCCCATCCCCTGCACCAGCCGGGCGCCGATCAGCATCTCGGAGGTGGTCGCCGAGCCAACCACGACACTCGCCAGGGCGAAGAGCGTCATCCCCCACAGGAACATCGGGCGGCGACCCACACGGTCGCCGAGCCGGCCGAACGTCAGCAGGAAGGCCCCGAACGTCAGCGCGTAGGCCGAGCCGAGCCACTCGGCGTCCGCCGTGGTCAGCGACAGCGACCGGATCACCGTCGGGACGGCGACGTTGACGATGGTGGCGTCCATGATGATCAGCGCCACCCCGACAGTGATCACGCCGAGGGCCACCCAGCGGTTGGTGGGTCGGGGAGACAGCACGGGAATCCTCCTGAAGTTTACCGACATGCCGTCGGCATCTTATCCGACGCGATGTCAGAAAGAACCGCGGCCGTGGCGAACCCGCGCACGGCACCCGGTTGAACAACGCACAAGGAGGGGCGTACCCAGGGCATTCTGGGCGGTAGGACGCACCCCTCAACGCCCGGGTTGACTCACCCGAGCGCGTGGAGACGGCGCGCTCAGGCTCGGGCAAGGCCCCACTCCCCCAGCCCATGTCAGCGGGCGCAACCGCCTCCGCCAGAGCCCATGACCTCTGGGTCACTGGCAAAGAGGTCGCACAAGTCGACCTTCCGCCACTCTTCGCCAAGCTTCGTCGGTCTACGCCACGAAGGTCCATCGGACACACCTCTGAAGGCAATGTCAGCAGACATATTCCTGACATGGAACGTCAGAGCCAGGCCCGTGAAGACCCACGAACCCGGCTCTGACGCGAAGATTCCCTTTGCGTCAGAGCGGGTCGGGGTTAGCCCACGGGGTCCAGTGACACGCGGTATCCCATGGCCTCGAGCTGGTGCAGGGCGCGCTTCTTGGCGCGTTCGGGGTGGAGCCTGGTGAAGTTAGTCGGCTCCGGGGTCGTTGTAGAGCTCGCCGGTATGTCCCATGTGCCAGATCGCGACGAGCATGGAGTGCTGGACGGCGACGTTGGCTTTCATCGGTCCGCGGCGCGAGGCGATCCGCCGGTAGCGGACGCCGAGGTAGGTGTCTGGGTGCTGCGCGCAGGACATCGCGGCGGCGCCGAGCGCGCCTTGCAGGTACGGGTTGCCGGGCCGCGTCCTGGTCGACTTAACCCGTCCGGCGGACTCGTTGCTGCCTGGGCAGGTACCGGCCCACGAGGCCAGATGCCCCGCGGTCGGGAACCGTGTCATGTCCGCGCCGGTCTCGGTGACGATCACGTCGGCGTTGATGGGACCGATCCCGGGGATGGTGCAGATCAGGTCACGGAATCCCTGAAAGGGCTCGATCACCACCTCGATCCGGCCGGTGAGCTCCTCGATCGCCTCGGTGTGTCGGTCGATCAGGTCCAGGTGCACCCTGGCCAGGAACCCGTGGTGCTCGGTGAACCGTCCGGTCAGCGCCTCGGTCAACGCCGGGATCTTCGACCGCAGCCGTCGCTTGGCCAGATCAGCCAGGACGGCTGGGTCGTGCTGCCCGGCGATCAGCGCTTCGAGCATGGCCCGCCCGGAGACACCCATGATGTCGGAGGCGACCGCGGACAGCTTGATTCCAGCGTCCTCGAGCAGCTTCTCCAGCCGCTGTACCTCCCGGCCGCGCTCCCGGGTGATCGCGGTCCGGGCCCGGGTCAGATCCCGCAGCTGCCGGATCGGTTCGGGCGGCACGAACGAGCCGCGGACCAGCCCGTGCGCACCGAGCGACGACCGCCACCCGGCACCCCCGGCGTGCCCCTGCCTGATTCAACGGGGCCCGGGCGGATGCCCCTGTCGGTCATCACCTGCGCACGGCCGTGACGATCACGTTGTCCTGGTAGCCGCCCTGCGAAGCGATGTAGGGCGGTCCGCACGTGACGATGCGCAGGGCAGCAGGCCCGCCGTGGCGGAACACCTCGGTGAGTGCGACATCGGACTTCGAGACCACGCGTACCCGAGTCACCCGGAAGGCAAGCGACCGGCCGGCCGTGTGTACGTTCACCCGGTCCCCCCGGTGGAGTGAGCTCAGCCGGGCCAGTGGACCGACGCCGTACTCGAGGCTGTCGACGTGGCCCGCGAGCACGGCCGAGCCCCGGGGTGATCCGGGTCGTGGTCCGAACCGGTACCAGCCGATGTCGGCCGGGTCTCGGGGCATCTGCATCTGGCCGTCGGAGGACACGCCGACCGGGACGATCGGCAGGGTCGCGCCCACCGATGGGAGGTCCAGGAGCCGGGGCCGTGCCGGGGTCGCCGGATCCGCGTGAGATCTCGTCCTTGGTCCGCCTGACTCGTGGGTGGCGGCGGGCGGTGACATGGCGTGTTCAATGGCGGACGGCGACGCCGAACGTGTGACGGTTGCGGGCCGGCTCGCATCCCGGTCGATCCACACGAGCCCGGTCGCGAGGACCAACGCCGAGACTGCCGCAGCGATGACCGCGACCGCGGGGCCGATGGCCCCGCGGTCAGGTCGTCGAGTCATCGGGTCGGCTCAGGGGCGGGTGCTGACCCGCACCCGCAGCAGGCGCCAGGAGGCTCCCATGAGTCCGATCGCCCCGAGTGCGACCAGCAGGTAGGCGAGGTACGGCGCGCTGCTGGTGGCCACCGCCTGGCCGGTTTCTCCGCCGGGCATTCCAGTGGGCGCGCTGCTGAGTCCCGAGATCGTCTGCACCGCGAGCTTGAGGTTCTTGTCCTGGGCGCTGCCCCATGCGTAGACGATGGTGTTGGTCCCCTCGGCGAGGTTGAGGGGGGCGGGCCCGATCACGACGGTGCTCGTTCCGGCGAGCACGACGTCGGCGCTGACCGACCCGGCCGGCACGTTCGCCATGGCCTCCTTGGGATTCGTGAGCCCGGTGAACACCGGCTTGCCGCCGGCCCTCACGTCGACGGCCGGAGCAGCCGCGTCATGGCGAACGGTCAGCCGGGCCATCCCAGCCGGAACAGACGACACGTCGTTGACATAGGGCGTCAGAACCGGCTTGCCACTCGCGGTCAGGTGCGCCACGACCGTGACATTGGCACCCGCCGGCACCTGGACGCCGTTGGCCACCACGATCGCCTTGCCGTTGGCGCCGGCCCCCGGCGCGGTCACCTTCAGATCGTAGATACCGGCGGGAAGCTGTTGGGGCGGGGTCAGCGTGCCAGGCTTGAAGTCCGTGAGCAGAGCCTTGCCGTTCGCGTAGACATCGACGGTCTGGCCCGGGATGGCATGGAGCACGGAGACGGTGGCCGTGCTCGCCGCATGCGCCGGGGCGAGGAGACCGATGCTCGGAACGAGAACGAGGGCGGCCAGGATGCCGACCAAGCGGGAGATTCGTTTCATGCGTGACCTCCAGGTGCTGGCTTCGGGTGGGCTGCTACTCCTTCTTCCGCCTGAGCGGGATGTTTGGATGCAACAGACGACGTCGGGACTCAAGTCGGCACGCGCCGGATCGCTGCTCGCTGCCCGGACCGACCGACACGGCCCACCGGCCGAACCGCCCTGGCGGCCGAGGCACGGTGTCGGTCCGCCGTGGGCGTACGGTTGAGAGCCGGCACCAGCGGCGGATCCGAGAGGTCGTCATGACCGAGCAGCAGCGGTATGAGGTGGTAGCGCGGAGGCCGGGGTTCGAGCTCCGTCGCTATCCCACGCACCTGGTCGCCGAGGTCGAGGTCGAGGGCTCCTTCGAGGGTGCAGGCAACACGGCCTTCCGTCCCTTGGTGGCCTACATCCGTGGGCGGAACCGTGCCAGCCAGAGCCTAGCGATGACCGCCCCGGTGCTCCAGCGCCGCGACCACTCAGACGACACGCCGGCGGCCGTGGAGACCGTGACTGCTGAGACGTCACCGGGGCGCTACGTCGTCTCCTTCGTGATGCCGCAGACCTCGACGCGCGAGTCGCTCCCGGACCCTGGAGATGCCCGGGTCGCGATCCGGGCGGTGCCCGAGGAGCTCGCCGCCGTGGCGCGGTACTCCGGCCGATGGACGTCCACCCCGTACCACCAACAGACCAGCCGGCTGCTGCAGGCGGTACGCGAGGCCGGGCTCGAGACGACCGGTCCACCGCGTTTCGCCCGCTTCGACCCGCCCTGGACACCCTGGTTCCGACGTCACAACGAAGTGGTCGTCCCCGTGCGCGAAGACTGACCTCCCGCGCGCCGATTCCCTTCTGGCGGGACGGCTGCGCCGGACTGCGTTGAACGCAAGCAGCGAGACGTCGACGAAGGGGTACCGGCCCGGGTCCAGGCCCGAGGGATCTGGAACACCCGGCGTGGGTGGAGTCGAGTACGCCCCATCGGTGCAGTCAGGTAGAAGCGGCCCAGGCCCCGCGCCGAGGCCGCGAACGCAAGCACCAGCCCGGCGAAGACGATCGCGGGCAGTGTCACGGCACGTCGTCGGCGACAGCCGGTCGGATCAAGATGATGAGAGAAACCACCAGCGCCCATGCGGGGAAGACCAGGGTGAACCACAGGCTCAGGCTGGTCACGACCAAGAGGACGAAGGCGACCAGATAGCTCGCGACCGCCATCGACCGCGGCATCACGCCGGTGCGAAGCCACATCGTGGCCAGCGAGATGATGAACACCCCCGCCATGCGCAGCGCGTACACGTTGCTGATCTGCAACATCACAAAGCGGCCGAACTTCGTCACCGCTTCCTGCGTTGTCGGGTCGGTCACGCTCCGAGAGCTCGCCAGAATCGCGCCGGCTATCGACATCGACACGAACACCATGGCCAAGAACAGCACCGCGCTGGCGAAGAACACCGTGGAGAAGAAGCGGTCCTCCAACTCCCCCATCCGGTCCCGCACCACGCCGACAAACCACAAGAACGCGATCCCGGCAAACGGCATCAGCAGCATCGCCGCCGTCACCCGACCCGACCGCTCATGCACCCAGGCCGTACCCGCCAACGGATCGTCAGGGATGGAACTACGTACCAGCGCCAGGCTGGCTGCAAAGAGGACAGCGAACAGGATACCGGCCACCGCCGCGGCGCGCGGTGTAGTGAGGCGCCGAAGCCTCGGCCGCGGCGATGCCTCCGACACGAGACCACGGTAGCGTGCGCAAGCCGACGGGAAGGGGTATCGGCTCAGGACCGCCGTGCCGCGCCCCCGCAACATCTGTACCGCTGCCGATCCGTCATCGACACGACTGTCGGGTTCCTGGAATGGACCGCACCGGCGCCTTCCTCGTCATGGTGAAGAATCCAGAAGGCGCTACGACCTCTGGGTCGATGGGCGAGAGGTCGCGTGGCTCACTCCCCCACCGCTGGCCTCCACCGACTTTAGCCACCTTCCGCCGAATGAAGGCCCTGTCCGCGCAGCTTCAGCAGACATATGGCTGACGAAGGGTTCCGAACAGGTCGGATCGCGGCTGCCAGATCCGCATGGCGGAACTCACCGAGGTGGGGCCTGGGCAGGAGGGGACTCTCCCGTGCCCGGGTTGGTTTTGCCGTCGCCGTTGGGCGCAGCGGTGAGCGGACCTTCCGCCTCCTGGTCGGCGTGATCGGTCTCGCGCTCGTGAGGAGATCGTCGCGGTCCCGGCTGACGATTGCGGTCTTGCGGCGAGACTGTCTGAGTTCGCTGCGCGCCTCACGGCCCCGACGGGCGGTGCGGCGCGCACCGCCCAGCAGCATGCTCAGCCCCAGCATGCCGATGGCCACAACCACGATCCCGTAGAGAAACAGCGTGCCGGTCGAGCCGGTCACGTCGTAGCCGAACACCGAGAATCCGCTGGTCAGCGCATGTCCGCTGCCCGCGTTGCCGAGTACCACCGGCGAGACCAACGATCGTTGCGGCCGCCAACAGGATCAGCCCAAGAATGAAGATCATCGCGACCCCACCAAGCTGTCGACCATGCCTGGTCACTTCCGATCCAAAGCGTCCTTGACCTTGTCGGCTGCTTCGTCGGCCTTGGCTGTGGCCTTGTCGATCACCTCGTCGACCTTGTCTTTGGCGTGGTCGACCTTCTCCTTGGCCTCACCAGTGCGCCGATCGGCCTTGCCTTCGGATTCGAGGTCCTTGTTCCCGGAGAGGAGTCCAGCGGCCTCCTTGGCGCGGCCCTTCACCTGATCGGACTTGCCACTCATCTCGCACCGCCCTCCCGGTCGTCTACTTCGATCTTACGGCTGGACGCTTATCCCGGCTCGAGGACCGCGATTGCCCGGTGACTCACGTCGTAGGGCCGCGAGTTGCCCGCACCAGGGGACTGCGGGCACCTCACGCTTGCCTATCGGCGAGCGAGTCGGCCTCCGCTCTGGTGGTGATCAAGGTGGAGTTCTGGTGGCAGTCCTGTGCGTCAGGCTGTGGTGACACCCCGTTCCGTTCCTCGCCCTTGCACGAGGCGCGAAGCAGGTAGCGATCCGATGACGGTGACGATGACATCGGCTGACGCTGCCGGGTTGGCGTGGGGGCATGGGACCTTGAGCGATCAGCCCGACGCCGGTATTCACCGCGCAGTCCAAGGCGGAGATCTTGGCCGAGTACGACAGGTGGAGAAGTCTGGCAGCCTCCAGGTTCAGGGCTCTCGCCGGCGTGCCTCGGCAGCAGCCCGTTCCAGCCCCCCGTGCTCCAGTCCGGCGAGGCGACTCGTCCCCTCCCAGACAAGTCGTCCGCGGCGGCGAACCCGGACACTCATCGTGGCGCCCAGGTGCTCCAGCGCGCCCGGGGCGGCTCTACGTTCCTCCACCAAGGGCACCGGCAAAACGAGTGCGTCAGCCATCTGCGCATGGCCCTCCAGCTCCACCTGCCAACAGCGACTGCGGCCCCTAAGCACCCAACTCTCGTCAGTGATCATCGCCCGCACCGGGGAGGTCCCCGGGTTCCCGAGGCGCAGCAGCGTCCCATCGGGCAGTCGGACCACCAGGGCCGTGATCTCGGTGCGGATAGACCCGACCGACACCTCGCCGCCCGCGAACGCAACGCAAGCATGCGGCTCCGCGAAGCCTTGCGCCTGACCCCACCACCACATCGTGGGGAACCCGCCAGAACCCCAGTTCTTCTCGGCATACACCTGGGCGTCGCTGAGCCGCCACGTTTCATCGCCGACCGTGGCTGTCCCGTCGGCCCGTGCGCCCATCAGCCATGGGTGCCAGTACTGGTTCAGTCCCGGGATCAGCTGGAACCAACTCGACCCGCCGAACGGGCGCGTCCGCGGCCACCACTTCAGGTCGGAGAGAGTGACGTCCAGGCGGGCGTCCGGCGCCAGGTCGACCACGATGCGCCGATCGTCTCCGAAGAACACCGCCCCCGCTCTGGCGCCAGGACCGTCCGGCCTGGCCTGCGCGTCCATCAGAACGCCCTGCCGCCAGAATCGCCCGGGATGAGCACCCAACCCGACCAGAGCCCACGGCCCGAGGCTGGATCGCTGGACCCCGATCAGCGCAGTCACGACACGCCGCGCGACCGTATCCGTCAAACGCCAGAAGTACCCCTCCATCGCGACCCCGTGACCAGAGGTGAGGGAGCCGAAGGGCAGGTCAGCCCCACTGGCGCGATACGGCGCCGCGAGGTGCATCCCCGGAGCCTACGCGCAAAGCATGCAGCGGAATACGGCCCCAGAACGTGAAACCCACCTCAGGAGGGGCTTTCAGGCGATCCACGGACACCGCATCCCAAGGCGTCGCGACGGACCTGGTCGGGGACATTCCGACCCGGTCCGGGCAAGGCTAGGTTCGAACCATGAGCATCGCAGACATCGGCCCCCGTCCCCAGGCGTTCAACCTGGAGACCGAGACGCTCGAGAACCCGAACTACCGCACGGTGGCCTGGAGCGGCAACTACCTGCAGGTCACCCTCATGTCGATTCCGGTCAACGGCGACATCGGACTCGAGAAGCACCCCAACACCGACCAGTTCATTCGACTCGACCGCGGACGCGGTCGCGCCCAGATGGGACCCAGCAAGGACGAACTGACCTTCGACCAAGAGGTAACCGACGGCTGGTGCGTCCTCGTTCCGGCCGGCAGCTGGCACAACGTCACCAACATCGGCGACGAGCCGATGCAGGTCTACACCGTCTACGCGCCGCAACACCACAAGCCGGGCAAGGTTCACCAGACCAAGGCGATCGCCGACACCGACACCGACGACCAACCCGCCGACTGGTCCGTTCAACCAGACCCGGTCGCAGACCAACACGCATGAGCCGAGTCGCCTGAACTGGACATCCGCCGCGATCAGCGCGTTCGGACGCTGTCGTCGACCAGGCTGCCCGCGCCAACCACGGGCGGATCATCGCGTGGCGAGGGAGCGATACAGGCGTCGGTGAGAGCAGCCATGATGCGCCCTTGGGTGCGTCGATGAGACCGGCGCCCCCGGCCTGAGAACCATCGACCGCCGCTGTGCCACGTCGGCGGCGAGGTGACAGCCACGCCACAGGACAAGTGCGAGCGACAGGCTCCCCTGAATAGGACAGGGAGCAATGGCGCGAGGCCGACAATCGGTGCGAGTTCAACGTTGCGATCGCACGAACTCAGTTCTGGCCATACTCGCCCACTCAACGCGCCAGCCCTCACGTCGGCAGGAGCATGAGCTGCGACGTGCGTCACTCCGCCAGTCGGCCCGCGCGCGAAGCGCGCTCCTGCCGATGTCCGGGCGGGGCGAGCACGGTCGGGCTCACCGATCGGGCGGTGCAGCAGATCGTGCGCGAGCTGGTGGTGGTGACCCAGGGCGGCCGAGAACGAGAAGGTGGGCCGGAGTGACTGCTACCGCGTGGTGAGGTCGGCCCATTCCCGTCATGAGCTCGAGGCCGATCTCAGCCTGGGGGAATTCGCGGACCTGGTCCTCCGACGGCATCCGAGGGCCGGCTGAGCAACGCCACCCGGCCGTGGGCTGCCAGGTCTCCGTTGTCCACCAGGGCGAGTTGTCCCCCTCGCATGATGACCACCTCGATGAGGTCGTCCACGAGGTCGTGCACGCGTGGTGCCACCGACCGAGGAGGGGGTCCCGGAGTCGGAACTGCGTAGTCCTCGGGGCGGCCCGGGCTGACGAAGTCGTGCTCGACCAGCAGCATGCCGGGGACTCCCTGGTGCACCGCGTGCCAGCAGGCGGCCATCCCGCTGGCGACGTCGACCGGACGCGTGGCCAGCGCAGTGCGGAGGTTGCCCAGGGCCTCCTCGCGGCGGGAGCGGAGGTAGTGCTCCACGACCTCCGACGAAGCTCGCGCCAGGTCGGACGCGGTCTCCCCCCGGGTGGGCGGAATGCGACCGGCGAGCCTGTGCAGGTTGCGGCTGAGGGCGCGGAACCGGTCGACCACGTGGGCGGACCCACCGAGGACCAGTGGGCTCGGGTGCTCGGCGCGGTAGCGCCCGAGCAGGTGATCGACTGCGCGCAGGAAGCCATCAGCCTGATCTGCCACGGCCTCCTCCACTTCACCGTGCCCCCGTTGAGGCACCCTGACCGGCCGGGGACCCTGGAACGAGTCCCGGGAACCGACCAGCTGGAGCCCTCCGTCGGCTCCTTGGTACAGATGGGCACAGGTCGGGTGCAGGAGCAGCAGGACATGTGGCGGCGTCCGATGCAGGGCGGTGACCAAGGGCCGGGTGGCGAAGGTGTGCTCCACCACAGATCGGGCCGTCACCGGCACCGGTAGCCAGAAGGTTCGGCTCACCGCCAGGCTTACGTAGATCGCCACCGCCCGGTCGGTGGGCTGGCCGGCGACTTGCTGCACCCGGCTGGCGAGCTTGCGCATCAGGCGGGCCTGCGAGGGGATCCCTTGCTCGCGCAGCTGCTGGTCCACGTCCTCGACGAGGCCGTGCAGCCGTTTCGCGTCGGGAGACGTCATCCGCGGCCCGGGGTCGGTCGGCATCAGTACCGAGATGCAGGGGTACGCGGCGGTGACAGTCAGGTCCGCAACGTCGCGGGGCCTGACCCGGTGGAGCCGGCGCGCGGTGGCGGAGGCGTCGAAGCTGTTCATGTGGTGGTTCCTTCCGGTGAGCGGGTTGAGATCGGGTGGCGGGTCGACGCGGCGTAGCCGCGAGGTCGTCGCCGCCACGTCGGTCGCCCAGGTCGGGCGCAGGGGTGGGAGGCAGGTGCACCTCGTGTGCCGGGATCAGCTCGTCGGTGCACCACACTGGCAAGCGCCCGGTCAAGCCGCTTCTCGACGTTGACCACCGCGGTCATCGGGCTACCGGCTCGTCATCGTCGCCGTGGGCGGCACCGATGCCGATGCCGATACCGTCGCGGGCGGGGTCGCGGTCCTCGCCTGCCCGGTGTCGGGTTGCCCGCAGGCTGAGCCCGACGGCTACGGCGAGGATGGTGGCGATCCCAGTCAAGGACAGCCAGATCGGCACCTTCCACACGTCCAGGAGCAGCATCTTCACTCCGACCAAGACAAGGATCGCGGCCAGACCGGCCTTGAGGTAGACGAACCGGTGGATGAGGTCGGCGAGCAGGAAGTACATCGCCCGAAGTCCGAGAATGGCGAATGCATTGCTGGTGAACACCAGGAAGGGCTCCTGGGTGACTGCGAAGATGGCGGGGATGGAGTCGACGGCGAAGATGATGTCGGTGGTCTCGACGAGCACCAGCACGGTGAACAGCGGGGTCGCGACCCAGCGCCCGGCCTTCTTCACCCAGAACTTCTGACCGTGGTACTCCTCGGTGCTGGGGACTCGCCGGCGAACCAGGCGCAGGACGGGGTTGCGGGAGGGGTCCATCTCCTCGTTGCGGTGGGTGAACATCTTCCAGCCGGTGAACACCAGGAAGGCGCCGAAGAGGTAGAGCACCCAGGCGAACTGCTCGATGACGACTGCGCCGCCCGCGATGAAGATGGCCCGGAACACCAGTGCGCCGATCACCCCGTAGAACAGGACCCGGTGCTGGTACTCCCGAGGCACCGCGAAGTAGCTGAAGAGCAGCGCGAAGACGAAGACGTTGTCGACTGCCAGGGACTTCTCGATCAGGTAGCCGGCGAAGTACTCACCGCCCGCCTGGGAGCCGTACGCCCACCACACCACACCACCGAACGCAAGACCGAGGGAGACCCAGACCGCCGTCCAGCCGGCCGCCTCCCGGACGGAGACGACGTGAGCGGAGCGGTGGGCCACCAGGTCCACCGCCAGCATGGCGAGAATGACTGCGAGGACCGCCGCCCAGGCCCACAGGGGAACATCCATGACTACCTCCGGTGCCCGCTCGCGCGAGCCGTCGGAGGTCTCCCCCACCGCCTATTGCGGCCGACGCACCGGGCCGGACACTGCCGGCCGAACTGACGGTGACGCCGAATCCGGGGTACTCCCCTCTTCGCGATTCATTATTCACGAAGACAGATTCGTATGTCAAGGCCGAGGAGCCGACCGATGTGACGGGGAGGGCGGAGTTTGTGCGAGGGCGACCACGGCCACTGCCTGCGCAGGGAATGGACCAAGGCGCGGTTGCATGTCGGACGAGGGCCCAGGCCCAGCGCCGGGTTGCGACGCCGGGGATCGACCGGGAGTGAGAACATGTGGTGAGCCATCTGGTCCCGCCTGCGCTGCCGTCCAGCAATTCCGCTGGCCCACCCAGCCTGCCGACCTGGCCGGGCGGCTCGTCGCAGCCGGTGAGCATCGATACACGGTTCGCTCAACGGGCCTTGCTGTTCCGGACCCGGTCTGCTCGCGTGGCGCTTGGCCGACTCAGGCGTACGTCGCCCGCAGCACCGAAGTGGCCGAGTGGCCAGGGTCCCCGTCGTTGCGCTCCAGGCTGACGTCGACGACCTGGTAGCGGCCCACCAGCGAGTCGGCCACGGCGAACGAGGCCTTGCCGCCGGGACCGACCACGCCGAGCGGCACCATCTTCTGGGTCATGGGGTTGAACAACGACGCCTCGTAGAACTCGCCTTGCCCGATCGTCGGCAGGTCCCGGGTCTCGACGGTCATCCGCATCCCCTCGCGGGAGTCCTAGGCCATCACCACGCGGCCCGACCCGTTGCCGTCGACCGGCTCGAGGTCGGCGGTCCGCTCGGGAGTCGCCGCGGTCGGGAGCGACGCGTGGGCCCGTCGGCCCATGGGGAGGCCACGGCCGTGCCGGCGACCAGAGCGGCCGCCGCGATCAGGCCCAGCGGGCGTAAGCCAAGCCCAGCCCGCGGAGAGGCCATCGGGAACGACAGCGGCGGCACCTCGGGGAGCTCCAGTGGCGCGGGCCGGCTCAACGTCCGGGTGGCGGTCAGCAGGGCGTGGTCGACAGCGGTGTCGGCCACGTCGCCTCGGCACTCCTCGCAGCGGCCGAGGTGGTCGCCGACCTCGGTGACGCCAGCATGGGAGCTCGCGTCGCAGCAGAGCCGTCAGGTCCGGGTGGTCGCTCATCGCGGCTCACCTTTCTCCGTATAGGCCTGTTCGGCGGCTCTGATGATCTGTCCGAGTCGTCGGGTCCCTCGGGAGGCTCTGGCCTTGACGGTCCCGAGAGGTACGTCGAGTCGCTCGGCGATCTC
>Ga0302322_100002151_pt1 | contig 16562 bp, 7 predicted proteins | sample Fen_T0_2_FD_203757 | JGI IMG/M metagenome (GOLD analysis project Ga0302322, IMG submission 203757) | Peat permafrost microbial communities from Stordalen Mire near Abisko, Sweden - Fen_T0_2 | ecosystem: Environmental > Terrestrial > Soil > Wetlands > Permafrost | place: Sweden: Abisko... | reverse complement strand
GGCATCTATTCGTTCGAAAGCGACTGGAGCGGCGGCAAGCTGCTGCTGGCCTCGCAGGAGCCTCTGGGCATACAGCCTTTGCCGAGCGGCGAAATCCTGATCAATCGCGCCAATCAGATCCAGAATCTCAACATCGCCAACTTCGACGCGGCCAGCAAGCAGGCCAGGCTAGAAGCGTCGATCTCGTCCGGGACGACCTGGCTGATGAACGACGCCAATTTCACCATGGGCGAGCGCATCCCGCACGCGATGCGGCTGATCGGCCTGGGCAGCGCCTGGCAGCACTACAAGGGCAGCGCGCAAGCCACCGACATCAAGGCCAAGCTCGATAGCGAAGCGGCTTGGTTGCGCGCGCGGCAACTGAGCGACGGCGGCTGGGGCTGGAACGACGGTTACGGCAGCGATTCGATGATCACCGCGATCGCCGGCGTCGGCCTGGACTACCTGAGCCCGTCGCCGCAATCACCGGAGGTGCGCAAGGCGATCCAGTTGTTGTTGTCGCGCCAGCGCGGCGACGGCACCTGGATCAGCGAAAACGGCGTATCCAGCCCGCCTTTGCTGACCACCACCTGGGTGGAGATCTGGCTGCCCATCATGCTCGACCGCCTGGGCGGCATCGATAGCGACCTGAGCGTCACCTTCCCGGCCAACGTCGCGATGAGCAATCCGGACACGCTGCCGACCGCGACCACCGCCAATCCCGACGGCACCACCAACTATCTCTGGCACCTGACCGGCGTCACCTCGACCGGACGCGAGATCAATTACGACCTGACCCTGGCCAACATGGGGGTCGGCGAAGTGCGCGCGGTGTCCACCGACGCGCATCTGAGCTTCAAGAACAGCTTCACCGGCGGCACGGTGGACGCGCCCATCGACGTGCCGCGCGTCACCGCTTCGGCCTTCCTGGAACTGGGCGTGACCACCGACAAGCCGGCCTATGGTCCGAACCTGCCGGTCAACATCACCGGCCAGGTCACCAACACTGGCGCCAACCTGTCCTCGGGGACGGTGAAATTCGAGGTCTATGCCCCGGACGGCACCCTGGTCTCCGCCCTGGGCACGCTGCCGTTCAGCAACGCCGCCGCCGGCGCCTCGGCCAGCCTGGCGACGATGTGGAACACCGGCGCGACCCTGGCCGCGCCGGGCTACTACGTGCAAAGCACGCTGTATGACAGCACCGGCGCCCTAGTCGGCAGCGCCCGCTCGACCTTCGCCATCGTCGCCGGCAGCGCGGCCGGCGGGGCCGGCAGCCTGGGCGGCAAGATCAGCACCGACAAGATCAGCTATCTGCCAAGCGACAGCGTGGTGGTCAGCGACCGTCTGACCAACCTGTCGGTGAACCAGGCGCAAAGCGGCCTGACGGTGATCACCACGGTGAAGAATCCGGACGGCACGGTGCGCTTCACCAAGACCGAGAGCCTGGCGCAGATCGTCTCGGCCGGGCTGAAGGACTACAGCTACGGCGTGGCGCTCAATTTCGCCCCGTCCGGCCAGTACAGCGCCACCCTCACCGTGCAGGACGCCAGCGGCGCCACCCTGGTGACGAGCAGCACCGTGTTCGCCGTGCAATCGTCCGCCAGCAGCGGCGCCGGCCTGGCCGGCACGCTCGCCGCCACGCCCAAGCAGGTGCCGGTGGGCGACCCCGCGGTACTGAGCTTCAGCGTCAGCAACCGCGGCAACAGCGCGCTCGCCGGCCTGCCGCTGACGGTCAGCGTGATCAACCCGGCCACCGCCACGGTGGTGGCGCAGTTCCCCGACAGCACTAGCATCGCCACCGGTGGCGCCTATACACGGGCGGTAAGCTGGGCCGCCAGCGGGACGGTCGGCACGACCTACATCGCGGTGCTCTCGGCCAGCGTCGGCGGCAACAGCATTGCCCTGGCGCAGGACAGCTTCACCCTGGTCGCCCAGACCACCCATCTGGACATCACCCACGACCTGAAGCGCGAGGCGCGCGTGCTGGTGCTGGCCGCCTGCCCGACCGCCGGCAGCGGCGGCGACGACGATGATCACGACGACGACGAAAAGCGCGCCGGCAGCGTCAGCCAGGCCGCGCAATGCGCCAGCGGGCGCGCCCAATTCCTCGACAGCTACCTGGGCGCGCAAGGCATACGCCACCTGGTGACCACCGATGCCGACGCCTTCCGCACCGAAATGCAATGCGGCAAGTGGGACATCTACTGGATCGCCGGCGGCAGCGCCAAGCTTCCCGCCAGCCTGGTCAAGGAATTGCGCGAAGCGGTGCAGCGCGGCGAAAGCCTGCTGCTCGACGGCCTGCAGGATCAGCGCAACCAGTTCGACGCCGTGCTGGGAGTCACCTACCGCGGCGCCTACCCGGGCGGCAACCATCCCCTGCACGTGACCGGCAGCCTGTTCCCCGCCGCCAGCCTGGCCACCAGCGGCAGCGCCGGGAAATACGACCTCGCCGGCGGCGTCGCGCAGGGCAGTTTCAGCGATCGTGCCGGCAGCAACGCCATCGTGGTCAACAGCTTCGGCCTGGGCCACGGCCTGCTGATGGCCTACGACTACACCGGCAGCCTGATGGCGCAAAGCCCCAACCTGCCGGGCAATGCCGCCTGGAACGGGCTGACCCAGTCGGGCTTCGGCTTCCTGACCCCGGCATTGCCGGCCGATGTGCCCGGCGGCGCCTACGTGCCGCTCAAGGTCACGATCGCCAATGCGGCGCAGGCGGTCAAGGTCGAGGTCGTCGCCACCCTGCCGCAAGGCGCGACCCTGGCCGACAGCGTGCCGGCCGCCACCGTCAGCACCAGCGGCGCCCCGGTGACCGCGACCTGGCAGCTCAACCTGGCGGCCAACCAGACGATGGAAATCGACCTCGGCCTGCACGCCCCCACCGGGTCGGGCACCTACAGCATCCCCTTCACCGTCAACACGGTGTCGGCCAGCGGCACGCGCAGCTACTACAGCACCGTCACCCAGAACATCACGGTGCGGGCGCAGGGCCTGCTGTCGGCGACCATCGCCGGCGACATCAGCGCCCTGAGCCTGAGCAGCTACGCCGACCGCAGCGCCCGCACCCGCGCCTTGGTCGAGGTGACGGCGGGCCTGGCCAAATACGGGCAGGGCCTGTACCTGGACGCCGTCGCGCAGTATCTCGCCGCCGCCGACGACCTGCGCGCGATCCGCGGCGCCGACGCGCAGACCCCGCTCACCGAACTGGCGCGCCTGCTCAAGCAGGCCGAACTGGCGCAATGCGGCACCCTGCCGCAATGCAGCGCCATCACGCCCAGCGTGATCGGCGCCAAGCTGTTCACCGCCTACGGCGACTATGAAGGCCTGGAAGCGCGCGGCGGCCGCTCCGGCGCCGCCTACTGGGAATGGGGCCTGGGTGCCAACACCAGCGCCAGCGGCAGCTTCGTCTCGCAGAACCAGGACTGGGTGAACGGCAAGGTCTACGGCTGGACCCTCACCTACGACGGCGCCGGCAACGGCAGCATCACCGTCAAGGACAACGCCAGCAACGCGCCCCTGTTCACCCGCAGCTACCCGGGCGGCAGCGCGCACCCGCTGCGCGCCGGCAACGCCCTGCGCTTCAGCGCCCAGTCCAATTCCTGCGGCGACGACGCCCAGGCCCAGGTGGTCGCCACCATCAACAGCCTGAAGGGCCAGGCCACCAGCTTGAGCCTGGCGACCCCGGCGATGGGCAGCGACCAGGACGACGACGACGTGCACGGCGCCAGCCAGGTGCTGTTCCTGCCGGCCATGGCCAGCGGCTTCACCGCCCAGGGCACGCTCAAGTTCCTGTACCGCGGCTCCCGGCCGCCGGCCGACCGCGGCATGACCTTCACCGTCAATGCCGGCAATGCGGTATGCCGCTAGACGGGGCGCGGCCGACGGCCGCGCCCGCCCCGACTGAAGCCATCGCCGGTCTCATCAGAAAAATATGTTGTCGCAAGGAAACCTGACATGCGTTCCGTAAAACTCAAAAAAATAACCTCCTCCCTGCTGCTGCTGTTTTTCGGCACCATGTCCCTGCAGCCGCAATGGGCCTACGCGGCCGAACGGTCGTCGCGCCAAGACCTGCCCGCGCCGGTGTTCGGGCTGGGGATGGACGCGCAGGGCAAGATCAGCGGCGCGACCCTGGTCAACCCGGCGCTCAAGGCGCCCACGGCGCAAGCCGGCAAAGCGCCTGCCGGTTCGGCTACGGCCGGTTCGGCCCCTTATCCCGCCAGCACGGCGGGCAGTACGGCCGGCGCGGCGGGTGCCACGGCCGGCGCTGCCGGGCGCGCTCCGGCTTCCGCGGCCGGCAGCGCCTCCGCGCCGACCCAGCATGCGGCACACCTGAGCGAGTTGCGTGCGCTGGTCCGCCAGGCCCGGGGCCGCGACAGCGCCGCGGCGACCGACGTGCGCGCCGTCGGCCCGAATGTGCGCATCAGCGTCGAGAGCGACCCGCAGGCGCGCGCGGCGCAGGCCAACCTGCTGCGCAGCGCCGCCCAGCACGCGCGCCAGGCGCTCGCGCTGGAAGCAGCGGTGCGCCAGGACCTGGCCGCCGCCTCCGAGCACATCCGCCGCAACAACCTGCCGGCGGAAATCGCCGCCCGGCAAAGCGAGGCGCTGGCGGCCTACGATGCCCGGCAGAGCGAATTCCGCGCTGTGGCGGCCGGCCTGGAAAAAGCCGCCAGCGGCCAGGGCAACGCGCAGTCCGCGCTCGCCGCCACCGCCGAGTTCTTCGACCGCATCTCGCAGTCCAGCGGCAGCGCGCCGCTGGCCGACGCCAACCGGCTGCCGGTCTACACCCCGCCCGCCGCGCCGCGCACCCCGCGCATCAACGCCGATCAATTCAAGTCCGCCGAATTCCGCGCCCAGCCCCTGCGACTGGCCCAGGCCGGCAGCCTGTCCGGCGTCGGCCTGCCTTCGGCGGTGCTGCCCGCGACCCCGGTGGCCGGCGACACCGCCGCCACCGAAGATGCGCAGATCACCCAGGCCATCACCGACCTGGCCAATACCCTGGGCAACAACCCGGTGAAGATCCACAACTGGGTGCGCAACAACCTGCGCTTCGTGCCCGGCTATGGCTCGATGCAGGGCTCGGCCGCCACCCTCGCCAACCTGCGCGGCAACGCCTTCGACATCGCCTCCCTGGAGATCGCGCTGCTGCGCGCCGCCAACGTGCCGGCGCGCTATGTCTACGGCACCATCGAAGTGCCGGAAGAGCGCTTCAACAACTGGGTGGGCGCCGGTGCCGGCAGCCTGGCCTTGTTGAATCAGGCCGGCGTGCCCGCGCAAAGCGCGCTGGCCACCGACCTGACCCGCGTGGTCCAGCTCGAGCACGTCTGGGCCGAGGCCTATGTGGACTTCGGCCCCAGCCGCGGCGCGGTCAACCGCAGCGGCTCGGTGTGGGTGCCGCTGGACGCCAGCTTCAAGCAAGTGCAATCGGCTGCCGGCCTGAGCCTCGCCGACGCCACCCTGCCCAGCGCCGCCGGCACCATAGACGCCGGCAAGCAGGGCGCGGGCTGCACTGCCGATTACGCCTCCACCTGCAACATCGCCGCGCTCGCCAGCGAGTACGCGTCCTTCAAGAGCGCACTCGGCGCCTTCATCACCGCCCAGGGCAAGGACATCAGCGTGGCCGGCGTGCTGGGCGCGCAGACCATCACCCCGGAAAACTTCGCCATCCTCGCCGGCACCTTGCCGTACAAGCCGCTGGTCGAAGGCGCGCATTTCAACGTCATTCCCGACAACCTGCGCTGGAAGTTCAGCTACCGCCTGTACGCCAGCAGCGCCGACCGCGGCACCGGCACGGCCACCGTCAGCCTGTCGCAAAGCCTGCCCGCCCTGGCCGGCAAGCGCGTCACGCTCAGCTTTGCCCCCGCCACCGCCGCCGACCAGGCCACGCTGCAAAGCTACCTGCCACAAACCGGGGTGATCGCCCCGGGGCAGTTTCCCGCCAGCCTGCCCGGCTACCTGATCAAGGTCAAGGCCGAGCTGCGCGTCGATGGCGCCGTGCTCGCCTCCGGCGGCAGCTTCACCCTGGGCCAGACCCTGATCGGCGTCGACGCCTTTGCCGGCGCCGCTTCCAGTGCCAGCGCCGACAACCCCGACCACGCCGTGCGCGCCGGCGACTACCAGGCCGTGGTGATCGACGCCCAGGGCCTGCCCGCCGGGCAGATCAACGCCCTCAAGACCCGCCTGGCCGCCACCAAGGCCAAGCTCGACGCCAACAACACCGGCACCTTGGGCCGTGACGACGTCACCGGCGACCTGCTGTACCAGGCCGGCGCCGCCTACTTCGCGTATGTGGATTCCACCGGCGACTTCGTCGCCCGCGCCGCGTCGGCCACCCAGATCCGCCTGCCCTCGGTGGTGCGCGCCGTCGCGGTCGCCCAGCCACAAGTGAGCCTGGGCGTGATCACCCAGGTGCGCTTTCCCGGCGTCTCCCTGAACATCGACCGCCTGGCCGCCGCCACCGCCCGGCAGGACGGCCAGTCCGCCACCGCCCTGGTGCGCGCCGCCGGCGAACGCGCCAGCGCCGCCGCCCACCTGGTCCTGGAAAAACTCTACACCGACACCAGCCGCCCCGGCGAAGCCGCCTCCGCCGTCAAGGCCATCCGCGCCGGCGCCGCCAGCGGCAAGGTGTTCCTGATCACATCCGACAATGTAACCACCGTCCTGCCCCAACTCACCCTGGACGCCGCCACCCTGGCGACCATCCAGAACGCGGTGGCCGCCGGGCGCCGCGTCCTCGCCACCCAGGGCACCGTCACCGTAGGCGGCGCCGCCCAGGGTGGCCTGGTGATCGAAGACCCCGCCACCGGCGCCGGCGCCTACTGGCTCACCGGCAGCCCCGCCGAAAACGCCGCCGCCCTGATCGCCGCCCCCCAGGCCGGCATGTTCTTAGGCGTAGGCAGCCCCGCCCAGGCCGCCGCCGGCGCCAGCCCCACCTTCGCCGCCGGCCTCGACTTAGGCACCCTGCTCGCCGCCCTGCTGGGCGACGCCAGCCAGAGCACCAGCACCCGCTACGCCTACTTCCCCGGCCAGAACGAAGTGCTGGCCAGCGTCTTCCTCGCCCGCTTAGCCCCCCTGGCCGTGAACGGCGCCTGCGACTGGACCCTGAACGTGGCCGCCGCCGCCACCGCCATCGGCGGCATCGCCAGCGGCAGCGGCGCCGCCAACCTGCCCCCGGTGATCACCAGCCAGCCGATCACCGCCGCCCAGGCCGGCGTGCCCTACAGCTACGCCGTGCTCGCCAGCGACCCGAACGGCGACCCCATCACCTACAGCCTGAGCAGCGCCCCCAGCGGCATGGCGATTGGCGCCAGCGGCCTGGTCAACTGGGCCCGCCCGGTGCAAGGCAGCGTCACCGTGGTGGTGCGCGCCGACGACGGCAAAGCCTACACCGAACAGCGCTACGTGCTCAGCACCGGCACCGGCCCGGTGCCCCTGGACGCGGCCCTCAGCGTCACCCCCGGGGTGGTCAATGCCGGCGCCAACGTCACCGTCACCCTGGCCGTCTCCGGCGGCAGCGGCAACGCCACCCAGACCCTCAAGCTGGACGGCAACCCCGTCACCTTGAGCGCCGGCCAGGCCAGCTTCGCCGCCGGCACCAGCGGCGCCCACCGCCTCACCGCCACCATCACCGACGGCGCCACCACGATCACCCGCGATGCGGTCTACAGCGTCACCGACCCCACCTATGCGGGCGCGCCGACGGCGCAGATCATCACCCCCGCCGCCGACGCCGAAGTCACCGCCCCGGTGAACGTCACCGGCAACGCCAACGACGCCAAGCTCGCCTTCTACCAGCTCCTGCTGCGCCAGGCCGACGAGTCCGGCACCAAGCCCTGGACCGAAATCGCCCGCGGCTATCAGCCGGTGGTGAACGGAACCCTGGGCAAGCTGGACCCGACGCAGTTGCAAAACGGCATCTACGAGCTGGGCCTGCGGGTGGTGAACATCAATGGGCAGGAAGCGACGCAGGTGGTGACGGTTGATGTCAATCGGGACCTGAAGATCGGGCAGTTTTCCGTAAGCTTTCTAGACCTTGATGTGGACGCCGCTGGCATACCGGTCCGTGTCACGCGTACCTATGACACGAAAGCCAAGAGTCAGAATCTGGACTTTGGATACGGTTGGACCGTGACCTATCAAGACGTTGTGGTGCGCAAGAACAAAATCACCGGTCTGGATTGGGCCGTCACTACGAACCAGTTTCAGGTATGCCTGAAACCAGTTGGAACTCGCAAGGTCAATGTGACTTTGCCGACCGGAACCGTTGAACGCTTCATTGCCGGCAATCAGCAGGAATGCGCATTTGGTTCTGTTCCGGACGTAGCGATTCAGTTTAACCAATTGGCCGGTACTACTAGCCAACTCGAAGCCATCAATGTCCCTTCACTATTGGTTCAAGGTGGGCAACTTCTAGACCCGGATGGCAACCCATGGAACCCCACCGAGTTCAAGCTCACTACGGATGACGGATTCGTCTACTTCCTTGATCAGAATTTCGGCATTCGCTCGATCAAAGATCCATATGGCAACACGTTAACCTATAGCACCAGCGGCATCATCCATTCTGCGGGACTGAGCGTTGCATTTACGCGGGATGCCACTGGCAGAATCACGCAGATTACCGACCCGAAAGGTCAGAGTATTCAGTACGCCTACAGCGGCACAGGTGATCTCGTTAGCGTCACCGACCGAAGAGGATCCGTATCGCACTTCAGCTACAACAACACCCATGGCCTGGTGAGCTATACCGATCCACTGGGCACAGTGTCAGCAAGATATGTCTACGATGATCAAGGACGTTTGATATCGGCGGTCGACGCCGACGGAAAATCCGTTGATGCAACACACGACACGATCAATAGCAAAGAAACCGTCAAGGACCGACGCGGTTTTGCAACGACTTATTTGTATGACAGTGATGGCAACTTGCTGGAAACGCAGGATGCCTTGGGTGGTCGTACGCGTGCCACATTCGACGGTCTGGGATACCAACTTTCTACTACCGATGCGACAGGGCGCACTACTGCCTTCACTGTAGACGGCAACGGCAATACGCTAACTGAGACCGACAATCTTGGAAAAGTAACCGCAACATCTTATGGAAGCACGAATAACTGGACTAGCGAGACTGATCCGCTTGGTCGCGTCCTAACGCAGGATTACGATTCCTCCGGCTCAGCAATTCAATTTACCGATGCAATGGGCAATGCCACGCAGTTCGGCTATGACATCAAAGGCAACATGACTGCAATGGTCGACTCAACTGGAAAGATCAGTCGATATGAGTATGACAGCCAAGGGCGCCGTACCAAAGAGACCGATCCCCTGGGAGTTGTCACGACCTACGTGTACGATGCAAACGGAAATCAGACCACAGTAAGCCGGACACGTACGATCAACGGACAGCAGGTCACATTGACCAATGCCGCTGAGTATGACGCGGAAGGCAACTTGGTTAAGGTCACTGACGTGTTTGGCAGAACTAGTACTTCTGAATACAACGCCGCAGGGCGACAAACCGCTACGACAGACACGATGGGACGCCGCACGACCTACGAATACGATAGCCAGGCGCGCCTTGTCAAGACCAACTATCCGGACAGCACAAGCAGTCTTATCGAATACGATCCCAACGGAAACAAGATTAGCGAAACGGACCGCAAGGGACGGGTGACCCGCACTGACTACGATGCGCTCAATCGGCCGGTAAAGATTATCTATCCAGATGGGAGTAGCGTGGCTTCGAACTATGATGCGGCCGGCCGACTGATTTCAAGCAGCGATGCACTAGGCCGTACGATTACTAGTCAATTTGATCCTGCTGGGCATCTTACCCAGACGACTGACGTACTCGGGCGCAGCACCGCGATCCAATATGATGCCGTCGGCAACGTGACGCAAGAGACAAGCACTGATGGCAAGACTACGCGTTACGAATACGACGCGAATAATCGCGTTACCAAAGTGACGCTGCCAAATGGCAGCCAAATGCAAACCACTTACGATACGCTGGGTAGGAAAACTGGCCAAATGGATGCCCAGGGAAATGCCGTGGCATTTGATTACGATGCGAATTCGCGTTTGACCAAAGTCAGGCAGACCATCGCAGGTCAGACGCAGGATACGAGCTACACCTACGACGAGAGCAACAACAAGCTAACGCAGACAGATGCGCGCGGCCGGGTCACACGCTGGACATATGACGAGGGCGACCGTGTTACCTCGCGTACCCTTCCGGGCGGACAGGTGGAGCGCTTCGAGTACGATGCTGAGGGCAATCGCACTTCAGTGACGGACTTCGCCGGACGCATCACCCGCTACGTGTATGACCAGAACGATCAGTTGATCCAAAAACGTAACCCGGACGGATCGAGCGTTAATATGACGTATACCGAAACGGGCAAAGTGCGTACGGTACAGATCGTTGGCGCTGTCCCCGGCAGTGGCATGCTCAATGGCATGACTTCATATAACTACGATGACAACGACCGCCTTATTGGCTTAGCGAACCCTGATGGGTCAGGCGTTGCTTACGGTTACGACATTAACGGCAACCGCACGACGCTCACTACTCTCGCGCCGGGTGGCGCTTCCGTCACTACTCGCTATGAATACGACTTGGTCAATAGATTGACTAAGGTTACGGCTCCGGATGGGGGGGGCACTAGCTATACTTACGATTTAGCTAATCGCAAGGACACCGTTACGCTCCCCAACGGAGTGCGGACAAAATTTGGCTATGACGGCAATGGTCGCCTAAATTCCATAGCGCACACCCGTGCCGACGGATCCCTGGTCGCACAATTTTCATACACTCTAAACGCGGTTGGTCAGAAAACCAGTGTGAATGAGGTACGGCAGGACTCGGCGACCGCTACCCCGGGCAGTCGTTCGGTGAGCTACGCCTATGATGTTCTTAATCGTCTGGTGAGCGAGCAGACCACCGAACCCAATCCGGCAAACAACCGTACCACTACCTACGCGTACGACGCCGTAGGCAATCGGCAGACCAAAACAGTGCTGACGGCAACCGGAACGGCCACGACCAGTTACACCTACGACGCGAACGATCGCTTGGTACAGGAGGATGTGTCCGCTGGAGCGTCGACCACAAGCACAATAAGTTCATATGATGCGGCGGGCAATCTTCTTTCACGGCAGTCTGGCAGCGGCTCTACCAGCACTCTTAGCTATGCCTATGACGTCGATAACCGCCTTATTGAAGTTCGGCAGGGTAGTGGTCCCGGTCAAGGGAGCGTCATTGCCAGTTATCTCTATGATAGTGATGGGAACAAGGTTGCCGAGACGATCGCCGGTGCCAGTGGATCTACGTCTACCAAATTCCTGGTTGATACTGCTCAACCTTACGCGCAGGTAGTCGAGGAGCGGGACGGGGCGGGCAATGTCGTCCGCTATACCTACGGCGACGAGCGGATCGCACGTAGCCAAGTTGATCCTTCAGGTCAAGCGATGCAGAATATGTACCTCCAAGACGGTACAGGCAGTGTGCGCGCACTTGTGGATGCACGTGGGAATGTGTCCGATCAATATGATTTTGAAAGCTTCGGCACCCTGTCTGGCAGTCGCGGAGGCACCGCCAACCGTTTCCTTTTCACTGGTGAACAGTTCGATCCTACGGCGCGCCTCTACTATCTCCGCGCCAGGCATATGAGTCCTGAAACCGGGCGCTTTGTAAGTGCGGATCCCTTCGAAGGTAGCGACTATGTTCCTGTCAGTTTGAACAAGTATCTCTATGCCAACGCCGATCCCGTAAATAAGGTCGATCCGTCTGGCATGTTCTCGCTTGCTGAGATCGACATGGTGCAAGATATTCAGGCGGAAATGCAAAAAATCCGTGCAGAGGGGCTGCGTCAATATATTAAGAAGACGATTTCCGAGTCGATTGTGGACCCGAGAGCCTTGGCAAAATTCGTCAAAGATTGCATCAAGGCTCCCAAGAAGTGTCCCCTGACAATGTCAGTTTTGGTTACCGGATTCGAGACTCCCTACACGGCACTTCACATTCACGATGCACAAGTGAATGGCGGCTCAGCACCCATCACAGGACCCTGGATGTTCATTCTTAACCGGCAGGCGGGAGGCGGCAGCCGCAAATGGTTGTCGAGGACCGAAGAATGCGCGGCAAGCGCCAAGAATTCAGTTAGGGTACGGTTGGGCGGCATCAAGGTGGATTGTGATGAATTTCCTTACAACAGTACTGTGCAGGGTGGGGAAACGAGATATCGCCTCGGCATGGTTTCGCTGCGCCCCACTCCGTCTGTCGAATCTCCGATACAGGGCGGGAGGTTGAACGGCTTCTACACCAAATGTCGCATTTCTAAAGGCAAGTCAATGCTCAACAAGAAGTCCCGCTTTTTCGCCTTGGGCCTTTGGATGATGCCGGGCGTTCCAATTTGCGCGAAATGAAAAGGAAGTCAATGTGCTCATGTGACTATGGCAAGTCGCTCTCTATCCTGCATCGATTGGCCATGGCTTTTCTGCAAGAGCGCCCTCTGAATTGTCGTTGTCGCCCGATTGCTACACTAACCTGAAAATAATTCTGCAATGAAAAAGAAATGGTTGTTTGACAAGCGGTTGATAATAGAAGACCGGAAAGGAAAGAAGCATGACTTCTTTCTGCGGCTATCCGAATTTCAGTATCGCGCTTCCGAGAAAGATGCGACTGTTCCGATCTATGCTCGTCGATATGAATATACGAGTTTTGATGGACTACAAAAGGACCCTTTAAGGGTTTTCGAATACGCGGAGTCACAGACCAGCTTTGATGCGCTCGCGCTTGACATTTATGGTTTTCGAGAAGCGGCGGAAGAGGCATTGAAAGATCTGAAAGGAAAACTAATTGACCCTGATATCCAAAAGATGATTGATGCGGGTCTGGAGACTGATAGAAAAGATGGGTATATCAGTGTCAACGAATTGTTCTGTGTTGTGGGAAGCCCTAGCAAAGCGCCGCTGTCCCCGAAAGGCACACAGCCATCGCTTCCTACGGCTTCAAGCCCGCCCCCGAAGCGAACTTGGCTGATCGATAAGTGTCTGCACATTCTCGACAAGGCAGGCAAGCGGCACGAGTTTTGGATGCGCCTATCGGAGATCGAACGACGCCCATCGGCGAGAAATGCCGCATTTGAAGTGTGCGTGGCTCACCTTGAGTTCACCAATTTCAATCCGAAGGCCGGGCCATCCATGATCATGATAGATGACATAGAGGTGAGCGATCCGTTTACGCTGATAGTGCGCGCCATGCGCACCTTCCGAGAGGGATGTGTTAGTGCGGTGGCGGATATCAAAGGGAGCGTCATCGATCCGGACGTGGAAAGGATGTTGGAGGTGGGGTGGCTAGAGCGAGCGCTTCACAAGCCGAAGAAGACCGTAAAGGACATTTTTTGGGTGTAATTCTCCCATTTTGAGTTTTCGATTATCCATCCGCCACCAAGGGAGGGCATCGTGGACGCAGATAATAAGAACGCAAAGCAACGATCCGTAGACATCATGACCGGTGGTATGGTCAAACAAAGCACCGATGCCCCCGAAGAACGCGTCAAGGCATTGGAGAAACGCTTGAAAACGACATTGCCACCGAGTTACCGGCACTTCTTGCTCAATCCCAAGGATCGCGCGTGGCCGGGAGATCTGCGCATGCATGAACCTGAACAGGTCGACTGGTTTAAGGCCGAAAATCAGGATTGGATCGATGCCTGGACCGAAGGCGCGGCGGAAGGAGGGCCGATCAGCGATAAGGATTACTTCGTTTACGGTCTGCGGCAAGACTGCTGCCATATGCGCAGCGAATATCTTCCAAAGGTGCTGCAAATTAGCACTGCGGAAGATGGCCGGGTACTGCTCATTAATCCTGTCATAGTCGACGCCAAGGGCGAATGGGAGGCTTGGGATTTCTCCAATTACTATCCGGGGGCCAAGCGCTATCGCACGTTTTCTCAGATGGTCAACGCACTGGAGAAGGAATCCGACGAGGAGGAGTGACGCCTTTGGCGATGTCGGGCGGGAAATGGGGGCGTTGAAGCTGAGGGCGATTAGTAGGGGGCAGACTGTGCCTCCCCGGTTTTCCTATCGCAATAGAAGGACTGCCACAGAGTGGACATCCTTGTGCGCTTCGCTATGAGTGACGAGAAAGATATCGTTGAAACGTGGCGCATGATCGAGAAGGCATGCGTTACATGCGATCTTGTCGCGGATCAGCGCGATGATCCTGGCGAGGGATTCAATCCCGGGGCATCGGACAAAGAGCTCGATAGATTGCAGCGGGCACTTGGGTTGCCCTTGCCGGAGCAGTTGCGCTTTTCGCTTCGCGTGCACAACGGCGTGGATGAGCATACCCAACATGTAGGAAAAACTATTGGTCATGAAGATTATTCCACGCGCCAAATTGCCCAAGCGGGATATGTGCCGGGCTGCAGAATGCCGATTCGATTTTGATCAAATAGCCGAAAGAATTGAAGCGAAGCCAAATCGAGGGACGTTTCGTGATGGGCTGCCGTTTCCCAATCGGTATAAGGGAATTTGCATTGAATTGTCTACAGGAAGATATGCAACCCTGATGCAAACGGAAATGCGGCAATCGGTCGTTGAAATCGGTCTAGAAATTCGTGACGATGAATTCTTTCACGAAGCGGACCTACTTGAAGTTATTAACGGGCTCGGAATAGACGAGGACTACGTGAAGAGGGTCCAGAATGACTTCACCTGGATACCGTCGGGTTCAAAGAAAAATAATCCTAAGAGGTAAGCCGCGGCTTATGCGGGAGATCAACAAGGCTTGCGGGTGAATATATAGATAAGCGGCCGATGCTTCTTGCGACCTTCCGTGAGGACTGCCTTTGAGGCGTTGGAATTTGTGGGGAAGAATCATCCGTATTCACCGACAGTTCCGTGCAGGAAGTGATGACGGAGACGTGATGAAGGTTATTTCGCTTTCAAAGTTGCGTAAGCTATTCCCGCAAACACAACTAGACATCGCGGCGAGAGTGGACGCTAACTTGGATGAGCTTTGTGCGCGCATTGACGCAAAGCCTCAGCTTAAACGCTACAAAGTGAGCGGCGGTGAGGAAAAGCAGTACAAGTGCATCTATTTTCAACTATCGTCTGGTGCGTTTGCCTCGCTCACACAAGACCAGAAGCGAAATTACGCGAGGGGGGTGACATACGTCTCGGAGAATTTTGAGATTACCCATTCGCCAGACTACAAGATAATCAATGATGACAATTGGCCGAATGTCGTTGATATCGAGCTTCAGACCAATGCGAATGACGTAGTGTATGAAGAGGATCTTGTTGAAATCGCCACTGAGCTGGGCATTGATCTGAAGCGGGTAGAAAAGTTTGATAACAACAAGTGGCGCGCCTATAGGCGCAAGGGCTAGGGATGCAATCAGCGTCGGCCTGGCACTCGCTATAGTCTGCGGGTTGTCGGGATGCCACGACCGTCTTGCTGAGCGGGAAGGTGCAAAGGCGATGGACAACAAGACCATTACGCTAGCTGATAGAAATTCCGGGTACTCGGCAGGACCAGAACAATGGAAAGAATTCTTGTCGTGCTGGTCTCGTGCGGAATTGGAGCGCCATCAAGGTCTGCTAAAAGAAACGCCGGATTTGCCACATCTGCCCTTGCTCGGCAAATACGCAGGCGATTCCCCGCATCAATCGATTGATGATGTCTCTGCGTCAATCGACAAGCTAGAGAAGTCACTTGGCGTTCCTTTGCCCAAGTCTTACAAAGATTTTCTGTTCGCTCATCAACCACCATTTCTGCAACCGCAAGCGGTCCCTTGGGGAACTGCGCTAGTCGGCATGTACGCGCCCTCGCAGGTGGGCCGCGTCAGGCTTTTGGACCCGGAAGGGGCAAAATTGGCAGAACAGTATCCCATCGAAAGGCCGGACCAGGAGTATTTCGTTTACGGAACGAAGCAGGGCGGTGCGCACGCTCGAACTCGATACATACCGGACGCAATCGTTGTTGGCAAGTATGGGAGTTCGTCCTATGAGCTAATTCTCCTCTATCCGCAGGTAAGAACCGCGGATGGCGAAATGGAGGCAGCACTTCACTACCACTCAGGAGAGTTTCGCGCCCCTTCGTTTGCAGAACTCATGCGCCAGCTCAGCATCCTGGAGACCAAGGCGGTTGATCATGTGCCACCCTATCCGCAAACCATGCTCAAAGGCACATGCGCGGACAAGCTACCGATGGTAAATGTCTGGTGGGAATGAGGTCGACAAAGGGGAGTCGTGGGAACGACGACGTTTTTTCGGCTTCGATCTTCCCGCACGTGTCTGCGGGCTTCGTTGCACGCTGATTTGCTGGCCCCACCCTGGGCGCCGGCCGTTCGTAAAACACCCACAAATAGGCGCCGCATCTCGCTATACTTCAGCATGAGGTTTCGCGTTTGCATGGACGCAGCGGGAGTGTCAGGAATTTTGTGTGTGAGGCTGGTGGAGACTTATCCACGGCGGCGGGCGCTGATTGGCAATAAACCGTGAGCGTCCGCCGCGGTGGGTAAGTCAGGTTTCATGTTACGCAATGGCGTGAGTGAATCGGTCTTGATAGAGGATGGCGA
>Ga0302322_100002150_pt1 | contig 16562 bp, 12 predicted proteins | sample Fen_T0_2_FD_203757 | JGI IMG/M metagenome (GOLD analysis project Ga0302322, IMG submission 203757) | Peat permafrost microbial communities from Stordalen Mire near Abisko, Sweden - Fen_T0_2 | ecosystem: Environmental > Terrestrial > Soil > Wetlands > Permafrost | place: Sweden: Abisko... | reverse complement strand
TTCGGTGGCGGCGGCCAGGCTGTAAAAATCAGCGTAGGTGATAAATCCCGCATGGCCGTCGATTCCGCCCATATTCCCCCCCTTGCCGCCGTGCTGCTGCCCCACCCCTTCGTTGCCATTGGCGGCGCCATCTTTATATTGACTGGGCGGGCTGGTATTGGTCGTGCAGTTGGCCTCCCAGAGCAGAATGCTGCTCGCCCGGAAACTGCTGATTTTTTGTTGTTTGTTCCGGGAATAGTTGGCGACCCCCCAGTTCATCACATAGCTCGTAAATTTGACCTGCCGGCTATCGAAAAGACTGGCGGTGGCCGCCGGCGGGTCCATGGGACATTGATATATCTTCCACGGCTGCGGGAGCTTGTGATCTGTGCCAATATCATTGACTGATTTGCCGGTTAATTTGCCGCCGGCGACATATTGCCAATAAGTGCCGCCTTCGGGACCCACCAGGGTCCAACTCACGCCAGCGGGAATCCCCATGCCCAGACCGGCCGGGGTGGTACCCGTGCGATAGAGCCAGCCGGGTTGATCGCCGCCGGCAGTGGTCGAGTTCCAAGGGGTGGCCGAATCCGCATTCGGGGTGGCGGCGTAATCATTGTTGTCCACGCCGTACATGATGTGCGCGAGCAGCAACTGTTTGATGCCGTTAATGCACGTCATGCGGCTGGCCTTTTCCTTGGCCTTGGCCAACGCTGGCAACAGCATGGCGGCGAGGATGGCAATGATGGCAATGACGACCAGAAGTTCGATCAGGGTGAAGGCGCGGCGCAACATGGAAAGATGATTCCGTAGATTTATACGCGGGTTCATGGGATGGGGGGAGTATCCGCCGAGTTAGGCGGGCACAACAACTGGCCAAAAGTCATACTGCGACCACGAGAATTCCAATTAAAGCATTGTAAATACTTGTGGTTAAGCAAAAAGCAATTTTCAATAAAAGTCGATTCAAGCATATATCGCATGCAAGCGAGCAGATAAAACATGCAAATAAAATTTCAGAAGATTGGCTGGTTTCTTTTTCAAACCGAGTTGCTTTGAACCGCCAGCCAGAGCATTGACTGAAATGAGGTGGCGAGGTGGAGTGAGGATTTTTGACTTTTGACGAGGCTTTGGACCGGGAGCATGCCCGCAGCGGCCTGTGAACGGGCCGACACTGGTCCCCAACACGACCATGGCCGAGCCTTCCTGCCACTCCAGAACATCTTGATTTGTGAATCTTGGATCTGTATTTCGACTCGAAAGGCCGGGGTTGGGGCCGGCTTCAAAAACGCAAGCACTTGCGTTTTTGGAAAATCTCCACTGATTACCCGCTTTCGGCCCAGAGCATTTTCATCAATGCTCTCAAGCACCGTCTACGGGTGGTTGCAGGGTCGGCAGCCGACACACTTGTCTCAATAGTTAGGTATGACCCGAATGGCCCTTAGACAAGTTCTAAAACTTTCTTGGACAGTGGAATGCGCCGCCGGGTATCCAGGACGGTTCCGAAGATGATCTGGCGGGATATTGTTTCCATTTAACTAATTTGTTTCCGGTATGATTTGGAAGGACCGGAGGCTTCCATCTGCCCACTTCTAAAACCCCATCCTATTTTGCCGGTCTCCAAGCACCACCGCATAACGGAGCTTTGCCTCATCGGAAAGAAAGCTTCGTCCCAGTAATTCGCGCCAGACTGGCAATGCCTTGGCAAACCGCGAAACCACATCGATCAAGACGGCATCGTTGATCTGCAATCGCTCCCGCCCAAAATACTCCAACACATCCCGGCGCGTGAGCCTTGATTTTTTCCCGTTCAGCGGCAGCGCCAGTTCTTCCCTGGCATTTTTCAAGGCGATGGTTGTGTTCAGAAAATCATACGCGGGTGCCAGTTCAACTTTCCCGTCGCGAGTGACCAGCGAGAAGTTTTTCAAGTGCATGTCCTCATTGCCCACGAGAAAGCTAAACAAGGTTCGCTCCATCAGCTTCACCCGCTCAATGGCGGGGAAGGTGCAGAACCGGTCGATCACGCCCGCCACTTTCTCCATGGTCGAATCGTATTTGGTATCGCGGCTGGCGCCACTGAGTTGGGCAAAATCTTCCTGCGGAATGCGGCTGCGCCCGTCGCGGTCAAAACGTTTGATGCAGTAGGTTAGCGACTGATCGACCGAGCGCACCAAGCCATGGACGGGCACCTCGATTCCGACGGTCGCCGCCAGGCGCATGGTCAGATCCTCGTTCTCGGGCAGTTCCGGAAAGTCCGCACTTTGTGGTTTCAAAATATATCGCCCGCCACGATCCACGACTTCAAACTGCCCTGCGGAGATCCGCAACACCGCGCTTAATTTCAATTGCAATCCTTGGATGGACATCTTGCCGGCCCGACTGATTGCTTCCTGGCGCTGCTGTTCGGCTGAAAAATTAAGCGGCGCCAGGGATCTCAAATTGCGGTTAAGGAGCCGGAGCCCTGCCACCGAATACCCGGCATTTTCCGCCAGTGGCTCATAGGTGATGGGACAAAATTTCATTTAACCTCCCGAACCGTCAGCGAGCCGACAACATCTTCGCCGACAATCAACAGTTGTTGAAACATATCCCCTTTGTCCACCTTGTGTATCCTGAGCAAAGCCTCGAGCTGCACACCCTCGGGCAACAGTCCTTCAAAGACTGGCGGAAACCCATCGAACTTGTAGGCCTCTGCCCGCACCGGCAGCGCCAATGAAATTGGCTCGCCTTGGTAGCCCGGCGCATAGGTGAACTGGTAATGTCTCCGGTCGGATTCTTCCAGAATACCAGCCACCATGCCCTGTTGACGAATTTCTGCTTTTCTCATGGGTGCTTGGTTTGTTGGCTGGCCAATTTTCTCTGTCGCTCAAGAATCGGACTTTGCAGCACCACTTGGATGTTCAATGCGGCCAGAACTTTTTTGAGAGTATCGAATTGAACAGATTCCTTGCCATGCTCAATGTCGAACACGACCGTTTTGCCAACGCCGGCAAGTTTCGCCAGCTCGCTTTGGCTCAGGCCACTCAGTCGTCGATGTTGCCGTACAACATCCTTTAATTCGTCTTTCATTGCCGCTTTAGCAGTAATATTTAGGAGCACTATGGACAATAGCAGCCTTTTCTTAAATTTGTCAACATATATTACTGCCAAAGCAGTAACAATCACTCAGTTTGTCAGCGGGCTGTTGGTTTGAACGCGAAATCACCACATTATTACCGCTTGGGCAGTAACAAGCTAACACGTTGACACCAAAGACTCAATGACTTGACATAAAAATATGGAGACCATCGATGGAATACCGACAAAATTTGAATTTCCTCGCAGCTACGCCAGGCTATTTTCGGGTGTCCCGGTGGGACGGTCAGCGAATTACCAAAGGGACGAACACGGACGGTAGCGGATTGGTGGATTGATGGGGGGGATGGGCGGTCTACAATGGTTGGGGGATGGCGGAGCGTCCGGTCGCCCCACACATCCGGCCGTTGGCCACGAGCCGGAGGCTCGACCCACCATTCTAAAACAGCAGCCGGAAGAAGCGGTTGGTGAATGCGGCGCTGTTGGTCACGTAGACGTTTCCGCCGTTGGTGATGAATGGGCCGAGGTAAGTGCTCCAACTGTTGCTCGTCAGGGCGGGGGCAAATTGAAGCGTGTAGCAGGGAAACGAATTGGACCAGGAAACAACGACGTTGGTGCCGGCACGAACAATGTTCACTTGCGGCGCGGCACCGGGCAGCACGATGACATTGAACGTGCAGAAGTTGGTGTTGCCCGCCGTGTCACGCGCGGCCACAGTCACGGTGTTGGTACCCAGCGGAAAGACCGAACCGGACGCGGGATTGGTGGTGGCGAGCGCGAGGGCGAGGTTGTCGCTGACGAAAACGGAGTAGTTTACGACGGGCGGACAGGCGCCATTCGCGACGACGGTAAGGTCGGTCGAGCAATTCACGGTGGGCGGAATCGTATCCACGGTCCAGGTGGCCGTGGCGGGGGTAGGATCGGGGTTGCCGGCGCCATCCACCGCGCGCACGCTGAAGGTGTGGGCGGCGCTGGACAAGCCGGTGAGATTCACGGGGCTGGTGGCGGTGGTGAAGGCTGAGCCATCCAATTGATATTGGAAGCTTGCCACGCCCACCCCGGTGTCGCTGCCGGTGAAGCTGAAACTGGCGGCGGCGGTGTTGGTAAGGGACGCGGGTTGCGCGGTGAGGCTCGTGTTGGGCGCAATGAGATCCAGCGTGTAAACCTGGCCGGTAAAGGGGAGGTTCAAAATCGCGGCGGAGATGCCGGTGCCAGTCCCCAGGTTCAAACCGAGGGTGCCAGTGCCGCTCACGGGGCCGGCGGTCACGGTCCAGGCAGTGGCGGGGGCGCCGCCAACGGGGGTGACGGAAGAAATCCCCGGCGAACCGCCCAGGCCGCTGCTCACCAAAATAAAATTCCCGGCCACCACCCCGCTCACGGCGTTGGTGAAGGTGACGGTCCAGGAGACGGAACTCAAATTGGTCGGCGTGGTCTGCACGCGGTTGATGGCGCTGACGCCGGTCGGAATGGTGATGAACGCCGTGACGGTTTGATTATCCACGGTGGCGTCCGCGCTGCCGGCGCCGACGGCATTCGCGGTGAAGATGGCGGTGGCGGTCCCGGAAGCCTGGATCGTGGCTTGGGCACCGGAGAGAGTGCCGCGCACGGGATTGTTAAACGTGATGGGCGCGGAGCTGAGGGCGCTCAAGTTGGCCGCAGGGATGGTTGTGCCGGCGGAGTTGGTGAGAAACGACGCCGTGAACGTGGCGGCATTCGGAACGAAGATGGAGGCCGGGGTGGCGGTGAGGGCGAGTTGCAGCCAGGGCGTGAAGCCAACGGTGCCGGACATCAGCGAGGCGGGAGCGTTCGTTCCCCACCAATTGTTCGCCACGCTCGCGGTGCCGCCGGTTTGGGCGACGGCTTTGCCGGTGGTCGCGGTGTTGTTCACGAGGCGGCAATAATTCGCGGTCAAATTGCCGCCGGAAACGTGGAGGCCGCCCCCGGTGCCGGCGGTGTTGCTGGTGATGACGCAGTTGTTCAAGATCAAGGCGGCGGTGGCGGTGTCGAGCACCCCGCCGCCGGTGCTGGTGTTGGCGTGATTGCCGCTGATGAGCACGTTGTTCAGGGTGGTGGTTCCGACGGCGGTGCCGCAGAACAAGCCGCCGCCGCCCGTGCCGGCGGAGTTTCCGCTGATGCTCCCGCCGGTGATGTTCAAGGTCTGATTCACGGCGGAGAGAATTCCACCGCCACCGGCGATGGCGGTGTTGTTGGTGATGAGGCAGTCGTTGACGGTGACGGTGCCGCCGTTGGTGTGGCGGACGTTGAGGCCGCCGCCGGTGCCGGCCGTGCCGCTGGTGGCGGCCTGGTTGTTGGCGATGACGCAGTTGATGAAGGTCACGTTGTGGACGTCGGCGAAAAGATTTACGCCGGCACCGGACGCGGTGAAGGTGGTGCTCACGGTTGAGTTGCTGACGATGGTGCAGCCGTTGAAGGTAACCGTGCCCGCTGCCACGCCGCCATTCGAGCTGTCAATATTCACGCCGCCGCCGTAGGCATTCACATTCTGGTTGTTGTTGATCACGCAATTCGTGAAGCCAATGCTGTTGCCGGAGCCGGTGAGGAAAACGTCGACGCCCGCGCCCGTATAGGCGAACAGCGGATCGGTGTTGGCGATGGTGTTCCGACCGTAGCGAATCGTCACGTTGTTGATGCCGACGGCGAGGCTCGGATGCGTGCCGTCCTGGTTGATGCCGATGATCTTGTCGCCGATGCTGCCGGTGAACGCGGCGTCGGTCGCGCCTTGAATAATGGTGGTCCCGGCGCCCGCGCCGTTGATGGTGAGGCTGTCATTGATGTCGAGATCGCCGTTCAAACAGGTCGCGTCATTGCCGAGGCGCGTGAGCGTATACGTGCCGGCCGGCAAGTTGATGACGTCCGCGCCCGGGGTGTTGTTCGCCGCGATGATGGCCTCGCGCAAGCTGATGCCGGCGCCGCCGGGCGTGGCGATGAGGGTGGCAATGCTGGTGGTGGTGCCGTTCACTTCGTCAGCGGTCGTGGTCACCGTGATCGAAGCTGCGCGGGAGGTAACGCTCAAAACAAGGCCGCCCAGCAACGACAAGGCAAGCGATTTCAATAATGGGTATTTCATAAAATGCCAGCGGGATTTACCTTTATTACATCGGTGAGAAGCTGATTCAAGCAGATTTTCCGACCTGCCGCGTCACTTTTAGGTGACATTGACCATCAACGGATGGGGAACACTCTTTGCTTGTTAGGACTCGGCAGAATAGCTGCGGTGGCTTCCTCCTTGGGCTGAGCGCCTTGCGGGCCGCCACAGTGGCGAGTGACGCTCACCACGCCGGATTCCAAGCTGCGACTGTCGCTGACGAGCGGCGTGTGGACGCGCAATTGTTCCGCGCTGGAATGTTTCGCTTTGAAGGGCTTAGGACTGAAATCCGCAGCGACACGCGCCGTGTTCGCGCGCAACCCGACCAGGAAGGCTTTGGCGTAGTTTAGCTGACATACCCATGTTATTGGCTGGGCAAATTGTCAGACTGGGAATTCCCCTCCAGTTTTTTGCAAACAATCTCATCACTCACCCAAACTTCCGGCAAAGGCAGTTCGCCGATGATTTCGTCTTTCACCCAATCGATACGAAGGGAAAAACCGGAAAAAATTTGCGCGGATAAAACAACCACATCATACCCCACCCAGCAATAAGCCTGGTGAATTAAACGGTTGGGCCCGGAATAAATCACTCGAAACGCCGTGGCCAGAACCCAGACCGATGGCCCCGCTGGAATCCACGGGCACCACCATGCAAAAACAAGCCACCGAACCTTTATCGGTTCCCATCCGCGCTGCCGCAAATATTGTTTAACGGCTGCGCGGCGAAACATGGCGAGAAGAAACCGCCCCAAGAAGACTGCGCCGAGGATGCTGAGGGCAAATGCCGCCAGGAACAGGGTGGCCTCAAAATCAATGGTGTCAGCAAACACTGCTATAAAACTTAGTTTTCAAACACGCTCTGTCGCCAACGTCGAAAGTTGAACCACGGTCGACTCGTGACGGGAAGCGTGCCGGGATTACTGAGACTAAACATCGCGCCTTTGCGAGCGTAACCCTGAAGCGTGACGTTCGCAAGTGGATCGATCTTCTTTGAGCGACCAAATAAAAACACCGACGTGAGGGCTACTCCAATGGTCAATAATGATATGAGCATAAAATGTGGAGATGGTCAGGCATCAACGTTTGACCCTTTCTGAAATTGTGTCACTCGAGGTATCGTCCCATCAGATGTGGTGACTGCTGTAATCGCAATGGATAATGCGAGCCAACATCTTGGGACGCGCAATTATTCCGCGTTGACAATCTTCGCGTTGAAGGGTGTGGCATTGAAATCCGCGGCCACGCGCACCGTGTTCGCGCGCAGCCCGACCACGATAGTTTTGGCTTCGCTGAGCGTGATGATACGTCCATGATCCGGCGCTAGCCAACATGGGAATTTGCCCGCGTAATGCTCGCTGAGGAAACGGATGAACCGCTCAGGCATGGCGAGCGGCGAGCGTTTGAGGCAGAACGGCGGCGTGTAAAAACTTCACCAATTCAGTTCTGGATGACGTCGTAAATAATTTTCTTGATGCCGAACTCGGTGTCCCATTCGTAAGGCATGATTTGCTCAAGGGTAATAACGATCAATTTGTCGTTTGGGCTGACCCAATAATGAGTTGAGGCGGCTCCGCCCCAGCCGTATTCGCCAACGTGTCCAGCCGGATCCCAATTCGTGATTTCGGTGCGCACGTTGAAGCCCAGGCCGAAGCCGGTGCCGTAACGCCGTTCATTTCCAAAATGAATCGGGAAGGCGGTTGCCGGCAGCTGGTTACTGGTCATGAGCTTCACCGTCTTCGACTTCAAGATGCGATGTCCGTCCAAGGTTCCGCCGCGTTCGATCATGCTGAGGAAGCGCAGGTAGTCCCGCGCCGTGCTGACCAATCCGCCGCCGCCGGAGAAAAGCGTTGCTGGCTTGGCGAACTTAGATTCAGCTGGAATATCGATCACTTTTAAAGTGCCATTCGTCCGGGTGTAATTTGCCGCGAACCGTCCCAATTTTTCCGGCGGCACGCTGAAGCCGGTGTCTTTCATATCAAGCGGTTTGAAAATGGTTTTTTCAAGAAATGCGTCCAGGCTTTGACCGCTGACGACTTCAATTACCCGCCCCAGCACATCAATGCTGACCCCGTAATTCCAGTCCGTGCCCGGATCGAAGGCGAGTGGGACCTGGGAAAGTTTTTCCGCCATCTCCGCGAGATTGGTGGACTGCATCGGTTTCAAGCGCGAGAAAGTTTCCTTGAGCAGATCCGGTCCATCGCCGTAGGTCAGGCCGGAGATGTGCAGCATTAAATCGCGAATGGTCACTGGCCGGGTCGGCAGACGAAGGCCATTCGTCGTCGCCACCGTGAGGTTGGTGAAACTCAGGATGTATTTGGAAACCGGATCATCCAATCCGAGCTTACCCGCGTCATAAAGATTCAGCGCGGCAGCGGTGGTGATCGCCTTGCTCATGGAATAGATGCGGAAAATGGTGTCAGGTGACATGGGTTTATTCGCTTCACGGTCCATCAAGCCGTAGGCATGGAAAAAACCGATTCTCCCGCCGTGTGAAATAATGACAATACCGCCGGCAATCTGCTGGTCGTCGACTTGTCGCTCCATAAATTTATTCACCGCAGCGAGCTTGGCTTCGGACAACCCAGCCTGTGCCGGAGTCACCTGCGAAATTTCGCGGGCAGCCAGCGTCAGTGTCAGCATTGAAAAAATCAGGCCGGAAAAAATGATGGGGATTTTCATGAATAGAAATGGTGAATCCCGCAACTTATGCGTGTGCTTGGCCAGACCTCAAGACAAAACGTACGCACCCTTTTACACTTCCGGGCGTAAAGTAACTTCCGAAGCCCAGCCTCTGCGGGAAATTTTGCAGTTTGGATAGAGAATGGTGGCAAAATTCAGAAATCTTGGGCTCGTTTGTGATGGCAAAAGGACCAAATTTTAGAAGATGTATTCTTACTTTTATTCTTACTTTTATTCTTACTTTTCGGGCGGCGAATCCCGCTCAACGGTGTCATAATCATTGACGTCTTGGATCTGATAGCCGACCGCCTCATAGCCGCGCACACGTTTGGAATACATTGCCGAAAATACCGGCACGCAGCCGTCCACGTAATCGTAAACGATGACCTCACGTTTGCGGTCGTGGAGTCGATGCAGGCGGCCAACATATTGTTGCAAGGTGCCGCGCCAGGAAATTGGCATGGCAAGGAAAAGCGTGTCGAGGCGCGCGTCATCGAAGCCTTCACCGATATAGCGCCCGGTTGCCAGCAGGACCCGCTCTTCTCCTTCGGGAATTGAAGTCAGTTGTTCGGCGATGGCGCGTCGTTGCTTTGCTCCCATGCCACCCTTCAACACCACAATGTTTTTCACCAGGCCGGCCAATTTGACGGCAAATTCATCGACCTGGCTGGTGCGTTCTGTCAGAAGAATGGGTGACCGACCGGCCTTGATGGCGCGCAACAGATCAACGCAAATCAGATCGTTACGAGATTTGTTATCGGCCAGCGCAGCAAATAATTCGTGCATTTCCGGTTTCTCAGTTGAGGGCGGCAATCGAAAATTTGTCGGTCTCGGAATGACAAGGTGGTTAAATGGTCGCGCAAGCGCCTGTGCTTTTGCGTCCACCCGGTAACGAATTGGCCCGCATTGCATGACAATGATCGGGTGATGTCCGTCCTTTCTCTGCGGTGTAGCGGTCAAGCCGGTGATGTAACGCGCTTTCACCTGCCGAAGCACCTGTTCAAAACTGACCGCCGAAAGATGATGACACTCATCCACAATGACGTGACCGTAGTTGGCGACGACATCATCCACAACTTGTTTGTGATTCAGACTTTGAATGACAGCTACGTCAATGATCCCCGTTGGACGGTGCCGTCCGCCACCGATTTGGCCGATTTCCTTGATGGGCAGATTCAGAAAGGCAGCCAACCGCTCACGCCATTGGTCAAGGAGTTGACGGCGGTGAACGAGCACCAGCGTGTTGGTCTTCCGCGCTGCAATCAACCATGCAGCGACAACGGTTTTACCGAAAGCGGTCGTTGCGCTCAAAATACCCTCATCGTGTGCAAGCATCACACTCGCTGCGGCTTGCTGGTCGGGCCGAAGCTGCCCGTGGAATTTCACATCAACCGGCTGACCTGCGAATCGCTGGTCAACAAGTTCCACTGAAATTTCATGTGATTCAAGCAATCCAGTGATTTCACCAAGACAGCCGCGAGGCAAGGCAACGTGTTTGGGAAACTCCTCCGCACAGCGAATGACACGGGGTTTGCCGAAAGTGGACAATCGCATCGCCTGGGCGCGATAAAATTCCGGATTTTGAAATGCGGCAAGCCGGTGCAGGCGATTCAGCATTGCGGACGGCAATCCTCCCTTTTCGACATAAATCAAATTACTGCGAACTACACGCACCTTTTGCGGTAATGGACCGGATATAATTTCATCCTTTTTCTTCCGTGACGGCGGCAGCGTCCAAGGATCTTCCGTTTGCTCGTCGTCGGTAATACTGCGTCGCACACCGACGACGTCTCCGCTGCGGACGAACTCGCGAACAGTGTTTTCGACGTCGACGAGCGTCAGCCGCCGGACGCCCGATAGAAAAGCCCATTGATCCGAGTGCGGATTGAAATTGGGATCGAGAAAAACGCTGTTCCCGTTACCTCGGGGCACGTGCTGCAACGGCAGTGCGATGAGATTGCCAAAGCCGCCTTTCGGCATGGTATCCTGACTTGGAAAAAAGCGGTCGTAGGAATCCAAGCCGAGTTGATGGCGCCGCTCCATTGTCCGGGTAAGAATTACCGCACCGAGTTCCCGGGCAAGTCGAGCAGACAGCGGTGCTTCAAAGAAAATCCAGACATGCCCACCCTTTCCAGATCGGGATCGTTCGAGAACAGCGGGCACTTTCCATTCGCCGCAGGTATGTAGGAATGCCCGCACGTCGTCCTGCCATGTCGCTTTGTCAAAATCGGCAGCGAGGAACCAACATGTTTCGTCGGCCAGCAACGAATAAACCCCAGCCGTCAGTTTGCCGGTGAGGTGATCGTGAATCACTTGATCCGTCAACGGAAAGTATTCCTTTGGCGCATCGGGCTTCTGCTGGAACGAATTACTCCACGTTTTTTGATAGGCAGGAGAATAGCCGGTCTTGCCATTCCGGCCCTCCCAGCGCACGGCATAGACATCGTCCCGGCCGCGGAACAGACTGCGAAAGAGTTTCACCTTTTCTGCCGGACTGGATTTGGAATTGGTCTCGGCACGAGCAATGGTTGCGTTGCCTGCTGCGAGTTGTGGAATTGAAATTTCGACGGTCGAAAGCCCCAACTTTTGTCGCAGCTCGCGGTTTTCTTGACGCAAGCGTTCGCATTCCGCCAAAACCCCGGCATAATTTTCGCCTGTGGCATCGAATGGATTCATGCTCGGTTTAGTCAGTGTTAAAAATTCAGCCCCCGGTAGAATTGTTCCACCGCCGCGAAATGTTTCTGAATGTCAGCGTCAATGCCGCATTCCTCCGCCATTTCTGAAAATCGCACCGACCAGGAGATGGGCGGTGGAGCCAGCGTGGCTGGCAGGCTGTGCGTATTACGCCGCTGAAAAGTTTCACGAATGGATTTTGCCAGCCGGTCGGCGTCGAGTTTGGCCTGTTCAATCAGCAAAACCAAATCCACCAAATCCTTCACCCGGGTATTTTCACGTCCGATTCTTGGCAGCGTGTAAGCGTGAATTTTTTCGGCAAATTGCTCCTCTGGCGAAACCGCTGGCACACGAGCGCGAGGCAAACCAGCAAAACCAAACCAATCCCGGCCTTCAAGAATTTCGTAAGGCTCGCGCAGGACATCGCCCGAACTGACATCCATGTGGAATTGGGCGAACCGGCGGCCAGCCATCTGCGCCAGAACTGAAAACCGTGCGCCACCGTATGGTGCGGCATCAAGGTCAAGGGTCGCTTCGCCAATGGTAAACTCAAAACCGTCCGCCAGATGGATTGCGGCCGCCTGACGCAGCATGGTGGTCACGACTTCAACATTCCACTCCTTGGGGGCAGCCGCCGATTTCCGTAATGCGAGGTCAAGGTCGCGTGTCGTGCGCGCAGAGCGGATGCGAAGTTCCATTGCGTAACCGCCCTTGAGCAGCCAGGGTGATGTTTCATTCTGAAATAATCGGCACAGTAACCGGTCAAAAGCAGCCTGCCGCCGCAGCCGTTGGATGTCGCCTCCGGCTTTGGCAACCAATGCCATGATCCGGTCTTCAAGGGCACGCCGCAGCGCGACGGGAGTTTCGTAACGATTCATGGAAACAGGTTGCCGGCGATGGTGGAGAAGATCGGATTTGCTTTCGCCGCCGCGATTTCACTGTCAAGAATCAGTCCGCGCCGCCGAGCTTCCTTGACCAGCCGCCGACATTCTTCCAGCGCCAAAATATTTTTCAGCACCACATCACACAACGCGCGGGCCACCCTGCAAATCGGCATTCCCCGCATGAGCGTGATTTCCGCTGGAATAATTGTGGTGTGATGCAGGACAACCGCCTTGGGCGGCTGGCTGTTCCGGCGAAAACCAGCTGGCACGCTGATATGGACTTTTGTCGGATTGAAATCACCCAGATCGAAATAGCTCAACGCCGTTTCATGCGAAAGCACCCCAACCGGTTTGCCATCGCGACCACGCGTCCAGAGAATAAATGCTGGTGTCAATCCATCTTCCGCTGGCGAAAGATGTGTCAGCCGATAAATGCCGCGTTGAATCCGCTCCCAATTTCCCGTGCGGACGTGATAGGGATGAGTGTTGTCTGCGTAACCGGCGTCAAGGGCCTGCCTCGTGGTGAAATAGCCCTGCTGTGCTTGGGCAATTTCCATGAGCGCACTAAACGGATCAAGTTCTCGCTGTTTCCGCATCACACACATCCTCAACATATTTGAGGATGTGTGCAAGACTTTTGTCTATAGGAAGCAATGGCAATCGCCTTTGGTTCACCTCGTGAGCGGTCAAAACTTAAGAAATCATCCCTTGTTGGGGCTGGGTTTTAGGAAATTCAATTTGCTGCACTATTACTGTGCCTCCTCGTAAGTGCTTGATTATAAAGTGGAGCGGGTGAAGGGAATCGAACCCTCGTCTCAGCCTTGGGAAGGCCACATTCTACCATTGAACCACACCCGCTTCCGGTGAAATAGATTAACCATACCGCAATACCGCTGGCAACTGCTTTGCGCGAAATGTTTAGGCCAACGCTTCCAGCTGGTTGATGGCGGTATGCAAGACCTGTTCAATTTCAGTCTGGCGCAGGGCCAGATTCACTTTGCCTGCCTCCACCTCGCGGACGTAAAAACTGTCCACGGCGGCACCGCGCTCGGTCACAATGCGGGCCGCGGTAATATCCAGATGGAGCTCGGCAAAGGCCTGGGAAATGGCATGGAGCAACCCCAGCCGGTCCTCGGTCTGGATTTCAATCAGCGTGCGTTCGTCGGAGGCGCTGTTGTCGAAACGAATTTCGGTGCCGATCCGCTCACCCACATAGGCGGAATACAGCGACCGCGCCGCCGTTTGCCGGGCAATCAATTCGTGCAGGTTGACTTCCTCGCCGGTCAGGATGGTTTCCAGCAGGGTGGAGAATTTTTCCCGCTGCTCGCGCTCGGCAATGTTGCCGGTGCGGCCGTCATTGACAAAGAAAGTATCCAGGGCGATGCCGTCGGCCCGGGTGAAGATCTGGGCGCCCAAAATATTCAGGCCCACCGCGCTGAGGCTGCCGGCGATTTTCCCGAACAGGCCGGCGCGATCCCAGGTGCAGACTTTCACGAGGCTGTAGCCGCGGGCGCGTTCGTCCAGCCAGGCGGTCACGGGGGCGAGCGCCCGCTGGTTTTCCAGAATCAGCCGGTTCATGAAGCGGTGGGTCAATTCCAGGTCGTCGTGGATTTGCTCCGGCGTATGGATTTCGTAATAGCGCGGCGGGAGCAGGCGGAAATGGGCGTCCACTTCCTCGCTGGTGATGCGCTTGGGGGCCAGTTCGCGGACAAGGTCGCGGAGCTCGGCGCGGGCGTTCTCGGTCGCGCGGCGGAATTCGGTGCCGCCGGTGAGCAGGGTCATGGCGCGGGAATGCAACTGCCAGAGGAGGGAGTCTTTAAAGCCGTTCCACAGCTTGTCGCTGGTGCCCTGGGCGTCGGCAAAAGTGAGCAGGGTCAGCAGGTTCAAGTTTTCCGAGGTGCGCACTTCACGGGCAAAGGTGCGGATGACGGTGGCGTCATCGAGATCGCGGCGTTGCGAAAGGCTGGCCATGAGGAGATGTTTTTCCACCAGCAGGCGCAAGGTGTCGGTGGCCGAACTGTCCAGTTGCAGGCGTTTGGCCGCGTGCATGGCCATGTGGGCGCTCGCGTCGGCGTGACGGCCGACTTCATGGTTGGCCGCCTTGCCGACGTCATGGAGCAACAGGGCCAGGTAAAGGAGGCCGGGGCGTTCCAAACTGAGAAAAACGGGTGCGTAATTTTTATGCGGCGGCTCCTTGGCCTCCCAGATTTTATCCAGCTGCTCAATGCAGACGAGGGTGTGCTCATCGGCCGCGTATTGGTGGTAAAATTCGTGCTGGACGAGGCAGGTCAGCTTGCCGAATTCCGGCATGTATTTGCCAAGCAGGTTCACCTCATGCATTGCGCGCAGGACCCAGGCGACTTCGCCGCGACGCTCCAGAATGGTCAGAAAGGTCTGGCGGACGTGTTCGTCATTCAGGAACTCGCGGTCCACCAAGGTAAGCTGGTTGCGGATGAGCTGCGCCAAGTCCGGGTGCAATTGCAGGTGGCGCTGCTGGGCGTGTAAAAAGACGCGCATCAGGCGGCGCGGGGAATCACGGAAAATCCGCTTCGAGGCGGCATGGATTTCGCCGTCGATGAACAGCAGGCCATCCACCGGTTCCGGCAGCACGGCTTTGCGGCGCGGCAGCAGGAAGCGCAGGCGGGCGAGCCTTCCCGGGGTGGGCGGCAGCAATGCCAGCCGCTGTTCCAGCGTGCGCGTGATGAGAAACACATTGCGCATGTGGACATACAGGTCGCGCATGAACCGCTCGATGCGTTTGCTCGGGGAGCGCTCCGCATAGCCGAGGTTGCTGGCAACGGCGGGCTGGAGGTTTTTGCCCAGGACTTCCTGCGCGCGGTTCGTGTGGTAATGGATCTCGCTCCGCACCCGCAGGAGAAAATCGTAGGCGGACTCGAGCTGCTTGCGCTCCGTTTCCGAGACAAATTCCTGCTCCTGCAAATCCAGCAACGATCGGGTGCGATATTTGAAGAACGTCATCCACAGCAGATTCTGGAAATCGCGCAAGCCCCCGCAGCCGTTCTTGATGTTGGGCTCCTGCATGCACGCCGAGTTACCGTGCTTCGTGCGGCGGGTGGCCTGGTCCTCCATGCGCAGCGCGATGTACTTGTCCTCGTAACCGGCCACACACTTGCTGACGACCGCCCGGCGGAATTTTTCGAACAGGTTCGCGTCGCCCACGATCAGCCGCGATTCGATCAGCGACGTCTTGGACTGCATGTCCGTGTTGGCCACCTTCACGCAATCCTCCACATCGCGCACGGAATAGCCGATTTTGAGGCCGATGTCCCAGAGCGGATACAACAGGCCGTCGATCAGCTTCGCCAGATAGGGCAACGGTTTGCCCACGGCCACCTGGCCGTCGTGCAAAAACATGAAATCAATGTCGCTGTGCGGGTTCAGCTCCGCGCGGCCGTAGCCGCCGATGGCCACCAGCGCGATGGCGGGGAATTCCTTCTGCGCCTGCGGCGTCAGGCTCGCCACGGTCAACTGCCAGAGATGGCGCAGCAGCGCATCCAGGATCGCGGCGCGGCCCTGGCAAATCTCCTTGCCCTCGGCCCCCGCGCGGTGCAGCAGCTTGAGCCGTTGCGTCTCCACTTTCAGGAACGTTTTATAGCGGGCGAGTTTTTCCGCCGGGGTGGCGGTGGGCGAAAAGGACAGCCGGGCTTCGGCGGCGGCCTCGATTTTTTTTAGCAAATCCTGCACGGGCGGATAAAATGCGGGCAAACCCGTGGTAATGCAAGCCACGCCATGCGGCTGGAGGGCCAAAGGGCGCACCTTGGCACCGTATTCATTTTGAGCCCAACCAGCGTCGCCATTGAAACTGGGGCGGGCGACCACCAACGCAAACGAATGCGCCCGAAGTTGGTTGAAAATGACCATCCCGCTGGAAATGGTCGGCCCCATGGTACGCAAAACGAGGCCTGAAACCACCGCCAGTGAGACAAATCCAACCCAACAAGTATGGATAAATTGGGTTTATTTGGGTTCGAATTGGCTTCGTTTTGGGTTCGTTTTGGGTTCGTTTTGGGTTCGTTTTGACAGGTTAAAAAACGCTGAATTTGTCACATCATACATATTTATAAGTGCTTACATATAATTCAATTTGGGTTCGTTTCGCCAAATTTACATTTTTTCGGAGCGCTCCAAGGATCTGGGCTCTGC
>Ga0302322_100002149_pt1 | contig 16564 bp, 12 predicted proteins | sample Fen_T0_2_FD_203757 | JGI IMG/M metagenome (GOLD analysis project Ga0302322, IMG submission 203757) | Peat permafrost microbial communities from Stordalen Mire near Abisko, Sweden - Fen_T0_2 | ecosystem: Environmental > Terrestrial > Soil > Wetlands > Permafrost | place: Sweden: Abisko... | reverse complement strand
CAGATCGTCCAAAGACAGGACTTTCCAGTTTCATTGATTCGCTCAAGGCGAAGATTGATGGTGATTATTCAGCCGTCATTGCAAACCTTAAGACCGACTGGACGAACGACGGCAATGAAACTGGTATCGGCAATTTTATTGCGGATGCACAGCGTGAAGCGGCTGGAGCAGATGTCGCGTTCATGAATTCGTCTGGAATCCGGAAAAATCTTTCAGCAGGGCCGGTCACGAAGCGCGATATCTTTGAAATTCTTCCATTTCGAAATTTGTTGATGAAATTCGAACTGACGGGGAAGCAGGTTCGGTCGATTGTGGAATTCACCATTAACGAGCATCCTCATATTCAAACTTCCGGAATCCGATGTGAATGGGAACGAACACTTGATGGCAATATCAAATTCAATTCGTTCCTGGTGAACGGCAAACCTCTCGATGAAAACAAGACGTATATCGGTGCAGCCAGTGATTATATGATGGGTGAAGCGAAGAAGTACTTGGGTTTTGATTCACCGAAACTGACATGGCTCAATCAAACTGTATTTCAAGCCATTGAAAAGAAAGTTCGTGCAACAAAAGAAATTTCGTCAGATGTTGAACAGAGAATAAAAAAATTTAAATCAGGAAACTAACCTTCATTCTTCCTCGATCACCTGAACGAAGGGACGAGCGTGTAGTACTCATCATTCTTTTGTAAGGAGTCTTTATGAGTAACCACTTTCCAATACTTATCATTACCGGACGACCGGCTGCAGGGAAATCTGAAGTGATAGATTTTTTGAAAAAATGCGATCCGATTATCCGGCTCGAAAAATTCCACATTGCGAATTTTGAGGAGCTTGATGACTTCATTTATGTCTGGGAGACCTTTGAGTTGGATGATTTGATGACACGATTCAATAAACCGCGTATCTGGAGCGACGAAAAATATTGGTTTAAGGATCAATATATATGGGATTTATATATGGATCGTATGGCGCTGGACTATAAGAAGAAAGTGTTGAAAGACCCTGCATATCACGAGAAGATGACAACGTTGGTGGAATTTGCAAGAGGTGGTGACCATGCCATTCATAACGCGCTAACATTTCTTTCGGACGAGATGCTCAGCAGGTCTTCTCTGGTATATATCAAAGTGCCCTATGAAGAATCGGTTCGCAAGAACCGCAGACGAGCCCGGCCCGGTCAGGAAGATTCTATCCTCTACCATTCTTTGCCGGATGAGAAGATGGACTTCTATTACAAGACGAACGATTGGGAAGAATTGACAGCAAAGGATCCAAATTATATCGAAGTGAAGGGACACAAGATTCCTTATTGTGCATTTGAGAACATGCCGGAAAAGACGATGGATCCTACATTGATTGCCCCCGAACTTGAGCGTGTCACAAAGAAACTTTGGAGTCTCCAGAGGTAGAATTTATTGATGGTAAGTTGGGAGAGAGATTCTCTTTCAACCTTTTCATTTGTTCAGGCGTACAACTCCTTCACCACGGTAGGTGAGAGGGAAAACCCTTGCCTTGGTGTTACCGCCTTGACAAGGAACCGCGCACACTTTAATGTCCTGACCTTCCTTTTGGCATGACATTCCACAAACGGGACATAACAAAAGCGCCTATAAGTGCAAATGGGATGGGTGCCCAATGCCATGCTTCCCAGCCCCAATGTGTCGTAATATACCCGACTCCCAAGCCAACAAAAGCCCCGGCGAGGTATTGCATTCCGTCGAATAATCCTGCGGCAGTTGCCACGGCTTTCTTACCGCCGAAATCCATTGATGCTGCACCGCCGATCATTCCATGCGCTCCATTCACACAGAAAGAAAGAAGGACAAGGCAGCACGCTGCCATCACGGGACCGAAATTGAGAATATCGGAAACCCCAAAAAGGGCGAGCACGATTGCCATTCCCAGAAATCCAAACGTAATCACCGGTGCACGGCGTCCACCGAAGGTACGATCCGAAGCAATACCGAATACGAAGCCGCCTGCAATGCCGGCGATTGCAATACCCCACGTCGCAATGATGTAGGGAAGATAGGTCGCAAAGTGTGCTTTGTCTGCACCGTAAAAATCCACAAAATATTTTGGCCACCATGCATCCACCACACTTCGGCGCACGAATCCAATCATCATCGAACCCAGTGCAATCATCCACATCACGCGAGATGCAAACACTTTGCTGAGAACATATTTGATCGACGAAGGCTTGCCGTCGCTGTCCTCCGGATCGTCGCCGGTTTCAAACTCACCCACCCCTGCGTCTTTCGGTGTATTGAACATGAAATAGTAGTTGATGACAAAGAGCACGAGCACGAATGCAGCCGGAATCCAAAATGCATATTGCCAAGGGAAAAAGAGTAAAATAAGCGGCACGCCCTGAAATGCTAACAGCAAACCAAGACGAATCAGCACACCAAATATTCCGGCAAAGGTGCCTCGTTCGCGAACGTGGAACCACTGCGCGTTCACTTTCACAATCGATAGGGCGCCAAACGATTGGAAGAACCCATTCAACCCCCAAACGATTGCCATCATCGTAAGAATCATTCCACCGGATATTCCGAATTTAAGAGATGCAGGAACAACGACGTGACGCGCCATGCCGATTCCTTCCCAGACTGCAGGAGACATCACGGCAAGACCTGCAAGGCCGAAGAGGAAATTCATAAGTACCACACCGATTGCTCCGAAGAGAAATGCTTTTTTCCCGCCGATACGATCAGCAAACGGTCCATTCAGGACAACAGAAAGTCCGTACACCAGCGGCATGATCGTTTCGAAAATTCCAAGCTCTGTGTTTTTCCAGCCCAGTAAATCCGCAAGCGCCGGAGCGACGGCCGTGTAGTTGTACCGCGTCATATAAAAGAATGCGTATAAAATTCCAAGCGACATCCAGTTGATAAAGCGCTGTTTTCGGAATTCCGGAGTGAGAATGGGAAGGTCGGATGTTGTCATAAGAATCTTCTTTTCCTATTAGTTGTCGACGATCATCGATTAGTACAATGGGATATGATAATTGACCGCAAAGCGTAGAACAGGACCAGACAAATCTAATGTAAATTTCGGCCAGGGCTGCCCATCCACCGTGATGTTCTTCACTTGACCAGAAAAATATCCGGCTCCCACCATGAGGGACCAATGATCTATTAAAAAATATTGCGCACCGAACATCAACCGATAGGCCGTTGTCGAACCGATCTTATTAATATTTTGCCCATAATAATTTTCCATTACTTCGGTTGCTGATAAAGATCCGATATCAATGCCGCCGAAGAGTGAGAGATTCTGAATTGTTTCAACGGGAATGCTTCCCCGGACCGATCCGTAGAAATAGGAACTATTGATTTGATCGCCTGTTGCTTCAATCGTAGAGACTTTTGTTGTGAATAAGAACTCATATCCAACATTCACTTGAATATATCCATTTATCACCCAACCTGCTTCTGCACCAAATACAACATTTGTTCCTGAAGGATGTGTGCCATCGGACAAGTGCAGCTGATTTTTCCAATCTTTTAATGAAGGATAGAGTCCACTCGTATTAAATTGCAGATAGAGGCTGCCCAGTGAGCTTTCGAACGGTTCTTGTTGTTGTTGATCTTGAAGAGTGAATGCATACCGTTCAAGAGACGATGACGGATGAGACAAAAGCTCTTTTCTCTCTTCCCCGATCGCATGTGATATACCCAAAAGGATCGCGGGGATAAAAAAGAAGAGAGATCGATGCATAATGTTGTTGACGTCGGAATACATTCTCCAGAACGAGGAGAATATTATTTTCCTCCTTATGAAGGAAGAAAAAGTGTTATGAAAATATGGTCCGTTGAAGTGAAGGAGATGCTATGAATTATAACATCTCTTTCGCTGTTTTCACTACGTTCTCAACTGTAAATCCGAAATGCTTGAAAATCACATCCACTGGTGCAGATGCGCCGAAGGATGTCATGCCGATAATTCTTCCGGCATCGCCGACATATTTTTCCCATCCCATGGTTATGAGAGCCTCGACGGCGATGCGTTTCTTGACATTTGGCGGAAGAACGGAATCGCGATATTCTTTTGATTGCCGTTCGAACAACTCCCACGATGGCATGCTCACTACGCGTGCCTTTACGCCCTCTGTTACTAATTGCTCATATGCACCCAGGGCGAGTTGGACTTCGGAGCCGGTGCCGATGAGAATGAGTTCGGGTGTGGCGGAGTTTTCAACGAGGATGTAAGCACCTTTAATAATATTATCTGCGGATGGATATTTTGTTCTGTCGATCGTTGGTAGTTTCTGCCGTGTCAGGAGCAATGCGACCGGTCCGCTTGTATGTTCGATTGCGAATTTCCATGCGGCAACTGTCTCATTTGCATCGGAGGGACGCAGAGAAATCATGTTGGGTATACAGCGCAATGCTGCGAGCTGCTCAACCGGTTCATGTGTCGGTCCATCTTCTCCAACACCGATACTGTCGTGCGTGAACACATAGATCGGGCGAATGCCCATAATACACGCGAGCCGGATTGATCCACGCATATAATCTGAAAAAACAAAGAAAGTGCCGCCGTATGGAATAATGCCATCGGTGACAGCCATGCCATTCATAATGCCGCCCATGGCATGCTCGCGTACGCCGTACCGCAGATACCGTCCGCCGTAGCTGCCGGGCTGGAACTCGCCCATGCTTTTCACAAATGTATTATTGGATGGAGCAAGATCAGCAGAACCGCCAATCATGGACGGGAGGAATGGGGCAATAGCATTCAGTGTCTTTCCTGAGGCTTCGCGTGTTGCCATTGCATCAGTGAATGACGGTAATGCTTTTTTCCATTCCTCACCAAAATTCCCCTTACGAATGTTTTCCAACTCTGTTGCTTGTTCAGGATGTTGTTTTTTGTATTCTGCAAATACATGCTGCCAGGCATCTTCTTTCTTTTTCCCTTCTTCTTGGGCTTTTCGGAACTGGGTCAGGGCTTCCTCCGGAATAAAGAACTGTTTTTCCGGATCCCACCCGTAATTCTTCTTTGTCAATTTAATTTCCTCGTCGCCCAATGGTGATCCATGCACTTCGGCAGTGTCCTGCTTATTCGGACTTCCAAATCCAATATGTGTCCGTACCATGATGATAGAAGGGCGTTCTGTCTCTTTTTTTGCATTCTGAATAGCCGTATCGATTGCAGCAAGATCATTACCGTCATCCACTTTTTGAACATGCCAATTGTATGCTTCAAAACGTTTTGCGCGATCTTCGGTGAATGCAATTTCTGTCGGACCATCGATGCTGATGTGGTTGTCATCATAGATATAAATCATATTGCCAAGTTTCAAATGTCCGGCAAGCGATGCTGCCTCAGATGTTATACCTTCCATGAGATCGCCATCGCCCAGCGTTGCATAAATGTGATAATCAATCACATCGAATCCAGGCCTATTATAGCGCGCAGCGAGAACCTTCTGTGCAATCGCCATACCGACGCCGTTTGTAAATCCCTGACCAAGCGGACCTGTTGTCACTTCCACGCCATCGGTGTGGCCGTATTCGGGATGACCTGGAGTTTTGCTTCCCAGCTGGCGGAAATTTTTTAAATCATCGAGCGTCACATGGTATCCGGTCAGGTGGAGCAAACTGTACAGCAGCATCGATCCATGCCCGCCGGAAAGAATAAAGCGGTCACGATTCTGCCAGTGCATATTTGCCGGATTATGATTGAGATGTTTTGTCCAGAGTACATAGGCAACGGGTGCCATCCCCATGGGCATACCGGGGTGCCCGGATTTTGCTTTTTGGACACCGTCCATAGCAAGTGTTCGAATGGTGTTGATACACAGCTGATCTATGATTGTGGAACTCATCGTGTTTTTCTCCGAAAATTCTCGATTATGTATTAAAATTAAGTGACTATAAGATAGTGAAGCTTTGCAGAAATTCAAAGTCGGGAGGTATTTCCTTGCAATAAGTTTGATTCACATGTATCTTCCGTTATGGAGAGGTGGCGGGTCATATGAAGAAAAATTCAACGATTCTTATTGTTGATGATGAAGATGTTCACCGCTTGATTTTGAAACGGGTATTGGAAATTAACGGATTTACCGTTCTCGACGCTGTGAATGGTGCCGAAGGATTGGAAATCATGCGAACATTGAAAGTGGATCTGGCGATTGTTGACTTGGAAATGCCTGTCATGGATGGAATGGAATTTACAAAATGGGTCAAGGAATTAAATCCGGACTTTCCATTGATTATTGTCACTGCGCATGCAACAAATTTTTCTCCTCACGATATTCTTACTGCGAATGTCGAAGCCCTTATTCAAAAGCCGGTAGTGACGGAAGAATTGTTAAAGGTTATTGACAATATCTCATAATGATTTCCATAGGGGAACATGAAAAGACTCTTGGAGGTTCAGAGCCTATTCTGTTCGCGGCGATTTCTTTGGTAAAACGGTCTCTTGTTTATACAAGAAGTTTTGCAGACGGTTCAACTCGATACGAATGCGTGATTTTTACACTTGTCGAAAGAATTGCCGAAACGGAACAATACTTCGATACGGAGAGATCAATTGCGCGTTCTACATCTTCCGTCTTGATACCATCGCCGTAAAAAACGTATTCCACATGAATCGCTGTAAAGATTTTTGGATGTTCATCCCGTTCGATCCCTTTTACCGTACATTCATATCCCATCACGGGGGATTTTTTCTTTTTGAGGATTGGAATGACATCCATCGATGTGCATCCGGCAAGTGCCATCAGCACAAGCTCTTTTGGCGTTGAGGCGCTATCGTTGCCGCCGACTTCTCCTTTTGTATCCATCATAACCCAATGATTGGATCCGGCTTTAGCAGCAAATGTGCTGCCTTTTAATTGCTTGACATAAATTTCTTTGGTCATACGATAATCCTTTCAAAGTGTTGTTCCTCAATCTAACGAAACAATTTTCAGATTTCCATGATCAATTCCTTGCATCGCAGCTTTCCTATAAGATGTTGAGTCAATGCATTCGATTCAAAAAAAACTCCGGATATCACCGGAGTTTTTGTATGATACATCGATTTCCATGACAAGCAGTTATTTCATCAACATCATCTTTCTTGTTTGTATAAAACTTCCTGCTTGTAGTGTATAGAAATAGATGCCGCTGGCAAATCGAGAGGCGTCGAATAATACATGATAGACTCCTGCCTGCCGGTATTCGTCAACGACATTCGATATTTCCTTACCAAGAACATCATACACTTTCAAACTGACATGAGTCGGGGTGGCAAGTTGGAATGAAAGGTCAGTCGTTGGGTTAAATGGATTGGGATAGTTCTGGCTTAACGTGAAAGAGGAAGGAATGGCAAGATCAAGCTCCACTGAATTTGAATACTTGAATAATCCGCTGTTATCTATTTGTTTCAACCGATAAGCAACTCTATCGGATTGATGGAGAATATCGGAGAAAGAATACCGGTGAGTTGTATTACTTGTTCCACTTCCTGGAATGAAACCGATTATCTGCCAGCCATTAAGACTGGAAACCGAGGAAATAGAACGGCGCTCAATTCCAAAGCCATAATTATTTACTTCCGTTGCAGTTTGCCATTGTAGCTGTACGGACTGTCCCAATATGCTTGCAGAGAAGCTAGTAAGCTCGACAGGGAGGGGAGAAATATTATTTATAGAAGTATCGGTCAAAACGGCGAAGCTCTGTTGAGGTATGCCGAGCATCGTTATAAATGATCCACCAAGAAGCACTGTCTGTGGCAACAGGACTATCGAGGTCACTTCGGCCCCGCTTTCAAATATACCTGATCGAAACGATGAAACTGCTCCAGTTGTGGCATCTAGCGTTGTAAGAAAATTTGTACCAGGAACGGATCCAACAGGGGAGAATTGTCCGCCGACATACAGTTGATTTCCATTGGCTGCAATGCTCGATACTTTATAACCGGAATAATAAGGATTAGATCCTAATAAAGTAAAGTATGAGGTGAATCCACCCAGAAGATTTCCGCTCGTTGCATCCACCTCAGCGATACTGGCTGATGGGTGCCCGTTAATTGTGCCAAACGAACCGCCAAGATAGACATTCGATCCGTTTGACGCAACCGCATAACATGTGGAGCTTAAAGAATCCTTCCAGCTTGTGAGCAGGTCTGTTGTTGTATCGAAAGCAGCTACATTAGAACGGCTTTGTCCGTTGACCATAGAAAAAGGACCTGCCGCATAAACAGTTGATCCTGCAGTATAGACAGTATTAATTACGGTGTAGTCGAATGTCGGATGAAAACTTAGTGTTTGCCCAGAAATAATGTTGTAGACGGACATACCGTTGTTGGTCCCGGCGTAGAGTCTATTTCCTGTGACGGCCAGCGCCAAAAAATATCCTGCGCGATTCACACCAGCGACTACTGCACCATTGAGTGTATCAAGAGTGACAAGGGAAGCTGAAGTCGAACCAACCTGAGTAAAACTACCTCCCGCGTATATTTTTCCATTTGCCGTAGCGAGTGCAAAGACTTCCTGATTGGCGTTGGGATTCCATGGCTTTAATCTGCCTGTTCCCAGATCGATGGCAGCTAGTCTGTTCCGTGTTGTTACTCCGGATGCTCTAAAATAACCACCTGCATATACTGTTGAACCAGAGACAGCTAAATCAAATACCCGTTCATTCAATCCGGGATTCCAGTTGTATGCAGACCCAGTTTCTGTATCGACCGCGGCAAGATAAGAAATAGATTTAGGTCCAATTGAAGTAAACGATCCTCCCACATAAAGTTTAGATCCGCTCCCTGCCAAGGATCTCACAACATCGTTTGGAGCTGCAGGATTCCAAGACGTCGCCAAACCTGTTCCCGTATCAATTGCTGCAAGTCGGTTTCGCGTTTGACCGCCTATGGCAGTAAAATCCCCTCCAACATAGAGCTTGCCTCCATAGTAACAAATAGTATTCACACTGTTCCCCACAAATGTTGAAGTTGGCTTCCATAATCTATAAAGAACACCATTTTCGTCAAACTTTGCAACGCCGTATATTGTGACCGTATCTAATTTCGCAAATCCGCCGCAAACATATATCCGATGATTTGCATAGACAATGTTGCTTATGCTGCCGCCGGTAAATACTGTTGGATTGGGAACCCAACTTGTTGCGGTTCCAACCGAAGAGTCCACCGCTCCAAGTATCATCCGAAAACCTTGTCCTCCATAACCACCAAAGTTTCCCCCGATATACACTATTCCTCCGACCGGCTGAATTGCTGAAATGAAAGAAGATGATCCAGTTGCCTGGGGATTCCATTGTAAAAGATTTCCTGCAGTATCAAACGCTGCTCCACAGCCACGCGCATTGTTAGCAATCGTATCGAACAATCCGCCTACATACAAACGACTACCAGTAAAGTAGAGAGCGGTCACATACTGATTTGGTGAAGGATTCCATGGATCTACAGATTTATCTGCTCGGATGTGAGCTACATATTTGTGAAGCTGCCCGTTGACATAATTAAATGTACCGCCGATATACCAACCACCATTGTTATCAGGAACAGAACAGCTTACCCATCCTGATCCTGATGAGTGATAGAATTTAGGAAAGAAATGGTTTGCATCTGCTGTGCCGGTATCCACCGCTACACCGAACCCTGTAGAGAACCCGCACTGTGTAAATTTCCCGCCAAGATATGCCGTGTTGCCTTCAACAACGATACTATTCACTTGTCCAGGATACAATCCATTGATTGGTGAATCAAACCAACTCTTTAATGTCTGGTTTTGTGAAAAAAAAGATTGGAATAAAATGGAGAGCAAAAGAAAAACAAGGGAGAGTCTTGTTCTGATCATAGCTGCCTCGCCTTTTATGAGTAAATGAGAAAAGCCATTTCATAAGTCATCATCTAAAACAGCGTTTAGGAAGGTACAGTTCCGCCGGTGTGATACGATTCACAATGCCGTTTCAATGGCACAAAGATTCATTCTACTCGCTTTCAATCATACAAGATTGTTTGTAGATAAATGAACGAAGGAGAGTACTCTGTGCGGCCTAGAAGAGCCGCAGGTAAAGACTATTGTTGGAGCGTATAAAATCCTGCGAGAAAATCTTTGGATTACTTTAAGGGGTGTCTATAATCGCTCTGGTTCCAAAAATGGAAATGTCAATGCAGTATTGAGGTAGCTCGTGCAAGAGGAATATACCGTTCTTCGCTCTCCAAGAATTCGGGAGCGGAGGTTCTCACATTAGACTATTGGATCTTCGCTGTCCTCGTGAAGATTGTCCAGGTCAATCTCTTCTATCGGAGTAATTGGTGTACCATCAGGTGAGATCAAGGGACTATCTTCAAGCTTTCCTTGTTTCTTCTCCATCTGACGTTTTCGCTTCTCTTCCTGCTTTTTCTGGCGTGCGATTTCTTTCTTTCGTTTCTCAAATTTATATGAGGCAGAATTTTTTTCCACAACAGGTCTCCTCTTCATTACAAAATCTTGTTATCAGCGCAGATTCCGCGCAGGTGTTTTGTATAACGTAGTTATCTTTTTCTTGAAGTCAAAATAAAAAACCTTCCGGATGATCTATGCGTGGTTCGATAGCATCCGGAAGGTTTCTCTATGCGGTTAAGTCCCAGCTGAATAATCGTCGTTGTATTTTACCTGCTCTTTCGTGAGGGTATCAATCTTAGATCCCATCGTCGCAAGTTTTACACCGGCAATTTCCTGGTCCTGTGCTGCAGAAATATCATACACCTTGTTCTCTAAACGCTTGCCCTTCTTGTGGCTTTCCACGAGGCGGAGTTGAGACATAAACTGATTGGCGAACGACATATCCATCACTTCTGACGGGTGTCCTTCTGCCGCGGCAAGGTTCACGAGCCGTCCTTGTGCAAGTAAAAAGACTCGCTTCCCGTTCTTCAACGTATATTCTTCGTTATCCTTGCGGACTTCTCGTTTACTCCTAGAGACCTTTTCCAATTCCGGTATGTTAATTTCACAATCATAATGTCCCGTATTGCAAATGATCGCACCATCTTTCATGGATGTAAAATGCCGTTCGACGATAATATCCTTCACGCCTGTAGCCGTGACAAAGATATCGCCAACTTGTGCAGCATCGTCCATCTTCATGACACGAAATCCCTCCAGGGTCGCTTTCAATGCAGCCGTTGGTTTCACTTCTGTGACTATGACATTTGCTCCCAGACCTTTGGCACGCAGTGCGACTCCTTTACCGCAGTGACCGAAACCGGCAACAACGAAATTTTTTCCTGCCAGCAATACGCTTGTCGCGCGAAGAATGCCATCGAGTGTAGATTGGCCTGTGCCGTACACGTTATCGAAATCCCATTTTGTTTCTGCATCGTTGACCGCGATCACCGGATATTGAAGCGCGCCGTCATCAGCCATTGCGCGGAGACGATGCACGCCCGTGGTGGTTTCTTCCGTTCCACCGATGATCGTGGGAATGAGTTCCTTGTGTTTGTTGTGTACGGTAAAAATGAGATCTGCGCCATCGTCGAGGGTCAGCTGTGGTTTAAACTTCAAAGTTTCTTCAATGCACCAGTAAAATTCTTTCACGTTCATTCCATGCCATGCAAAGATGCTGATGCCGTCTGCAGCGAGTGCAGCAGCGACATCATCCTGTGTAGAAAGCGGATTGCATCCGCTCCAACTGACCTGCGCTCCGGCTGCAGCAAAAGTTTTCACCAGTACGGCTGTTTCTTTTGTCACATGCAGGCATCCGGCAATTTTATAGCCCTTGAATGGTTTCGTCTTGCTGTATTTTTTCATGAGTGCCATCAGAACCGGCATGCGGGACTCTGCCCACTCAATGCGAAGTTTGCCTGCCTGCGCCAATGAAAGATCTTTTACTTTAAACTTATTTTTTTTCTCGTTCATGATTTTTTCTAATAGTTATAAGGTTCGTTGATTTTATTGTTCATTATCAATCGTTCTTCGAGGATTTTATCGACCTGCTTTTTGCAGGGTCTTTACTAAATCCAATTTTTCCCAGGTAAATTCTTTTTCTGTCCGGCCGAAGTGTCCATACGCTGCCGTCTTACGGTATATGGGCTGGCGCAAATCGAGCCGTTTAATAATACCGCGTGGTGTCAAATCAATCTCGTTCATAATAAAATCCGAGAGCTGTGCATCGGGAATAATGCCGGTACCAAACGTTTTAATCTGGATGGAGACTGGTTCAGAAACGCCGATCGCATAGGCAACCTGGATTTGACATTCAGAAGCAAGTTTTGCTGCGACAATATTTTTTGCGATATGCCTTGCTGCATACGCTGCACTGCGGTCAACTTTTGTCGGGTCTTTACCGGAGAATGCACCGCCGCCATGTGGTGCACGCCCGCCGTACGTATCGACAACAATTTTACGTCCAGTCAAACCGCTATCGCCATGTGGTCCACCAACTTCGAATCTGCCGGTAGGATTGACAAAATAGCGTGTCTTACTGTCGAGCATGCCGGACGGAATAACGTTGCGGATGATCAGTTCGATAACATCTTCTTTAATTTTTTTCTGCGTGACATCCGGATCGTGTTGTGTTGAGACAACAACCGTATCAACGCGAATCGGTTTTCCGTTCGTATCATACTCCACCGTTACTTGAGATTTTGCATCAGGACGAAGATACGGCATCAAGGTTGGTTGTTTCTTCCGGACGGTCGCCAAGCGAAGCACGAGTTTATGCGCAAACATAATGGGTGCCGGCATTAACTCGGGAGTTTCTGATGATGCATAACCAAACATCATTCCCTGATCGCCTGCGCCGCCTGTATCAACGCCTTGCGCAATATCCGGCGACTGGGAATGAATGGCAGAGAGGACGGAACATGAATCCGCATCGAAACCGACACCGGCTTTTGTGTAGCCAATGTCACGGATGACGTTCCGCACAATTTCCTGAACTTCAATATATCCCTTGGTCGTGATCTCGCCGCCCACGAGAACCATACCGGTTGTTACAAATGTTTCGCACGCGACTCGCGATGACTTGTCTTGTTCGAGAAGCGCATCAAGCACTGCATCAGAAATCTGGTCGCAGACTTTATCGGGGTGCCCTTCAGACACAGATTCTGATGTAAATAGGTTTCTCATTCTTTCTCCGTACATAGTTGATTGTTTGATACTCGTTTTGATGAATCGACGATTTGCACCACGAATGAAACGGACAGCCGGGTGCTCAATAAAACTCTAACTCCGATGAATCGCCGATATTCACTCGTTTGTAATTTCCCTGGACGATAGCATGGGTGCCTATTAATGATTCTTCGAGAAGAGCTTTGATGACGGTCGCTTTCTCGCCAATGATAGAATTGCGAATGATAGAATGATCGATGACCGCATCGTCGGCAATAGTTGTATTCGGCCCAATAATCGAGTTGGTGATTTTTGCTTTTTTTGAAATGAATACCGGCGGTTGAATGACCACACCATTGATGGGCGATGGTACAGGCTGAAATTCCAGAAGATGCTGGTTGGTCGACAGCAGTGTTTCCGGTTTGCCGCAATCAAACCATCCTTCCACAGGAAATGTCTTCATCTGTTCGCCGCGTTCAATCATCATCTGAAGTGCATCCGTCAACTGAAACTCGTCCTTCGTTCGTTTGTTCCTTTGAATCATGTCCTGCAAACATTCTACTAAGATTTGCGGATGAATAATATAGTAGAGACCGACAATTGCGAGATTGCTTATGGGTTCTTCCGGCTTTTCCACGACATGAACAATCTGTCCATCTGCTGTCTCTGCTACTCCGAACCTTCTCGGGTCATCGACATAATGAACACCGATTTGTGTCTGTTGGTTCGCAACCATCGATTTAAGATCAACATCGAAAATTGTATCACCCAGAATGACGAGAATTGGATCGGTGGAAAATGTGTGCCGGGAAAGATAGATGGCGTGCCCTAACCCGAGGCGTTCCTCTTGTTCAACAAAATCGAATTTAATCTTGTAGTTATTCAACGCGTATTCTTTGACCATCTCACCGAGGTACCCGACAATGATCGTTGCTTCATCGAATCCGGCTTCGATAATTTTGTCAAGAATGTGCCCGATGATCGGCTTTCCGGCGACATTGAGCAGGACTTTAGGCACGGAAAACGTATGTGGACGCAACCGACTGCCAACACCTGCAACTGGGATGATCGCTCTCATAATCTGGGTTCGTTAGTATTGAACAATTTCTTATAAAAATACGGAAGAATTCCGTCACAAACAAACTCTTAGCTTCTCATGAGGGATTCCACTTTTGGACCGTTGCCTTGCATCGCTTTGCCCCGTCACATCTCGCAAGCGCGGCGTGCAGGAGCAAACCAATCGGGAGGATCATTCCAGGCCAAGATAATTCTGTAAAATAAATGATGCCGACGCTTGTATATTTTGAAAAACTTCATTACAATTATTATAGTAAAGTAAAGTATTACGATTTACTTTAATCACGCGAGATTCTCTTTGGTCAATCGGCAAAATATTACAGGAGGATACTTACCATATGAGTATCAGTAAACTTGCAGGATCTATTACTGAATCGCCCACGCTAAAATTAAATGAAGCAGCGGCAAAGCTTCGTGAAAAAGGTGAAGCGGTGATTCATCTTGGAGCGGGCGAGCCAAAGAATAAAGCACCCATTAGCGCAATTCTCAGTGCTGCCGCAAAGCTCAACACCGGCGATATCAAATATACACCAACCGACGGTATTGGTTCGTTGAAGAAAGCTGTCGTTCGGTACACAGAAGAAAATTATGACAGAATGGTGAGCCCGGATAATGTCATTATCTCTCAGGGAGCAAAGCAAGCGCTCTTCGCTCTGTTGTATACGCTCGTCAATCCTCAAGACGAAGTGATCGTCTTGGCGCCCTATTGGGTGAGTTATCCGGAAATGATCCGTATGGTGTACGGAATCCCGGTGATTGTCAAGCCGGATGACGGACGGTTTATCCCATCCATAAAAGATGTCAAGGACGCAGTCAGTTCGTACACGAAAATGATTATTGTCAATAGTCCGAATAATCCCTCCGGCGTCATCTATCCGGAATCATTCATTGCGGAATTGGTGGAGTTCTGCGAAGCGAAGGGAATTTATTTGGTGATGGATGATATCTACCAGAAACTTGTTTTCGAAGGTAAAAAATCTCCTGTCGCATACAAGTACACAAAAAAAGATATCGAGTCCACAAAAATTATTACCATCAACGGTATCTCAAAACTGTACGGGATGACTGGCTTTCGTGTTGGCTGGGTTGTTGCCAGCAAAGAGATCGTTGAAGTGATGGCAAATGTCCAGGGACAAATTTCTTCCTGCACATCAGTCTTGCTGCAAGCCGGCGCTGAAGGCGCTTTGAACGGACTCCAGAGTGCGGTAGAAAGTTTACGATTGACTCTCGAAAATAACCGCAACGTGATGATTCAAGAATTGAATTCATTTACCGGGATTAAACTCATTCCCCCGGATGGAACATATTATTGTTTACCGGATTTTCGTGCATACAGCAACGACTCAGTGGCGCTCTCGGATTTCCTGTTGAAAAAAGCCCTGGTGGTCACTGTTCCGGGAAGAGAATTCGGAATGGAAGGACACCTTCGTATTAGTTATTCTACAACCGTGAAGGATGTGAAAACCGGCATCGAGCGCATTAAGTGGGCGCTGGATCCGAATTCACCAAACGAAATCTATATTGGCGAACGTAAACTCGTGCGAGATTGGCTATGAACAATATATTGAATATTAAAACTCCCGCTGAAGGTGAAGCAGCTGCACTCAAAGGTGATTACGGATTAGACAACCTTGGTCTCAGCAATCTCCGGAAAGTATATTGGAATTTATCCACGGAATCGCTGTATGAAGAAATTATATTCCGACAGGAAGCGAAGATATCTCATCTTGGCCCTATTGTCGCGAATACAGGGAAACATACAGCCCGATCGGCAAATGATAAATTTGTCGTGAAGGAAGCGAGTACAGAGGATAATGTCTGGTGGGGGGAATATAACCGGCCCTTTAGTACCGATAAATTCAATAGTCTGGTGAATCGCATGCAGGGATTTTTGCAGGGGCGCGATGTCTTTGTCCAGGATTGTTATGCAGGTGCAGACCCCAATTACCGGATGCCCATCCGTATTGTTACAGAGCTTGCGTGGCATTCGATGTTCGCTCGCAACATGTTTATATTGCCGCAAACAGCGGAAGAATATAGACGCCATGTGCCGGAGTTCACGGTCTTGGCGCTGCCGTCATTCAAGGGTACACCGACGATCGACAGTACGCCGACAGAAACAATGATTGTGCTGAACTTCGAACAAAAGCTTTGTATCATCGGCAATACGGCGTATGCAGGTGAAATTAAGAAATCCGTGTTCACGATTCTCAACTACTTGCTGCCGCTTCGCGGTGTTATGACGATGCACTCTTCAGCAAATGTCGGGACGAAAAATGACTCGGCAATTTTCTTCGGACTTTCCGGAACCGGCAAGACCACACTTTCGGCAGATCCGAAACGCGGACTCATCGGCGATGACGAACATGGCTGGAGTGATGAAGGCGTATTTAATATTGAAGGAGGGTGCTATGCTAAAGTCATTCGACTTTCTTCATCA
>Ga0302322_100002148_pt1 | contig 16569 bp, 10 predicted proteins | sample Fen_T0_2_FD_203757 | JGI IMG/M metagenome (GOLD analysis project Ga0302322, IMG submission 203757) | Peat permafrost microbial communities from Stordalen Mire near Abisko, Sweden - Fen_T0_2 | ecosystem: Environmental > Terrestrial > Soil > Wetlands > Permafrost | place: Sweden: Abisko... | reverse complement strand
ATCGTGCGGGACCGTGAAGCGCACCGTGCGGCGATGACGATCAGCGCCTCATACCTGGCGCCGGACGACCGCGCGCGGGACGAACTCGACTGGACCCCGGAGTTTTCGCGGCGGGGCCGCGGCTACACGGTGTACGTGGCGATCCGGGAGCTGGGGCGGGCGGGGTTGGAGTCGCTGGTCGACCGGTGCTGCGCACATTGCCGCGCGATCGTGACCGGCATTGGCGCGTTGCCTGGGGCGGAGGCGCTGTGGGTGTCCGAGCTCAATCAGGGATTGGTGCGGTTCCCCGATCCGCGTGCCGGAGCAGGAGAGGAGGACCACGACCGCTACACCGACCGGGTGGTCGCGGGTATCAACGCGACGGGTGAGGCCTTCTTCAGCGGGACAACGTGGCGCGGGCGTCGCGCGATGCGCGTGAGCGTGGTGAACTGGCGCACGAGTGCAGGCGATGTGGGGCGGGCAATCGCCGCTGCCCAGTCTGTCCTCGCATCACTCCAACGGTAGCGCAGGTCCCTCAATTTCCTCGGGGGGGAATCTCCAGTCCCGCCTTGCGGAGCCCGTCGATCAGGTGCTCGGTACAATCGCGATCAAACCACTTCCCGATTTCCTCCCTCGCGGACTCGACGAAGTCCGGCTTCAGCCTGAGCAGCTCCCGCACGGACCTGCCCGCTGCCTCGGAATCCCCGAGCTGCCCGTAGACGGACGCCATGGCCTCGTGGTAAGCGAAAAAATCCGGGAGGTTGATCTTGAGCCCGACGCTCAGCGCCCCGCGATAGTCGCCCTGACGATACGCGTTGTAGAAGAGCGCAAACCAGTAGCCGCCGGGATGCTGCGGATTGAGCCGCAGCGCCCGCTCGACCTGGGCGCAGCCGTACTCCCAGTCGCCCGCATACGCCATCATGCCGCCGAGACCGGCCACGGTGGGTCCGTTCATGGGATTGAGCGCTATGGCGCGGTCTGCCGCGGTGCGGAAGGCCTGGAACTCCTTGCGAAAGAAGAGCGCCCGGGCGAGCGCGTTGTACGCCAGTGCGCTCGACGGTGCCGCGTCGGCGGCTCGCCGCGCCGCCACAAGCGCGCGCCCGAGGGGATCGGGCCTGGGATTGAACCCGTTGGAGAACTCTTCCGCATACACGATGGACAGCATGCCCCAGGCGTCGGCATAGCCAGGCGCCTGCTGGACGGCCCGCTCGAGGCAGGCACGCACCGCGGCATGCTCCTCGGGCGTCATGCGATAGCCGTAGCCGAAGCTGCGCAGGACCGCTTCGTACGGGCTCAACTGGCCGGGGTCCCTGCTCCGCAGTGCCTCGCTCATGGTGTGCGGCAGGATTCCATGCGCGTCCGCAATGGTGGAGACGATCCGTGGCACGAGCTCGTCCTGCAGCGCGAAGATGTTCTCCGGCTGGAAGGGGCGGTCATACGTCTCGGCCCAGAGGTGGGCGCCCGAGCTCGTGTCCGCCAGGTGCACCGACACGCGCAGCGCCGAGCCCGCCTGACGAAGGCTCCCTTCAATCATGTAGCGGGCGCCGACGCTGGTGGAGCCGCGCGCAACGACCCTCAGATAGGAGAATCGGGACAAGCCGGTCATGATCTCCTCGGTGAGCCCTTCGGCCAGGGCGGCGAGGTCGGCGCTGGCGCCGCCGGCCTTGAAGGGCAACACGGCGACCCAGAACTCCTGGATCCCGGCGGGTCGCAGGGTCGCGTCAGCGGGAGCCTGTAGCGCGGCGGAGAATTCCTCGGCGGTCGCGAACCGGTCCGTGGGGGACTTGGCCAGCGCGCGGGTGATGGTGGCCTCGAGGGTCGGCGTGACGGTGTCCCGGAGCGTCGAGATCCGCGGCACGGGCTCCATGAAGCGCTTGGCGATGATCGCCTGCGCGGTGGGCCCGGAGTAGGGTGGCTCGCCGGCCAGCATCTCGTACAGCACACACCCGAGGGCGTAGAGATCGCTTCGCGCATCGAGGCCGGATTCGCCCACCGATTGCTCGGGGCTCATGTATGCGGGAGTGCCAATGGCCATTCCGGTCTGGGTCAACTTCCCCTCGGGACGCGTGCCTTCGGCAATCGCGCGGGCGATACCGAAATCGGCGACGACCGCGTGTCCCCGCTCGAGCAGGATATTCTCGGGCTTGATGTCGCGATGGATGACGCCGCGGCTGTGTGCGTAGCCGAGGGCGTCGGCGACCTCGCGGGCGAGCTGGAGCGCGTCGGGAATGGAAAGTTGTTTTTCCCGGTTGAGCCTGTCGCGGAGGGACTCACCGTCGACGAAGGGCATGACGTAGAAGAGAAGTCGTGAGTCTTGAGTCGTGAGAGCGCCGCTGTCATACAAGGGGAGGATGTTCGGGTGTCGGAGGTTGGCGGTCGTCTCGATTTCGCGGAGGAAGCGATCGGCGCCAAGTGCCGCGGCGAGCTCGGGACGGAGGACCTTGATCGCGACGGGACGGTTGTGCCTCAGGTCGTGCGCGAGGTAGACGGTGGCCATGCCGCCCTGGCCCAGCTCGCGGTCGATGCGGTAGCGGTCGGCCAAGGCGGCGGTGAGGCGCCCCGCTGTGTCGTTCACGCGATGAGCTCGGCGAACTTCGCCAGGTCGATATTGCCGCCGGAGACAATGCACACGATCGGGCCTCGACCGGCCTTGCCGGTGAGGGCGGCCGCGAGGGGGAGCGCGCCGGCACCCTCGGCGATGACGCGAGCCTTCTCTGCCATGAGCTTCATGGCGGCCCTCGTCTCATCGAGCGTGACGACGATGCTGCCGTCGATGAGGCCCTGCATGCGCTCCCACATGCGGGGAAAGACGCTCTTGCCGCCGGCGCCATCCACGAACGATGCCTGCCATTCGGGAAACTGCTGCGGCGACCCCATTTCCAGGGAGCGCGACATTGGCGCGCCGGTCTCCGGCTCGGCGGCGAGGATCCTGACGACAGGGCGCGTGGGCCTGATGGCGCTGCCCACCCCGGCGATCAGCCCGCCGCCGCCCATGCTGCCAATGACGACGGCGACGTCGGGTGCGTCCTCGAGGATTTCGAGGCCGACGGTGGCGTTGCCGGCGATGAAGTCGTGGTCGTCGAACGGGTGGACGAAGGTTCCCTCGATGCCGGGATAGGCGCGCTCCTCGAGCGCCTTCCACGCGGCATGGAACGGCACGAGCACCAGTGTCGCACCGAGTGCCTTCATCCGCTCCACCTTGGAGGTGGGGGCGGTCTCGATGACGACGACGGAGCAGGGGACACCGGCCTTCCGTGCGGCGTATGCGACGCCCTGTCCAGCGTTACCGGCGCTGATGGTCCAGACGCCGCGCTTCCGTTCGGCATCAGAGAGCAGGGCCACGGCGTTCGCGGCTCCGCGGAGCTTGAAGGAGTTGATGGGCTGCAGGTTCTCGAGCTTGAGGCGAATATCGGGGAAGCCGGGGCCGAGCTCGAGCCTGATCAATGGCGTGCGGATGATGGTGCCCGCGATGCGCGTTCGCGCCGCGCGGATTTCGTCGATAGTGATGGGGCGGACGTCAGTCATTCCAGTCCAGTTCCTTGAGTATCGCCTGGTATTCCGGGTCCTGACGGATCGAAGTGAACATTGGACCATGGAGTCCGGTTGCAGCGAGCATCGGGTCACGAACGCTGGCAGCCTCGCGGAGATGATGCAGCGCCAGTTCCCGGTGCCCGGCACCGAGCGCGGAAATAGCGAGGGACACCGGCTGGACGTACTCTCCCCGCGCGCGCGCCACGAGCTCGGCGTAGATCGCCTCGGCCTTGTCCTGCTGGCCCGCCGCTCCGCAGGCGAACGCCACGCCCATCATGAGCCAGGGGTGGCGACCGAACTGCGCCAGCATGACCCGACCCTCCTCTACACCCGCCTCGGGCCTCGAGCCAAGCATCAGGGCATGGATCAGTGCCCATCGGGAGTAGAACGCACCGGGATCGAGCTCGATGCCGCGCCGTGCCTGCGCTTCTGCCTCTTCAAGCTTTCCGCCGAAGGCGAGTACGATGGCTGCCTGGCCGTGCGCCACCGCGCTCAGCGGGTCGGACTCGATGACGCCGAGCAGCTGCGCCGCGGCGAGGTCGTGCTGGCCGCGAATGTAGCAGAAGTCGAATGCCGCCTGAAAGGTCCGGGCATCAATGTCGGTCGGATCGAGTTCGATGGCGCGGGCAAATGCCGCCTTCGTCCCGGCCTTGTCGAACTCGACAATGATGGAGTAGAGGGCGAGCGCGATCTGGGTGGTGACCAGGCCCGGATCAAGCTCCTGCGCGCGGGAGGCGGCGCGGCGGGCGCGATCCCGGATGTCGGCGGGAAAGACGATCCCGTACAGGCTCATCAGGACCAGCGCCTCGGCGAGCTCGGCGTGGGCGAGGGCGAAGTCGGGGTCGAGGGCGAGGGCCCGCTCAAAGCAATCGGCGGCGCGCAGCAGGGCCAGGCCCCGCTGCTTCACGAACGCATGCCCCCTGAGATACAGGTCGTATGCCTCGACGTTCGCGGTGAGGGCGCGGACGAGTTGCCGCTCACTGCCGACGCCAAGCGTCACCTTCAGCTTCCCGGCAATCGCCGTTGCGATCTCGTCCTGGATGGCGAAGATATCGGTAAGTTCCCGGTCATAGCGCTCCGACCAGAGATGATAGCCGTCGGCGACGTTGACGAGCTGCGCGGTGATACGGATCCGTCCGCCGGCGCGCCGCACGCTTCCCTCGAGCACGGTGGCGACGTTGAGCTGCTCGCCGACCGTCCGGAGGTCGAGGTTCTTGCCCTTAAAGGAGAATGCTGAGGTCCGCGCCGCGACGCGGAGATTCGGGAGCTGGGTCAACGCGTTGATGATCTCCTCGGAGATACCGTCGGAGAAGTACTCGTTCTCCGGGTCACCGCTCATGTTGGCGAAGGGCAGCACGGCGATGGAACGCTCGAGCTCGGTGCTCGACGCGCCCTTCGCCTCGAGAGACGCGATGAACCGCTCGACGGTGGGGAAGCGATCCCCGGGCGCGCGAGCCATCGCGGTGCAGAGCGCGGCCTCGATGGTGCGCGAGATGTTCGGCCGCTTCTTCGTGATCTTCGGCGGCGGCTGGGTGAATCGCTGCACGAGGATCGCCTCGATGGTGGCTCCGGTGAAGGGCGCCTCGCCGGCAAGCATCTCGTAGAGCACGCTGGCCAGGGCGTAGAGGTCGCTGCGACCGTCCAGGTCGCGCTCGCCGGCCGACTGCTCGGGGCTCATGTAAGCCGGGGTGCCGATGGCCAGTCCGACCTCGGTCAACCGTTCGGCGCCGGCGGCCTTCACCGCGCGGGCAATGCCGAAATCGGCCACGACGGCGTGACCCGACTGGAGGAGGATGTTCTCCGGCTTGATATCGCGGTGGATGACGTCGCGTGCGTGGGCATAGGCCAGGGCGTCACCGATCTCGCGGGTGAGACGGAGGGCTTCGTCGAGGGGAAGGGCCTTCTCGCGGGTCATGCGGGAGCGGAGGGTTTCGCCCTCGATGAAGGGCATGACGTAGTAAAGCAGTCGTGAGTCGTGAGTCGTGAGAGAGTCGGGCGTCGATGCGGCGCCGCTGTCGAAGAGGGGCAGAATGTTCGGGTGGCTGAGGGCGGCGACGGTGCGGATTTCCGAGAGAAAGCGATCGGCGCCGAGTGAGGCGGCGAGGTCGGGGCGAAGCACCTTGATGGCGACCTTGCGGTCGTGCTTGAGGTCATGGGCGAGGTAGACGGTGGCCATGCCGCCCTGCCCGAGTTCGCGCTCGATGCGGTAGCGGTCGGCGAGGGCCGCTGTGAGGCGATTCATCCCTCGAGGCCGAGGCCGTGGTGCAGGAAGACGAAGCTGAGGGCGATGGTGAGGACCTGGTCGAGCACCACGCGCGCGCCGAAATCGAGGGTGGGTTCGTTCGCCTGGTCGAGCAGCGCCACGACCCGGGCCCGATCCAGGAACGGCACCGCCTCCACGGCGTCGCTCCGCAGGGTGTCCTGCATCAGCGCGTGGAGGTCGCCGTCCGGGTTGAGGGTCGCCGGTGGACTGAGGAAGGGGTGCTTCTGCCGGCGATAGACTGTTTCTGTGATGACGTCCCGCACCGCCTCACGCAGGATGTACTTCTCGGTCATGCCGTGAATCTTGAGCGACACCGGGACCTGATGCAGGTACTCGGCGACGTGGTGGTCCATGAAGGGCACCCGCCCCTCGATCGAGTGGGCCATCTCCATCCGGTCGCCCAGGTTGCTGAGGATGTAGTGCGGTAGCACCGTCTTGCCCCAGAGATAGAGCGCGGCATGAACCGCGTTCCGGCCCTGCAGACGGCGGCGGACATCCAGCGATGAGAGCAGCGTCCCCACGATGTCCGGTCCCCGCTGTCGCTGCAGGAATTCATCGGACATGAGTTGGCGCAGCTTGAGCAGGAGCCCGGTCTGTGCGTCGAGCCATGACGGTGCGAAGCTGAGCAGCTCCTGGCACACCGCGCCGGAATCGACTTCGCCTTCCGGCATCAACAGACCGCGCGACACCTGATTCGCCTCCTCGAGCTGTCGCATGAGCTCGCCGACCTCCGCAGGATCCTGCCCCGCGGTGTGGTAGAGCAGCATGTCGCGACGAAAATGGGGATAGCCGGCCAGGATCTCGTCGGAGCCTTCGCCGGTGAGCACCACCTTGTAACCGCTTTGGCGGACCGCGCGGCTCAGCATGTACTTCGCCACGCTGTGCGCATTGAGGCAGGGCAGTTCGGCCTGGATGACGGAGTCGCGAAAGTTCGCCGCGAGGTCGGACTGGGTGACGGGAATCGGGTTGAACTCGGCGCCAGCGCGGCGGGCCATCTCCATGGCGATGGCGCTCTCATCGTACTGCGGGCCGTCAAAGGTGAGGGTGTAGGCACGCACCGGACCGTTGTGATGGAGCGCGGCCAGGCCCAGCACCGCACAGGAGTCGATCCCACCGCTCAGGTAGCAGCCCACCGGCACGTCGGCGCGGAGCCGCGTCTTCACCGATTCTTCCAGCACCGTCCGGAATCCCTGGACGTACTCCCCGTCCGTTCGGGGTGGGGGAGCACTCGCGTCGGCCGGGTAATCGATGTCCCAGTACTGATGCAGCCGGCGGTTTTCGGTAGAGGCGAGGAGATAGTGGCCAGGCGGCACGGCGTGGACCCCGCGGAAGAGTGTCCGGTCGCCGGGGATGATGAAGCCGCCGGCGTAGACCGATTCCGCGCTCCATCGGGCGGGCACGCCCATGGCGAAGAGGGCCTTCATTTCCGAGGCGATGTAGTGCGCGCCCTCGTGTTCGGCAAAGAACAAAGGCTTGACCCCGAACCGGTCACGGGCGGCGAAGAGCCGCCGGTTCCGGCCATCCCAGATCACAAAGGCAAACTCTCCCCGGAGCTGGTGAACGCACTCGGGGCCCAGATCTTCGTAGAGATGCAGGGCGATTTCGCTGTCGGACCCGGTGCGGAGCCGATGCCCCTTGGCGCGAAGGGCGTGCTGGATACGCTCGAAGTCGTAGAACTCACCGTTCGCGACGATCCAGACCGACTCGTCCTCGTTGGCGATGGGCTGCGCGCCGGTGGACAGGTCGATGATCGAAAGGCGGGTATGTCCCAGGCCGACGCGGCGATCGGGGGAGAGCCAATGGCCCCGGCCGTCAGGTCCGCGATGATGCAGCGCGGCGGTGCCGCGATGCAGTGTTTCATGGGGGATGGGTCCGTTGGACGAGAGCACCGCAGTGATGCCACACATGTTGTCTCTCCAGCGACTACTTCGGTTGCGCCGGGAAGAACCGCTCCGGCTCCAGGTTGTATCGCTTCATTACGGCGAGGAGGCGGGTGTCGCCGCGCAACGGCTCCATCTTGCCTGAGACGAATAGCTGTCCGAAGGACGCGTAGAACAGGTCGCCATCGCCGCTGGCCGCGCGCTCCATGGCGGCCAGCGCGCGCGCCGTATCACCGGTGCCCATGCAGGCGTACGCAAGCCCTGCGTCCCGTCCCCACGTACCGGACGGCACGGCCTCGAGTTGCCGCACGAGCGCCTGCGCCTCGGCCACCTGGCCACCCTCCGCGAGGGCTGCCGCCGCGCCGCCAATGCGGTAAGGCGAATTGCTCAGCGCAAGGATCCGTCGAGCCAACGCGACGGCGCTGTCGTGCTGCCCGGCGGCGTTGTAGATGAGGGCGAGAATTCCCAGTTGCGGCAGGCCCTTCGGCTCGAGCTCAAGGGCGCGCCTTCCCTCAGCGATCGCGTCATCATTTCGGCCCACCGCAGCGTAGGCCCAGGCAAGGTATGAGGCGGCGACGGCGTAGAGGGGATCGCGGGTCCTCACTCCCTCCAGCGCGGCCACCGCCTCGCCCGCTCGCCCCGTTACGAGCAGCAAGTTTCCCATTCGATAGAGTGCCTCCGCGCTGGCTGGATCGAGCGCAATCGCCCTCCGATACTCTGCCTCCGCCTCCGGCCACTCGAACGACTCAGCGTGCACGAGGCCCATCGCCACGTGCGAATCGGCCAGGCGGTCGTCGAGGCGCAGCGCCCGCTCCGCGGCGGCGCGAGCCGGCGGCAACATCTCGCCCATGCGGACCGGGAGGAAGTAGGGCGTCACCAGCAAGGTCGCCGTCAGGGCGGCATATGCGCGCGCGAAGCCGGTGTCACGGGCGATGGCCTGCTCGAAGAGCACGCGCGCATCCGCCAGCCCGGGTCCACGCCGGCGATAGAGGTACAGCCCGCGCAGGTAGAGGTCGTAGGCCTCGAGGTCACTGGTGCCCCGGGCCGAGGTCGTGCCTGGTGCATCGCCAGCGGACAGTCGCACGCGAAGGGCCCCGACGATGGCGTTTGCGATGTCGTCCTGCACCTTGAACACGTCCTTCGCATCGCGCTCGTACGTCTCGCTCCAGAGTACCAGGCCGTCTGACGCGCCGGTGAGCTCTGCGCTCACCCGGATGCGGTTGTCAGCGCGACGCACCGATCCCTCGAGCACCGCACCCACGTTCAGTGCCTGGCCAATCTCCTGCACCGTGCTGGTGCGCCCGCTGAAGCGCGCCGCCGAGCGCTTGCCGGCGAGGCGCAACTCGGGGACGTGACTGAGCGCGGTGGTGAGTTCGTCGGCGATGCCCTCGGCGAAGTAGGCGTTGGCGGTGTCGCCGCCGACGGTCTCGAAGGGGAGGACGGCAAGGGACCTGGGCGCCGCGTTGGCGGATCGGCGGGAAACGCGCCACGCGGTGAACGCGATGACCAGCCCGGCGCCCAAGGCGCCAAAGGCGAGGAGGGCGCGCCGCTGACGTGAAGACGTGAGGACTTGAAGACTTGAGGACGTGAGGACGTGAGGGCGTGAGATTGCGGTCGCGAAGTCGCCGCAACTGGCGAAGCGATCGGCGGGCGACTTGGACAGCGCCTTCCCGATCGCCAGATCCATTGCGGCGGGGACTGCGGGGCGAGTGAGGCGCACACTGCGGGGCGTCTCGGTCATGAGCCGGACGATGATAGCCTGCGCGGTGGCGCCAGTGTGGGGCGGCTCGCCGGTGAGCATTTCGTAGGTCACGGCGCCGAGGGAGTACTGGTCGGACCGCGCGTCCAGGGCGCGATCGCCGGTGGCCTGTTCCGGGCTCATGTAGTGCGGGGTGCCGAGTGAGAGCCCGGTCTCGGTGACGCGACTGCCGCCCGCGTTGGCGACGGCGAGCGCGATTCCGAAATCGGCGATGACCGGCTGGCCGGCCTGGAGCAGGATGTTCTCGGGCTTCAGGTCCCGGTGGATCACGTTGCGGGCATGCGCGTAGTCGAGCGCGCCGGCCATCAGCGATGTGAGTCGAACGACTTCGTCGAGCGGGAGCTGCCTTTCGCGTTCGAGGCGGGCGCGGAGGGTCTCGCCTTCGATGAATGGCATGACGTAGAACAACAGTCGTGAGTCGTGAGTCGTGAGCTGGGCAGTGCCGCTGTCGAAGAGGGGGAGCAGGTTGGGGTGCTGGAGGTTGGCGGTGACCTTGATCTCGGCCAGGAAGCGCTCGGCGCCGATGACGGCACCGAGTTCGGGCTTCAAGACCTTGATGGCGACGAGGCGATCGTGCTTGAGGTCATGCGCGAGGTAGACGGTGGCCATGCCACCCTGCCCGAGCTCGCGCTCGATGCGGTACCGGTCCGCGAGCGCGGCGGTGAGGCGAGCCACGATGTCAGTCAACGAGATCCCTGCTTCGCGTTGTAGAGGTCGAGCCCGGGGATGTCACGGAAATCGCCGGCATTGAGGGTCCAGAGCTGCGCGTCCCAGCAGATGGCGCAGGCGGCGATCGCGATGTCTACTTCCCGCCCACGTGGCGTGCGGAGCGCGCGATAGATGTCGGCTGCACGGGCAGCCTCCACCGTTCCGAAGGGGATGGCCGAGTCGCGCGGGAAGAGCGCTTCCTGTCCCGCGAGTTCCTCCGGGAGTCGCGGCCCCCGCAGCCATTCATACAGCACGATGGTGCAGAGCACCACCCGCTCACCGCCTGCGATGGCGCGGCGGAGCGCGCGGGCTGAGCGCCGGGGACCGGTGAGGCTGTCGATCAGTGCCGAGGTGTCGAGCAGGATCACCTAGGTTGCTTGGGCGACTTGCGGGGTCCACCCTCCTGGCGCGCCTTGCGCACCGCGGCAATCTCGCGGTCCACCGCAGCGGCGGACCCTTTCGGCACGCGCGCTACCACGTCGTCGAAGACGTTGAGCATCCGCACCCGCTCGTCCTCGCTCAGGCTCCCAGCACGCGCGGCGTATTCACGGACGGCCTCGCGCACGACGCGGCTCTTTGGCAGGCCGAGACGGCGGGCGGTCCGGTCAATGCGATCGGCGGTCTGGTCGTCGAGGGTGAACGTCATCTTGATCGATTTTGGCATACTTTACCATACCCCCATAGCTATGGTACCAACAGTGCGACTTGCCTACCAGGGGCAGACCTCGACATCAGTCTTCGAGAAGTCGTCACCCACGAAGAGGAGCGGCTCGTCGCGTGCGACGGCCAGCGCGTAGCTGAAGCAGTCGCCGAAATTGAGCGCGGCAAGGTGACGGCTGCGCCCGAACCGCAGTGCGGCATCGCGTGCGAGTACGACCTGCTCTTCGCCAACGGGAACTACTTCCGCCCCGATGCTGCGCAGCAGGCGATCGAGCTGGGTGTCGCCGGCCTCTCCGTAGCGCCCGAGCAGGACGAGCGATGCCTCGACGACCGTTGCCGCGGAGACGAGGCGTGTGCGATCGGCCTCAACTGCAGTGACAAGCCGATCGGCAGACGGCTCGCGCGTCATGATGGCCACGAGGGCCGAGGTATCAATGACCATCGTTCAGCGAGGCAGGCCGTGTTCGTCGTAGCCGAGAATCTGGTCTGCGGTGCGGGAGTCGAGCACAGGCAGCCGAGCGACGCGTTCCTGGATTCGGCGGACCTCAGCGTCGATGCCTCGGCGAGCGCGATGGGACTCACGCTCGAGGCGTTCGTGGAGGGCACGCCTGATTGCCTCGGTCAGGGACTCGCCGGTAACGGCAGCGAGCGCGCGGGCGAGGCGGTCGGTTTCGGCGTCCTTGATGCTGATGGCCATCTAGCTGTCCAGAAAATGATATATAAGTCTAGACAATACTCTTGGATTGCGCAAGCGTTTGTTGGATAAGCGTTTAGTGATTCGCCGCGGCGACCGCGGCCTTCATCTGCGCTACCCAGTTGGGCACGACGCGGAGGAAATTGGCGCTCACTTCGGCCGGGCCCTGGACGTAGATGATGCCGCCGTGCCAGTCAGGGCGGTTGGACCATCCCGAGGTGTCGTTGAAGCGCGGGTCGCGGCCCCAGAGCGTGGCGGGTCCAAGCGGCTCGCCGGTAACGGGGTTGATTCGAGTGAGGTACCAAACGACGCCGGAGCGATAGAGGATCTCGGTGGGGGACAGCCAGAGCGGCTCCACACCGTCGGCCGCGACCTGCCAGCGTCGACCGGCCACGGGATAGCTGGTGACCATGACTCCCGAGGCTCCACCCGCCTGATAGATGATGTGCTTTCCCCCGGGTGCGATCGCTGGAAACCTCGCCGCCGTGAGGACGGTGTCGAAGTGCGCGGGAGATACCGTGGGGTCAAAGCGACGGGTGACGTTGGTTCCCCAATCCTGAACGAGCACGGTGTGCTCATCGGGATAGTCAATCGGATCGACGGTCAGGGCCGGGCCCTGGACTGCTAGCACGGTATCCGGCCTGCGGCCCGACCCGGGTGTGATCATCAGGATCGAGCTGAGGGTGGAGTCGCGCGTTGCCACCAGCAGTCGGTCGCCCGCCGGACTCCACAGGGGCTGGCGAACCAGTTCGGCGCTGAGCGCCGTGCTACGCTGTCCGTCGCGCAGGTCGTAGAGGCGCAGTTCCTGGCCGTCCGCCGTCTGCACAGCGGCGGCGAGCCAGCGTCCATCGCGACTTACATCAATTCGCTGGAAGCCGGCCGCTTCAGTCAGCATCGGCTCGGGCGCCTGACCCGGGTGGAACCGGACGACGCGACCAGCCGTCGCGTTCACCCCCGGGGCGAAAACGAGCGTGCCGTTCGTTGACAGGTCCATCTGGACATCGCCCAGCGCCTCACTGCGAACTCCGCCGTTCAGTGCGACCGACCGACCGGCAAGGTGGCGCTTGTGGTCGTAGGGTGCGGCGCGGAGGACGCCGTCCACCGACATATAGACGACGTACGCTCCGTCGACGATCAGGAACCCGTTCCCGGCGAGCAGCGCCCCGGGAGACCCATCAGGCCGGGCGGCGCGCAGGTTCCACTCCTCTTTTGACGTTGGGTCCACGATCGACGCCGTCCCGTTGTAGGAGCAGAGCACCTGGCGGTCTTTCGGAATCCAGTGTGCAAGGATGCAGGGGCGCGTCACGTCCACCGAGCGTGTCACGCCTCCCTCCGGATCGAGCCAAGTGAGGCGGTTTCCGGTCCGCTGCTGCAGGAAGAGTTCGGTGTTGGAAAGCCATTCCGGGGTCCCCGGTACCTGGGCATCCAGCAGCACGCGTGGCTTTCCCCCAGCGATGGGGATCAGCACGACGCGACTTCCGTCGGTGTATGCGATGCGCGACCCGTCGGGGGAAATCCTCGGACCGGTGCCTCCCTCGGAGCCGTCGATGGGATGCGAGGACGCATCTTTCAGGCTCCGGTACCAGAACTGCGTCGAGTCGCCATGCCGCGATGTGTAGACGACGAAGTCACCGTTCGGCGAGATCGACAGGTTCCGCCGTGCACTCCCGAACGCGTTGGTCGATGTCGTGGCCGCGAACGTGATGGCGGCGCTGTCGGGGAGGGCGGCATCGTAGATGGTGGGGCCCGTGGGCGCGCGGGCACCACGAAAGGCCCAGCCTGCGACACCCGCGGCGGTGGAGATCAGTGCGATTGCCGCGAGCGTGACGGGGTGGGTAAGGCGGGTAGGGCGGGTAGGGCGGGTAGGGCGGGTGGCGCCGGTCGCGATGGTCGGGGCGTAGCTGCCCGACGATGGGCTGGTGGTCACCAGTGCGTCCGCGAATTCCTTCGCGGAGGCAAACCTGTCCGCGGGGAGCTTCTGCAGGGCCGTGAGCACCGCGTGCTCGACATTGGGCGGCACCGTGTCGCGGATGCGCGTCGGCGGGATCGGCTTCTCCGTCATCACCTTGGCGACGATCGACTGCACCGTGGCGCCGCTGAAGGGAGGATCCGCGGTCAGCATCTCGTACGTCATGGCGCCCAGCGCGTAGATATCGCTGCGGGGGCCGATGTCGCGCTCGCCCATTGCCTGCTCGGGCGACATGTAGGCTGGTGTGCCGAGCGACATGCCGGTCTGGGTCATGCGACTGTCGCCGGCCTTGCTCGCGGCAAGCGCGATGCCGAAGTCGGCGACCAGGGCTCGGCCATCGTGCAGCAGGATGTTCTCGGGCTTGATGTCGCGATGGACGATGCCGCGGCGATGGGCGTAGTCGAGCGCGCCGGCAACTTCAGTGGCGATGCGGACGGCGTCGGTGATGGAGAGCTGCTTGTCGCGGACGAGTCGGTCGCGGAGAGACTCGCCCTCTACGTAGGGCATGACGTAGAACAGCAGTCGTGAGTCGTGAGTCGTGAGTGAGTCGGCAGCTGTGACGGTGGCCACGCCGCTGTCGAACAAGGGCAGGATGTGTGGATGCTGGAGGTTCGCGGTGGTCTTGATCTCGCTCAGGAACCGCTCAGCGCCGATGACGGCGGCGAGTTCTGGGCGAAGGACCTTGATGGCGACGGGGCGATCGTGCTTGAGATCGTGCGCGAGGTAGACGGTGGCCATGCCACCCTGACCGAGCTCGCGCTGGATGCGATAGCGGTCGGCGAGGGCGGCGGCCAAGTGGTCGCTCATGCTATCGCTGGCCGCTGCTCTCGGCGACTCGCCGGCGCAGCTCCGTGATCCAGTTGGGCGAGATCACCAGTTCGAAATCATTGCCGTCCCGGAATATGGTGAGGAAGCGCTTGTCGTCCCGAGTTGGCTGGTAGCTGGCCCTGTCGTATCCCACTTGGGAGCCCAGGGCGGTTGCGTTGGAGAGGACGGTGTCGCGCGCGAGCACAGCAAGGGTGGGTGAAAGTGACATCGTTGCCTCGAGCAGCGACGAGCCAGATCGGTAGTAGAGGTGGCGGCCATCCCTGGACCAGGCCGGCTCGACCCCCCCGGCGACCGACACCTGAATCTTCGCCGAAGGATCGGGAAACGACCGGACGTACACCTCGTCGCGCCCCGATTCAGTCGACAGGAATGCCACCCATTTGCTGTCCGGCGAGAATTGCGGTGCGTGCAGGGTGGTCTTCCTGCCAATAAGGTAGCTGCGCGCGGCTGGCGCCGAGTCGAGTGCAACGCGGAACAGGCCCCAGTAGTCCTCCACTGGCGTGTTGACGAGGAGCGACTTGCCGTCCGGGGCCATCGTCGCCATGACGATCGGGTCCGCCTGGTGGAAGAGCCTGTCGGCCTGGGAACCCCCGGACGCGAGCTGCGACCACACCGAGGAGCCGCCGTCCCCGTCTGCCGTGGTGAACACGATGCGGGTGCCGTCGGCGCTCCACTCCAGGAAGAGCACGTTTTCGACGGACGTCAGCCGCGAAAACGTCGCGAGCGCCATGTCGTAGATCCAGACATCGCGCTTCGCGCCTTCAGCAACGAGGACCGCGATCCGGCGCTCGTCCGGCGAGAGCCGCGCGAACTGGAATTCGCGCATCTGCGGCGATATGAGCTCCACCCGGCCATCGCGCGAGGTCCAGGCAATTCGTCCGCGCGCGCCAACCCGCGACGTTACCAACCCTCCGCCATTCGAGACGAAGATCCCGGAATTGCCGTTAAACTCAGACGCGACCTGGACGGGGTCGTGGACGGGAATAGGCGCGCCCCTGGTTCGCTTGCCGCGGACATCAAGGGCAACAGCCATCACGCCGCCGTCGGCCTGCAGGTAGACCAGCATTCCATCGAGCACGGCCAGGGGACGAACGCCGGCGATGCCGAGCGGCACCACCTTGCCGTCAGTCATGGACACGAGAGCCAGTCGGGCGCCTGGGAGACTTCCCGACCAGATCGCGAAGACGACCGTCTTGCCGTCTGGCAGGGCGATGGGCCAGAAGTGATTCTGTTCGCCTGCGGTGGTATCGGGCCTGGTGAGAGCGACCGGTACACCGCCGGATGCGCTTACGCGCGAGAGCCCGGGGAAGGCGCCCTGCGCACCGAGCACGATCTCGCCGGCAGTAGTCCAATCCGCCCCATTCGCGCCGGCTCCGTCGGCGATTGCCAATGGCGCGCTCCCGTCCAGCCGGACCTTTCGTTCCTTGTCGTCCGCCTCGAACGCGAGCCAGGTGCCGTCCGGAGAGAAATAGGGTTGAGCGGCGCCGACCGTTCCCGGAATCGGGTGTGCCACGAGCTGATCGGTGTTCAGCAGGTACAGGATATTGGTGGCCGCGGCCTGGGCGACGGAGTAGACCACCTTGCTACCGTCAGGTGAAATCGCGGCTGGCCACGGGAAGTTGTCCACGGGCTGGGTGCTGTCGTTCGCCGACATGACGAAACGAATCGGGGGAATGGCAGGTGCCACCGTCCGCCGTGCCAGGTGAAACGCCGCCGCGAGCGACGCCAGGGCCACGAGCGCGGACACGAGTACCACCGGGTCACGCAGCCGCGTGCGCCATCCAGCCGCCGCCGGCGCACGCCCCGTCCTGGCACTCCGCACGCTATCACCTCCCTGCAGCGCCTCGGCGAACTCGTGGGCGGTCGCAAAGCGATCCGCTGGCAACTTCTCCAGCGCGGTCAGCACCGCATCCTCGGCTGCCGGGGAAATGCGATCCCGTCGCGCCATCAGGGGTGCCGGCTTCTCTGTCAGCACCTTGGCGACGATGGCCTGCGCGGTGGGCCCCGAGAAGGGCGGCTCGCCGAGCAGCATCTCGTAGGTGACCACGCCCAGGGCGTACACATCGCTCCGCGCCGTGATCTCCCGCTCACCCATGGCCTGTTCGGGGCTCATATAGGCGGGGGTGCCGAGCGACATGCCGGTCTCGGTCAACCGGGGGCCTCCCGCCGTGCTCACCGCCAGCGCGATGCCGAAGTCGGCGACCAGGGCTCGGCCATCGTGCAGCAGGATGTTCTCGGGCTTGATGTCGCGATGGACGATGCCGCGGCGATGGGCGTAGTCGAGGGCGCCGGCGACTT
>Ga0302322_100002146_pt1 | contig 16581 bp, 10 predicted proteins | sample Fen_T0_2_FD_203757 | JGI IMG/M metagenome (GOLD analysis project Ga0302322, IMG submission 203757) | Peat permafrost microbial communities from Stordalen Mire near Abisko, Sweden - Fen_T0_2 | ecosystem: Environmental > Terrestrial > Soil > Wetlands > Permafrost | place: Sweden: Abisko... | reverse complement strand
ATCTCGACGAGGTGCTCACCGGGCTGCGCCGCCAGACGGTCGACGACCTGGAGATCGTGGTGTGCGACAACGCCTCCACGGACGCCACCGAGGAGATCTGCCGCGACCACGCGTCCACCGACCCGCGCGTCCGCTACGTGCGCAACCCCGGCAACCTGGGGCTCGCCGAGAACTTCAACCGGACGTTCGCGATGAGCCGGGGGCGCCACTTCCGGTGGAACATGGCCGACGACCCGAGTGAGCCCGACCTGCTCGCGCAGTGCGTCGCCGTGCTGGAGTCCGAGCCGGACGTCGTCCTCGCCGTCCCCGGCTGGGACCTCGTCGACGCCGACGGCAAGCCCGCCCGGCTCGACGAGCGCGGCGCCGTCCCGCTGCCGGTCTGGCCGCGGGACCGGTACGACCGGCTGCGGGCTGTGTCGGAGTACGTGACCGGCCCGCACTCGATCGGCGTGCTCGCCTACCTGTCGGGGCTGGTCCGGTCCGAGGCGATGTGGGCGACCGGGCGGCTCGGGTCCTACCCGCGCTCGGACCGGGTGCTGCTCACCCAGCTCGCCGCGCTCGGCGGGTTCCGCGAGCTGCCCGACGTCACCCAGCACATCCGCATCCACGACGACTCGGCCGGGTCGGGGATCGGCGCGCGCGACTACGCCCGCGTCTGGCCCACCTTCCACCCGGGCCGTCCCCTCCCGCGGACCCTGCTGCCGTGGCGGGCGAAGGTCCACTTCGCCCAGGCGCGGGCCCTGGCCGCCGGCGCGGGTACCCCGGCCCGCGCGGTGCGGCTCTGGACCGGGTACGTGCGGTCCAACCCGCGCCAGCTGCTGCAGTGACGGCTCACCGGGCCAGGATCGCCACCGGATAGCGATCCAGCAGCGGGGCCAGGGCCACCGAACCGCCCTCGATCGTGCGGCCCGTCAGCAGGTTGCGCCAGGGGCCGGGCGGCAGGGACAGGGTGTGCTCGCCCCAGCCGCCGCGGCGGGCCAGGGCCAGCGGCAGCCGGGTCGCCACCGCGACGGCCGACACGGCGTCCCCCTCGCCGCGGCCGAACGCGATGGCGTTGCCCGTCGTCGTCGGCAGCGGCCGGTAGGTCGCCTCCCGTCCCGTGAACCACTCCGGGTGGGCCCGGCGCAGGCGCAGCGCCGTCGCCGTGACCAGGAGCTTCTCGTCGTGGACGTCGGCGGGCTTCTCCCCGGCGTCGAGGCGGGCCAGGCGCCGTCGCCGTTCGGCGAAGTCGACGGGACGGCGGTTGTCCGGGTCGACGAGCGACAGGTCGACCAGCTCGCAGCCCTGGTAGACGTCGGGCACGCCCGGCATCATCAGCTGCACCAGCTTCTGGCCCAGGACGGCGACCCGCGCCGGCCCGTCGAGGTCCGCGGCGAACTCGCCGAGGGACGCCATGAGGGCCCGGTCGCCGAGCACGGACGCCGCGAACGCCTGCACGGCGTCGTCGTAGGCCGGTTCGGGGTGCGTCCACGAGGTGTGCCGCTTCGCCTCGCGGGTGGCCTTGGTCAGGTACTGGCCGAGGCGCTCCCGGTCGAGCGGGCCGCCCGTGCCCCAGGTGCCGACGAGCGTCTGCCAGATCAGGTAGACGGTCGCCGGGCCGGGCCAGCCGTCGGCCGTCCGGTACCCGGCCGCGGCCTCGTTCCAGCCGCGGACCGCCTCGGCCCACGGCTGCGTCAGCTCGGTCAGCGCGAACAGCCGGGCCCGCACGTCCTCGGAGCGCTTGGTGTCGTGCGTCGAGAGCGTCGTCATCGTGGACGCCCAGTCGCGCTGGCGGTGCTGCGCGTAGGCGTGGAAGTCCTCGGGCTGGACGCCGAACCGCAGCGGGTCGCCGCCGACCTCGTTGAACGCGACGAGCCGGTGCCAGCGGTAGAACGCGGTGTCCTCCAGCCCCTTGGCCATGACCGGGCCGCAGGTCTGCTGGAACCGGACGACGAACTCCGCGCGGCGCGCGTCGCCGTGACGGTGCGGGGACCCCGCCGGGCGGTCGAGCACCAGGTCGCGGACCAGGTCGAGGGTGTCGAGCGCCTCCTCGGCCAGGTGCTCGCGGGCGACCTCGGCGGCCCGCTCGACGACGGCGACCGCCTCGTCGTCGGCCGGGACGCCGGGGACGACGTACGCGCGGTAGCGGTCGAACGCGACGAGCAGCTCGATCAGCGCGGTGAGCAGGTGGCGGCGGGTGTGGTCGCGCAGCGCGATGTCGTCGGCGCAGAGGTCGACGAGCACCTCGACGAGCCGGGTGACCTCGGCGTAGAGGCTCTGCTCCACGACCAGCCGCTTGGACGCCTCGACGACCCGCTCGAACCCGGTCGGGTCGCCGGTCACCTCGACGAGCAGGTCCGAGAGCGGCGATGCGGCGGCCGGGTCGGCGAACAGCCCGCCCACCTGCGAGAGCGCGTCGTACCCGGTGGTCCCGGCGCACCGCCAGTCGTACGGCAGCTCCTCGTCGCCCTCGAGGATCTTCTCCACGACCACCCAGACGCCGTCCGTCGCGTCGGCGAGGCGCTCCAGGTAGGCACGGGGGTCGGCGAGCCCGTCGGGGTGGTCGATGCGCAGCCCCGTGAGCCGCCCGCGGCGCACCAGGTCGATGAGCAGCGCGTGGGTCAGCGCGAAGACCTCGGGGTCCTCCACGCGGACGGCGGCCAGCGTGCCGACGTCGAAGAAGCGGCGGTAGTTGAGCTCCTCGTCCGCGACCCGCCACCACGCCAGTCGGTACCACTGCCGGTCGACGAGCTGCTCCAGCGGCAGGTGCTCGGTGCCGGGCCGGACGGGGAACTCGTGGTCGTAGTAGCGCAGCACCGGCTCGTCGCCGTCCGCGCCGCCGCGGTCGACGCGCAGCTCGCCCGCCGCGATGACCGCGCCGATGCGCTGCCCGAGCACCGGCATCAGGACGGCCTGGGGACGGGCCTCGCCGCCGCCCCAGTCGACGTCGAACCAGCGCGCGTACGGCGACGCCGGGCCGTCGCGCAGCACGGACCACAGCTCCGCGTTGCGCCAGACCGGCGTCGGCACGGCCATGTGGTTCGGGACGACGTCCGCGACCGCCGACAGGCCCGCCGCGTCGAGGGCGGCGCCCAGGCGGGCGAAGCCCTCCTCGCCGCCGGCCTCGGCGTTGAGGCGGCTGTGGTCGGTGACGTCGTACCCGTGCTGGGAGCCCGGCACCGGCTGCAGCACCGGCGACAGGTAGACGTGCGAGACCCCGAGGTTCGCCAGGTGGTCGACGACGTCCGCGGTGGCGTCGAAACCGAAGTCCGGGCGGACCTGGATGCGGTAGGTCGCGGTCGGGACGGCGGTCAGGGGCTGGCTCATCGGCCGAACCGTCGCCCTCCGCCGCCCGGCAGGTCGTCCCCCCGGCGCGCGGGCGTGGGGGCGGGCAGGCCCGGGGGCGCCGGGCGGATGCCCTGCTGCTCGGACACCCCGTCGCCGTCGGCGTGGCCCGCCCGCGCCGAGGACGGCGTGGACGGCGTCGACGTGGCGGCCGACGTCAGCGCGGTGGCCGCGTTGGGCTGCAGCGGGCGGCGCAGGATCACCAGCGAGCGCGGGGCCACCGGCACCTGGTCGCCGGGGGAGTAGGTGTCGCCCGGCGAGGAGCTGCCGCCCGCGTCGTCGGCCGTGTCGAGCAGCATCGACCACCAGGAGCCGTACTCGACCGGCGGGACGGTGAAGTCGATGTCCTCGTAGTGGGCGTTGAAGACCACGATGAACGAGTCGTCGTACACCTTCTGGCCGCGCTTGTCGGGGGCCAGCAGCGCCTCGCCGTTCAGGAAGACGGCGAACGCGCGGGCGTAGCCGTTGGTCCAGTCCTCCCGGGTCATCTCGACACCGGCGGGGGTGAACCAGGCGATCTCGCCGACGTCGCTGATGCCGCCGACCGACGCGTCACCCTTGAAGAAGCGGCGGCGCCGGAACACCGGGTGGTCGCGGCGCAGGGCGACCAGGCGCTGGGTGAAGGCGAGCAGTTCCTTCTGCGTCTCGTCGAGCGACCAGCTCACCCAGGAGATCTCGTTGTCCTGGCAGTAGACGTTGTTGTTGCCGCGCTGGGTGCGGCCCATCTCGTCGCCGTGGGCGACCATCGGCACGCCCTGGGCGAGGAACAGCGAGGCGAGCAGGTTGCGCTGCTGGCGCGCGCGCAGGGCGATGATGGTCAGGTCGTCGCTCTCGCCCTCGACGCCGCAGTTCCACGAGCGGTTGTGGCTCTCGCCGTCGTTGTTGCCCTCGCCGTTGGCGTCGTTGTGCTTGTCGTTGTACGAGACCAGGTCGCGCAGGGTGAAGCCGTCGTGCGCGGTGACGAAGTTGATGCTCGCGATCGGGTGGCGGCCGTCGTCCTGGTACAGGTCGGACGAGCCGGTCATGCGGGAGGCGAACTCGCCGAGGGTCGCGGGCTCGCCGCGCCAGAAGTCGCGCACGGTGTCGCGGAACTTGCCGTTCCACTCGGTCCACAGGGGCGGGAAGTTGCCCACCTGGTACCCGCCCTCGCCGAGGTCCCACGGCTCGGCGATGAGCTTCACCTGCGACACGATCGGGTCCTGCTGGACGACGTCGAAGAACGCCGACAGCCGGTCGACCTCGTGGAACTGGCGCGCCAGCGTGGCCGCCAGGTCGAAGCGGAACCCGTCGACGTGCATCTCGGTCACCCAGTAGCGCAGCGAGTCCATGATGAGCTGCAGCACGTGCGGGTGGCGCATGAGCAGGCTGTTGCCGGTGCCGGTGGTGTCGTAGTAGTGCGAGCGGTCGCCGTCCACCAGCCGGTAGTAGGCGTTGTTGTCGATCCCGCGGAAGCACAGGGTGGGCCCGAAGTGGTTGCCCTCGGCGGTGTGGTTGTAGACGACGTCGAGGATGACCTCGATGTCGGCCTCGTGCAGCGCCCGCACCATCGCCCGGAACTCCTGCACCTGCTGGCCCCGCTGGCCTGCGGAGGAGTAGGCGTTGTGCGGGGCGAAGAAGCCGATGGTGTTGTAGCCCCAGTAGTTGGACAGCCCCTTGTCGACGAGCGTGGTGTCCTGCACGAACTGGTGCACGGGCATGAGTTCGATCGCGGTGACCCCGAGGTCCTTGAGGTGCTGGATGACGCTCGGGTGGCCGAGGGCCGCGTACGTGCCGCGGATGTCGTCCGGCACGCCGGGGTGCTGCATCGTCAGGCCCTTGACGTGCGCCTCGTAGATGACCGTCTCGTGGTACTCCCGCCGCGGCGGGCGGTCGTTGCCCCAGTCGAAGAACGGGTTGATGACCACGGACAGCATGGTGTGGCCCAGGCTGTCGTCGGTGTTGCGCGCGGCGTTGTCGTCGAAGCGGTACGAGAACAGCGACGGGTCGCCGTCGATCTGCCCCTCGATCGCCTTGGCGTAGGGGTCGAGGAGCAGCTTCGAGGGGTCGCAGCGGTGGCCGCGGCTCGGGTCGTAGGGCCCGTGGACCCGGAACCCGTACCGCTGGCCCGGACCGATCCGCGGCAGGTGGCAGTGCCACACGAAGCCGTCGATCTCGGTCATCTCGACGCGTTGCTCGGCGCCGTCGACGTCGACCAGGCACAGCTCCACCCGCTCCGCCACCTCCGAGAAGATGGCGAAGTTGGTGCCGGCACCGTCGAACGTCGCGCCGAGCGGGTAAGGATTACCCGGCCAGATCTCCATGTACTCCCCAGCTCACGATCCGTGCGCGCCGTGGGCACGTCGGATGCACGTGCACGGTCACGCGCCGCCAGTCTGACAACGGACCCCGTGCATCGCCTCTCAGGACCGTCGGGCCTGCCCCGCGGCTCCCGGCCGTCCCGGACATCCTCCTCCCTCGTGCCGCGAACCCGTCAATCGCACGCGCGTCCGGACCCTCGCCGCCGTCGCCCTCGCCGTCCGGCCGCCGTCCGGTCGCCGTTCGTGGAGGCATCATGCCGCGATCACTGCGGCAGTGCGCGCTCGACGATCGTTCCCGCCGTCTGGCGCCCCACCGGCAGCGTGCCGAACATCACCCCGCCGCCGCCCGCGACCCGGGTGGCGAGGAACGCCGACGCCACCGGAGCGGGCGCCGACCGCACGAGCAGGCTCGCCTGCAGGACGACGGCGAGGCGCTCCACGACCCAGCGCGCACCGGCCTCGACGGCGCCCGGGTCGCGGCGCGCCTCGCGGGAGGCGGCCTGCAACACCGCGGCGATCTCGTCCATCGCGCGGTCCAGGCGCGGGTCGGCGCCGCGGGCCCGGTCGACCTCGGCGAGCAGCACCTCCATCGACCGCGGTTGCAGGGCCATCGCGCGCAGCACGTCGAGCGCGGCGATGTTGCCGGTGCCCTCCCACAGCGACGCCGCGGGGGCGTCGCGGTACACCCGCGCCAGGCCGTGCTCCTCGACGTACCCGTTGCCGCCCAGGCACTCCATGGCCTCGGTCACCACCTGCGGGGCCCGCTTGCACACCCAGTACTTGGCGACCGGCACGGCGACCCGCAGCAGGTGCCGCTCACCGGCGTCGACGGCCGCGGCCAGTCGCATGGCGAGCGCGGTCGCGGCCTCGCTCTCGACCGTCAGGTCGGCCAGGACGTTCTGCATGAGCGGCTTGTCGACGAGCCGCGAGCCGAACGCCTCGCGGTGGCGGGCGTGGTGGACGGCCCGCACGACGGCGTAGCGCATCGTCGCGGCCGACACCAGGACGCCGTCCAGCCGGGTGGCCATGAGCGTGCCGAGCAGCACCCGCAGCCCGCGGCCCTCGTCGCCGAGCCGGGTGCCCCAGGTGTCGTCCAGGCCCACCTCGGCCGACGCGCTCGACCGGTTGCCCGCCTTGTCCTTCAGGCGCAGCAGGTGCCAGGCGTTGCGCCGCCCGTCGGCCAGGACGCGCGGCACGACGAAGCAGGTCGGGCCGCCCGGCGCCTGGGCGAGCACCAGGAAGACGTCGTTCATGGGGGCCGAGCAGAACCACTTCTGCCCGGTCAGCCGGTACGTGGGCCCGCCGTCCAGCGGACCCCCGGGCTCCGGCCGCGCCACGGCGGTGGTGCCGCGCAGGTCCGAGCCGCCGCCGCGCTCGGTGACGGCGATCCCGGCGAGGCAGCCGGCCTTGCGCTGCGGCGGCCGCAGGCCCGACTCGTAGGCGCGGGACGCGAGCCGGGGCACCCAGCGGTCCGCCGTCGCGGGGTCGACCCGCAGGGCGGGGACCGCCGCGTACGTCGTGGTGAGGGCCGACACGTGCCCGGACTCGGCCTGGGCCCAGACGATGAGGGACGCCGCCCGGGCCGTGTGGGCGCTGGCGGCCGAGGCGGTGTCCTCCTCGGCGTCCTGCCACGGCGCCGCCCCGAGGCCCGCCCGGACACCGGCCTGCAGCAGGCGGTGCCAGGCCGGATGGTGGTCGATCTCGTCGATCCGGCACCCCTGCGGATCGTAGGCACGCAATTGCGGAGGGTAGTGGTCCACGAACTCGGCCCAGCGTGTGCAGCGCGGCGAGGCCGCCAGGCGGCCCAACTCGCGGAGCCGGGGCAGGTGGGCCGTGGCGCCGTGGCGGTGCACCGCCTCGACCAGGGCGACGTCGCTGCTGAACAGGTCCTGGCTGCTGGGACGGCCGGTGGGGGCGTGCGCGGGCCTCGCGTCCGGTGCCGCGCCGGTGCCCGTCATGCCCCCACGGTAGCCACCCGTGCCGCCACGGTGCCTGCCTGCGACGGGCCGCCACGCCCGTCAACTGGCCGGTGGAGGACGCACGGGACGGCGCGGGTCGTTACGCTCGGCGACGTGGCGGCCGACAGCACCTACGACGGGCGGCGGATGGTCCGGGTCCGTGATCCCGCGCTCCGCCGCGGCCTGCTCGCCGTCCTCGGACGCCTGGCGCGGGACACCGCGCGCATCTGCCTGCGCTACCGGGTGACCGGGCTCGCCGCCGAGGCCGGCTTCTTCGCGCTGCTCTCGCTGCCGCCGCTGGTCCTCGGGCTGGTCGCCAGTGCCGGTTACCTCGGGCACGAGGTCGGCGGGGACGTGCGGGACGACCTGCGCGACCGTATCGCCGCCCTGGCCAGCACCTTCGTGACGCCCAAGGTGGTCGGGCGGGTGATCGTCCCCACGTTCAACGAGGTGAGCCGGGGCGGCCGGCTCGACATCCTGTCGCTCGGGTTCGTGCTGTCCCTGTGGTCAGGATCGCGCGCCCTCAACGTCTACGTCGACACCGTGTCGATCATGTATGGGCTGGGCGGGCGGCGGGGGATCGTCCGCACCCGGCTGCTGTCGTTCTCGCTGTACGTCGCCGCGCTGCTGCTCGGCGTCGTCCTGATCCCGCTGATGCTGGTGGGCCCCGGCCTGCTGTCCGACGTGCTCCACCAGCGGCTCGGCGGGCTCCCGCCGCTCAACTGGCTCGGCCTGCTGTACTGGCCGTTCGTCAGCCTGGTCTCGGTCGTGGGCCTGACGGCGCTGTACCACGTGGCCACACCGGTCCGGAAGCCGTGGCGGCGCGACCTGCCCGGCGCCCTGCTGGCCCTGGCGCTGTGGCTGGCCTCGAGCATCGTGCTGCGGCTCACCCTGACGGCGTCGGTCGGCGGCGCGTCGATCTACGGGCCGCTGGCGGCACCGATCGTCATCCTCATCTGGTGCTACGTCCTGGCGCTGTCGGTGCTGATCGGCGCAGCTCTTAACGCAGCCGTCACGCCCGACCCAGGTCATACGGCCCGGGTGGAGCCGTAGAATCCACTGATGGGGCGGCGGCTGCGGGCAGTGATCGCTGCGGCGCTGGCCGCCGGGACGACGGCCGCGTGCGCGGCGGCCGTCGCCGGCACCGCCGAGGGCTTCCCGGTCCCGGCGAGCGCCCGGCTGTTCGGGGCGACCCGCCCGGCCTGGGCCGACTGCTCCCGTGTCGACACGGGCGGCCTCGGCCGCCTGCTGGCCGTCGACGTCCCCGCCGGCCACGCCGACCGCAAGCCGCTCGACCCCGCCACGCCCAACCTCACCTGGGCGCGCTGCACCGGCCGGGCGCCGTCCGCGCTGACCGGTGTCCCCGGGACCGGCCCGATGGTGTGGATCATCTCGTTCGCCACCTCCCAGGCCGCGACCAGCGAGGGCGGCCGGCTCGACATCGGCGACCAGGGGGACGGCTGGCGGGAGCTGCGGCGCTCGGGCCGCCTCGGCGACGCGCGGGCCGAGGTGTGGCTGGACACCCATGAGAGTGACCACGAGACGCTGCTCGTGATCACCGTCATCGACCCCACGACCGGCCGCCCCGCGGCGCAGTGCGGGCTGGGCAGCGTGCGCGGCGCCCTGGCCGACGAGGCCGCCGACTGGTGCCTGCGCGCGGTCGCCGGGCAGCTCACCCGGCCCTGGCTGACGGCGTCGCCGTCGGCCTCCCTGTCCGATTCGCCGTCGCCGTCCGGGTCGCCGTCCGGGTCGCCGTCGGAGTCGCCGTCGCCGTCCGGGTCACCCTCCGCGACCGGATCGCCGTCCGTGACCGGCTCCCCCTCGGCGTCGCCGGCGGTCACGGCGCCGTCCGCCACCTGAAACAGCGCTCAGCGGGCCGCCGCGGCGCCCGCCGAGAGCTCGCGCAGGGCGGTGTCGAAGCGGGCGTCGAGCGCGGCCAGCACCCCCGCGACGTCGGGCCGCTCCAGTGCCGCCTCGACCTCCCGGGCACCCTGCTCGATCCCCGCAGGCACCGGCTCCGCCAGCTCCTCGCCGGCGTCCGGGACGGCGCCGCCCGCGCGGGGGCGGCGCGTCAGCCGTCGGGCCAGGTCCGCGGACTGCTCGCGCCACCCGCCGACGTGGTGCAGCGCCGTCCGCAGGCCGTGTTCAACCACCCGCAGGTCGGCGGTCGACACGGTCCGGTCGTGCGCCTCCCGCACCAGCCGGGCCTGGTGGCGCAGCTCGACGTCGTCGCCGGCGCGGAACCACCCGGCCCGCAGGCAGCGGTCCACGGCCCGGGCCAGGAGCAGCACCTGGGCGGCGTCCCGCCCCACGCCGCGGGCCGCCGTCACGATCCGGACCGGCTTGCGCACCGGGAACGTCACCACGGCCACCGGCAGCCGGGCCGCGTAGCCGCCGACCTCGTGCCAGAACCCGTGGGTGTCGTCGCAGAGCACGTCGACGACGTCGGGCCGGTCGGGCAGCCCGTGCGCCCGCCAGGTGCGGGCGACGGCGATGCGCAGCGCGCGCTCCTTGATGACGTCGTCGACGAGCGGCACGGGCACGAACCGCGACCCGGCCGCGGCGAGCGCGCACAGCGCCCACTCCCGATGCAGCCGCGCCGTCCAGACCTCCGTCATGACCACACTCTGCGGTGACGTCAGGACGGCGGCAAGCGCGGCAGCCCCCTCCCCCCGTCGTGATCATGCAATCCGAGGACGATCATGCAATCCGAGGACGATCACCGAGTCCGATCGGGGCTGCCGGGTGCGACCGCAGCTGGGCGCGAGGGCGACCGACCTGTTCCCGGATTGCATGATCGTCCCGGATTGCATGATCACGAGGGGAGGGGTCAGACCGTGCGCGGGACGGCGCCCGTCAACCGGCAGACGAAGCGCATGACCTTGTGGCCGCCGTCGGCGTCCGCCCCGAACATGAGCGGGCAGCCGCCGTTGATCACCCGGATGCCGTGCTCGGTGCCGTACTTCGCCGCCGCCGGGGAGGCGCTGCCGGCGCCCATCGACCGGTGCAGCCACACGGTCCCGATGCCGAGCGCCTCGCACTCGCGGACCGTGGCCTCCGCCAGCTCCGCGCGGGTGCCGACGACGACGGCGTCCACGCCGCCGGGGATCTCGGCGAGGCTGTGGTAGCAGGGGCCGCCCTCGACCTCGTCGGCGTTGGGGTTGACGGGGAAGACCTCGTAGCCGCGCTTGCGCAGGCCCTGCACGACGGCGTTGCTCCCGTGACCCTTCGGGTTGCGCGAGACGCCCGTGACGGCGATACGTCGGGTGGCGAGGAACTCCGCTGCCGCGTCCTTGACGGCGACCATGCCGGTACCCTTCCGGCCCCGGCGGCGGAGGCGCGGTGCCCCCGCCGTCCCGGTACCTGTCCCGACATTTCCCCGCACCCGGGGCCCCCACCAGGGCCGAAGGTCATGCGGGCGTCACTTGGTGATCTTGACGCAGTTCCCGGTGCGGAAGCCGCCCTTGACGTCGTTCGCCAGCCCGTGCAGGCCGCTCGCCACCCGGACGCAGAACAGCTGGTAGTGGTCGAGGTCGAGCGGCTTCTTCTGGCCGCCCTTCTCGGTGTCGGCGTCGATCGTCTTCGTGTCGTTGTCGTAGATGATGAACCAGCTGCCGGGGTTCTCGACGTGCTGCATGATCTTGTCCTGCGGGTCGGTCGTGTCGCCCGCGGGGTTCGCCAGGAACAGGTGGAAGTGGTAGTGCGCGGCGTCCTGGACCGCGCTCAGCTGGAAGTTCGTCGTGAACTCGATCGCCAGCCTGCCCTGGTTCGCGTGGGCCGACGTCAGGCAGGCCCAGACCGCGGCGTCCGCGGCGGTGGGGCAGGTGTAGATCGTGCTCGCGGCGCTCGTGCTGGGCGCGCCGGACGTCGTCGAGGACGCCACCTTGGACGGCGAGACGTTCGCGCCCGTCCCGGCCGTGCCCGCCGTCCTGCTGGGCGTGCTCGCGGCGGCCCCGGCCCCCGAGGTGCCGACGTGCTGCCCGAGCAGCCAGGCGCCGGGGAAGACGATCGCCAGGACCGCCAGCGCGGTCGCGGTGGCCACCACCCAGGGGCGCGTCCACGGCGACGGGCGGCTGCCCGCGACCGGCGCGGGCTGTCCGGACGCCGGACCGCCCCCGCCCGCCCCGGCACCGTGGCCGCCGCCCGGACCGCCCCCGCCCGGACCGCCGCCCGGGGTCCCGAGTTCGGCGGGAGCGGCACTCCAGGCCGCCTGGTTCGGGGCAGCCTGGTTCGCAGGGGCCTGCATCGGGACGGCGGGCGCCTGCTGGGAGGCCGGTGGCTGCGGGGTGGCCGGGCCGCCGACGAAGGGACGGACGCCGGGCGGCAGGCCGGCCCCGTAGGTGGGCGGGGGCGGCGGGGGCGGTGCGGGACGCCCGACGTCGTCACCGAAGCCGCCCTGCGGTGCCGCCTGCGCTGACCCGAGACCGAGGGAGGCCGCCCCCAGGGAGGCGGCCGCCGCGGGGGACACCGGGACGGCAGGCCCGGCGGCGGGGACGGCGGGCGGCGTCGCCGGGACGGCGGGACGCGCGGACGGCGGGGGCGTGGCAGGCACGGCGGGCCGGGAACCCGGGCCGCCGGTGAGGGGAGGGGCGGTGGCCTGCGGCGCGGTGACGGCCGCGGCGGAACCCGCCATCCAGGCGGCGCCGAGGGCCACCGCGTGCTTGGGATGGGCGTCGACGGCGACGGGCCGGTCGACCTCGGCGCCGACGAGCTGGGCGACCAGCGGCATCCGCGACGACCCGCCGATGAGCAGCACCGAGTGCAGCTCCGCCGGGGTGACCCCTGCGGACCGGATGGCCCGCTGGAGCGCCGAGATCGTGTCGTACAGGGACGGGCGGACCATCCGCTCCAGCTCGGCGCGGGTCAGCCGGACCTCGGTGGCGTGGCCGGGGAGCAGCACCGGGATGGTCGTGTCCGTGTCGGAGGAGAGCGTCTCCTTGGCGGAGGTGCACTCGTCGCGCAGGCGGGCGACGGCGGCGATCGTGGAGGGCTGGGAGTCGTCGAGGCGGCCGAGCGGCTCGCCGACGACGCTGCGCACGTGCTCGAAGACCGCGGCGTCGAAGTCGGCCCCGCCGAGGTGCTCGATCCCCTCCGGACGGCCGATGATCTCGTAGCTGTCGCCGGTCTTGCGCACGACGGCGGCGTCGAACGTCCCGCCGCCCAGGTCGTAGACCGCGACCAGCGAGCCGTCCTCGACGCGCTGCTGGCGGGCGTAGTAGGCGGCGGCGGCGACCGGCTCGACGGCCAGCGTCGTCGGGACGTTGAAGTCCGCCATCCGGATCGCCTGCTGCAGCAGGTCGGTCTTGTACGGACCCCAGTTCGCCGGGTGGCACACGCACAGCGCCGCGGGCGGCTCGCCCTGCTGGGACGTCACCTCGGCCACCACGCTCTGCAGCAGCCGGCCCATGAGCGCCTCGGGGGAGTGGGGCGTGCCGCCGAGCATGATCGGCGTGGAGTCGCCGAAGCGTCGCTTGAACTCGCGGGCCACCCGGCCCGGCTCGATCAGGGCCCGCCGGTTGGCGGCGTCGCCGGTGAGGAACGACGCGTCCTCCCGCAGGAGCACCACCGACGGGATCGTCGCGGCGCGGCTGCCGAGCGAGACGATCTCCGCGTGCCCGTCACGCCACGTCGCCGCGGCGGTATAGACGGTGCCCAGGTCGACGCCGAGTGCGTACAACGACTCCACCTCTCCTCGCCGGGTGCGGCGGAGGGGTCCTCCGGTCGCCGGCTGCCGCATGTTAGCCACGCCTCGGTCCGCTCCGCGGGCCCGTCACCGATCCGTTCCACGGAACGGGCGGGGGCGACGAGGCCCGGGGGCTCCGTGCGGATCCGCAACGGATCCACACCGATACGGAACGGCAGCGCCTCCCGCTGATACACGCCCGCAGCGGCGGGGCGGTTCAGCCCAGGTCGGTCGCGCTGTGTGATCATGCGAGTGCTCAGGGGTCGTCCGGGCAGGTGGCGGCGCACATGCTGCGAGTTTCACACACCCCGCGGGCGCGCGGCAGCGGGCGGGGGAGACTTTGTGCCGCCGATTGTGCCGGGCGCGGCCTCGGGGCCGGGCGGGCACGCGAACGCCGTCCTCCCCGGGCGGCGGACCGGCCGCTGGGGGAAACGGGGCCGGTCCGCCGCCGGGAGAGGACGGCGCGCGCGTGCTGGACGATCAGTGCCTGACGGTGGGTGCGGGTCCCGTCACTGCCGGGGGTCCGTCACTGCTTGGCGAGGAAGCCCTTCGTGCTGCCCGAGGAGTCCTCGTAGAACCCGACGATCTGGCCGCTGTCGTTGAGCCCGTTGACGACGGTCGACTTCGCGTGCGGGTAGTCGACGGTGCGCATGTGACCGTCGGCCCACACGAACCCGTGCGTCACGTCGTGGCCGTCCTGGTAGGAACCGACGACCATGCCCTTGCGGTTCACGCCCAGCACCTGGGTGTTCTTGTGGTTTCCGAGATTGACGAGGATCGTCGTGCGGCGGGTGATGATGAACGCGACCGTCATCTTCTTGACGACGGCGAAACCGACGACCGTGCCGTCGTCGTTCACGCCCGTCACGGTGACGCTCGTCGCGCCCCACGGCAGCTTCACCGGCGTGAAACGGTGGGTGCGCACGTTGTACAGGTATCCGTGGGCGTTGCCGTTGCGGTCGTTGTAGAACCCGGCTGCGATCCCGTTCCGGCTGATGCCGAGCAGCTGGTTGAACGACGGCGACGACGACGTCCAGGGGGCGTCGACCTGCCAGTAGCGGCCCTGCCAGCGCACGAAGCCGTGGTTGGAACCGTCGTGCTCGACGTAGAACCCGACGACCGTGCCGTCATCGTTGACCCCGATCGCCTGGGTCTGCACGGCGCCCGGGTAGTTGACGTCGCCGAACCAGTGACCTGCCTTGGCCGTGGTGGTCCACCAGCCGTGGTTGGGGTGCGTGGCGTCCTCGCCGCTGCCGTAGTACCCGACCAGGGTGCCCTTGTTGTTGATGCCGAGCGCCTGGTTGAACGTGCGGTCGGCGCCGTCGACGATCGAGCGGAAACCCCACCGGTTCGTCCCGTGGCCGGTCCATGCCCAGCCGTCGCGGTCGCCGTCGCGATCCGTCCACTGCGTGGACGGCGCGGGGTGGTTCATGGTGGTCGGGGCGGCGGCGTTCCACGGGTGATTGGTCGCGGGCGCCGCGTGCGGCCTGAGGAATCCGTCCCCGTACGGGCTGGCGCTGGCCGCCGCAGCGGACCCGCCGACCACGGTGGCGATGCCCAGGGTGGCCGCCGCGATACGCCGGCGCGACCACGTGCGGGAGCGACCCGAAGAGGTGCTCTCGTTGCTCATCATTCCTCCGTCGATGCAGTCGGTCTCAGCGGTCACCGCGCCGCCGGAAGTGGCGGTGCGCGGTTGCTGGGAGCCATTACGGACGGCGGTCGCGGGCTGTTACCGGATCCGCGATGACCGGGCGCAGAGGTTCGCGACGAAACGCTCGGCGCCGTCCGCCGTAGTAGCCGCCGTGCCCCGGGCCGTGGACGTCGCCCGAGGCCGGGCGCCCGGTCGTGGCCGGGTGCGTGGGCACCGATCCGGCGAGGAGCCGTAACCAATCATGAGTCTCGTCGTTTCGACAGGGTGGGGTCGCGGTGCTCGCGGCCCCGACGCACCCAGGGGGACCAGGGGAACGCGGCACGGTGGCGCGGCTGCGCCACGGCGCCGGCCTGCGTCCCCCGGACCGGTGACTCGTCGGACGGGAGCAGGCGCCATCGCCAGAACGCACTCACCGGACCTCCCGCGGTCGGGCCGACGGCGGGCCGACGGCGGGCCCGCGGAGCACGAGCCGACCGACGTCGAGCTGGTCGAGCGGTGCGCCGTCGACCCGGAGGCGTTCGGGTTGATCTACGACCGGTACAGTCAGCGCATCTTCGGGTACGTGCACGCCCGGCTGCGGGACCGTGCGGCCGCCGAGGACGTCACCGCCGACGTCTTCCTGCGGGCCCTGCGCGGGCTGCCGGGGTTCCGTTCGTCGGCGGGGGAGTTCTCCGCCTGGCTCTACCGGATCGCGACGAACACGGTGATCGACCACGTCCGAGCCCGGCGTCCCACCGTGAACCTGGACGACCAGCCGGACCGCGGCGACCGGTCGCTGCCGGTGGAACAGCAGGTCATCGACCGGGTGGAGGTGGATCGCGTGTGGCGTGCCGTCGAGCAGCTGTCCCAGGCCCAGCGCACGGCCGTCGTGCTGCGGTTGCAGGACGACCTGCCGATCGCCGAGATCGCCGGGCGGATGAACCGCAGCGAGGGGGCCGTACGGGTGCTCCTGCACCGGGCGCTCGCCGCCGTCCGCGTCCGGCTGGCGGAGACGGACCGGTCCGTGGCTGACCAGGGGAGGGAGCAGTGATGGACGGCGACCTGCCCGAGGGCTTCGGGGACCGCGACCTGGACGCCACCGCCGAGCGGGTGCGCTCGGCGCTCGCCCCCACGATGACGATCCACCCCGAGTTCAGCCGCCGGCTGCGCGCGGAGCTGGTCGCCGCCGCGGCGGAACAGATCGCCGCCCGGCACGACCCCGACCGTCCCGTGCCCCGGCCCGTCGACCGGCCCGTCGACCGGCCCGTCGACCGGCCCGTCGACCGGCCCGTCGACCGGTTCCCGGAGCGTTCCGCTCCCGCGGGCTCGCCGGCGTCGAGCGTCCCGATGCCGAGCGTCCCGATGCCGGGCGTCCCGATGCCGGGGTCCCCGGCGTCCGGCCCGATCGGCCTCCCGGGGGCCGTGCCGTCGCGCCGCTCGCGGCGCTCCGACCGGCAGGGCCGTCCACGGACCGTGCGGCGGGTCGCGTTCGCGGTGGCCTCCGCGACGACGGCGGCGGCCGCGGGGGCCGTCCTGGTCACCGGCGGGGTGCCCGGCGTCCCCGGGCTGCCCGCCCTGCGGCCCGGTGGCGACGTCGTGGTGAACGCCTCGAGCGAGCTGTCGGGGGCCGTCTCGGCCGACCCGGCCGCCGGCGTCCGGGTGACCTTCGACCACCCCCTGGACCACGCG
>Ga0302322_100002145_pt1 | contig 16581 bp, 18 predicted proteins | sample Fen_T0_2_FD_203757 | JGI IMG/M metagenome (GOLD analysis project Ga0302322, IMG submission 203757) | Peat permafrost microbial communities from Stordalen Mire near Abisko, Sweden - Fen_T0_2 | ecosystem: Environmental > Terrestrial > Soil > Wetlands > Permafrost | place: Sweden: Abisko... | reverse complement strand
CATCTCTTCTTTTGTGCCGACCAACTAAACGTTGGCAATTTTTCTTGTCACCTATCCTTAAATAAACATTTTATGAAAAAACAAACTATCATTGTCGTGATGGCAATAGCCATGTCCGCACTCTTGTCATCGTGCATCAGCACTGTTCCGGCCGGATACCGAGGTATCAAAGTTTACATGTTGGGGAACAAAAAGGGAGTTGAACAAAAACAACTTGGCGTGGGTGCCTACTTCCTGGGTTTTAATCAACGGATTTATAAGTTTCCCTTCTTTCAACAAAAACTATGTATGGCGTGACGAAGGAGACACTCGTGGCCCCGACAATTCCATCACTTTTCAAAGTAGAGAAGGGCTTGATGTGAAAGGTGACTTTGGAATCAGCTATTCTCTTGTGGCTGATAGCGTACCCGCGATCTTTCAAAAATACAGAAGAGGTATTGATGAGATCACCAACATTTTCTTACGCAACATGGTGCGCGATGCACTCAATACTCTCGCCTCGCGAATGCCCATCGAGTCAATCTATGGTGTGCATAAAAGAGATCTCCTTCTGAAAGTCGATAGCATGGTCTCCAGGCAAACGAATAGACACGGTATTATTATCGATCGCATTTATACGATTGGCGAACTGCATCTGCCTCCCACAATCGAATCTGCGATCAACGCAAAGCTTGAAGCCAACCAGCATTCTCAACAATCACAAAATGAAGTGAAGACCGTAGAAGCCGAGGCCAATAAAAAAATAGCTAAAGCAAAAGGTGATGCAGAAAGTCGCGTGATAGAAGCCAAAGCAATTGCTGAGAGTCAAGTAATCGAAGCACGTGCGGCGGCAGAGATTACTAAAGTTAAAGCACAAGCAGATGCTGAATCGACAAAAATCAATGCTGCCGCTCAGGCCGAAGCGAACAAAAAATTAGCTCAATCTTTAAGCAAAGAATTGATTCAGTACCGATCGATTGATCGCTGGGATGGGAAGCTGCCTCAGGTTTCAGGACAGAATACACCTTTGATCAACCTGACTCAGCCGAAGTAAATTTTTCAGTGTATTTGACTTGGTACTGATTCATTACGCTACCTGTGCTAAATAATTGATAGTCATACCATAAAGATTCTTGAAATAAAGGCCGACTTCGGCCTTTATTCATTCTATTGCCACCAAATAAATTGACTTAATCATTCCATTTTCAGGATTGCTTTTTCTTTATACCTTTACAGCCCTCTAACAACCACAAAACACTGATTTACATGAAGTTTATTGTCAATTCCAGCTATTTGTTGAAGCAGCTCTCGAACATCAACGGAGTGATCACCACCAACCCTGTTGTACCTATCCTTGAAAATTTTCTCTTTGAAATAGATAAAAGCAAACTGACGGTTACAGCCTCTGATTTACAGACTTCTATGATCACGGAGATCAATGTGGAGTCAAAAGAAAAAGGAAACATTGCTGTGCCTGCGCGCATACTTTTAGAGACCTTAAAAAATCTTCCCGATCAACCTGTAACTTTTTCAATTGATGAAGCTACTTACAGCATCGAGATTAGTTCTGATAATGGTCGGTATAAATTAGCCGGCGAAAACGCCACTGATTTTCCGAAAGTACCATCTGTGTCCAACGATTTCTCTGCCAACATTTCTACTGAAGTTTTGGCCCGTGCAATCAACAATACCATTTTCGCAACGAGCAGTGACGAACTTCGTCCTGCCATGACAGGTGTCTATGTTAACCTTGGTGACAAGAACACTACGTTTGTTGCCACCGATGGTCATCGTTTGGTTCGTTACCGCAGAACGGATATTAAATCCGACAACGGTAACGCGATTATCATTCCACGCAAGGCTCTTAATTTATTGAAGGCTACTTTGCCAAGTGAGAACACCGATGTGAACATCGACTTCAACATGAGCAATGCCTTCTTCAAGTTTGGAAACATAAGAATGATCTGCCGCTTGATCGATGAACGCTATCCGGATTATGAAAACGTAATCCCAACTACGAACCCGATCAAGATGACGATCAGCCGTACGGAGTTGTTAAGCTCGTTGAAAAGGATTTCCATCTATGCAAACAAAACCACGCATCAGGTTCGTTTGAAAATTACGGGAAGCGAACTTCAAGTTTCCGCTGAAGATCTGGATTTCTCTAATGAAGCCAATGAGCGCCTCTCGTGTGAACACGAAGGTGAAGATATCGAGATCGGTTTCAACGCACGTTTCTTAATTGAAATGTTGACTAACCTTGATACCGATCAAATTAAATTGAATATGTCTGCTGCTAACAAGGCAGGCGTTATATTCCCTGCTGAAAAAGAAAAAGGTGAAGATATCCTGATGCTGGTAATGCCAGTAATGCTGAACCAGTACGCTTAAACTTTACTAACGAAGAAATAAAAGCCATCCTTACCGATGGCTTTTTTGTTGGATTTACTCAACCTCCAACTTCCACTTAGTTACAACGTCTTTGGGACTATTTCTGAAGCCTGAATTAATTCCAACGCCAATCATTCCTGCTCCAAGCAAGACACCAGCCACCACAGCGCCAGTATCTACGCTGCTTTCAACTTGACAACCGTGACATTGTGGTGTCGGTGCAGGAGATAAGGAGCTGAAAATTAAACCTCCACCTACAAAGCCACAGAAAAATTGAAAGAAACCACTACCGCTTCTTCTTCTTCCAATCAAAGATAAATCCTCATAAGCCAGAGTTCTATTATCTACTACAACGAATGTTTTATCAATAGTATTTATAATTCCTTTTTTAATGGTAAGGTCGCCATGCAAAGCATAAGCAATCCTCATCCCTTCCTCAAGTAGTAAGACCTTTTGAGTCTTGATATTGGTCAGTATTATTTTGGAATAAAGGCCTTGTCTTTTCGTGTTTTCAATTTTTGCAATCTCATTTTTGGCTTCTGCACTGGATGCGAGCCGAAAAGTTGGCCTTCCTACGGCCACCCCAACTGCAATTCCGCATTCAACGAAATAAGTTTTCCCAACATCAACAGTCAGGCGGAATGAAGATTCGGTTTCGGTAGTTGCTTTAAAAATTTGTTCACCAGGCTTTGTGCGATAGGTAAACACGCTATTGGGTTTTGCTCTTCCAATCACCTCGTCCCTTTGCTTTATCTCAAAGCCTACAAGTGACCCATCTAGCTTACTTGGTCGATAAAAGTATACTGTGGCTAATGAATCTTGCGCACGAAGTTGAAATGGAATTGAAAGAAACAAAAAAAGAACCATCCACAGTGATTTACCAAAAGCAGAAGTTAATTTAAAAGTTATATTCATTCAGACTGATTTAGGTTGTTATTGATCGCCTGACCAAAAATATTAATCTCCAAAACTAATCCCCAATCCTTTTGCCGCCTGCACTAAGTAAGTATCAGGCTTCACAAAATTAGGTTCCTTGGTGGCCTCATCCAGTGTCACAGAGGTGACCATGTTATTTTTCAATGCTACCATCCTTCCAAAATTTTTCTCCAGCACTAGTTCGAAAGCTTTTACACCAAACGCAGATGCCAACACACGGTCAAATGCAGATGGTGTACCTCCGCGCTGCACATGACCTAAAACCGTCTCACGTATTTCTGCTTGGCACCCTGCATCTTTCAGTTGTTTAGAAAGTTGATAGGCCACACCACCTAACCGTACATGCTCTGATCCTCTCTCTCCTGCACTTGATGTAACCCCTCCTGCTTTTGGCTTGGCTCCTTCTGAAATAACAATATTAACAAACCCGCGTCCCTTGAAGTAACGCTCGTCGATACGCTTCACTAATTTATCCACGTCATAAGGAATCTCCGGAATCAAACAGATCTCTGCTCCTCCCGCCACGGCAGTGTGCAAGGCAATCCATCCCGCATCTCGACCCATCACTTCCATGATCATAATGCGGTGGTGACTCTCTGCTGTGGTCACCAATTTGTCAAAACTGTCGGTAGCGATTTGCACAGCAGTTTGAAAACCAAACGTCATATCAGTGGCCGACAAATCATTGTCGATCGTCTTAGGAACACCAATTACCGGAATGCCTTTGTCGTGCAGTACTTTTGAAATTTTCTGAGAGCCATCTCCACCGATGTTAATAACCGCATCAAACTCAAGCGCTTTTAATTTCTTTACCAGTTCGTCCGAGCGATCGATGAATTTGAAAGATCCATCCGGTTGAGGAACTGGAAATTTAATCGGATTGCCTTTGTTAGTGGTCTTCAAGATGGTGCCGCCTTTTACATGAATGCCGGCCGTAACTTTAGAGGTTAATTCAACAATTTCCTGTGGTTCGTTCAGCACGCCATTGAACGCTTCAATGCTGCCGTACACTTCCCAATCTTTTTCTTTGCGTGCACGTTTTGCAATCCCACGGATTACTGCGTTAAGACCCGGACAATCGCCACCACCAGTAAGGATCAAGATTTTTTTCATAAGTATAAAATTACGAATTACGAATAGCCATTAAGGAATAGTTCGATATTTAAAGTATCAAATTACAAAAGGATTCTGGATTCTAGTTGTTGGTATCCAAGCATCGAGTATCAACCAGCCGCCCTTCGAAGCCGGTCGTTGATCGCTCTCCCTAAACCGGTATCAGGTACTAATTCGGTTAGAATGATATCAATATCGATGGCATCCAGGTCGCGTAAAGCGGAAAATAGTTTTTGAGCAGCTTCATTTAAATTTCCAGAAGGAGAAAGGACAATCTCTTTTTTAATCATTTGAGGTAAATTCAATTTCCTGAAAGACAGAACGGCCATGGATTTGGACTTATTCTCTTTCGCCAACTCTTGTATGTCGCCAATCAAAACTTGTTTACGGGGTGCATAATGACTTTGCAGTTGTCCTGGTGCCTGAGGGTTAGAAACTGAAACCGTATTTACCCGAACATGGCCGGTAACCAATTCAATATCTTCAACGCGAAGTCCACCTAAACGATAAATAACTGGTCCATCCTCTTTGAATCCAACAATGGTTGATTCAATACCAACGTTGCATTCACCGCCGTCAAGGATATATTCAATTTCATTTCCTAATTGATCGTTGACATGTTTGGGAGTCGTTGGACTTACATAACCAAAAGGATTTGCACTGGGTGCAGCGAGTGGAAAAGGAATTGATTTTAACAACTCTAAAGTCATCGGATGATCCGGGCAGCGAAGTCCAACGCGGTTGAGGCCAGCTGTGACCAGATCTGGAACAATATTTTTTCTTGGAAGAAGTAAAGTGAGCGGCCCCGGCCAGAATCGGTTCATCAACTCAAATGCCTTTTCTGGAATTTTCTCAGCATATTCTTCTACAGCATTAGCATTGCAAACATGTACTATTAATGGATCAAAGTAAGGTCTGTTTTTGGCGATGAAAATTTTGGTGACTGCATCAACATCAAGTGCATTAGCCGCCAATCCATAAACTGTTTCCGTAGGAATAGCAACCAATTTTCCTTGCTTGAGCAGAGAGGCAGCCTTTGAAATGTCCTTACCGATCTCTGCCATGTTTCAAAGAGAAGAATGTATGAGTGAAAGTTTCTCTTTCATTCTCAATACGGATCGCTCGCGCGTAAATTTCTCCAGTTCGTTCAGCTCTATCCAGCGCACATCGTGTGATTCTTCGCTGACAATAATCGGTTCTTGTTCATCCGCTTCCACCAGGAACCTAACATCATAATGAAAATGTTCAGGAAAATCTTTTCTCTTGGGAATCAAATGAATATCTACATCAAAAATTTTTTCGGAGTATTTAAAAAATTTTAAGCCCGTTTCTTCTTCCGCTTCCCGTAAGGCAACATTCAAAATGTTTTCTTCGCCATCAGCATGACCCCCCGGCTGCACCCATTTGTTCAGCTTGGCATGATGCACCAACAGTGTTCGAGTTCTTTCTTTGTTCAAAATCCAGGCAGAACCCGTAATATGACCAGGCAAGTGTGTGCGCTGAAAGCAATCTTTGTGACTAAGTAATTCAAGAAGGGAAGAAATGAACTTCTGCTCATCGGCAAAATCAGATTTGTAGGATTGCAGCATCCCTATAAGTGACCGACGATCCATCTAGGCTATTGGATGATAATCGTGATCTTGTTGAACTTACCGTTTTCCAGCTTGCCAATTTTCTCGCCGCCTCCGGTATTGTCTTTATCGCCTTTTCGAGCAAGAATAAAATATGACTCCGGTTTCAGTTTCTTAAAATGAGCCACACCTTTTTTATCCGTTGTGGCCTCTGCCAGAGAATTTACTTCTTTCGTGAAATCGTCTTCTTTTAGAAAAAGACGTAGGGTTGCGCCCTCAACTATATTACCTAATTCATCCCTCACCGTAACGGCCAGCGAGGTGTTAAATATTTGATGTGGCGCAGGAGCGGAAAACACTCCAGCATTAAAAGCCAGAAAGAAAATAAGTAGTGATTTCATAAATTCTATTTTTAGTAAAGATAATGCATCTGCGACTACAAAGAATACACGCTTTTATAAAATCCTTTTTGCTGCAGAAACTCAATCAATTCAGAATAAAATTCATTCGCACCCAGGGTAGCACTGTCGCCAATCAGGATGAGTTTTTTCCTGGCGCGCGTCATCGCCACATTCGTTCTGCGGATATCTGCCAGAAAACCCACCTCGCTTTTTTCATTACTGCGAACAAAGCTAATCGCAATTACATCGCGCTCTTGTCCCTGAAAAGCATCCACTGTATTAATGGAAATAAGCCGATGCAAGGGTTCAAGGATTGAAGAGCCTTCCGCCAAATGTTGAAGTTTGTCAACCTGTGCGCTGTAAGGGGTGATGATGCCCATAGTGATTCCTTCATCCAACCAGGCGGAGCTGCCAATTGACTCCACCAATTTCTCAACTTGTTGAACTAGCAATTCGGCTTCACCTTGATTATACCGACTCAACGTTTCCGAATCTTGCTTTTCGGAGTAACCACTTCCGGCTGTATCAATGAATTCAATAGGCTGCTCATAAGGTCGAAGTAATTCATGTTTTACGGATTCGTGAGCTACCAACTTGTCCTTATAAAAATATTTTGATGGAAATTCCATGATCGACTCATGCATTCGGTATTGTACCTGAAGCATCGAAGCAAGCTCAGGATATTTTTCAATTCCCTTTTCAAAAAGTGTTTTCGCTAATCCTTGCTTTGCTGCCTCTTGCGATTTGATTGTAGGAGGAAGTTGACAGTGATCGCCTGCAAAAACTACACGCTGTGATTTCAACAGTGGAATCCAACAGGCGGGCTCTAAAGCCTGCGCCGCTTCGTCAATAAATACTGTGGTGAATTTTCTTCCACGCAACACAGGGTGCGACGAGCCCACCAACGTACAACAAACAGCTTCCGTATTATTCAATAAATCATTGATGATGTAAAACTCCAACATGTCGGCATCAGCCTTCAATGATTTTGCCTCTTCACGCAATGACCTTCGTTGCTCTTTCTCTGCATATCCAAAATTTCGCTTGTATTGTCCCGCTTGATGCCGCACTTGTTCCATTCTCCTTCGCAACATACGCAACTCGTTGAAATGTGGATGCTCCGCTATTTGCGCATCCATCGTTTTACTTAACGACTGTTCTGTTACTCGTGCCGGATGACCAATACGCAAGACTTTCAATCCTTGTTGACTTAATTTATCCACCAACAAATCAATGGCCGCATTGCTCGGTGCGCAAACTAAAACCTGACGCTCTTCTTTTACGGTAAATCGAATCGCTTCAACGATTGTTGTTGTCTTGCCTGTTCCAGGTGGACCGTGGATGAATGCGACATCGGCAGCTCTGCTTATTTTTTGCAGCGCCGCCATTTGACTATCATTAAGCAAAGTAGTTACAGGTTGCAGGTTACTTGTATCCTGTAACTTGGCACTTGAAGCCTTTTCACCCAAAAGTATTTCCCTCAATTCCGCCACACGATTTTCCTCCGCCTCAATCACTTTCTTCAACGAATATTCCATCTCGCGATAACTCATTTCATCAAACATCACATCCACACCTAATGAACCATCCTCAATCCAGTCGGGAAGATCATCTCCGTTCAATGTGATTGTCATCATGTTATCGCGCACATAATTGATAACCCCGTTGGCATGTTGCTTCTCCGGTTTGCCGGATGCATTCGAGAACAAACTCACCACCTTACCGCTTTGAAAAGAATGCGGTTGGTCAATAGAATTTGTTTTCTCAATTTCAATCATCACGCGTTCACCTGTGCCAATGTAATCGCGCAACAAACGCACAGGATACCAGGTCACACCTTCTTTCACCCGCTGACTCAAGGAACGCATCAATACCTTCTGGCGGTACTGCTCGAGATCGGCTTGACGTTCGAGTTGGAGAAGTTTGAAAGTATGTTTTAGTAGATCGATAGAAGACATTTCAATTTTAAAAAGTTTGGGTGCAAGTTACAGAAGGATGCTCGATGCTGGATTCTAGTTACTGGAAGTTTCAAAAAAAGGAAACTTTTCTAGAAACTTTGCTTCTCCGCCGGGCACAGCAGCTTCACAACAAAAGTGGGCCATGCCATTCGTTACTGCCAAATATTTTGCACCAATAGTCATGTTGTAAACTGCCACCTGGTTAAACGCTTTCTGATTTAGTTTGATGGTTGGTGATTTGCATTCGATCAACATCCACGGTTTCCCGTTCCGATCAAAGACTAAAATGTCCGATCTCTTCTGAAGTTTGTTGTAACTCAGAGCTCCTTCAATCCGAAAAAGTGACTTGGGATATTTTAATTCTGTTATCAAATATTGAATAAAATGCTGCCGCACCCATTCTTCTGGTGTGAGCACGATGTATTTTTTTCTTATCCCATCAAAAATTAATACTTTGCCATTCTCCTTTTTCAACGAAGGATTGATTTCAGGGAGGTTGAGTTTGTACATCGGTTTAAAAATAGAAAATTTGTATCATGAAGACGAAAAAAGAAATTGTTGAGAACTGGCTGCCGCGTTACACAGGTGTGCCCTTAAAATCATTCGGTGAATATATTTTGCTCACCAACTTTGATAATTACGTTCACAAATTTGCTGAGTGGCACAATGTGAAGGTGGATGGTCATGATAAAGCCATGCTCAGCGCCACAGCTGAAGGCATTACTATCATCAACTTTGGGATGGGCAGCCCGAATGCCGCAACCATTATGGATTGTCTGACCGCCATTGAGACCAAGGCATGTTTGTTTCTCGGCAAATGCGGTGGACTGAAAAAGAAAAACTCTCTTGGTGATCTTATCCTGCCCATCGCTGCCATACGCGGAGAAGGAACGTCCAACGACTACTTTCCACCGGAAGTGCCATCACTGCCGGCTTTCGCCTTGCAGAAAGCAATCTCAACCACCATCCGCGATTACAATCAAGACTACTGGACGGGAACCGTGTACACTACCAACCGAAGAGTGTGGGAATGGGACGAGCATTTTAAAGAGTATCTTTTAAAAGTGCGTGCAATGGCTATTGATATGGAAACGGCTACGATTTTTTCCACAGCGTTCTATAATGAAATTCCAGCGGGAGCATTGTTGTTAGTCTCTGATCAACCGATGTTCGCTGAAGGTGTAAAGACAGAGAAAAGCGACCATGCGGTTACCTCCAACTATGTTGACTTGCATGTGAAGATTGGGATTGATTCATTGAAGCAATTAATCAACAATGGGATTACGGTGAAACATTTGCAGTATTGATATTGAATTATAGGGATTAGAATTCATTACTGTCCTTCTCCCACTCAACGCCTCAACACATTGCTTGTTCAGGAATTTATTGTCCTTTTATATTTAGAACTTCGTTGGCAGTCCTTTTGTGTCCTAGCAGAGCCAGCCCACCAAGAACCATACCTGTCAGTCCCACAATTAACCCAACGATGGCCCCAGCTCGTCCTCCACCGGTACCGAAATTTCCGGGATTGTTGCTAAGATGAACCAAGCCGAGCACAATGCCAATCAAGCCCAACACCAAAGCAATAGTAGCTTTAGCTTGTGCACTTTTGCCGACACGATTGCTGGAGCGAGACAAAGCTGACCCACTGATGATTACACTAATCAGTCCCACCACGACACCTACAAGAGACTTAGCTCGCCCACTAGTCATGCCGAAGCCAACAGTTTTATTGGTGTCTTGAGAGTAAATTGCAGTTGATGCTGAAATAAGGAATAAGACTAGGCAGGCTTTAAGAATATTTTTCATACTGATTAACTTTTAAATTTTACAATAGTCAAAACTAACTTTAGTAATCGTAGCATTTCTAACGAATAGACAAACAGGTTAAATGTCGCGGCGATGTCAAAAGATCTGGCGACTTTCTTTTAGCGGTTTCTGTAGGTCATAGAAGAGTCGGCAGAATATATATGTAGGATGTCAGGGTATGACAATTTGTATTCGCTAATTTGAATTGTCATAACTGAAAATTTTCATGTGTACTTAAATGATAAAAGTATTTAGCTTCAAATATTTTGATTTTGTGCTTCATGGGTTGGTATGGAGTGTGGTTCTCTTTTTTCCGTTCTTTGTTACTGGTGCGAGCGACCATTACAAAATAGGCCCTATACCGGGACTCTACTTTACCTACTCAGGCATTATACATATAATCATTTTTTATTTGAATGCCCTTGTTCTTTACCCAAAGTTTCTTAACAGGGTTTATTGGCTTGTATATGTTATTTCAGTTCTATTATTGATTTTTTTCTCCTATTGGGTGAAGTTTTATATACTTACAACGTACTTTCCTTACGCATCAATAGAGGCAAGATCACATGTACTTTTTCCGTCCGCGATCGTATTTATAGCAAGCGTCTTCTACAGTGTTACCATCGAAAAGATCCGAACTGAAAAACTACAGAAGAAAAACGAAGCAATGCAATTAGGAATAGAATTAAAGTTTCTACGCTCACAGATCAGTCCACATTTCTTGTTTAATGTATTGACGAACCTTGTTTACCTGGCAAGAAAAAAATCTGACAATCTTGAAACATCGCTTTTGATGCTTTCAGGCTTAATGCGCTACATGCTTTATGGAAATGAGAAAAAAATAAGCATGCAACAAGAAATTGAATATTTAGAAAGCTATGTGGCATTGCAAAAATTAAGATTTGGGCGAGACGTAGAAATTGTATTCAACATTGAGGTATCTCCCGATGAAACAAACCACATTATTGAGCCCATGATTCTTATTCCTTTTATTGAAAATGCTTTTAAACATGGAACAGGTTATGTGGATAAGCCTGCTATAGATATTAACTTAACATTTCATAATGGTCTGCTTGTTTTCGACGTAAAGAATAAATTTGACAAAGAAAAGGATACAAGCAAAGACGAAAGTTCTGGTATTGGGGTGAGTAACGTGCGATCGAGATTAACACTACTTTATCCTGGAAGGCATGATCTTGTCATACACACGGATGACAGCCTCTTCCTTATTGCGTTAACACTAAAGCTATCATGATGATGCGTTGTATTATTGTTGATGATGAACCTTTGATTCGTGAATTACTTGAAGACAATACGAGACAGGTGCCGTTCTTGGAACTGTTAAAATCATGTAAAAGTGCTTTGGAAGCATTGGAGACATTGCAGAAGGAACAGATTGATATTATTTTTCTGGACATCCAGATGCCGCAGCTAAACGGCCTGCAGTTTCTACAATCTCTGCATAATCCACCTTTAGTTATTATGGTTACTGCTTATGAAAAATATGCAGTGGAGGGTTTTAACCTGCAGGTGGCAGATTACTTATTAAAACCTTTCAGTTTTGACCGTTTCTTAAAAGCGTGTAACCGGGCAGAAGAATTGTACCGTTTGAAAGGCTCAGCAATGTCGCCGGAAAAGTCGAATAAGGATGAATTCTTTGTTAATGTTGAATATACTTTTGTAAAGATAGTTGTAGCCGATATCGATTACATAGAAGGTCTTAAGGATTATATTAAGATATACCTTTCATCAAATAGCAAACCCGTTCTTACTCGCATGTCAATAAAATCTATTGAGGCAAAGCTGCCTGTCGGTACCTTTATACGTACCCATAAATCCTTTCTTGTGGCAATATCAAAGATTACAACAATCAAGCGAGACTTTGTTTGTATTGGTAAAACTGAGATTCCTGTGAGCGAAACTTTTAAGGAAAATATTAACAGAATTCTGAAATCTAAAAGATAACTGTTAATACTCTAGAGCAACTGAAAGCCGTTGTTGCAAGTTTTTAAATCTTAGAAGTTGATTTATATTTATGAATTATGACGATTAGAATTTACTTTATTTTCCTTCTGCTATTCAGCACTTGCCACACCTTGTTGCTTGCCCAGGATGTTTACTATCCCGACTCCGTTTGGCAAACCAAAAAACCTTCCGAACTAAAAATGAATACTGCGCTCATCGACAGTGCAGTTCGCTTTGCTATTCACAACGAAACAAAAACGGACTACGACCTACGCATCGCTAACCTAAAAGCCTACGTGAATGAGCCGGGTTATAAAATTGTGGGCCCCATGAAGCCGCGCGGAAAACCGGCCGGTATCATTTTGCGAAAAGGATATATCATAGCACAGTGGGGAGATGTTAAGCGGGTGGATATGACATTCAGTGTTACCAAAAGTTATCTCTCCACCGTTGCCGGTCTGGCACTGGATTCGAAGCTGATTAAAAATGTGGATGAGCCTGTGAATGATTATGTCGAGGAAAAATTTGAGGGCGAGCACAATTCAAAAATAACGTGGCGGCATTTGCTCACGCAATCTTCGGATTGGTCGGGTTGTCTTTTTGATTTGTGTGATTGGGCTGATCGTCCGCCGAAACAAGGCGGCATCGACGATTGGAAAAACCGAAAATTATTAGAGCCGGGAACAAATTTTGAGTACAACGATGTGCGTGTTAACCTGCTCGCTTATTCACTGCTTCAGGTTTGGAGAAAACCTTTGCCGGCTATCTTAAAAGAAAAAATCATGGATCCGATTGGTGCCTCCACCACCTGGCGCTGGCATGGCTATGAAAATTCTTATGTAAACCTGGATGGCACAATGATGCAGTCGGTGAGCGGTGGAGGTCATCACGGAGGAGGTTTATTTATCAACACACTCGACCAAGCCCGGTTTGGTTTGCTCTTCGCCAGAAATGGTAAATGGAAACAGCAGCAATTGATTTCGCAGCGATGGATCAATGCCGTTCATGCGCCTTCTGTGGCCAACAAATCCTACGGATTCATGTGGTGGACCAATCATGGAAATGATTTGGGTGACATCTCTAAGGATATTTATTATGCCAACGGCTTTGGAGGCAATTACATTGTTGTAAATAGTGAACATGACCTTGTTATTGTTGTGCGATGGCTTGACTCAACCAAGATTGGCGACCTCACCCGGTTAGTTATCAGCTCCATTGATAAGAAATAAAATAGAAGGCGCCCTGATAAATAAACTGTATCCTCCAAAATAAATTTTTCTTAAATTGAGTTTCATTTGTGAGTATGAATCGAAGCAGTTGGATTATCATTTCTATTGTGTTGTTGTGGAGCTCGTGCACATACAACCATTTCAATGAGGTCTCGAGCCTATGCGCCGGCTCTACTATTTCTCTAACGATTTCAGTTGTTAATGCAAGCACCTGCGGAGCGAGTGATGGCCAGATTACTATTTCCGTCAAAGGCGGAATCAAGAATTATAGTTTCAGTATCAATGGAGAATCCAATCAACCAGATTCAGTTTATAATAATTTAAAAGCCGGTAGTTACGCCTTTGTGGTAACTGATGTCAAAGGTTGCTCGACTACCCAAATCGTATCAGTAAACAATGCAGCATCTTCACTCCAGTTTTCAGTGACAAAAACTGCCAACTCCGGATGTCCAACTCCAAATGGAACTCTCACCGTAACTGCAACTGGTGCGCAAGGCACTATTCAATATCAATTAAATACTGAACCTTTTCAAACTAGCAATCAGTTTACAGGACTTGCTGCAGGCACCTATTCCATTACCGTAGTCGATCAATCCAACTGCATCGTTTCGGGTTCGGTAGTCATCATCACTTCTCCCAGTTTATTAAACAATGCCAGTTTTAAAAATGATGTTAACCCTATCATTGCAAATTACTGTGCCACGAGTGGCTGCCACAACGGAAGTCGCAGTCCTAATCTTTCCTCCTATACCGGCATTAGCAATAATGCCTCATCCATAGTGAGCGCCATTAACAGAAACATGCCCCCTGGTGGCCGGCTAAAAGCACAACAAACGGCATTGATCACATGCTGGGTGAATGCCGGAGCTCCGAATAATTAAACAAAAGTCGAGTAGACCCAAAACGGCTGAATACAATAACAAATTCTTGTTGCGCTAATACCATTTTCAATTTTGTCGGATTCCAAACATTACTATATTTAAAAATCAAATTGGATGGAATAAAATCAATTCGAATTGAGTCTAATGCTTAAAATTAAATAACCCCAATTTAATCCACCTCATATGAATAGCTCGACATTCTCCTCCTTCAATGAAAACCACTCCCTTGCCATACGCATTTGGCACTGGGTTACATCATTGACCATTATTTTCACCATCGTTCTTGTACTCATGGGCACATTCATGTTCAAGACGCGAGACAACATACCGATGGTACAGGAGCAGTTGGAACACAAAGGCGTTACTGTGACCAAAGACCAGGCGCGATCCGTCACTCATGAGTACAGTGATAAAATCTGGATGTTGCATAAATATGTGGGCTATGGCTTGAGCTTTCTATTGCTGTGTCGAATCATTCTTGAAGCCACCCAACCGGGTGAAGAGAAATTCAAAACAAAAATCAAAAATGCTTTGGGCTTTCAGGCTAAAACTGAATCCGAAAAAGCAGATCGCAAACTATATCTATTTGTAAAACGAGGATACCTCCTCTTCTATTTGACATTTCTAGTGATGGTGTTAACCGGTTTGGTGCTCGCCTTTGAAGATGTAAAGTTTCTGGATCCTATTCACCGCTTGTCGAAAGAAGTTCATGAATACACCCAATATCTTATCTACACCTATATCCTTGTTCATTTGATCGGAGTGGTCCGCGAAGAGATTGGAAAATACCCTGGAATTATTTCGAGCATGGTTCATGGGAAGAAGAAGTAGTCAATGAAAATTGACAGTAACATAAGTTTTGGCATCACCGATTGGAGTAGTGTTCCTGAAGAAAGACACGAAGGAAAAACTGGTTATTCCAAATGGAGGGTTCGACGATTTGGCGATGTGCGTGTGAGAATGGTGGAGCATTCTAAGAATTATTTAGCCGATCATTGGTGCGACAAAGGCCATGTTATTTATTGTCTCGAAGGATCGATGACCACTGAATTAAAAGACGGACGAAAATTTGAATTGACCAAAGGAATGTCATACCAGGTGGGAGATAATTCCGATAGCCACAGGACGTACAGCAAGAACGGAGTTAAACTATTTATTGTAGACTAACGCTTGTCGCGTTTTTCTTGCGGCTATCAAAGTACACTTGCCAAAGGTATTTCTTTATCCTAATTTAGACTGCCTGCTGTTAGGCATTACTCTCATCTGTCTAAATTATGAATGATAAACAATCCCGCAGAGAATTTATCCAAAGTTCAGCTGCATTATTAACCGCAACACTAGGTAGTTCTGCTTTCGCATTTATAAAGAATCCTCCGCTCCTATCTTTTTCTACATTGGGTTGTCCCGATTGGACTTTCCGGCAAATTGTTGACTTCGGAGCGCAACATCACTATCAAAGAATAGAAGTTCGCGGAATTTTAAAGCAACTCGATCTGGCAAAATGCGCAACGTTCAGCAAGGAAAATAAATCCACCACGCTGAAGATGATGAGTGATAAAGGATTAAAGTTTGTCAACCTTGGTTCTTCGTGCAACCTTCATATTGCTGATCCGATTGAAAGAAAGAAAAATCTGGACGAAGGAAAACGCTTCATTGATCTCGCCCAGGAATTCAATTGCCCGTTTATAAGAGTGTTTCCTAACAACTTCCCGAAGGAGCAGGAGAGAAACGCAACCATGGACCTGATGGTAAAAGGATTACTTGAATTGGCTAACTATGCAAATGGAAGCAACGTGAGCGTGTTGGTTGAATCGCATGGTGATCTGTTGACGATTGAAGACCTTGAAAAAGTCATGAGCGCTGCGGAGCATCCGCATGCAGGCCTGGTGTGGGACGTCACCAACATGTGGATCAAAACAAAAGAGTACCCTACCTTCGCGTATGAGAAATTAAAAAAATACATTCGCCATACGCATATCAAAGATGCAAAGATGGTGGATGAAAAAATCAAGTATGTTCTGTTAGGTCAAGGTGAAGTTCCCATCTTCGAAGCCATTGATGTTTTAGTGAAGGGTGGGTACAACGGGTATTATAGTTTTGAGTGGGAAAAATTATGGCATCCGGAAATTGAAGCGCCTGAGTTAGCAATTGCCAATTATGCTGAGGTAATGAATAAACATTTTCAAAGTTAATTGCGCCTCTAATCTCTGCGCCCTTTGCACCTCTGCGGTTAAATTTCTAAACCGCAAAGAACGCAGAGCTCGCGAAGATTCCACAAAGATGAAATAAGTATATAAATATTTTTTAATGATAAGCGATTCACTTCACCTTAACACCAAAGCAAAAAA
>Ga0302322_100002144_pt1 | contig 16582 bp, 14 predicted proteins | sample Fen_T0_2_FD_203757 | JGI IMG/M metagenome (GOLD analysis project Ga0302322, IMG submission 203757) | Peat permafrost microbial communities from Stordalen Mire near Abisko, Sweden - Fen_T0_2 | ecosystem: Environmental > Terrestrial > Soil > Wetlands > Permafrost | place: Sweden: Abisko... | reverse complement strand
CTCGATGCGTCCGGCGCGTGCGTGCAGGGCCGAGGTGAACGCCCCCTTCTCGTGGCCGAACAATTCGCTTTCCAGCAGGTTCTCGCTCAAGGCCGAGCAGTTCACCTTGATGAAGGGCTTGCCCGAGCGGCCGCTCAGGTAGTGAATCGCGGCGGCTACCAGTTCCTTACCGGTTCCCGATTCGCCACGGATCAGCACGGTGGTGTCCGCTTCGGCGACTTGCCGAATCCGCTCGTAGACCAGATGCATGGGCGCCGAGTCGCCCACCATGTTGTCCGGCCGTGACGACAGCTGCAATTCGGACAACAGGCGCTTGCGTTGGTCGTCCAGCGCAGCGGCTTCGGCGCGCGATTCGCGCCGGCGTTTGATGTCATTGGCAATCAAGCCCGCCACGATGCTGAGCACCTTCTCTGCGTCTTGCAACAGATCGATGTCCTGCCTGGGCAGGTCCACCGATAGCGTCCCCACGGTTTCCTGGCCGATGGTGACGGGCAAGGCGACGAAGCTCCACCCTTTGGCATCCAGTTGCGCGTCCTTGCGCTGGTGGACCCGATCTTGAAAGCGTGGCTCTTCCTCGATGCTGGGAATGATCAGCGACTTTCCGGTTTCGATCACCCGTCCAACGATGCCCTCGCCGCGCCGGTAACTCGCACCATCGTGCGGTTGCGTCTCGGATGGCCGCAGAGCCTCGACGAAAAGCTCGGTTCCGTCGGGCGAGAGCAGCATGACGGTCGCGCGCCGCATGTCCAGACGCTCTTCCAGGACGCGCAAGATCTCGCGCAGGATGTCCTCTTGCGAGCCCGTCCGGGCCAGGGTGCGCGCTACTTCCGCCAGTGCGTCCAGGGACTGTACATGGCGGCGAGAGCCCGCTCGGCAAATGTGGCAGCGGTCGATGGAAGGTCTGAGCAAATCCTCGGAAAGAAGGGTCATGCCAGTGACAGGGCAAGTGCCCGCGGCGGGGCGGTGCGCGCCAGGTGCAAGCGCAGGGGTTGCATCGCCGAGGCGGAAAATCCCTGGCGCAGGTAAAGCCGGCGCGCCCGCGCGTTGTCGGCGTCGGTCAGCAGGGTGATGCGCGTCAGGCCCTCCTTGCGCGCCCAATCGACCGCGGCACGCAGAAGCCGCGTTCCCAGTCCCCTGTCCCGTTGCTCGGGCCGCACGACCAAATCCTCCAGCCACGCCGCTTTTCCGCCTTCCGCGGTGCTGATGGTGAAGAGCAGGCTGACCATACCCAGGATCTTCGACCCGCGCGTTAGCACGAAGAGTCGCCCCATCGTTGGCTGCGCCAGAAGGATTTCAAGAGCCCTGCGCTGTTTTGCGGCAGACGGGGAGAAATCCCGCTCTTGCTTGAACAGGTAGCCAAGTAGCTCGACCATCGCCCCCACGTCGGTGCTTCGCGCCTCGCGCACGCGCACCAGGTCGCGTGGCCGAACTTGCTGAGCCGTGCGGCGACTTTTCTCGGCATGCGCTTCAATCATGCATTCAACTGTATCTGGGATGTTGTAAGCAGACTGTTTCCGATGGGTGAATGCTTCGCGACTGGGCGCGCGATTCCCTACACCGGTTTGCGCGCCAAAGCCGCGATGAAACTGCCGGTGCGATAGCGCCAGCGCGTTCTCCCAAACGCCTGCGCCGCTACCAGCGCGCGCCGGACCAGTCCGATCAGCGGCGGCCAGCCCAGGCGGTTTAGCGGCCACGACCGCGCTTTCTCGAAGAGATCGGTCTTGAGCACCCGGCCCTCTGCCGGCAATCCGCCCCAATGCTCGATGAGCGCAAGATGCGCCTGCCGCTTCATCTCGCAAGACCTGCGCGTACGAAGGTCGACATCGGCGCCTCTGAGTACAACGCCACGGTGGCGCCCGGAACCGGCGGCTCGCCGCCCCCGCCTAGCTCGGGCCGAGGCGGCAGTACCGGCAGCGGCGGCGCGGCCGGTACGGGCGGAGTGACGGGGTCAGGTGGCAACGCCAACGGCGGCAACGCGGGCAGCGGCGGCGCGGGCGGCTCCAAGCAGCAGCAAGGACGCAAGCGCGGGCAGCGGTGGGGCGCCCAGCAGCGGCGGCGCAGGTGGAACATCGGGCATCGGCGGAGCGGCCACGGGTGGAAATGCAGGCGGCGGTGGCGGCACAAGCGCCAAAGACGCGGGCGCCAGCAGTGGAGGCGCAGGTGGCACGGCCGCAAGCGGAGGAGCGGCGGGCGGTGGCAATGCTAGCAATGGCGGCACTTCCAGCGGCGGCACTTCCGGCAATGGAGGCAGCGGTGGTTCGGCAGGCAATGGCGACACTTCCAGCGGCGGTGCTACGGGCCAAGGCGGGTCGGCCGGCCAAGGTGGAAGCGGTGGCACGGGCGGACAGTCGTCGCAGGGCACGACGAGCACGCAACAGGGATGCGCGTGCCAGCTCGGCGGCCCATCGAGCGGCGGTGCGGTCCTCTTCAGCCTGCTGGCTGGCCTGCTTGCCATCCGTCTGTCCAGGCGATCGCGTCGCTAGCCTGGACTGCGCTTCTGAATACGTCAGCGCGGGCGGCCACTCAACGGGTCGCCCGCGGCTGCTCTAGGCGCTGCAGATTTGAGAATGGGCTAAGGGCAGGTGAAGACCAGCCAGGTGCCCGCTGGCACCTGATCGGCGGCCCCAATGCCCCGGTTCAAGTGAACGAGATAGGCATCGCCGGGGCACAGGTTCTGGTCGGATACCAGGCTGTAGCAAGGAACGACCGATTCCGTGGCGTCGCACACCGGGATGGACTTCGATAGACCGTCAGGCGTAGCGTAGCTTGCCGTGCACTGGGGCGTCTGCGTGTAGCTGGTGGGCACGCACTGGTTACGCATCTTCTTAGATAGGGTGGCGCCAATCTGCGACATAGCCGCGGTAAAATCGGGCTGGCAGATGCTGAACTTCTGCCCGTTGGCCCCAAACTCATCGACGAACGCGCTCATGCGCAGGCCCCCGGTCGCGCCGAAGCCAACGGCCTCCATGTCGACGCCAGTGGCGGGGTCAGGATTGGTTGGCAAGTGGTTGGGGTCGTAGCAAACCGGCAAGGAGTCAAACACCGTCGGATGCACGGTGTCCGCCGTGTTCGGATTGGGAACGGGCGCAATCTTGTACGTGGCGGTGGCCATGTCGGCGTCGCTCAGCGGCCAGCCGAAGATACCCGACACCAGGACTTGCTCGCCTGGGTACTTCTTCAGCTCCTTCATGCTCTTGGCAATGCCCTTCACGCCTAGCAGTGGACTGCAGCTGGTGGGTTGTGAGGTATCTGTTTTCTTGCCGTTGGCGATCGGATTGGGACAGGCGTCGGTCCTGGCCGTGCAGCTAGCGAATGGCGCTTCGAAGGAGTCCGTGGTGGGATAGCCAGGCGGCGCGTCGGTGAGATTCCTTCCACCGCAAGCATGGGCACGGGTTGCGCAACGAAGGCTGGCCGATTCGCCGCGCGCCTCCGATTTGTCTCCATACATGCCGTCGTTGAGGGAAGCCGAGCAGTCGTCCTCGTCGCTGAGGAAGACCAAGCCAAGATAGGCGCCCGGCCGGAGGATGGTTTGCTGGACATCGTTGTTCAAGCCCTTGGCTGCGAGAGCGAATTCATAGGACAGTAGCTGCTGTTCCATGCCGCAACCGAGGGTGCCAAGATTCCCGGCCAGGCAGGCGAACACGGCGTTGATGTCCCCGGTGAAGTTCACGGGCGCCCCGCCCTGGTATTCCAGCCAGAGCGCGTTCGGGTTCGTGACACCACAGCCGGCTGCCCCGAGCATCTGGAACTTGCCCTGATCGCCGTAGGGAGAAGAGGTTCCATCAAACAGCAGCTTGGGGCCACAGGATCCGTTGGCATACGCGCCACCCGTGCCCAGATCGCTATCGATGATGGCGATGCGCAGGTCAGGCAACGAGCCGTCACCCGGATTCTTCAGCGCCTCGATGAGCTTGGGAAATTGCGCACGAAGCTTGGCTTGCTTGGGCGCCATGGAAGGCGAATTGTCGATCATGAACACCAAATCGAGCTGCGGAATAGTGCCCAGCGGAAGCAAGAACTGGTTCGCGTCCAGGGGCGGTCCGTTGCCAGAGCTGGAATCTTTTCCGCACGATGCAAGAGCGAGAGCTAAGAGAGCAAAGGTGGTGAGTTTCATGGGCGTTGGCCTCCTCATGCCATTACCTGTCCCGCGAGATCGCAGCACCTTACAGAAATCGGCTTTGCGGGCCACTCCACCCAGGCGGTCTGGCGCGCCAGCGTGCGCATCGGCTGCGCCATCGTCAACTGCCCGTCGCTGAAGTACAGCAACACCATTCTGTGCGACTACGCGCCGGGCGGAAACATCAGCGGCCAGCAGCCCTACTGATCTACTTCTTTTCCATCACGACGATGGCGGTCGAGCGCCTTTCGCCGATGAAGATCGCCCTTGAGAAGGCCACCAGTTGCCAGAAGCGCTCGCTGAGCTCCTTCCGGCTTTTCGGAATCCGGGTGGGCGCGAACGCCACGCGCTCGACGAGTAGCGGATTGGGCAGCAGCCGCTTCAAACGCAATCCGGCCGCCTCACCCGAGGCGATGATGCGGTTGGGAGGCATGTCCTTTTCGCTGACGTCCCAGTTGGCCGCGGCCTCCTTGCTGGCCTCGACCTTTGCGTGCCCCTCGCCCGGCTCGTGCGTGACGAGCACACCCCCGGGCCGCAGGGCGCGCGCGGCCGCTGCGACCGCCGCGCGATCGTCAACCGCGTGGTGCAGGCAATCGAAGAAGAGCACGGCGTCGAACTGCTCTTTGAATGCAAGCGTCTCGTACTCGGCCACTTGAAACGAAAGGTTGTGCAACCCTTCCGCAAGGCGATCCGTCTCAGCCAGCTCGATCATCTTGGGTGCGATGTCGATGCCGACCACGCGGTAGCCGGCGCGCGCGAGGAAGCGGCTGGTCCACCCCCCGCCCACCCCGCAATCCAGCACATCGGCCGGCGGACGCGGCAGCGCACCCATCACGGCAGCCATGGACAGCAGCAAGGTGGAGCACGAAGGATCGGAAAATGGCTTGCCGCGAATGTGCGCGCGGCCCGCTTCGCCGATGCGGTCTGCATAGTCGATCTCGCCTTGCTTGCTCATGCTGCTTCTCCGTCCGGGGTGCGTGCCCGGATCGTTGTACAACATGGAACCGCGTATGTCTCGATCCGCCAAATCACCGGCCCTGGGGCGTGCCATCACGCAGTAGGGATAGCGATTTCGGCATTGCTGTGCCATTGTCCGCCCAAGTTTCGAGCAGTACCATGTCGCACGTATCGCGGTTCGCATTCATCGATCTGCTGCGCATCCTTGCCGCGCAGGTGATTGTCCTGCACCATCTGGCGTTCTACGGACCGCTGTCCGACCATGCGTACACCGTGGCCGCGGGCACCATCGACTGGCTGTACCAGTACGGGCGCTTCGCGGTCCAGATCTTCTTCGTGACCGGGGGATACTGCCTGGCCGGCAGCCTAGCGCGGCGCAAGCCCGAGCGTCCACGGGCCTTCGTCGCCGTGGTGATCGAGCGCTATTTCCGCATCGGATTGCCCTACCTGGCGGCCCTGTGCGTGGCCCTGGTGGCCAACGAGATTGCCCGGTCCTTGATGGCCCATCCATCCATCTCGGCCAGCCCGACACCGGGGCAACTCGTGGCCCACGTGTTCCTGCTGCACAAGGTCCTGGGCTACGAATCCCTGACCGCGGGGATCTGGTACGTGGCCATCGATCTTCAGCTGGTCGCCATCGTCAGCGTCGTCTACGCGGTCGCGTGCCGCCTGTCGTCGCAGCGTGGTCATGCGATCGCACGCTGGACCCTGCTGGCCATGGGACTCGCGTCGGCGTTTTTCTGGAACCGCTCGCCGAGTCTCGACCAATTTGGCATCTACTTCCTGGCCAGCTACATGCTGGGCATGTTGGCGGCATGGACCACGGACGGCAGTGTGCCCAAGGCGTTTTTCTGGGGATACCTCGGAGCCATCGCGCTTTCGCTGCACGCCGATTTCCGCGCACGGTTGGTCTTGGCTGCCGCCACGGCGGCGTTGCTTGTGCTGGTGCAGGGTCAGGCTTGGCTGGCCAGGTTGTCGAGCCTGCGACCGCTGCAGCGGCTTGGGCTGGTTACCTACAGCCTCTTCCTTGTCCACTTCCCCATTTGCCTGCTCATCAACGCGTGGTGGTCCTACAGACTGCCACCTGATCCATGGATGGCCATCCTGGGTATGTCCATCGCATGGATCCTCAGCATGGCAGGCGCCGTTCTTTTCTATCACCTAGTGGAAACGCGCTTGGCGCGCTTGCGGCTGCCGGTTGCGGGAACCTGGAAAGGCCTGGCGAACCGCTCGAAGGTCGCCAGGCCAGTCGCGGACAGCAGCGAGAATTAGCCCTTTTCAGCCCTTCTGAGTATCAAGGCATCGACGATCGCCGGATCGGCCAGGGTTGAAAGATCGCCCATCTCGTCGGTCTTTCCCGCGGCGATGTTGCGCAAGATCCGGCGCATGATCTTCCCCGAGCGCGTCTTGGGCAGGCCTGGCGCGATGAGGATGATATCAGGCGAGGCGAAGGGCCCGATGTGGTGGCGAACTTCGTTCTTGAGCTCACCAAGCAACTCGGTGCTCTCGTTCCAGCCTTCGTTGAGAATGACGAAGGCGAAGATGCCCTGGCCCTTGATGGGGTGCGGGTAGCCGACCACCGCTGCTTCGGCGCAGGCGGGATGGGTGACGAGAGCGCTTTCGACCTCAGCGGTTCCCAGGCGATGTCCCGAGACGTTGATGACATCGTCCACGCGACCGGTGATCCAGTAGTAGCCGTCCTCGTCGCGCCGGCAGCCGTCGCCCGTCAGGTAGTAGCCATGGAAGGGGCGCAGGTAGGTCTGGATGAAGCGTTCGTGATCGTTTTGGATGGTGCGGGCCATGCCCGGCCAGGGGCGCTTGATGGCCAGCAACCCTGAGACGCCGTTGCCCTCGAGCTCCTTGCCTTGCTCGTCGAGCAACACGGGCTCGATACCGAAGAACGGGAACGTCGCCGAGCCCGGTTTCAGCGCCGTCGCGCCCGGCAGCGGCGTGATCATGATGCCGCCGGTTTCGGTCTGCCACCAAGTGTCCACGATGGGGCAGCGGCCTTCGCCCACGACCTCGTGGTACCAGCGCCAGGCCTCGGGATTGATGGGCTCACCCACGGTGCCAAGAATGCGCAGCGAGGATCGATCGTGCGCCTTGACGAAGCTGTCGCCCTCGCGCGCGATGGCGCGGATGGCGGTAGGTGTGGCGTAGAGTTGGTTCACCTTGTGGCGCTCCACCAAATCCCAGTAGCGGCCGGCGTCTGGATAGGTCGGCACGCTTTCGAAAAGCAGCGTCGTGGCACCGTTGCACAACGGCCCGTAGACCACGTACGAGTGCCCGGTGATCCAACCCACGTCGGCCACGCACGCATAGATGTCGCCGTCGTGGTAGTCGAAGACATAGCGGTGGGTGAGCGCGGCTTGCAGCAAGTAGCCCGCCGTGGTGTGCGCCACGCCCTTGGGCCTGCCCGTGCTGCCCGAGGTGTAGAGGAGGAAGAGCGTGTCCTCGCTGTCCATGTGCTCGATGGGACAGGTGGGGCGTTCGCCGTCCATGGCTTCGCGCAACCAGATATCGCGCTGGGGATAGAAGGGAACCTTGTTGCCTGTTCGCCGCGCCACGAAGACCGTGCGCACGGTGGGGCAAGCCATCACTGCCTCGTCGACGGTGCGCTTGAGCGGGATGAGCTTGCCGCCACGCACGCCCTCGTCGGCGGTGATGACGGTGGTGCAGCGGGCGTCGTTGATTCGGTCGCGCAAGCTCTCGGCCGAAAACCCCGCGAACACCACATTGTGAACGGCGCCCAGGCGCGCACACGCCAGCATGGCGTAGACCGCCTCGGGAATCATGGGCATGTAGATGGCCACGCGGTCGCCCTTGCGAACGCCGTTGTGGCGAAGAACATTGGCCAGGCGGCACACCTCGCGCTGCAACTCGCGGTAGGTGACCTTCTTGCCCTGGCCAGGCGTGTCCGATTCCCAGATGAGCGCGACTTGGTCACCGCGCGTGGCCACGTGCCGATCCACGCAGTTGTGGCATGCGTTGAGGCGGCCGTTGAGAAACCACGACACCTGGCCATACTCGAAGTCGCAATCGCTGGCCTGACTGAAGGGGTGGAACCACGACAGCGTTTCGAGGGCGCGCTGCCGCCAAAATGTTTCGGGATCCTTCAGACTCTCCTGGTGAAGTTTTTGGTAATTTTCAAACGACGAGATGTGCGCATGCCGGCTGAGCTCGGCGGACGGCGCAAACACCTGCGGTACAAGTTCGGAAGTGGGCAAGGTCGCGGGCATGGGAATCCTTTCGCGCAATGGCGAGTGTTTAGATGCCCCGTGCTGTCGATCTGTTGCAGGAAGTCCTGGAACCAAGGGCATGGTCATCCGTGTCAAGATGGTGAAAACTTGCTCTGAAAAAGGCCCGTAAGCGCCCAGCTGCCTCGGCCAGCTGCGGCCTGGCTACGCCTTGCCATCGTCAAGGATTGGCGTGACAATCCGACGGAAGACCGATGCTCATGAGCCAGCAAGGTGCGCACACAAGCCGTTGGTTCTGGTGGGCGGTTGCTCTCCTGCTGTCACCCGGTTGCGCTGGCAGATTCGGCCCATCCCCCCACCGCGTGGCCTGCCTCAACATCTGCGCCGACGAAAAGGATGCCTGCATCCTGGACGCGCACGATGGCCACGGAATTCGATGGTGCGACAACTACTACTTCGAATGCAGTCGGAGGTGCCCGCGATGAACAAGGTCAGCATGGGCCTGCTTGTGTGTCTGGCAGCAGGTTGCGTTCCCAGCTATCGGCCGCCGACCTACGCCGAACCGCACGCCATCCTGAAGTTTAGACGCTCCTATGCCTACTCGGCCGGCATTTCCCTGTCCGAGCAACTTCTCGTGAGCGGACAGGCGGCCTACGTCCACACAGTGCCCACCGAATCGGCCCAGGTTCCGCGCAACGACGCGGTTCTTATTCACCCGCGCGCCGCGCGCCTGTCCGCCACAAGCACGTTCTTCCACAACGAAAACCGGCTAGTGCAGGAATCGTACACCGTGCAAACTCCCACCTATTCGACCGAGTCCTACAGTTGCGGAACGGGCAAGAGCTATCAGACCTGCACGCGCTCAGTCACCCATTATAGCAGCGAAACCAGGTATCGCACCGTCACGCGCTCGGTCCGCGTGACCGACGCCGAGTGCACACGCGAGCGCACGCTGGCGCCGGCAAACCAGGGCGTCTACCTCCTCGAGCTCAACTTTCAAGCGCCAGGCGTTTGCCGGCTCTCGTGCTTCGAGCAATTCAGCCAGCCTGACGGCTCCTTCGACAATCGCCCCTGCCCCTATCCGGCGGTGCAAAAGCAGTAAGGGAGATTTGCCAGCTACGGGCGCTTGACCCCGTCGCCTATTCCGTCCACTGCGGCTGGCTTCTTCCGCCATTTCAGCACCTGCGCCACCAGGGGCGTCAGGGCCACGGTGGCAAGAATACGAAGCGGCTGGGTCACCTTGGTCGCAAGCCAAGCCGCCCCCCACAGGCCTGCCTTGCCGGCAGTGCTTTCCGCGCGCACGCCGAGGTGGATGGCCCCCGCGAACCCCAGCAGCACCAGCACGAAGAGCACCAGGTAGGTGTACAGCGCGAGCCTTCCGTACTCGGCCAGGAGGGTCTTCAATCGTTGTCGGTTCATGGGGTGGGCGCCCGTTGGCCGGGGCAGTGTCGCACGTCGGACAGGCCGATGCAGGCTCTATCCTCACGAACGAGGTTGTAGGCGCGTGATACCGTGCAATCCCATGGCGATTCGCAGCCGCGGAATCCTTCTTCTTCTCGCGACAGGATGTGGGGGCACGCATGCCAGCCTGCCGTCACCGGATGGCGGGACGGGCGTCCTCGATTTCAGCGCTCTCGATGCCGGGATTCTGAACGCGCCCGGTACACCAACCGCCAGCGACGCCGCGACTACCCGCACGACCGAGTTGCTCCAGACGCTCAGCCTGGACGACAAGCTCCAGCTGGTACGCGGGGTCCAAGCCGACTACGTCGGCAACGTCGCCGCGGTCGCGGGCCTGCCCGCCCTGACCTTGCAGGACGGCCCCGCTGGCGTCGCGCGTTTTGGCGACGTCACCGCCTTTCCCTCGCCCATCACCCTGGCCGCGAGTTGGGATCGCGATCTTGTTCGACGCTGGGGCGCCGCTATGGCCGCCGAAGAGCGCGGCAAGGGCGTTATGATTCAGCTCGGGCCCATGATGAACCTGGTGCGCTCACCCGCGGCGGGGCGCAACTTCGAAAGCTTCGGCGAGGATCCATTCCTGTCGGCGGAGCTTGCGGCCGCGGATGTGATCGGGATGCAAAGCCAGAAGGTCGTTGCCACCGCCAAGCACTTCGTGGGCAATGAACAAGAAACCAATCGCATGGAGGTGGATTCGCGCATCGACGAGCGTACCCTGCACGAACTGTACTATGCACCCTTCGAGGCTGCCGTAGGCGCGGGAGCCGGCGCCGTGATGTGTTCCTACAACCGGCTCAATGGAACCTACGCCTGCGAGAATTCGGCGTCGCTTGCTGACCTCAAGGTGGGCATGGGTTTCGCGGGCTTCGTGATGTCGGACTGGGGCGCCACGCACAGCACGGTCGCAGCGGCGAATGCCGGCCTCGATATGGAAATGCCCGCCGGTGACTATTTCGGTTCGCAACTTCGCGACGCCATCAGCGCCGGGACCGTGTCGCAAGCGCGACTCGACGACATGGTCACGCGCATCCTCGGCGCGCTGGTGCGTGTGGGGGTGCTTGATGATCTACCGAACGGCAATCCAAGCTCGGTCGTGACCTCTCCCGAGCACGATGCGCTGGCCAAGGAAGCCGCCACCGCCGGGATCACCCTGCTGCGAAACAACGGGGTGGCGCTGCCGCTCGACGCGAACGTCAGATCCATTGCCGTGCTTGGCTCGGCCGGCGGGGACAGCCCGTTCTCTGTCGGCGGCGGCTCTGCCCAGGTCAACACGCGCTTCGTGGTTTCGCCCTTTTCGGCCATCCAGGCACTCGCACCGAGCTCGGTCAGCGTGACCTACGCGCGTGGCGACGGCGGGAACCAAGACCAGGCGGTCGCTACGGCAGCAGCCTCGGACGCGGCCGTTGTCTTTGCAGCAGTGGGTTCGAGCGAAGGCTATGACCGCGACTCGCTGACGCTGGCGCCGGACGTGGACGCGCTCATTAACGCGGTCGCGGCCGTCAATCCGCGCACCATCGTCGTGCTGCACGCGCCGGGCGCCGTCCTCATGCCGTGGCTTGATCGCGTGGGAGCCGTGCTGGTAGCCTGGTTTCCCGGCGAACAAAACGGCAACGCCATCGCCCCCATTCTGTTCGGCACCGCCAACCCGAGTGGCAAGCTGCCGGTTTCCTTTCCCCGCAGCGCCAGCGATCTGCCGGCCGTGTCGGGCAACATGGAAGTGCCCTACAGCGAAGGACTCGCCATCGGCTACCGCGCCCTCGATGCGCACGGAATCGCGCCTCTGTTTCCCTTTGGCCACGGACTTTCGTACACCACCTTCGCGTATTCCAATCTGACATTGCGCGCGGTCGCCGCGCCGGGATCCATCGAGGTCGCGTTCACCCTGCGCAACACGGGTGCGCGGGCCGGTAGCGAAGTGGCGCAGCTCTACCTCGGCTTCCCCGAGGGCGCGGGCGAACCACCGCGCGTGCTGCGCGGATTCGAACGCGTTGCCTTGGCCGCCGGCGAGAGCAGCCAGGTCACCCTCACGCTCGGACCACGGCAGCTCAGTTGCTGGAACCCAACCGCCCACGCCCGCTATGTGCCAAGTGGAAGGTTCACGATTGCCGTCGGCGGCTCGTCCCGCGACCTGCCCTTGCAAACCTCGCTGCAGGTCGTGGGCATGGGTCCGCAACGCTAGACGCGATCAATTCCGTGAACTCGACCGCGTTGGCGAGCGACGATGGCGAGCAGAACCTCCAAGGAGGCTCCATCGTCCGCGGCTTTGCGCGCGGAAACACGTCGAACGCAGCAGTGTGCTCAGCGTCTTCGGCTCGCCATGCCCCGGTCGATCTCGCGCTGGGCTTCACGCTTCTTCACGTCGTCGCGGCGGTCGTATTCCTGTTTGCCGTGAACCAGGGCCAGCTCGACCTTGACCCGGCCGTCTTTTTCGTAGAGCGACAGCGGCACCAGGGTCAGGCCCTTGCCGCGCACCTTGTCGGCCAGGCGATCGATCTCCGTCCGGTGCAGCAGCAGCTTGCGCCGCCGGCGCGGGTCATGGTTGCGCGCATGCGCGAAGGCGTACACGCCGATCTCCAGCTCGCACAGCCAGGCCTCGTTCTTCTCGATGACGGCGTAGGCATCGACCAACGCCACCTTGCCGTCGCGGATGGATTTCACCTCCGAGCCGACCAAAGCCAGGCCGGCTTCGCAGGTCTCGTCGATGGCGTACTCGTGGCGTGCCTTGCGGTTACGCGCGAGTATGGTGTTCGCCTGGGCTCGGCTCTTCGGCCCACCTCCGCGCGCCACGCGTCCCCTCGCCAAGAAGCCTAGGACTTGCCGTCGCCGCGCATGCCGTCGCCGGCCATGGCCCGGCGCAGGTAGGTCGGCTTGTCGTACTCGCTCTCCTCGATACCGAGGTGAGCGGTGGCCAAAGCGGTGGCCGGCATGGGCGTTGTCCGGCGGGCGCTGCTGGTGACGCTGGCAGCGGCAATAGGCGACGCCACGGGCGGCCGAATCACGGGACGCGAATCGGGCGCCGGCGTGATGGGCGACGCCATGGGCGCACGCGCGTACACCGGCGCAGGCGTGAGCAGCGCCGGCAAGGGCGGATAGCGATGGATCTCGGAGTCGTCGATCTCCACCTCGGTGTCGGACACGTCCAGGGGCTCGGCAACCGGCGCCGAAATGCTGGCCGACATGGGTACCAGCGTCGCAGCGTGCACAGGCGCCTGCACAGGTGCTTCGAGGTGCGCACTCGGCATCACCGACACCGACGACTGCGCGTGCTGGCTGTGCATGGGCAGGGTCATCTGGTGATCGGCCGCTTTCTTGATCATAGGCCGGGACATCCCCGACGAGGTCGAGGCTTCGACCGCCATGCGACTTTGGAAACCCGTGGCGATGACCGTGATGCGAACCTCGTCGTTGATGTTCGGATCGATGACCGAGCCAAAGATGATGTTGGCGTCTGGATCGGCCGCGTCGTGAACCAGACTGCACGCCTCGTTGACCTCGGACAGGGTCAAGTCCGGCCCGCCGGTGATGTTGACCAGGATGCCGGTGGCGCCGTTGATGGAAACGTCTTCCAGTAGGGGCGAGGTGATGGCCATTTGGGCGGCGTCGATGGCGCGCTTTTCGCCCTTGCCGAAGCCCGAGCCCATGAGCGCGCGGCCCATGCCGGTCATGATCGAGCGCACGTCGGCGAAGTCGACGTTGATGAGACCAGGCACCATGACCAGGTCGCTGATACCGCGCACGGCGGTCAGACAAACGCTGTCCACCATGTTGAAGGATTCGCGCAAGGTCAGGCTCTTGCCCGCCAGGCCGACCAGGCGGTCGTTGGGGATCACGATGAGCGCGTCGACGGACTTGGCCAGCTCGGCGATGCCACTGGTGGCCTTCTTTTTGCGCTGAAGCCCCTCGAACATGAAGGGCTTGGTCACCACGCCCACGGTCAGGGCACCCATCTCGCGCGCGGCGCGCGCGATGACGGGAGCGGCGCCGGTGCCGGTGCCACCGCCCATGCCTGCGGTGACGAAAACCATGTCCGCGCCAGCCAGCACCTCGCCGATGCGCTGGGCATCCTCAAGTGCGGCGGCGCAACCGATGTCGGGATTGGCGCCCGCGCCTAGCCCCTTGGTCAGCGTCTTGCCGATTTGAATCTTGGTGGGCGCTTGGTTGGTCTCCAGCACCTGGCAGTCCGTGTTGGCGGCCACGAAGTCCACCCCTTGGATGCCAGCTTCGATCATGGTGTTGACGGCATTGCCGCCGCCGCCGCCCACGCCGACAACCTTGATCTTGGGCCCCAGTATCGGTTCGTCGAATTCGAGCATGTGAATTCTCCCTAGTCTCCTTGGATCGCACGCGCGGGCCGCTGTGCCAAATTTTTTGCTGCTTTATTCATGATTAAAACGCCGTCGACAGTGCTCGGCGCAGACGGCCGAACATGCTCTTGCGCTCCGGGGTGTTGGTGCTGCGCGCGCTCATGGCCTGCTGGCCAGCGGCGTACTGCACAAGGCCCACGCCCGTGGCGAAGCTGGGCGACTTGACCACGTCGGCCAAACCACCCACCCCCTTGGGGATGCCGAGGCGCACGGGAATACCAAGGATGTCCTCGGCCAGCTCGGCCATGCCGGGCAACAGGGTCGAGCCACCGGTGATGACCGCGCCGGATGCGAGCAGGTCGTCGCAGCCCAGTCGCGCGATCTCGGCCTTGACGAAAGAAAAGATCTCTTCGATGCGCGGCTGGATGATATCGCGGCAGAGCACGTGGCGCGACAGCACGCGCGGTGCGCGCCCGCCGACGGAGGCGACCTGGATGGTTTCCTCCTCGGTGACCATGCTGGCCAGGGCGCAACCCCACTGGTGCTTGATCTTCTCGGCCTCGTGGGGCGGCGTGCGCAGGCCAAAGGCGATGTCGCTGGTGATCTGGTAGCCGCCGAGAGGAATCACGCTGGTATGGGCGACCGAGCCTTCGGTAAAAATGGCAATGTCGGTGGTCCCGCCGCCGATGTCGACCAGGGCCACGCCCAGTCCCTTCTCATCTTCTTCCAGCACGGCCTCGCCCGAGGCCAAGGGTTCAAGCACGATGTCGAGCACTTCCAGCTCGCAGCGGCTGCAGCACTTGATCACGTTCTGCATGGCGGCCGCGGCGGCGGTGACGATGTGCACGCGCGCCTCCAGGCGCACGCCGCACATGCCGAGAGGCTCGCGCACGCCGTCTTGGCCATCGATCTTGTATTCCTGGGGCAAGACGTGGACCACGTGGCGATCCACGGGCAAGGCGATGGCGCGCGCCAGCTCGAGCACCTTGGCCACGTCGCTGGTACGCACTTCCTTGTCCTTGACCGCGACGGTGCCCGTCGAGTTGATGCCCTTGATGTGGCCGCCGGCGATACCCACGTAGACCTGGGAGATCTCGCAGCCCGACATGCCCTCGGCTTCCAGCACGGCCTGGTTGATGGCCGCCACCGTCGAGTCGATGTTGACGATGACGCCCTTCTTGAGACCCCGCGAGGCATGCGTCCCGATGCCGATGATATCGAGGCCGCTGTCCCCCATCTCGGCAACCACCGCGGCTATCTTGGTGGTGCCGATATCGAGTCCAACGATGATGTCGGAGCTGCGTCTCGCCATGTTCTTGCTCGTTTGCTTGCCGTTCGTTAGTTTTTCGCGACTTTCGCGGGAGCTACCTTGGTTGGCGTGGAGGGCTCCGCGCCGCCGCTGCGAAGAAGGACGGGAATCCTTCCGCTTTCGGGAAGATCGAGATGCACAATCCTCAAATTGGAAAGCCCCCCCATCTCCTTCGCCATGACAGCTTCAAGGATCTGATCGAGTTGCGCCAATTTTTTGCTGTAATTTCCCTGGCCCAGCCGAATCTCGGCGCCACCTTCGAGAAGCAGGAGCGAGAAACCGAAGCCTGGATCAATGCTGATCTCTCCCACCGGCGGACGTCCCGGTCGTTCGCGGTACTGGCGCAGGACCGCCAGGGCCTCGCGAAACGCTGCTTCGCTCACGTCGCGCATCTGCGCGTAGCGGGCGCGATCGATTCCGGTCAGCACAGGCAAGCCATCGGCCTCGTCCATGGTTGCGCGTTTGAAAGGCCGGCCACTCTCATCGAGCAGGTACAGGCCTGAAAGCGCGGCCACCGCCACCGCGTGGCGCTCGCTGACCTCGATGACAAGGGAGGATGGCAGGCGGCGGCTGGCGCGCACGCTGGCCACCCAGGGATGCGCGGCAATGCGCGCAGCCACCGCGTCGGTGTCGACGCCAAGCAACTTGTCCCCCGGCGAAACCGCGGCCAGGCCCAGAACCTCGGCCTGCCCAAGGTGAGGCGTGGGCGAACATTCAATGGCCTGGATCTGGAAGCGGGGCGAATCCACCACGTGGCGAATCGCCCAGCGCCCACCGTAGAGGCAGCCCACGATCACCGACAAGAGCAGAACCAATTTGCCAACCACACGCCCCACCCGCAGGCTGGCGCGCCCGAGTTTGGCGCCCGCGCCCGCCACCGCGTTGGTCAGGCTTGGGCGCTGGATCGCGACGCGACGGTTCCGCCGCTTGCGCCGCAAAACCCCGGCGCGCGGCGCCTCGACGTCAAGCGCGGCCTGGTTGACGTTCAGCACGGCCGTCCTTCCCGCTGAACGCGGAACGGCCACGCCGATCGGCCGGCCGTCAGGAGGCTAGTATCGCCATCTTCACGCACAGGGTGAAGATCGCCCGACTTGCCTATCCCTCCAAATTTTTCACTTACGCGTGCCGGGGCAGGAGGTACCAGCGATCGGATTCGGTGTCGACTTCCTGGATGCCCTCCAGGGATGCGGGCAGCCCGGCCTTGATGGTCGCGCTGCCATCTGCTGCGAAATCGAGCTCG
>Ga0302322_100002143_pt1 | contig 16583 bp, 13 predicted proteins | sample Fen_T0_2_FD_203757 | JGI IMG/M metagenome (GOLD analysis project Ga0302322, IMG submission 203757) | Peat permafrost microbial communities from Stordalen Mire near Abisko, Sweden - Fen_T0_2 | ecosystem: Environmental > Terrestrial > Soil > Wetlands > Permafrost | place: Sweden: Abisko... | reverse complement strand
ACATGCTCCACGCCGCGATCCTGCCGCACCACACCAAGTGGTTCCAGCTCTTCGAGCAACTCCAGATCATCGTCATAGACGAGCTGCACACCTACCGCGGCCTGTTCGGGAGCCACGTCGCCAACGTGCTGCGGCGGCTGCTGCGAATCTGCGCCCACTACGGCTCGCATCCGGTGATCGTCTGCTGCTCCGCCACCATCGGCAACCCGGGCGAGCTGGCGGAACTCCTGACGGGCCGGCCGGCTCGCGTGGTTGACAGGAACGGCGCACCGTCGGGCGAACGCCATATCTTGATGGTCCAGCCGCCGCTTCTGGATCCGGCGACAGGGGCCCGCGGATCGGCGCAGACGCTGGCCACTCGTTGGGCCCTGCCGTTCCTGCGGGCCGGCCGCCAGACCCTCGTCTTCGGCCGTTCGCGGGTGGGAGTCGAGTTGATGCTCTCCACGTTGCGCGAGGCGCTGCGGCCGGGAGACGGGCCGCGGGCCAGGATCCGCGGCTACCGGGGCGGGTATCTGCCCACAGAGCGCCGGGCGGTGGAACGCGGCCTGCGCGACGGCGAATTGCTCGGCGTCGTGACCACCAACGCCCTGGAACTCGGCGTGGACGTAGGCCAGCTGGATGTCTCGATCCTGGCCGGCTATCCGGGCTCCATCGCGGCCACATGGCAGCAGATCGGCCGCGCGGGCCGGCGTGGCGGAACGAGCGTCTCCGTACTGATAGCGGGCGGCGGACCGGTCGACCGCTACGTCGTCGAGCATCCCGAGTTCCTGCTGGATTCCCCGCCGGAAGAGGCCCGGCTGGATCCGGATAACCTCCACGTCCTGCTGGGGCACCTCAAGGCGGCGTGCTTCGAGCTGCCGTTCGAGCCGGGCGAGCGATTCGGCGCTTCCGAGGCGGAACCGCTGCTGGCGTTCCTGGGCGAGGAGGGCATGGTCCGCCACGCCGCCGACGACCGGTGGTACTGGTCGAACGAGAACTTCCCGGCATCATCGGTCTCGCTGCGGGCGGCGGCCGAGGAGAACGTCGTGATCATCGACACGACACCGGACCGCCCGCGCGTCATCGGCGAGATCGACATCTTCGCCGCCCAGACGCTAGTCCACGAGGATGCGATCTACCTCCACGAGTCGGCCCAGTTCCATGTCGACAAGCTGGACTGGGACGAGCGCAAGGCCTACGTCCGTAGAGTGGACATCGACCACTACACCTACGCCGACCGCGCCGTCACCCTCAAGCCCCTGGAGACCTTCTCGGCCGCCCCCGCCACCGGCGGTGAGCGAGCCCACGGCGAGGTCATGGTCTCGAGCCTGGTCAGCATGTTCAAGAAGCTCAAGTTCGGGACGGACGAGAACCTCGGCTGGGGACCGGTCCATCTGCCCGAAATCGAGCTCCAGACGACCGCCTACTGGCTGATGCTCGGTTCGGCGGCGGAGGGCTGGTCGCGAGCCGAGATGGATGTGGCACTGCTCGGTGTGGGACGCGCCGTCCAGGCCGTGGCTGCGGTCTTGCTGATGGTTGACCCTCGCGATCTCGGGCTGGTCAGCCAGGTCCGGTCGCCGCACAACGGTTCGCCCACGGTCTACCTGTACGAAGCGGTTCCGGGTGGGGTCGGGCTCTCCGAGCGGCTATTCGACCGCCACGACGAGCTGCTCGCCGGCGCCGCCGAACTCATCGGCGGTTGCGGCTGTGAGAGCGGATGCCCGGCTTGTACGGGGCCGCGGCTGGAACGCGACGTGGACGCCAAGGCGCTGGCGCTGCGGCTGCTGCGGGCGCTGGTCGCCGGTACGGCCCGTACGGAGCGGCCGGGGGCCGCGGCATGACCGTCGATGGCACCAGGCTGCAGCGCCACCTGGAGGAAATGCGCCGCGGCCGGGCCGCGCTCAAACATGCCGATCGAAGCGGCGAAACAGATCCCGAAATACGACGCGTCATCGCCGCGGTCGTGGCCGCGGGCGAACCGTTCGGGACGCCGCAGCCGGTCTGGCAGGGTGCCGGCGTTGCCGGTGCCGCATCGTTGGCCAGGCGGATGGCCGATGCCGTGGACGGCGACGCCATCGAAACGGAGCGCGGTTGGTATGTCAGGCGCGAGCTTCGACCCACATACCTCCCCATCGATCGGAGCCGGCTCGCCGCACTTCCGGCGATGCCGGCTCCGGCCACTCCCCTGCTCTGCCTGGACACAGAAACCACCGGCCTTGGCTCGGCCGCCGGAACCGTGGCATTCCTCATCGGCATCGGCTGGTGGCAGGGCGACCGGATGCGGCTCGTCCAGGTGTTCCTGCCCGATCTCTCGGAGGAGGGCGCGCTGCTGGACGCCCTGTCCGCCGAGATTCCACCCGGCGCACACCTGGTCACATACAACGGCCGCAGCTTCGACTGGCCGTTGCTCGAGACCCGCTACCGCATGGGCCGCCGCGTCCCGCCCGCTCTCGACGGCCATCTGGACCTGCTTCTGCTCGTCCGCCGCCTCTTCCGGCACCGCCTGCCGGACGCCCGCCTTCAGACCGTGGAGAAGCATCTTCTTCGCCGCCACCGCGCTCCGGACATCCCATCCTGGGAGATCCCGGCCGCGTACCACTCATTCCTGCGCGGCGGCAGCGCGGCGCCGATCCGGGTCATTGCCCGCCACAACGCCGAGGACGTCGTAACCCTGGGCCGCATTCTGGCCCACATCGAACACGGCTACGGCGAGGGTGAGGTGCGTCGCTGGGCCCCGCCCGGAGACCTCACGCGGCTGGCACGGCTATACCGCCACGAGGGCCGCTTTGACGAAGCGGTAGCCTGCCTGGAACTGGCGGGGGCAGCCGTTGACGGCGGAGATCCGGACGTGGCCCTGGCCACCGTGGAACTGGCCCGACTCCTGCGACGTTGCGGACGTCTCGCGGAGGCGGGGCTGGCATGGAGCCGGCTTGTCACCGCGCCGGGACCGCTCGCCGCACTCGGCTGGATAGAACTCGCGAAAGAGCGGGAGCACCGCGATCGTGACCCGGCCGGCGCCTGGGCCGCCACGGATCAGGCTTTGCTGGTGTTGTACCGCAGCCGCGGCACGGGCAACGCGATGCAGCGTCGGGCGTTGGAAGCGGACGTGGCCAAGCGGCGAGCCCGGCTCGCCAGACGGCTGGAGCGGCAGTCCGCCTGAGATCGAGGTGCGCCGGCGCTGAAGCGACCCGAATCTTGGCGCCTTCCGGCGCGGCCGCTATTCGCCGCGAAGCCTGGCCGCGACCTGGCCCCGTGTAGGTACACCGGCAAGCCCGACCCCCTCAACCGCGCAAGAGCCCGCCGCCGCGGCAAAACGCAGCGTGGCCGGCGTGACCGCCTCCCCCGTCAGGATCCACGCCGCCATCAACGCGGAGAGGAACACGTCCCCGGCGCCGGTCGGGTCCACGATTTCTGCGGCACGGGCTGCCCGATAGCGCGAGATGGTGCCGCCCCGCAGCGCCACTCCCCCGCCCTCCCCGGCAGTCAGCACGATGGCCGCACGCGGCGCGAGAGGCCGCAACTCGTCGATCTGCGTGTTGCGGTCCAGGTCGTCCACGCTGACCACGATCAGCCCTGCCGAGGCCAGGAGCGCCGACGGCCGCGGGGCCACACGCTTGACCCAGCCGTCGGCGGCGAAGTCGCGCAGGAACCCCTGCCAGCCGACCCCCAGCGCGGCGGCAGGCGGCAGCGTCGCACCCCACTCACCACCCAATTCTCCGGCAACGGGGACCATCAGCCACACGGCGGTATCCCGCCACTCCGCCGGCAATGCCGCCACGGGTATCGCATCGCTCGCGGTAAGCCAGCGCTGGCGCCGATGCCCGTCGTGCTCGATGTTCTCGAAGACCGGCGCGCGTTCCAGCCGGACCAGCTCGAGCCGCACGCCGGCCGACGTCAGCATCTCGAGCTCGTCGCCGGAACCGTCGGCCGCCTCCGCATCCACTCCGAGCAGGCAGCCGACCCGCAACCCGAGACTCGCGGCCGCCAGCGAGCAATACGTTGCCGATCCACCCAGCCGCCAGCCCCGCGGGTCATCCGTCGTCAGGTCGCGCGAGGCGGCCCCGACGACCAGCAGGTCGAGCGACGCACCGCTTTCGGCCGATGTCGAGCGGTATACTCGGCGCTCTTCCAGACCATCCTCCTTGGAGTGAAACGTGTTCTTCTACGAACTTCGCGAAGGTGACGACGATATCTTCGCCGACGTGCTGCTGGTGAGTGAGGAGGAAATGGACGCCGAGAGCTTCTTCGAGCTCGTGACGTCGATCCGCCACAGGATCCAGGACACGTTCGAGGAGGACTCCCTGATCGAGGCCATTGCCGGCGAGCTGGAGCGCGACCACGGCTTCATCCCCATCTCGGACGAGCGGCTCAGCGCCTCGGTCAACGTTTCGAAGTCGAGCGAGGAGGACAACTACCTGGCCGACCTCGACACGGATGACGATGACGACGACTCACCCGACTATCGCGGCATCTTTGTCGAGCTCCCCGGCAGCGACACGCTGCCGAACTAGCAGGTCCTGCCCGGCCTACTTGCTAAACAGGATCTCGACCACGTCGCCGTCCTTGACCGTGTAGGTCTTGCCCTCGGAACGAAGCTTGCCGTGCTTGCGGGCTTCGGCCATCGTCTTGAGGGCGAGCAGATCCTCATAGGGCACGACCTCGGCTCTGATGAAACCACGGGCCAGGTCGGTGTGGATCGCGCCGGCGGCGTCAACGGACGACGAGCCGTTCGGGATCGGCCAGGCCCGAACCTCGTCCGGACCGGCGGTGAGGAACGAGATCAGGCCGAGCAGCGCATAGCTGAGCTTGATGATTCGGCCCAGGCTCGACTCCTTGAGGCCAAGCTCGTCCATGAAGACGGCGGCTTCTTCCGGATCGAGCTCCCCGAGCTCCATTTCGATCTTGGCCGACAACGCGGAAACGAGCGTCTTGGCCTCCGGGTACCCGGCGCTGATTGCGGCGATGAGTTCGGACTCTCGGGCGATGTCGCCCTCGCCGACGTTGAGTAGCACAAGAACCGGCTTCTGCGTAAGGAACCGGAACCCTCGGATCACCTTCTCGTCCTCGGGGTCGATCTTCTCGCCTCGCAGCGGACGCCCATCGACCAGCACGGCCTGAAGCCGCGTCAGGATATCGAGCTCGCGATCGTTGGCCTCACGTTCGGCAGGCGTGCCGTGGTGGCCGCTCGCCTTCAAGCGTTCGAGGCGCTTCTCGGCCAGCGAGAGGTCCGACATCAGGAATTCGAAGTCGAGGCGCTCCAGGTCCCGGCGGGCATCCACCGAACCTTCGGGGTGCGGTACGGACGGATCCTCGAAGGCCCGCACGACGTGGAGGAGCGCATCGGCCTCGCGAAGGCGGGCCAGCTGGTCGGGCGGAAGTTCTTCGGTTCCGACTCGGCCTTCGCTCGATGCCGGCGGCGCCGCGAGATCGAAGTAGGTCACGTCCGCCTGAACGATCTTCTTGGGCTTGAAGAATTCGGCCAGCCTGTCCAGTCGCTCATCGGGGACCTTGACCGCACCGACATGCAGTTCCATGCCGCCGTAGCCGCCGGTCTGGGCGTGGCCCCGGGTCAGAGTGTTGAAGACGGTCGTCTTCCCCGAGCCGGCTAGCCCGACGATGGCAATCTGCATTGGCTGGTGGTCTCCTGCGGTCTATCGGATCAGGTGCACATCCTAGTGGCTGGTGGCCGCGACCGCGTTAGTACCCGAGTTGCGGGTCGACGACGTGGAGCAGTGGCTCACCGGCGCGGTAGCGTCGCAGGTTCTCGCAGAAGACCTCGAGAGTCCGATCCAACACCGCCCCGCTCGACCAGCTCGTGTGCGGCGTGATGATGCAATTGGACTGCCGATAGAACGAGGAGTTCTCCGGCAGTGGTTCCTCGCGGAACGTGTCCAGGACGGCACCGCCGATCGGCCCCGACCGGAGCGCCCGCAGTAGGGCCCGTTCGTCGATCAGACCGCCGCGGGCCACGTTGACGACCCAGGACCCGGGCTTGGCCGCAAGCAGGACATCGTCGTTGATCAGCGACTCGGTCTCGGGAGTCAGCGGCACCGCGAGAACCACGAAATCCGACGCCGCCATCAACCTGGGCAGCGCGTCGATGCCGCCCAGCACTTCGACCCCGTCCGGCGATCCCGACTCCGGGTGGCGCCGAACTGCCACGACCCGCGACCCGAACGGCCGGACCAGTTCGGCAACACGACAGCCGATGCCACCGAGCCCGACAAGCCCGATCGTCAAGCCGGCCATTTCCTGGGCCTCGAGCGGCTGCCACGTGCGCTCGCGTTGCAGCTCGAGGAGCTGCGGCAGGCGGCGGCACACCGCGAGAATCATGGTGACCACGTACTCGGCAATCGGCTCATCGAAGACACCGCGGCCGTTGGTCACGGTCAGGCCGCGCAGCCTGACGCACGGCGTCAGCAGCGACTCGACGCCGACCGACACGGAATGGACCCAGCGCAGCTTCGGCGCCCGGCCGACCAGCCGATCCAGCGGATCCCCGCCCAGAGACCAGCCTCGTAGCAGGACCTCGACGTGTTCCAGCGAATCGTCCGCGTGCCCCTCGGCGTTCACCGGAATCAGCCTGGCGCCCGGGGCGACGGCCAGAATCTCGTCGCGCATGACCGCGAAGCCGTCACGACCGGTCAGTACCGGACTGATGGCGATCGCGAGCGGTGAACCACCCGAGATCTCAGCGTTCACATTCGTCCCCTGTAACGCACCTGGCCAACCAACGAGACGGTGTTTCGATCTCCTCCGGTAAGGGCAGGCTTTCCGGACCATGCCAGAGCATTCGCAGCGCCCTCGAGCCACCCGCCCTGGCGATTGCCGCGACGAATTCCTCGCCCTTGCGGTATTGCTCCATCTTGAGGTCCATTCCCGTCAGCCGCATCATCGCTCGTTCGAAACCGGTCCGGTTCTGGCGCCGCGAATGGAAGCGCGAGCTGATGAGTTCTACGTCCGGCACCAGATCCCGGCCGACCTCATCCATCATGTAGTCGCCGAAGCCTTCGAGGAGACTCATGACGGCCTGTATCTCGCGGAACTCGCGCCGCTGGGTGGGCGTCATGAGGCCCTCCATCCAGCTCTCGCCCGTGCTCGCATTTCGCAGGGCCCTGCCCAGCCGGCCAAGGGCATCGCGGTTCATGGCCGACGCGCCGGTCGTCAGCGACGCCAGCTGCCGCTCCATCCGCTCCGACAGGTACGGACGCAGCCAGGGATGGGCTTCGAATTCGAAGGCGTGAGTTGTCTCGTGCAGAGCGATCCAGGTTCGGAACGGGTTGAGCGGCACGTCGAGAATGGCCGCGGTCCGGCGGATGTTCTCGTCCACGAACAGAAGACGGCCCGGCGTCGATTCGGCCGAAATCAGAGCCAGGTCGTACTGGCCCAGAACCCGCTGGCCCATGAAGCCCAGCAAGTACCCGATCTGCCGCGTCGTCACCATCCTGTTGACAATGGCCATGCCCGACTTGATCAACCCGGATCCGGACGGAACCGTTCGCTCAACAAGATCGCGATCCACGACGGCCATCAGCCTGGCGAACGTGGCCACGTTGGCATGGACCCATTCCTGGCGGGACACGACGCCGCTACGCTCGACGATCCCGGGCAGTTGCGTTTCGAGGGCGCGGCTCAAAGCCGGCACGATTTCCGCCATCGCGGAGGCATAGATCGGGGCGGCCAGTTCCAGCTCGTGGCGGTCGAGCGTCCCCGGGGCGTTGCGGACGCGATCGACGGCGAACCGCTCGGCGCCGCGCCAGTCGATCAGGCCGCGCCGCGCCGAACGCTCGGCACGCTTGCCCAGAACCGTGATGGCAGCGCCGATGGCCGCTCCGGCGAGGAACCCCGCCCCGACCAGTATGGTGTGGCCGCGAGTCGGGGCCGGACCGCTGCCCAAGGAGCGCCCCGACGAAGGCCCCGGCCTGCGCCGCGCGGCGCCCGGCCCGCCCCGATCACCGGCCGCGGGCCCCTCGCTCACGCCTGCCCGGCCTCGAGGTCTATCGAGTCGATGTCGGGGAATTCTTCCCCGAACATCCGCTCGGCGACGGTCCGAAACGCGGCCACGTCACCGGTTGTGAGCTGGCGATGGCTCGGAGACTCGGCGGTCTCACCGGGCGGCTCGTGTCCGGCCATACCGGCGTCGGCAGCCGTCCCTCGCGTCGTCCCGGGCGCCTCCAGCGCGTTCACCGAGAGAAGCTCGGCCAGCGACGATGCGGTCGCGGTCGCCGAATCGACGATGGCGATGCTGTCGCCGACGATCGCTCGCAGAATGCCCGCGAGCAGCGGATAGTGGGTGCAACCAAGCAGCAGCGTGTCGATCTTCGCCGAGGGCGGCAGCGGGAAGATGAAGTCGCCGGCTTCGTCGCGCTCGCCCAGCAGCGGCGCCACCGCCAGGCGGACCGCAGCCTCCACCTCCGGACCGGAGAGCCGGCCGGCTTCCACGAGCGGCACCAGACTCGGCGTCGCGTGCTCGTAGACCTCGACGGCGGGGTTTTCGTCCTTGATGGCGTTGAAGTAAGCCCGTGACCGCACCGTTGCCGGAGTGGCGATCACTCCGACTCGGCGATTGCGGGTCGCCAGCGCGGCCGCCGATGCGCCCGGCCGCACGACCCCCAGCACCGGCAGGTCGTAGCGGCGCCGGAAGTCGGTCAGGGCCACCGCGGTGGACGTATTGCAAGCCACAACCAACGCTTTGACATCACGACGGGCCAGAGCGTCGAGGGCCTGGACGCTGAAACGGCGGACCTCGTCGTCGGTTCGGATGCCGTACGGAGCGCGGGCGTTGTCGCCAAGGTAGATCGTCGACTCAAACGGCAAGCGGCGCATGATCTCGCGCAGGACCGTGAGACCGCCGACCCCCGAATCGAAGACTCCGATTGGACGCGGGTCCGACACGGGCGTCAGTTCCTCACCGGCGCGTTGGCGGCGCGACCCATGATCATCTGGGCCGCCCGGCGGACATCCTTGCTTATGGCGGCGTCCGGGCTGGAGACAACGAACGGCATGCCTTCGTTGTTCGCCTGAACCACCAGGCGGCCGTCCGACACGACCTCGAACTCCGGCCGGCGACCGAGGGTGCGGGCCAGTTCGTCGCGGCCGATGCCGCCGGTCGAATCCGCCCGGTTGACCAGGTATTGCACCTTCTCCGGGGGATAACCGATCGACGAGAACACTTCACCGACGGCTATCGTGTTGTGGATGGTCGTGGAGTCGTACGTCACGATCGAGAGGACCACGTCGCTGCCGTCGAGCAATGCCAGGGTCACCTCCGACAGCGTCGTGGGAGTGTCGATGACGATCGCCTCATACAGCCGCCGCAACAGCGAAATCGTCTTCTCCACGTCGCGCGCCGTGACCATCTCGGCCATCTCCACGCGCGGCGGCGCCAGCAGGATGTCGATCCCCGCCGGGTCGCGCCACATCACATCGCGAAGGTCCGACTCCTGGACGCGGTCCGTCGGCAAATCGAGTATCGAGGGCACGTCGCTCGGAACCTTGAGCAGGGCGCGGAGGTCGCCGTACTGGAGGCTGCCGTCGATGAGGGCCGTAGCCACGCCCATCTGCCCGAGCGACACGGCCAGGTTGAAGGCGATTGTGGTCTTGCCGACGCCACCCTTGGGCGAGAAAACCGACACCACACGGCACGCGCCGGTGGCCTTCGACTGGCGATCGACAAGAACGTGGCTGAGCGTGTTGACAAGTTCAAAGCCGCTGAACGGCAGCGTCAGGACCGCATCGATGCCGCGGTTGGGGTCCCGGGCCAGTGGGTGCTGCGGCACGGTCAGGACCACGACCGGGATATCGAGGCCCGAGTCGCGCAGTTTCTCGATCAGCTGCGGGCCTTTGATCTTGCCCTGAAGCAGCAGATCGACCATTACGACGTCGGGCCGGAGCTGCTTGGCCGCCTCGACGACTTTCGCCCCGTCGTTTAGGACTTCGAGCAGCTTGACCTGCGACTGCACGCTGAGGAGGTTCCGCACGTGCTGGCTTACTTGCGGGACGTCCTCTGCTACGAGCAGACGGATCGTGTTCGTGGTGGCCACAGGCCGACTATATCAAGGTCGCGGGGCGGGCCTACCCCGCCGGCGCGCTACCAGGATCGCCCGTTCGTCATGGGGTCCGAGCGGATTCAGGTCGTAGTCCCCCGCCAGGGCCTCGACTTCGAGACCCGCCGACTCGGCCATGGCGACCAGCTCGCCGGCGTTGACCAGCCGCAGCCGGTCCTCGCGGATCCAGCGCCTCGGGCTGCCGCCCTGCTCCGACTCCTCGTAGATTGCCGTCAGCCGGACGTGGCCGGTTGCGGGCTCGTGCGTCGCGGCGCAGGTCTTGGTCACGACAGTGCCCGCCACAGGATCTTCTCGCACGTACTCGAGGCTCAGCCGGCCGTCGTATCGCGCCAGCTCATCGGCGCTCGGCAGCCACACGTCCAAAACGGCCAGACCACCCGGTTCGAGGTGGCGAGCCATCGTGTCGAGCGCGGCTTGTTGCGTCTCGCGCGTCGCCAGGAGCAGGATCGAATTCAGGGCCAGGATGGCCAGCCGGAACCGCGGGTCTCCGGCCAGCTTGAGCCCGACCAGGTCTGCCACGACCCAGTGCGACCGGGCCGTCACTTCCGGGCCGGCCAGAGTCGCGGCCTCCACGGCACGAGCGATCATGGCCCGGTCGATGTCAATTCCGGTGACCTCGAAACCCGCTTCGGCGAGAGGCAGCGCGACTCGGCCCGAGCCCGCCGCAATCTCGAGGATCGGGCCGCCTGTCCGCGCGGCCATGGCGAGATACAGATCGACATCACCGGGATCTTCGGTCAGATCCAGGTCGTAGAACCTGGCCAGGGCAGCAGCTACGGAGGTGTCGCGATCAGGGAAGGACATCGTGCATAGCCTAGCGTTCCATCGACAGAGTGATCTCGGCCACCAGTACCAGGACGACCACGAATACGGCTATCGGCAGGCTCAGGACCGCCTGAACTCGGAGGGCGACGAACGCGGCCGTGACGCCACCGACCCAGGCGCCACGTCGGAGCGCCCGGCCCCAGTCACCCAGCAACGCAATGCGCCGGTGGTGGGCGAACCAGACCAGCCAGAAGACCGGCACGCTCGTAAGGCCACACGCCAGGCCGATCAGGCCGGCACCGACGAGGCCGGTCGTGGAGTTCTCACGCGGGTAAGTCGTGGTCAGAACCTGGGCGACGGCAAACCATGCCGCTATCGCCGCGACGATGAAGAAGCCGTTGGCCAGCCGATCGTTTGCTCCCACGGCGGCAGTTTACTTGCCTGCGCGTCCGCCCGACGCAGGGGCCGCCGCCCGACGCAGGAGCCGCCGGCCGACGCCGGCCGCGTCGATGCGAAGAGCGCTGCCGCAGCGTTGCGGTCTACTTGGCCGCGCTCGATGGGCAGACGTCGCGAAAGGCGCAGTAACCGCAGGCCATGTAGTCCGGCGCCGCCTCGAAGTGGCGCGCCCGAATCCCGGCCGCGGCCCGCCGTATCGATTCCCGGGCCTTGTCGAGCCGCTTCGGATCCACGTCTACCCGCCCTACCAACCCTGACTCGAGGAACCACAGCTGCAACGCATCCGGCAGGCGACCGGTCTCGGCCTGATACGCCATGGCGTATATCTGCAACTGCAGCGAATCGCGGGCGCGTTCGCGGGCGCGGACGGGGTCGCGGACATCGCTCGACTTGTAGTCCGTAATCGTGACCCGCTCCGGGTAAAAGCCCGGAAGCGCGGGAGCAACCGAATCGGCGATCTGGACTGCCTCGGGTTGGGCGTTCGCGGCCGCGCTCTCCTCCGCTTCGAGGGCGCCCTGCGGCAGACGCTCGATGTCCACACGGTCCATTCGGCCTCGAACCCGATCGCCATCGAGGCTGAAGCTGAACTCACGCTCCACGTATGCCGGCACGACCGTTCCGGGTTTCATCTGCCCTTCGCGGAAGCGGAGCAAGGCGGCCCGACCGGCGCTCAGCCGCGCCTCTTCATGCTCTCGGGTGAGGAATCCCTCGTTGCTCCAGGCCTTGTCGAAGGCGGCGAGAAGCTCGTCCTCGGTCATGAGATAGCCGCGAGCCTGGAGACGGTGGAATTCCTGGACGGCCTTGTGGAGGGCGGACCCGTAGACGATGGCGTGGTGCGGGGCGATGGGAACGCGTAGGACGTGGACGTACTTGTACTTGAGCGGGCATGTCAGGTAGTCGTCCACCTGATAGAAGCTCAGCGACAACGGTCCATCCACCGGTTCTCGGCCCAGCTCGACGGGCGGTGCCTTCGGCTCGAATGCGGCGAGACGCTCCAGCGGCGAATGTGCCGCCGCGTCGGCGGATGCGCCGGTCGCGGCCGCTGCCGGCAGATCCAGCGCCTCGAGGACGAACTGCGACACCCGCCGTGCGCGGCGCCCGCCGTAGTCCGAGGCATGCGAGAGAACCAGCTCGTCACGCGCCCGGGTCATGCCGACGTAGAACAGCCGCCGTTCCTCCTGGATGTGGGCGTCCCCCTCCGGAAGGGTCTCCTCCACCAGTTGGGCCGGTAGCGCGAGCGGGTCGCGTCTCGATCGGGCCGGGAACCGGCCGTCAACGAGTCCGGTCATGAAGACCACCGGAAACTCCAGGCCCTTTGCCTTGTGCACGGTGAGAACCGCCACGGCCTCCGCGTCGGGGTCCACTTCCGCGGTTGCCGGATCGTCGCCGGCGTCGATCAGGGTCTGCAGGTGGCGAGCGACGAAGACGACGCGGTCGTCCGGCAGAAGGTCCGATTGGGCACGGATGATCTCGAAGAACCGGGCGATGTTCTGCAGCGACTCCTCGGCGGCGACCGTGTCCGTGGCCGTCAGGCGGGCGAGCATTCCCGAGTCGCGCAGAAACTGGTAGAGGACCTCGCCTGCCGGCCGCTCGTGAGCGAGTTCCGTATAGCACTCGATATCCATGACAAGCCGCGCCATCGCGGATCTGGTCTCCGTCGAGAGCCTGAGGAGCCCGGGCTGGCGCCCCAGCTCCTCCATCACTTCCCAGAGCGAGCGGTTGCGTCTGCGGGCACTGTTCACGATTGCCGTGAGATCCGCGCCGCCCATGCCGTAGACGTCCGACGCCGCCAGCCCGTAGACGTCGACACTCGAGGACAGATCCGCCACGGCGCGCAGGAATGCCAGCAGCAGCCTGATCTCCGGTCGGGCATACAGGCCGGACGTGCCGGAGAAGCGCCATGCCACGCCGGCGATGTTCAGGCTGCGCAGCACGGGATCGGCGTCGGCGTTGGCCCGCACGAGGATGGCGAAGTCCTTGGCCCTGGCACCGCCGCTTATCCGCGTCGCGATCTCGCGGGCAATCTGGTCGGCTTCCTCCGATCCCGTCGTGAACATCAAGTGCCTGACCGGGCAATCCGTGCCGCCGCGCTCGGCGATCAAGCGCTTGTCGATGCCGTTCTGGAACTCCAGCCGATCCGGGTCGTTGAACCGGATCAACCGGTAGCTCGCGTCCAGAACCGGGGCATGCGAGCGGTAGTTGCGCCGCAGCACGACTTGCCGGACGCGATGATGCCGCCGCTTGAATTCGAGGATGTTGCTGATCGCGGCGCCGCGGAATTTGTATATCGACTGGTCATCGTCGCCGACGACCGTCACATTGCCGTGAGGCGCGGCCAGGAGCTCCACCAGCTCCGATTGGGCCCGGTTTGTGTCCTGGAACTCGTCGACGAGGATGTAGCGGTAACGGCGCTGTAGCTCGACCCGGGCGGCCGGCGACTCCCTCAGCAGCCGCAGCGCCAGCGCGACCTGGTCTCCGAAATCGATCAGGCCCGCCTCCCTCAGCATGGTCTGGTACCGCTCATAGGCTCCGGCGAGCTCGGTCTGCCGGCGCGCTTCCTCCGCCAGGGCGTCCGTCTCTTCGCCGGGCGATCCCTGAGCCGCTTCGGCCCGCAGACCGGCGGCGAACGCAAGATAGGCCGCGGGGCTGACGTCCTCATCCTTGCACCGGCTGAACAAGGTCGCCAGGGCTCCGAGAAAGCGCGTCGGATCGCCGAGCGGCCGGTACAGGTCCAGTTCGAACTCGAAGAGCCGCTCGCGCATGAAGATCACGACTTCGGGCCGCGACAGTACGCGCAGGCTCGTCGGCAGACCCAGTTCCAGGGCGAACTCGCGAATGAGCCTGTCACCGAAAGCGTGGAACGTCGAGACGGCAGTATCCGTGTAGCCGTACGGAACGAGCTGATCGACCCGCGTCTGCATCTCGTCCGCGGCCTTGTCCGTGAAGGTAAGGGCCAGGATCTCCGATGGGCGCGCCCGCCTGGTGGCGATCAACCAGGCGATGCGGCGAGTAATGACCTGGGTCTTGCCCGTGCCTGCCCCGGCAACGACGAGCAGCGGGCCTTCTGCGTGGCAGACCGCGTGACGCTGCTCCGTATTGAGCCCGGCCAGAAGGGCGTCGACGCCCTCCGACTCCTCCTGACGGTCGGCGTCCTCCGTTTCGGGCGGCTCGAACCAGACCGGTATCTGCTCCAGCGGGGCGGGTTCGCCCGCGGTTGCCCTTCTACTCGGACGCGTCATCTCGACAGGCTAGCCGACCGAAGTGACAACTCACGTGTCACGACGGTGGCCCTGGCCGATGAGCTGGGTTAGCGCTGGCCCGGCTTGCGGACGACTTTCTCGGGATCAACCTCGGCCTCGTCGACGGAAACCGTCAGATCGGCCGGCTTCTCCTGGCCCTTGGCTCGCGACACCGGCGGCCTCACGCTGTTTTCCTCAGCCGGGAGGGTTGTCGGGGCCGATACCGGCCGGGCCACCCTGGCGGGGACCGCAACGGTCCTGGCGGGGGTCTGCGGGGACACCGGCCTCGTGGCCGGGACCGTCGCTCGGCCCACGGCCGCGGATCGAGACGGGGCGGCAGGCTGAGCCGGCCTCCTCGAGCGAGCGTCGTCTACGGCTTCCTGCTCCTCGGTGGAGAGCGAAGTGTCGGCCTTGCCGCCAACCACGGACTTGCCGTAGATGCGGGTGCCCGTCCTCGAGTGAAGGCTGCTGATGACGACGCCGTCGTCGGATTCGTCCAGAAGAGCCAGGGCGAAACTCTGGTTGCCGCCCGTGTCGGGGAACGGGTTGAAACGGATCAAGCCCACCTTGGCGAAGTGATGCCGCGCGCCGCTCTCCAAGACGGCCATCCTGGCCGAGAGTTCATCGAGTTCCGAGCCTACCTGGTGAACCGTCTCGAGGTGCTCCCCCAGGACCGCCTCCAGATCGACGCCCTCAACACCGCCCGTAAGCAGATCTATCCGACGCCGCAGGCTGCTGACCTGCGTAGTCAGCAGAATCATCATTCCGACCAAACACAATCCCGCCAGCACAAGGATGATGGCAGCCAGGTTGTTGCTTATTGAGTCCACAAATACCTCCGCTCAATCGCACCGGAGTCTACCAGCCGGGAGCGAGAAGCCGCACGGGCGCTCCGGCCAGGCCAATCTGAACGAGGGACCGGGATGTTATCCTCCGACACGACCGGACGCGCAGGCGCAGCGTCCCACGATGACTCAACGAATACGGAGGCCTCTCGCAGACCATGGCCAAGCGCAATCGTGGATCGAATCGTCCTGGCCAGCGGCATGGCGGCGGACACAGCTCCGCCCGGCCGCAGTCGCAAGCCGCCCGTTCCGGCGGAGCGCTATCCGCAGCCGAAGAAGCTCGAGCCGCTGAACTCGAGTCACAGATCGTCGCCCAGGAGCGAGCAGCCGATGCTGGCCGGGCCCGTACCCGCGATATCCAGTCCACCTCGTCGGCCCGCCCCGGCCGGCCGGGCGGTCAGGGCCTGCTGGCTGCCAAGGCCGCAGAGGAGTACGCCTACGTCGTTCGTGACGTTCGACGCATCGTCCTTGTCGGCGGACTAATGGTTGGGTTGATGGCCGTTCTGTTCGTCCTCATAGACGTCGCCCACGTGGTCAAGATCGGCTAACCGGCTCTACTGCCACTGGGTCAGTTCGGCTTCACCGGCCGGGCCAGAACTCGCCTGACCGCGTCACACAGCTCGCGCGGCGAGAACGGCTTCGCCAGGATCATTCCCTCGGCCGCCGCACCGGTGAGGTCGTCCTCGCGGTCTCTCGGGTAGCCCGACATGAACATCACCTTGAGGTCCCGGCGCCGAGAGCGCAATGCCGCGGCGATGGTCGGGCCGTCCAGGTCCGGCATGACGACATCGGTTACCAGGATGTCCAATTTCGTTCCCAACCGATCCGCGATTTCCAGGGCGTCGTGAGGTCCGGCGGCGTATACCTCGTATCCCTCGGCGGTCAGGGCCCGCTTGCAGAACTCCCGGACTGATGGTTCGTCCTCGACGAGAAGAACGGTCTCGCTGGCTCGATGGACCGAGTCGGCACCACCGACACTGGGACTGGCCGGGGCGACCGGCGCCTCGCACAGCGGCAGGTCGATGATGAAACGCGACCCAACCCCGATGGCCGATTCGACCCTGATTTGACCGGCCATCTGCTGGACGATGCCGTAGACCGTGGCGAGGCCGAGACCCGTCCCCTGGCCCAGGCTCTTTGTCGTGAAGAACGGCTCGAAGATGTGCTCGAGCACCTCGGGCGCCATCCCGAACCCGGAGTCCGCGAGCTCGAGCCGCGCCCATCCGGTCGCC
>Ga0302322_100002142_pt1 | contig 16585 bp, 17 predicted proteins | sample Fen_T0_2_FD_203757 | JGI IMG/M metagenome (GOLD analysis project Ga0302322, IMG submission 203757) | Peat permafrost microbial communities from Stordalen Mire near Abisko, Sweden - Fen_T0_2 | ecosystem: Environmental > Terrestrial > Soil > Wetlands > Permafrost | place: Sweden: Abisko... | reverse complement strand
AGTTCGCTTCTACACCGTTATTTATCAAGCGATCGAAGAGATTGAAGCATCCCTTAAGGGGCTCCTCAAGCCTGAATTTGAGGAAGTTGTACTCGGCAACGCCGAAGTACGTGACATCTTCAAATCCAGCAAGGTTGGAAATATCGCAGGTTGCTTGGTGCTCGATGGGTTTATTCGTCGAAATGCCAAGGCACGCACCTTGCGAAATGGCGTAATCCTTGGTGAGAACCTCACCATTGATTCACTCCGACGTTTCAAAGATGATGCGACTGAGGTCAAGGATGGATACGAGTGCGGTATTGGACTCGGTTCATACAAGGATCTTGAAGTTGGCGACGTCATCCAAGTATTTGAGATTCGCGAGAAGAAGCGGGCTTAATCATGGCATCCAATCGTGCACTGAAGGTTGCTGATCGCATCAAAGAGGTGATCGCAACAACTCTAGAGGCGCGGGTTAAAGACCCTCGCCTCGGTTTTATTACGATTACCGATGTCCGCGTCACCGGCGATCTGCAGCAAGCCTCTATCTTTTATACCGTACTCGGTGATGAAGAGGCGCAATCAGGCACTGCGGCGGCGCTGGCATCGGCCAAGGGTTTGATAAGACGTGAAGTCGGAAGTGCACTCGGATTGCGAATCACTCCGAGTATTGAATTTTTTGCCGATGGACTGCAGGAGTCGGCGACGGCTATGAATGATCTGATGTCATCAGTTCGTGCTGCAGATGCTGAATTGGCAAAGTTGCGCGAAAGCGCCACGCCGATTGGCGATCCAGACCCCTACAAGGTCTCCGAGTAAATCAACGTAATTTATGGATGGCTTTTTGCTCGTTGATAAAGCGAGTGGAATGACGAGCCACGATGTCGTAGCCAAGATACGTCGGCGCTTTGGAACCAAAAAAGTTGGTCATGCCGGGACTCTCGATCCTATGGCGACTGGAGTTCTCGTTCTTGGATTGGGCAACGCAACTCGATTACTTCAATATGTTGTCGATGGAAGAAAGAGCTATACCGCGACGATAGCGTTGGGAAAATCCACGATCACTGACGATCGCGATGGACAGATCATAAAAACTGTTACACCCGAAATCCTGGCCAAAGTGGAAGATTCGGAGATCTCCCGCATATTGGCCGAAATGGTTGGAGAGATATCGCAGCGCCCGAGTTCGGTTAGCGCCATAAAAGTTGCTGGCAAGACCGGACATGAGCGAGTGCGGGCTGGTGAAGAATTTGAATTGCCCGCTCGCCAGGTAACGATCACGTCGATTGAAATTCATTTGATTTCCCGCCGAAGTGATGAAATTTCAATTGAGATTTCTGTCATCTGTTCTGCTGGAACATATATTCGCGCTATTGCCCGTGACTTAGGCGAGGCTCTTGGCGTTGGCGGTCATCTCACAGCTTTGCGTCGTACCGTGGTCTCGCCATTTGAGATCGCAGAATGTGAAGGCTGGGAGAACGCCACCCCAATTTCTACCGCTGCCGGGATTGCACGGATCTTGCCAGTTCGCCGCCTTGAGCCAACTGAACTCAGCGAAATCTCATTTGGCCGAACTATCAGTGCAAATTCAATGGCGGGACCTCATGTTGGTTTGGCAGGAGATGGAACTTTTGTGGCCCTCCTTGAAAACCGCACTATCAAGGATAGGAATCTCGCAACGCCAATCCTGGTTTCCATGAAAGAATAAGGGCTATGACCTCAGTAGCGATTGGGATATTCGACGGAGTGCACCGCGGACATCAACAGATCCTGGCTGAAGCAGCGAAGCATGGCCCGGTTACAGTGCTGACTTTCGATCCCCACCCGACTTCAATTTTCGCTCCTGAGCGAACTCCTTCCGCCCTGGTTTCGCTGCAAGATCGGATTGTGCTTCTCAAAGAGAATGGTGCAGCAGAAGTTGTGGTTCTTCCTTTCACTAAAGAGTTTGCCTCTAAGTCCCCGAAAGATTTTATTAAAGAGATTTTGGTAGAAAAGTTGGCTGCTACGCATGTAACCGTCGGCGCAAATTTTACCTTTGGCCATAAGGCGGCGGGAAATGTTGAATACCTCAGAGAGCATGGGCACGGTTTTGAAGTAAGTTCGGTGCGCCTTGAAGAGAATCGCGGAAGCGCGATCTCATCTACTCGAATCCGAACGCTAATTGTTGATGGTGATGTCGAACGTGCCAACCAATTGTTGACACGTTTCTTTTATCTCAAGGGCCAAGTCGTCCACGGAGAAGCACGCGGACGAACAATTGGATACCCAACCGCTAATCTTGAACTTGCCGAAAATGCCACAGTTCCCGCCGATGGCGTCTATGCCGGTTGGCTCTCCGTGGGAGATAACCGCTGGCAAGCTGCTATCTCCGTTGGCACCAACCCAACATTCCCCGGCGTTCGCGGTCGCCAGGTTGAGGCGTATGCGATCGATCAAGTGGGCCTGGATTTGTATGATCAAGAGGCAAAGTTGGAAATTGGATTTCGCCTCCGTGACACCCTGAAATTCGATGGGCTTGATCCACTTTTGGTGCAGATGAAGCAGGATTGCATTCAGGCTAAGGCGCTTACGGCTTAGGCTCATTTAAAGCGTGAATCCCGCTTAAAAAGTAGCCGATTTCTCCCCGCAGGTGCCTCGCTGATAACCTACGCCTACAAACGAGAAAGCGCGCCTTCGTGATTCACACCGAGGCCCTCGTGAAAGTCAAAGGAGCTCCACCATGGCGTTAAAGCCAGCAGAGAAACTAGAAATCATCACAAAGTACGGCGCTTCCGCGACTGACACAGGAAGCCCAGAGGCACAAATTGCCCTGCTCTCGCGCCGGATCGAAGAGATTACCGAACACCTCAAGACTAATAAGAATGACCACCACAATCGTCGTGGACTCTTGTTGTTGGTTGGTAAGCGTCGCCGTCTTCTGCAGTACCTTGCAAAGACCGATGTAACCCGTTACAGAGCGATTATCGAAAAGCTCGGTATTCGCCGTTAATTAATAAATATTAATTAATTTGAAAATTTAAGTAACAGTTCTCTCATTAGTAAATCGGTCCTCGGTAGTGGTTTACGGGCGTGTTCCGTGAACTTCGATCGAAGATCCGTTTCCTCAAGTGAGAGAACTGAGAAATGGAGATGACCCATGGAGGGTCCAGATGTTAAGTTCGCCGTTGCCACAATTGATAACGGAAAGTATGGAAAGCGCGAGATCCGTTTTGAAACCGGACGCCTTGCACGTCAAGCAGCGGGAACCGCACTTGTTTATCTAGATGATGATTCAATGTTGCTTTCTGCAACAACTGCTGGAAAGCAGCCTAAGGATCAATTCGACTTCTTCCCACTTACAGTGGATGTTGAAGAGCGTATGTACGCAGCGGGAAAGATCCCAGGATCATTCTTCCGTCGCGAAGGTCGCCCTTCTGAAGATGCAATTCTCACCTGCCGTTTGATCGACCGCCCACTTCGCCCCGCATTCATTAAAGGACTGCGCAATGAGGTTCAGGTTGTCGTCACAGTCATGGCTTTGAACCCAGACCACATGTACGACGTGCTCGCTATCAACGCAGCATCAATGTCGACACAACTCGCAGGACTTCCATTCACCGGTCCGATTGGCGCAGTTCGCGTCGCTCTGATCGAAGGTCAATGGGTTGCATTCCCAAATCATTCTGATTTGGAGAAGGCCGTCTTCGACATGGTTGTAGCTGGTTCTATCGCTGGTGATGACATTGCAGTCATCATGGTTGAGGCGGAAGCCACAACTCAGACACTCGATCTCATCAAGGCTGGAGCACAGGCTCCAACCGAAGAGATTGTTGGTCAAGGACTTGAAGCCGCTAAGCCATTTATTCGCCAGATGTGCGATGCCCAGAACGAACTCGCCAAGGTAGCTGCAAAGCCAACCGGCGAATTCCCAGTCTTCTTGGATTACCAGGATGATGTCTACGCAGCTGTGGATGCCGCCGCTGGTTCAAAGATTTCAGAGGCGCTCACAATTGCTGGAAAGCAAGATCGTGAGACCAAGTTGGATGAAGTCAATGCTGCTACCAAGCTCGCATTGGCAACCGAGTTTGAAGGACGCGAAAAGGAAGTTTCTGCCGCGCTCCGCTCTGTAACTAAGAAGTCGGTACGCCAACGCGTATTGCGCGACAAGATCCGTATCGATGGTCGCGGAGTTCGCGATATCCGTGCGATCACCGCTGAAGTCGAGGTTGTCCCTCGCGTTCACGGTTCTGCAATCTTCGAACGCGGAGAGACCCAGATTCTCGGAGTTACAACTCTCAACATGCTTAAGATGGAGCAACAGCTCGATACTTTGAGTCCCGAGAACCACAAGCGCTACATGCACAACTACAACTTCCCACCATATTCTGTTGGTGAGACCGGTCGTGTTGGATCACCTAAGCGCCGTGAAATCGGCCATGGTGCACTCGCTGAGCGTGCGCTGCTTCCAGTTCTTCCAACTCGCGAAGAATTCCCATATGCAATTCGTCAGGTTTCAGAGGCGCTTGGATCAAATGGATCAACATCCATGGGTTCTGTTTGCGCATCGACCATGTCGCTCCTCAATGCTGGTGTGCCACTTAAGGCCGCAGTTGCGGGAATCGCAATGGGTCTGATCTCAGATGTAGTTGACGGCAAGACCGAATATGTTGCACTTACCGACATCTTGGGTGCTGAAGATGCATTTGGCGATATGGACTTCAAGGTTGCCGGAACGAAGGAATTCGTTACTGCGCTGCAACTTGATACCAAACTCGATGGCATTCCTGCCTCAGTTCTCTCTGCAGCGCTGTTGCAGGCAAAAGAGGCTCGTCTTCACATCCTCGACATCATGCACCAGGCGATCGATATGCCAGATGAGATGAGCCTCTTGGCTCCTCGCATCATCTCGATCAAGGTTCCTACTGATTTGATCGGTGCAATCATCGGACCTAAGGGAAAGATGATCAACCAGATTCAAGATGAGACCGGAGCAGATATCACCATCGAAGATGATGGAACTATCTACATCGGCGCACTTGAAGGTTCACAAGCAGAGGCTGCTAAGGCCATGATCGAAGCGATCGCTAATCCTGTAATCCCTAAAGTCGGAGAGCGTTTCAACGGTAGCGTTGTAAAGCTTGCGACCTTCGGTGCCTTTATCTCGCTCGTTCCAGGTAAAGATGGCTTGCTCCACATCTCGCAGATTCGCAAGATGCACGGCGGAAAGCGCATTGAGAACCTCGAAGAGGTCATGAAGGTTGGCGACAAGATTGAAGTTGAAATCAATGAGATCGATCCAAAGGGCAAGTTCTCCTTGGTTCCAGTTCTTGCTGATGGAACAACTCCAACTGACGCACCTGCTGAATAACTAATTAATGGCTCGCACCGTACTGCCCAGTGGTCTGCGGATTGTTACCGAAGAGGTTTCAACCGTGCGATCAGCGGCATTCGGTGTTTGGGTTAATGTGGGCTCCCGCGACGAGACTTTACCTGTCGCGGGAGCTTCACACTTTTTAGAGCACTTATTATTTAAAGGCACCACCCGGCGTGACGCGATGGCGATCTCCTCCTCAATTGAGGCGGTCGGTGGCGAGATGAACGCCTTTACCGGCAAGGAATACACCTGCTTTTATGCCCGCGTAATCGATACTGATCTACCGCTCGCCGTCGATGTCATTGCAGACTTAATTACCTCGTCCTTGGTCACCGCAGCAGATGTAGATGCAGAGCGCACGGTTGTGCTTGAAGAGATGTTTATGCGCGATGATGATCCTTCAGATTTGATCCACGATCTCTACCTTGAGACTTATTTTGGTGACACCCCACTTGGACGATCAATTCTTGGAACCGCCGATTCCATCAATGGAATGTCGCGCAACTCGATTTTCAATTACTACAAAAAGCGTTACCGTCCCGAAGATATCGTGATTGCTGTCGCGGGAAATATCAACCATGAGAAGGTAGTCAAACTCGTCGAGCAGGCGCTTGCTCGAGATGGTTTCTTGGATGTGCCTGCGAAGCCGGCAAATGTTCGCTACGCACCTAAAGTAAAACCGCGGGGTATAGGTAAGGTCGGAATTATTGATCGCAAGACCGAGCAATCGCACCTCTTACTTGGAGTCGAAGGCGTGGAGCGGAGTGATGACCGCCGATTTGCCTTGAGTATTCTGGCATCTGCCATGGGAGGCGGAATGTCATCCCGCCTCTTCCAAGAGATCCGCGAGAAGCGCGGTTTGGCGTATTCGGTGTACTCCTTCGTCCAACAATTTTCTGGTGCCGGATCTATGTCTTTTTACGCGGGTTGCCAGCCCAATAAGACCGAAGAAGTAATCAAGATTATTCGCGATATCTCCTTTGATATTGCATCGAAGGGCTTGACCGATGAAGAGATCACTCGCGCAAAGGGCGCTGTTTCTGGCTCACTCGTATTGAGCCAAGAAGATACCGGTTCACGCATGATGCGGATTGGCAAGAGCGAGCTCGTATACGGAGAAGTTATGGGCTTTGACGAGATCCTCAATAAAATTGCAGAGGTAACTCCGGATGACATCAAGGCAATTGCCAGCACAATCCTGCCTCGACCTTCTACGCTTGCCCTGGTAGGTCCTTTTAAATCGGTATCGAAATTTGAGAAGGTGATCACATGACAATCAAAGTTGCGGTACTTGGCGCTAAGGGGCGCATGGGTGCGACCACAGTTGGCGCGATCAAAGAAACATCCGATCTGGAATTAGTTGCAGCCCTGGATCTTGAAGATGACATCAATCAACTGGTTTCAAGTGGCGCAGAGGTCGTTGTTGATTTCACCCACCCTGATTCAGTGATGGGTAATCTGGAATTTGCTATTAACCACGGAATCAGCGTTGTTGTTGGAACAACCGGATTTAACAGAGAAAAGCTGGTCACGATCATAAGTTGGCTCGACGCAAATCCTGGCGTTGGAGCACTGATTGCTCCTAACTTTGGCCTCGGTGCTGTATTAATGATGCAGTTTGCCGCTCAAGCCTCTAAATATTTTGAGTCGGTGGAAATTATTGAGTTGCATCACCCCAATAAGGCTGATGCTCCTTCGGGCACCGCTACGCGCACTGCCGAGCTCATCACTGAGGCTCGCAACTCTGTAAATAAAGAGGCTATGCCAGATGCGACATCTTCGGGGCTGGCAGGGGCTCGTGGCGCAAAGGTGGGAGATGTTCCTATTCACTCCGTTCGGCTTCGTGGACTGGTGGCTCACCAAGAAGTAATTCTCGGTGAACTCGGAGAGACACTTACGATTCGGCACGATTCGATCGACCGCACGGGATTTATGCCTGGGGTACTCCTAGGTATTCGCAAAGTGGTTGCAACGCCAGGACTCACATTTGGACTCGAGCACTTCCTCGATTTGAAATAGAATCTCCTTACAACAAAGGAGTAATAATATGTCAGCCCAAATAACAATGTACGGTGCCGCTTGGTGCGGTGATTGCCGACGCTCAAAGGCCTATCTAGATTCACACCAAGTTGAGTACAACTACATCGATGTTGAAGCAGATGAGACCGCATCCGATAAGGTTATTGAGATAAATGGTGGACTGCGTTCAATTCCGGTGATTTTGTTTCCAGATGGAACGCACATGACAGAGCCATCCGATAAGGATCTAGAGGCAAAGCTAGAAGCTTTAGCGATTCTCTAAATTTTTAATCGATACATAATCGCAGAAGTTGCCATTGCCCCAATAACCACAACGGGGAATGGCATTTTTGCTGTCAGCGCGACCATTGCGACGGTTATACCCGCTAGACGATGATCGACGACAAATTTTGTCTTCGTTGTAAATGCCTGCATTGCCACGAGTGCGCTTAACAGAACAATGGGAATTAAGTTGGTAATGCGCTGCACGCGCGGGTGAGCCAGCCAGATCTCTGGGATGGAGTGACCGATAAATTTGATCGCGTAGCAAAGTACGCTCGTGACGATTACCGCGATCCACTGGGAGTTCATTTATTTCCACCCGACAATTGCGGCGATGAAGACCGTTGAGATAATTGGAACGCCGGCTGGTACGAATTCAGTGATTGAAAGCGCCCAGATGAAGGAAAGTACTCCGGCGATCAAGAGCTTTCGCTCTTTTAGACGCGGGAACAAGACAGCGCAGAAAATCGCAGGGGAGGCGACATCAAGACCCCAAGCCGAGGTATCTCCGATTGACTTAGCGCCCAGTGCTCCGATTAACGTAGATAAGTTCCAAAAGAAGAAGACTCCAAATCCGGTGTACCAGAAAGCGGTCCTTTGATCCTCGGGTATATTTTGTGCGAGCGCTACCCCAGTGGATTCATCGATAGTGATCTGTGCGGCCAGCGCGCGTTTGAATCCTTTGAGTTTAAGTATTTGTGCCATACGCACGCCATACAAACCATTTCGCCCGCCCAGAAAAGTTCCAGTGACGATCGCGCTGAATGGACTTCCACCGGCGCTCATTACGGCTACCAGCGAAAATTGCGAGGCGCCTGAGAAGAGCACAAGTGAGAGAAAGCAAGCCTGGGCAACGGTGAAGTGATCAGCAACGGCGACCGCGCCGAAGGCAACCCCAGCCGCCCCAACTGCAAGGCCTACGCTGAGGGAGTCGCGCTTCACTGACACGCCGATATTCTGCCCTAATCCCTAGCCTCTCGGGTACCAATAGATAAGGTCGCTACATGGGTGAAGAGCATTTCGAAATAAATTTCCGCAGCGATGTAACAGTTGAATTAGTGAAAGCCAGCGCAAGTGACTCAGATGTCATCTGGGCGGCGAGAGTATCTACTGCAGGCGAGAATTCGCTGGACGACGTAGATTCTGATGCATCTCGATCCGAAGGGCTTATCAACTATCTCGCCCGCGAACGCCATGGCTCGCCTTTTGAGCATACTTCAATGACTTTTTTTGTTTCAGCACCCATTTTTGTATTTCGTGAATTTATGCGCCACCGTATTGCTTCTTACAACGAAGAATCGGGACGTTATCGCGAGTTACGGCCTAATTTCTATGTTCCGAGTAAAGAGCGCAAGCTAGTTCAAATCGGCAAAGCCGGCTCTTATTCATTTATCGACGGTACGGGCGAGCAATACGAAATAACGGTGAGTGCAATTAAAGAGAGTTGCACGATCGCCTATGAAAATTATAAGAAGATGCTCGATGCTGGAGTGGCTCGCGAAGTCGCGCGCGCTGTATTACCCGTGGGTCTTTATTCATCAATGTACGTAACCATGAATGCACGGGCACTGATGAATTTCTTGTCGCTGCGCACTTCGCGTGATGGATCGCATTTTCCAAGCTATCCGCAACGGGAAATTGAGATGGTTGCCGAGAAAATGGAGCAATATTTCGCAACTCTTATGCCACTTACGCACGGGGCATTCGAAAAGTCTGGACGAGTAGCCCCTTAGTCGCGATAGGGTTAGCCCTATGCCGCATAAACAGACGACCCAGATCGAGGCGCCCTTTGGTCGCTTGATCACCGCTATGGTGACCCCATTTCAAAAAGATGGAGCGATTGACTGGGACGGCGTTGCGAAGATTGCAGAACATTTAGCAAATTCTGGCCACGATGCGATCGCGGTTAATGGCACCACCGGCGAGGCCCCCACGACAAAGACCTCCGAAAAACTGGAAATTATTCGCGTTGTAAAGAGTACCGTGGGCGATCGCGTTAAGGTTTTGACAGGTGCCGGCGATAACGAAACCGCTTACACGGTCGATCAATCTAAGCGTTGCGCCGAAGTTGGAGCCGACGGACTGCTGATCGTTACCCCGTATTACAACAAGCCACCGCAAGAGGGCATAGAGGCTCACTTTAAAGCGGTCGCTGCAGCCACGGATCTTCCGATCATGATGTACGACATCCCTGGTCGTACGGGCGTTCCGATCGAAGAGGACACGATATGTCGCCTAGCAGAAGTTAAAAATATTGTGGCGCTAAAAGATGCAAAAGGAAATCCAGCATCAACTTCTTGGGTCATTAAACGGACCGGTCTTCCGGTCTACTCTGGCGATGACATCCTCAATTTGCCTTTGCTGAGCGTGGGAGCAGTCGGCTTCGTCTCGGTCTGCGGTCACACGGTTGGCAACCAATTGAGAGCAATGCTCGATGCCTGGTTCGCAGGAAACGCAATACGAGCACTAGAAATACATCAAGAATTATTACCGGTATTCACCGGAACCTTCCGCACCCAAGGTGCGATATTGACTAAGGCCGCACTCACGTTGATGGGCCTACCTGGTGGATCTACGCGTTTGCCACTTGTCGATGCCACCCCTGCGCAGATAGCGCAATTGCGGGAGGACCTTCAACAAGGCGGAGTTGTACTTAAATAATGAATCATCCACATCCCGATTTACCCTATCCAGCTAAGTTAGCTCCTAAAACACTGCGCATCGTTGCGCTAGGTGGGTTAGGCGAGATCGGTCGCAACATGACCGTCTTTGAAATCGCTGGCAAGTTACTGATTGTCGATTGCGGCGTTCTCTTTCCCGAAGAGAGCCAACCCGGAATTGATCTCATTCTTCCCGACTTTTCATACATTAAAGATCGCTTGCACGATGTCGTTGCTGTTGCTCTCACCCACGGCCACGAAGATCATATTGGCGCGGTTCCATATCTTCTGAAAGAACGCTCCGATATTCCAATCGTTGGATCAAAGTTGACGCTGGCATTCACAGAGGCGAAACTCAAAGAACGTCGTATCACAGCGCCGATGGTTGAGGTCAAGGCAGGAATGAAGCAGACCTTTGGTCCCTTTGAACTCGAATTCGTTGCAGTTAATCACTCAATTCCAGATGCGCTTGCCATCGCTATTCGCACCGAAGCAGGACTTGTGCTCGCCACTGGTGATTTCAAGATGGATCAACTCCCACTCGACGGTCGGATCACAGATTTAGCTACATTTGCCCGTTTGGGCGAAGAGGGCGTTGACCTCTTTATGACCGACTCTACAAACGCCGACGTCCCCGGTTTCACTACTTCAGAGCGCGACATCATGCCGACACTTGATCGTGTCATCCGTGCTACCGAAAGGCGCGTGATTGTTGCCTCATTTGCTTCGCACGTTCACCGCGTACAACAGATCATGATGATCGCGGCGCAGCACGATCGCAAGGTCGCATTTATTGGTCGAAGCATGGTGCGCAATATGAAGTTAGCCCAAGATTTAGGTTACCTGGAAGTTCCCCAAGGTCTCGAGATCATCGACGCAAAAAGCGTTGATGACGCGGGCGATCGCGTTGTTCTGATATGTACCGGCTCGCAAGGTGAGCCACTTGCTGCGCTTTCTCGTATGGCAAATGGTGAACATCAAATTCGCGTGGGCAAAGGCGACACTGTTGTTCTAGCATCCTCGCTCATTCCGGGTAATGAGAATCCAGTATTTAGAGTAATCAATGAGCTCACTCGCTTTGGTGCGACCGTAGTTCATAAGGGCAACGCCTTGGTACACGTATCGGGCCATGCTGCTGCTGGCGAACTGCTCTATTGCTATAACATCGTTAAGCCAAAGAATGTGATGCCGATTCATGGCGAATGGCGCCACATGCGGGCAAATGCTGAACTTGCGATAAAAACTGGTGTTCCGCGCACAAATACCATCGTTGTAGACAACGGAATCGTCGTCGATGTTCATGATGGATATGCGGATATTGCGGGAGCGATTCCCGTTGGATTTGTATATGTCGATGGACAGAGCATCGGCGAAATTACCGAAAGTTCTCTCAAGGATCGTCGCATCTTGGGCGAAGAGGGATTCATTTCTGTGGTTGTCGTGGTTGATTCGCAGAGTGGCAAGATTGTCGCTGGTCCAGATATTCATGCGCGGGGATTTACTGAAGATAAGGCGCTCTTTGATGAAGTTAAAGGCATGATCGAGAAGGCTCTTGCAACATCAGTCGCTGGTGGAATAAATGGAACGCATCAACTTGCGCAAGTTGTTCGTCGTACCGTTGGAAGTTGGGTTGGCGAAGAACATCGTCGCAAACCAATGATCATCCCGGTAGTAATAGAGGTATAACGGCGCGCCGAGCGGCCGCAGCAGGGTCTTATTCCTTAGGCTTAGTCCGCTATGGCTAAAAAACGAAGTACTGCGCGAAGCAAGGCTGCAAAGCGCCCGGGAATTCTCGCCGGAATTGGACGCGCCCTTGTTGGTATTTGGCGTTTCGTAGCAAAGGCGATTGGCAGCACCGTTCGTTTCCTCTTCAAAGAGGCTCGTGAACTCGACAGCGCCCATCATCGCGATGGATTAGCTTTCCTTCTTCTCATCTTTGCGCTGCTCAGCGCGGCGGGATCTTGGTTCCATCTAAACAATCCCATCGGTCGATTTATGAATACCGTCTTATTGGGATCCTTTGGCAAGGTCGCCGTTGTTACCCCACTCCTCTTTATTTACTTCGCATTTCGACTCTTCAAAGCCCCTGATGAGGGGAGAGCGAACGGTCGCATCACTATTGGAGCGCTTCTGCTCGTCCTGAGTGGCACCGGACTAGCACAGGTGTTGAACGATTCAGATTTCGCAAGCGTGAAGAGTGCAGGGGGAGCGGTCGGCTACGGCGTCGGGCGTCCGCTTGCAAATCTCGGAACCTCGTTGCTCGCAATTCCAATTTTGATTCTCATCTTCTTCTTTGGAGTTTTGATCGTTACGGCAACTCCTGTCTCACAGGTCTATGCCAAGGTGAAGGCAATCTTCGGATGGATTACTCGCCGAGCCAAGCGAGATCGCAGCGAGGGCGATGAAGGATTTGAGATCAACGATACCCCGCCATTCGAAACGCCGTTGGTTCAAGAGTTCCATCAACCTGAACCCGACGAAGAGGAATTTGATGAGGAAGGGCAAGGGGAAACCGTTGCCATTCATGTAGATCGCGCTGGGGCTACTCCCACATTTGTCACTAAGACGGTGCAGAGCGCTCCAGCCCATCAGATGATTTTGGCGGCCGATACACCGTACATATTGCCTTCAATGGATCTCTTGCGAACCGCTCCTGCTTCCAAATCAAAGTCGAAGGCGAACGAGATGGTCGTTGCTGCGCTCGGCCAAGTCTTTGAGCAATTTGGCGTTGAAGCACGAGTTACTGGCTTTATGCGTGGACCTACGGTCACACGTTATGAGGTGGAGTTAGCTGGTGGAGTTAAAGTCGAAGCAATTACCGCGCTGGCCAAGAATATTTCTTATGCAGTAGCAAGTGGCGATGTTCGCATTCTCTCTCCGATTCCCGGCAAATCTGCAGTCGGCATCGAAATTCCAAATACCGATCGCGAGATCGTCGCGCTGGGAGATGTTCTGCGTTCTTCCGTTGCGAAGAACGAGACACATCCTATGGTAGTTGCCCTCGGAAAAGATGTTGAGGGAAATTACATATGCGTTAATTTGGCGAAGATGCCTCACCTGCTCGTCGCAGGTGCAACAGGCGCGGGAAAGTCATCGATGATTAATTCGCTGATCGTTTCAATCTTGATGCGATCAACTCCCGATGAAGTGCGCCTGGTGATGATCGATCCTAAGCGCGTTGAGCTGACCAGCTACGAAGGTATTCCTCATCTCATTGCTCCGATTATTACCAGTCCCAAGAAGGCAGCGGATGTTCTCGCTTGGGTAGTGCGTGAGATGGATCAACGTTATGACGACCTATCGCACTTCGGATTCCGCCACATCGATGATTTCAATAGAGCGGTGAAGGCGAAGAAGGTGAGTGCTCCCGAGGGCAGCGAACGACTTCTCGAACCGTATCCATATCTATTGGTAATTATCGATGAGTTGGCAGATCTGATGATGGTTGCCGCTCGCGAAGTAGAAGAGAGCATCGTCCGTATTACCCAACTTGCTCGTGCTGCCGGGATTCACCTCGTGATTGCTACTCAACGGCCAAGCGTTGATGTTGTTACGGGTTTGATTAAGGCGAACGTTCCTTCACGGCTCTCCTTTGCGACATCGAGTCTTGCCGATTCACGCGTCATCCTAGATACACCTGGCGCCGAAAAATTAGTGGGTCAGGGCGATGCGCTATTCCTTCCCATGGGTGCCAGCAAGGCGATGCGCATTCAAGGGGCTTATGTATCAGAGCGAGAGTCAGAGGCTGTTGTCAGTCACGTAAAGTCGCAAGCACAACCGGTATTTAGAGTTGATATCAATGCACCTGCAGTAAGTAAGCAGATTGAAAATGATATTGGCGATGACATGGATCTATTACTTCAAGCAATTCAACTCGTGGTTGGAACTCAATTTGGTTCAACGTCGATGTTGCAACGAAAGTTGCGAGTTGGTTTTGCCAAAGCTGGGCGCTTGATGGATCTCATGGAGAGTCGTGGGATCGTGGGTCCCTCTGAAGGCTCAAAGGCTCGCGAGGTTTTGATCACCGCGGAGCAAATGCCGGACCTGCTAGAGCAGATCCAGGGTTACATTTAAGTGAATTCGGCCCTTCGCCACGCTTAGTGAGGGGTTCCTCTCCGAAATATATTTGGTCTGGGTATTGAGGTTGGTTTATCCTTGGTCTCTCACTTTCCCCCGATTGTGGCTCGGTTTAACCAAAGCATGAATCACGTAATGAGGCACTGATGTCAGTAGGAATTCTTCTCCGCCAAGCACGCGAATCCGTTGGCATGTCACTCGAAGAGCTCTCTGAAATTATTTGTGTTCGTCGCACGGTTTTGAATGATCTCGAAAGCGATAATTTTGAATCTTCAGGTGGTCTCACATATGCGCGCGGACATATTCGCAATATCGCGCGAGCGCTAAGCGCCAATGAAACCCTTCTCGTCGATGAGTTCAATGCGATGAATCAAGATTTTAATCGCCCGATGATCGACCTCTTGAGCGAAAATAATGTAACTTCAGTTGAGCGCAAGAAGACCAAAATCTCCTTTGGCACAATGGCAAAAGCTGCCGCAGTTGTCGTCGCTTTATTAGTTGCAGTTCCCACTGGTGCATCATTTATTCATTTTTCTAAGAAGAGCGCTCCAAGACCGCAGACCGCTGCCCTTGCACTTAAGTCAACATCTTCAGCAAGCGCATCTCTACCTGATACCACCGCAGTCGCAACCAAGACTTCCACGGTCGCTGTTGTAGTGACTGCAAATTCAGGTTCTACCTGGCTGGCAGTAACCGACAGCTCGGGTACCCAGATATTTAGTGGGATGCTTACAAAAGGATCTTCACAATCATTCGGTGATAGCCAACTTATCAATGTCACGATCGGCAATGCCGGCGCTGTAAACCTCAATGTAAATGGCAGAGATGCCGGGGCACCAGGTACCACGGGCGAGGTTGTCCATCTCCAATTTGGTCCAGGAGCATCCTCTCAAGGCTAATTCACGTTAATTCTCCTTCTTCGCACAAACCTCTTCGGCGGCAGGTACCATGGCACCAATGAGTACGCCGTCTCCAAGAACGCTAAACCTGCCTAATGCATTAACTGTGCTGCGGTTGCTCGCACTTCCATTCTGCGCTTATGCGCTCTTTAAAGATGGTGGGAACTCATCACTCTGGCGGGTAATTGCATGGACGGGATTCTTTCTCGTTGGACTTACGGACTTAATGGATGGCAGGTTGGCTCGCTCCCGCAATCAGGTAACTAGTTTTGGAACATTCTTAGATCCAGTCGCTGATAAGGCGGCGATTGGTACCGCGATGATTGGTCTTTCGATTCAAGGAAAATTGTGGTGGTGGGTAACGATCGTGATTCTCTTCCGCGAGATTGCGGTCACTCTCTTGCGCTTAGCAGTTATTAAAGGTGGAGTTATCCCGGCAAGCAAGGGTGGAAAACTCAAAACTATGATGCAAGGTTTTGGTATCGGTTTCTATATCTTGCCATTACCGAGTTGGCTGCATATTCCACGGGATATCTTTATGGCGGCGACGATCGCCATTACCTTGACAACTGGTTTCGACTATTTTAAGAAGGTCGTTCGAAGTGAGCGCTAGCCTTGACGCGACTGCAATCATTAAATTGATGAAGCGCAAAGGTTTAACGGTGGCTACCGCAGAATCGATCACCGGAGGGGGACTAGGAGAACTTTTTACCTCAGTTGCAGGTTCCTCCGCGGTCTATCAGGGTGGAATTATTACTTACAGTGATGTAAGTAAAACCAAATTTCTCGGGGTAGCAAAACGGATTTTGAATAAGTACACGGCGGTTTCTGAAGAGGTTGCTGTCGCAATGGCACAGAGCGCCCGAGCGCAATTCAAGACCGATTATGCGATTTCTACGACTGGAGTGGCCGGTCCGGGTCGTGCTTACGATCAAAAGGCGGGTTCGGTGTGGATAGCAATCGACAGCCGCGCTGGAACTGTGAGCGTGCAACTCGCACTTTCCGGGGATCGCGCTGCAATTCGCCACGCAACTTTAGAGAGCGCATTAGCCACCTTTTCCCGTATCCTTATCCCGTGATTCTTCTCCGCTCTCATATCGGTTCGGCGCTGCGCGCTTCGCGCATTGCGCAGGGTCGAACGCTGCGTGATGTCGCCAAAAGCGCGCGCGTCTCCTTGGGTTATCTCTCCGAGGTAGAGCGTGGGCAGAAGGAAGCCTCCTCAGAACTTCTTAATTCCATTTGCAGCGCACTTGAAATTTCATTAGGTGAAGTTCTCTTGATCGTTTCTGCTCAAGTTCGAACTCACGAAACTCCTA
>Ga0302322_100002141_pt1 | contig 16586 bp, 16 predicted proteins | sample Fen_T0_2_FD_203757 | JGI IMG/M metagenome (GOLD analysis project Ga0302322, IMG submission 203757) | Peat permafrost microbial communities from Stordalen Mire near Abisko, Sweden - Fen_T0_2 | ecosystem: Environmental > Terrestrial > Soil > Wetlands > Permafrost | place: Sweden: Abisko... | reverse complement strand
GGTCTCCAGCCGGTCCTGGTCGACCGCCGCCTGGGTATGGAAGCGCTCCTGTTCGAGCTCGAGGGCCTGTCGCTCCGTGGCGTGGTGTTCGGTCAGCAAGCGTCGGTCGCGAACGAGTCGCGCGAGCTCCAGGGCCTCTTCGTGCTGGAGCACCTCCTGGTCGCTCGCCAGCTTCTGCTCCTGGACACGGCTCTCGGAGGCGAGTTCCGCGAGACGGATCGCCTCCCGCGACTGCAGATCCGATCGGTCGCTGGTGAGCTTGATCTCGTTGCGGACCTCGGCCTCCAGCTGGCGCCGAAGGTCCGGATCGACGATGAAGACCTGGGCGACACGGGCTGCCTCGACCTCGAGACCCCAGTCGCGGTCCGGCTCATCGGGCGTCCGGATCGTCGCCTGCAGGGCCGCCTGCACGACGCCACTCAGCGTCGTCTTGCGTTCCTCGATGCACTCGACCATGGTCATGTGCGAGATCGCGTGGCGGAGTTCGCCGAGGCAGACGTGGGTGAGGGCGGTCGTGATCTCGCCGATCCCACCGGCGCCGAAATCGAAGAGCCGGGCCGCGGCGACCGGGTCGACGACGCGGTAGATGAACGTCCCCTTGAACCGCAGCGGGATGCCGTCCTTCGTGTCCTGCGTGAACTCGAAGCTGGCCTCTTGCTTGGTCCCCGGGACGAGGACGTAGATGGTGCCGGGGCGGAGGATGGCCTGGACGGCGGACCCGTGGTTCTCGAGCCTCCCGTGACGTCCGACCAACAGGTACTGGCTCGGACCTGCCTTGACGATGGGCATCGATCGATCCTTCCTCGGTAGCTGTGCGTGTGGCTCCCGCTGGGGTCAGGCGCCCGACGCCCCCGAGCGTCGAACATGTGGCGGCATCGACGGCCGGCGCGGCGAGGCCCGGATCGGTCCCCCGGTGCGCGACTCGACCGCCCGCATCGGCCCCGTGGGATCCGATGGGAGGGAGTTCAGCGGCACGGGTCAAGCGAACCACCGAAGGTCCCGACGGCCCACCACCCGAAAGTCATGGGACCCGCTGCTGGTATCGTCGGGCGCGTGAGCAGCACCGCCCCATCGCAGCGCCCCGGCATGGGCGCCATCCCCTACCCGGGCGGCACGATGTTCCGCGTCTGGGCGCCGCATGCGACGGCCGTATTCGTCACCGGCAGCTTCGACGACTGGGCGGGCGACCGGACCGAGCTCCGGCCGGACAGTGACGGTTCGACGGGCACGTGGTCCGCGGACGTGCCGGACGTCGGGCCGGACGCGGAGTACAAGTTCACGATCCGCACTCCGGACGGCGACCTTTCGAAGCTCGACCCGTATGCGCGGCATGTGACGAACTCGGTCGGCAACGGGATCGTCTACGACGCATCGGCCTTCGACTGGGGCGACGACGCCTTCCAGATGCCGTCCTGGGACGACCTCGTCATCTACGAGATGCACATCGGCACGTTCGCCCCCACCCATGACCGCGGCGGCACCTTCGACGGGGCGCGCCGACGCCTGCCGTACCTCGAGCGACTCGGCGTGTCGGCCGTCCAGGTGATGCCGCCGTTCGAGTTCGCGGGCGACATCTCGTGGGGCTACAACCCGTCCCACCTGTTCGCGATCGAGTCCGGCTACGGCGGCCCCGACGCGTTCAAGCGGTTCATCCGCGACGCCCATGCGCACGGGATCGCCGTGATCGTCGATGTGGTCTACAACCACTTCGGTCCATCCGATCTGGACCTGTGGCGGTTCGACGGCTGGTACGAGCGCGAGGGCGGCGGGATCTACGTCTACAACGACGAGCGGGCGGTCACGCCATGGGGCGACACCCGACCCGACTACGGCCGAGGCGAGGTCCGCTCGTTCCTGCGGGACAGCGCGCTGACCTGGCTCGAGGAGTTCCGCTGCGACGGCCTGCGCTTCGATGCGACCGTGCATATCCGGACCATCGACGGCGATACGACCATCGCCGCGGAGGCGCTCCCCGACGGCTGGTCCCTGATGGCCTGGATGAACGACGAGATCCGTGCGCGCCAGCCGTGGAAGATCACGATCGCCGAGGACCTTCGGGGCGACGTGTCGCTTGTCGCGCCGACGGACGAGGGCGGTGCCGGGTTCGTCGCGCAATGGGACGGCGGCTTCATCGGCAACGTGCGGCCCGCCCTCGTCGCGGCCGACGACGCCTCGCGTGACCTCGCCGCCGTCGCCGACGGGATCGCCGGCGAAGGTCGTGGGGCGCCCCTGACCCGTGTGATCTACACCGAGTCGCACGACGAGGTCGCCAACGGGTTCACGCGGATCCCGGAGGCCATCTCGCCAGGTGATGCCGACAACTGGTGGGCGAAGAAGCGCGCGGTGCTCGGCTCGGCACTCGTGCTCACGTCGCCGGGCATCCCGATGCTCTTCCAGGGACAGGAGCTGTTGGAGGATCGCTGGTTCGACGACACCGTCGCCCTCGATTGGGAGAAGGCCGTCACGAACCGCGGGATCCTGCGCCTCCATCGGGACCTGATCGCCCTGCGGCGCGACCGCGACGGGACGACGAAAGGGCTCCGCGGCGACCACATCGCGATCCTCCGGTCCGACCAGGAGGCCGGCCTCGTCGCGTTCCATCGCTGGATGGACGGTGGCCCGCATGACGACACGGTCGTGGTCACGAACTTCCATGACCGGACGCTGGATCGAGTACCACTCGGATTCCCGGCGGGCGGTCGCTGGGCCGTACGCTTCAACTCGGACGCATCGAGCTACGCCCACGACTTCGGGAGCCATGACGCCTTCGATCTCGACGCCGACGGACCGGCGATGGACGGCTGCGACCAGAGTGGCCTGGTGTCCGTCGGGCCGTACAGCGTCGTGATCCTGTCGCGAGAGGACCCATGACCGACCGTCTGCGTGGCGCTCCGCGGCCCGAGACGACGTCGACCTTCGACGCCGCGACCTGGGGCGACGCATCGTTCTCCGGGACACGGCACGAGGCCGTCCTGTTCGCGGGGGCGGACCTCTCGGACCTGTCCGAGCGCAACGCGGCCTTCGCGGATTGCACGTTCCGCGACGTGCGGTTCAACGCGTCCAGCCACATCGATACGGCGTTCACGAACTGCACGTTCCAGGGTTGCTCGTTCTTCGATGCGACCTTCACCCGCTGCAAGTTCGTCGGCAGCTTCTTCGATCGCTGCACGTTCGATCTGCTGGTCGTCGATGGCGGCGACTGGTCGATCGTCGCGCTAGCGGGGGCTGACCTTCGGAAGGCGACCATCACGCACGTGCGGATGCGCGAGACGGACCTCACGGGCGCCCGGTTCGACGGCGCGACGGTGCGCGATGTCGACCTCTCGGGTGCCTGGCTCCACCGCGCCTCCTTCGAGGGCACGGACCTGCGCGGGAGCGACCTGTCGTCGCTCGACCCCCTGGCGTCCGAGATCAAGGGCGCCCGCATCGACTATGAGCAGGCGACGGTCATCGCCGAGGCGCTGGGTCTCCGGGTCGGCTAGGGCGCTGTCTCGAGCTCTGGGATCAGGTGGCCGCGGCCCCGGTCGCCGGAAGGTCCTCGAGGGTCGCCCCCCGTGGTTTCGTCGCCGGCAGCAGCAGTGAGAAGAACACCCCGAGGATCACGAAGCCGGTCGCGACGAACCCGGCGGCTCGAGTGGCAGTGACGAACTGCTGTTCCGCGACGGACACGTACGGGGCGAGGATCCCCTTCGCGGCCGGGGACGCGAGGAACGCCTCCACGCCCGGCGGAAGGTCCACGACGGCCGCGATGGATGCCGGGTCGTCGCGCAATGGTCCGATGACCTGACCGGCGGACGCGTCCAGCGCGGTCGCGACGAATGTCCCGATCTGCGAGGCGACCGCCGGCGGCACGCCCGGAGGCGGCGGGATGTTCTCGAACTCGGCCGCCGACCCATTGACCAGGACGCTGAAGAGGACCGTGCCGAGGATGGCGATCCCGAGCGCCGAGCCCACCTGGCGGAGTGTGGAGTTCGCCCCGGACGCGAGTCCCGAGCGCTCGACCGGCACGTCCGAGAGCACGATGCTCGTCAGCTGCGCGGTGGCGAACCCGACCCCGATCCCGTAGACGAACAGCGGGATCGCGAGCATGTATCCGGTCACGGTGGTCGAGATGAGGAGCGAGGTCGAAAGGATCCCGACCGCCTCGAGGATCATCCCGGTCGTCACGACCCAGCGCGGGCCGTAGCGGCGGGCGAAGCGCGCGGCCAATGGGGCCGAGAAGAACGCCCCAACGGCGAGCGACAGGAACACCAGACCGGTCTGGAACGCCGAGTAGCCGAGGACCCCCTGGAGGAACAGGGGCAGGGCGAACAGGAGTCCGAACTCGCCGAGCGAGACGATCGTCCCGGCGAGATTCCCATACCGGAAGCCTCGATATCGCCACAGCGTGAAGTCGAACAGGTAGAACTTCCCGGCTCGTCGTCGACGGGTCTCGACGATGGCGAACAGCACCAGGGCTGCGGCTCCCACGGCCAGGACCACCGGGATCACCGAGACGGCGTCGCTCGGCCAGGTCCAGCCGAGGAGCGTGAACGAATGGCCTGGGACCGGGCTCCACCAGCCGTACTGCCGGCCCTCGATGAGGCCGAACACGATCAGGCCAAGACCGCTCGTGATCAGCAGGAAGCCCGGCAGGTCGAAGCCCGGACGCGCGCCCTCTTCCTTGGACTCGCCGATGTAGTGGATCGTCCCGGCGATCGCCACGAGGCCGATCGGCAGGTTGATGAAGAAGGCCCAGCGCCACGAGAGGTAGGTCGTCAGGAAGCCGCCGAGGAGCGGCCCGACGGCCGCCATGCCGCCGATCACGGAACCCCAGATACCGAAGGCGATCGCGCGGTCGCGGCCCTGGAAGTTGGCGTTCAGGATGGCCTGTGTCGCCGGGAGGATCATGGCGCCGCCGATCCCCTGGAACACCCTGGCCAGCAGGAGCACATTCCCCGTCGGGGCCAGGCCCGCGGCGACGGAGGCGGTGATGAAGATGGACAGGCCGATCAGGTACATCCGACGCCGGCCGAAGACGTCGCCGAGCCGGCCGACCGTGATCAGGAGGGCCGCGAAGACGAGCGCGTAGATCGTGTTGATCCACTCGGCCTGGGTCGAGTCGAGGTCCAGATCGCTGATGATCGATGGGATCGCGACGTTCACGATCGTCGCGTCGACGATGATCATCGCGACGCCGACGCTCAGCATCGCGAGACCGATCCATCGGCCGCGACCCGAGGCCGCCATCGACATCTCGGCCGGTGCGCGTTGGCTCATGGAGAGTTCCCCCGGACCTGTCTGGACACGGGCACACGCCCGTCGCTCTGACCCCTCTTCGTCCCGACTCTACGTTCGGATGGCAGCCTCGTCCTGTGCCGTCCGGCATCGTCGCCACGGGCCGTACGGTTCCCGCGGGCGCCCGAGGGCCTTGAGCGATCTGGATAGTTGCGCACGCAACGACCATGCGATAAGGTAGGGTCACAGCGACGGGCCACCGATGGCCCGCAGACGGACGGCGAGACGCCGCCAGGGATGGAACGAGATGCAATTCGGGATCTTCACGGTCGGTGATGTCACGACCGACCCGACCACGGGGCTGACGCCCACGGACGCGGAGCGCGTCCAGGCGATGGTCACCATCGCCCTCAAGGCCGAAGAGGTCGGCCTGGACGTGTTCGCGACGGGCGAACACCACAATCCGCCGTTCGTCCCATCGTCCCCCACCACGATGCTCGGCTACATCGCCGCCAAGACGGAGCGGCTGGTCCTGTCGACGGCGACGACGCTCATCACCACGAATGATCCGGTCAAGATCGCCGAGGACTACGCGATGCTCCAGCACCTGGCCGACGGCCGGGTGGACCTGATGATGGGTCGCGGGAACATGGGCCCGGTCTACCCGTGGTTCGGGCAGGACCTGCGGAACGGGATCCCGCTCGCCTACGAGCACTACGCGCTCCTGCATCGCCTGTGGCGCGAGGACGTCGTCGACTGGCAGGGCCAGTTCCGGACGGCGCTGACCGGTTTCACGTCCACGCCGCGACCGCTGGACGGTGTCCCACCGTTCGTGTGGCACGGCTCGATCCGGAGCCCGGAGATCGCCGAGCAGGCGGCCTACTACGGCGACGGGTTCTTCCACAACAACATCTTCTGGCCGAAGGAGCACGTCCAGCGGATGGTCGGCCTGTATCGCGAGCGCTTCGAGCACTACGGACACGGCCCCGCCGATCAGGCGATCGTGGGCCTCGGAGGGCACGTCTTCATGCGCGCCGATTCGCAGGCCGCGGTCCGCGAGTTCCGGCCGTACTTCAACGAGGCGCCGGTATATGGCGGCGGGCCGTCGCTGGAGGACTACATGGCCCAGACGCCGTTGACGGTCGGGAGTCCGCAGCAGGTCATCGATAGGACCCTGGCGTTCCGTGACCTCGTCGGCGACTACCAGCGCCAGCTCTTCCTCGTGGATCACGCCGGGCTGCCCCTCCCCGTGGTGCTGGAACAGATCGAGATGCTCGGCGAATTGGTCGTCCCGGTCCTCCGGCGCGAGTTCGCCATCGGGCGCCCGGCGCACATCCCGGACGCCCCGCTGCACCCGCGCGTGAAGGCAGCTGCACGGCCGACGGACGACACGAGCCCAACGTCGACCACCGCGACCGCCGAACCCGTCCCGGCATGACCGAAGCGAAGCGCTCGCTCGTCGTCGTCAGCGCCGGCCTGGGCCAGCCATCGTCCACCCGCCTGCTGACCGATCGCCTCGCGGCGGCCACCGAACGACACCTCCTTGAGGCCGGCCTCGAGCCGGCCACCGAGGTCGTCGAGTTGCGCGAGCACGCCCAGGACCTCATGAACCACCTGTTGACCGGGTTCCCGAGCCCGTCCCTGCAGGCTGCCATCGATGCCGTCCTCTCGGCCGACGGCCTGATCGCGGCGACCCCGATCTTCAGCGCGTCGTACAGCTCGCTGTTCAAGATGTTCTTCGATGTCATCGAGCGTGACGGTCTGGCCGGGACGCCCGTCCTCGTCGCCGCCACCGGCGGGACCGCGCGCCACTCCCTGGCACTCGACCACGCGATGCGGCCGCTGTTCGCCTACCTGAACGCGTCGGTCGTCCCGACGGGCGTGTACGCGGCCTCGGAGGACTGGGGCGGGCCTGGCGGCGCGACGGAGGGTCGCCTCGTCACCCGCATCGACCGGGCGGGGCGAGAACTCGCGCTCGCGATGACCCTCCGCGAACCCCACGCGCGGCCGGACCCGTACGCGAACCCGGTCCCCTTCGAGCAACTGCTCCGAGGGACGTCCACGCCCGAGTGATCCCGGCCATCAGGCGCCGGGTGCGACGGTCCCCTCGAGGAAGTCATCGACGCCCATCAGCCCGAGCACCCGCCCGATGGGTCGCGGGACGGCCGACCGTGTCGGATCGTGGACGACGTGCGGGTCCAGGAGACGGACGCGCCCGTCGGTGCGCGACACGAACGTGACCTCGTCGGCGGCCAGGGCGTTCTGCACCCACTGCGCGCCCGGGCCGTAGGTCAGCGCGAACGTCAGTCGTCGCCGGTCGGCGCTGCGGAACGCCATCATCGGAGCAACGTGCCGTTGACCCGTGACCCGGCCCACGTGCTCCACGCGCCCGAACCACGGCAGGTACCAGGTGATCGGGCCCAGGAGCGGGTTCGTGACCCGCTGGTTGAAGCGAGCGACCTGCCGAGCGAACGGCATGGTCATCGCGCGGTCACGAGCGCTCGGTCGCCCAGGGTGAGGTCGCCATCCACTCGGCCAGGCGAGCGGTGTGCAGCAAGCGGGCGCTCTGGCAGGTCGGTCGGATCGCCGCCTCCCGGCGGATCGCATCGAGGAAATGCCGATCGAATGCCCCCCGCGGGAACGCCCGCATGACGGCTGGACGGCACGCATCCACGAGCGCGTACCCATTCCCGCGCACGTCCAGCCCGGTCGAGCGGTCCAACAGGACGGCCTCTGCGCCATCCTCGAGGGTCACCGACGGCTGCATGTGGAGGATGATCGCGACCGCGACGGTGTCGGCGCGTTCGGCTGACAGGCCCTCGCGCTCGAGGAAGCGCCGGGCGATCTCGGCGCCTTCGACCTCGAAGCACATCGAGTTCCGTGGGATCCGCGCGAGTCCGACGTCGTGCATGAGCGACGACGTCCAGAGGAGCTGCGGATCGAATGCCAGGCCCTCCGACGTCCCGATCGCCGCGCCCCAGCAATAGGCGCGGACGGAATGGGTCAGGAGGTATGTCGGCAGCGTGCGATGCGCCCACCGCCACGTTGCATCGGAAACCTCGTCCGTGGGGACCGGGATCCCGGCGATCGCCGTCGGGATCGGCGGGATGGGACGCATCGTCGAGCGGTCAGGCGTTCGGGCTCTTCGGCGGCTTCGGCTTCTTCGTCTTCGGTGGTCGTTTCGGGGTCTTGTCGCCCATGTGACACCTCCCACGTGTGTGCAGCCGGCACGGATGTGTGGCCACCAGACCTTATCGGTCGCGAGGCATCCGCGCCAGCACTACCAGACGTCGCCCGGACGCCACTCGCAGCTGATCGGCTGGCTGAGCTCGAACGTCGGCGAGGTCGGCGTGCGCAGAACGAGCAGATAACCCTCCTCATCCAGCGTTCGCTTCGGTCCACTCTCGAGTCGTACGAAGGCCGGACCCTGCCAGGTCTCCCAACCGAGCCGTTCGTAGAAGTGATGCCGTCCCGTGCCGAGCGCTCCCAGCTCGTAGGTGGCCCGGATGTGGTCGCCGACGGCCGCTATGACCATCGAACCGAGGCCGGCGCGCTCGCGATCCGGCGTCGTGGCGACGGCCTCGACGTAGCCGGTCCGGAGCGGACGCCCACCGATGTGGATCTCGCGCTCGACGACCGAGGCGTGGCTGAGGAGCATGCCGTCCTCGTCCAGGACGAAGTGCTGTCCGCCGATCGAGTGCTCCCAGTCCTCCTCGGTGAAGGCCTCGTCCTCGTCCGTGCCGAACGCCGCGGTCATCAAGGCGCGGATCGCGGTCGACTCGCCTGCTGTCAGGGCGGCGGTCGGGAGCTGCCGAAGCCGCAGCCCGCCGGGCTCGCGGGCGAACGCCATCGTCAGGTCGGGGTGGCGAGCGACGCCAGATAGCGATACGCGGACGCGATGTCGCCGAGCACCGAGACGGGCTCGTCCTGCTCGGCGATGTACCACTCGACGCCGGCCGCGCGGGCGGTCTCCACGATCGCCGGGAAGTCAAGGTTCCCCTCACCCGCCGGGGCGTCTCGCTCGTCGGCATCCGACGACCGATCCTTCATGTGCAGGAGCCGGATGCGATCCGGTGCAGCCGCGATCAGGCCGACCGGGTCCTGTCCGGCTCGTGCGGCCCAGTAGACATCGAGTTCCAGGCCGATCGAGGCAGGCAGCTCGGCCAGCAGGATCTCCCAGATGGTCGTGCCGTCGAGCGGGGCGAACTCGAAGTCGTGGTTGTGATAGCCGAACCCGAGGCCGTGGTCCGCGAAGACGCCCGCGAGTCGCCCCAGGTCGTCGGCGTACCGCCGCACATCCGAGTGCGTCAGCCGCTCCTCCTCGGGGAGCCACGGCACGATGACCCGTGGGCAGCCGAGCACGGCGAGCCGGGCCGCGACCGCGGCCGGGTCCTCGCGGAGACCGGCCATCGGCTCATGGGACGCCACGACGGACAGCCCGTTGTCGTCCAGGACCGTCCGCAGTACGACCGGGTCGACGTGGCCGATGGCCGCGAGTTCGACGGCCCGGTAACCCGCCGCGGCGACGGCCCGGAGCGTGCCCGGCACGTCGGTGGCGGTCAGGGTCCGGACGGTCCAGAGCTGGAGCGCGATCTGATCGGTGCGCACCCGCGCACGATACGGCATCGAGCGGCCCGCGGATGCCGTAGCCTCCGCGGATGAAGACCCTGGGTATCGGCATCATCGGGACCGGCAACATCGCCGGCGGCTACGCGAAGGACGCCCTGACCCATCCGGAGATCCGGCTGGTCGCAGTGACCGATCTGGATGTGGTCCGGGCGGCGGCCTTCGCCGACACATACGGCTGCCGCGCCCACGCAACGGTGGATCACCTGCTGGCGGATCCCGAGGTCGACATCGTCGTCAACCTGACGGTGCACCACGCCCACTTCGAGATCACGAAGCGCTCCCTCCGCGCCGGACGACACGTGTACAGCGAGAAGCCCCTCGCGCTCACGGCGGCCGAGGCGCGCGAACTCGTCGACCTCGCCGTCGCGCGAAACCTGCGCCTCGGCTGCTCGCCCTCCACCTTCCTGGGCGAGGCGCAGCAGACGGCGGCCGGCATCGTCCGGAGCGGCCGCCTCGGGACGGTCCGCGCGGTCTACGCCGAGGTGAATTGGGGCCGCATCGAGAGCTGGCATCCGGCCCCGGCGCCGTTCTACGACGTCGGCGCGATGGTCGATGTCGGCGTCTACCCGCTGACCCTCGTGACGTCCATGCTGGGCCCGGCGAGGACGGTCCGGGCCTGGGGCTGGGACCTGCAGCCCGAACGGGTGGCCCTCGACGGGACGTCGTTCCGGATCGGCAGCCCGGACCTCATCATCGCGGCGATCGAACTGGCGAGTGGCACGGTCCTGCGCCTTACGACCAGCTTCTACGTCGGTCGGCCAGCTCGACAGAGAGGCAGCCTCGAGTTCCACGGCGACGACGCGTCGCTCGCGCTCGGCAACTTCCAGGAATTCGATACGACCGTGGAGGTCGGCAGGTACGGCGGCGACTTCGAACCGGTCGAGCTCGTCCGGCCCGGCTACCGCGGCACAGCGTGGGCGCGGGGCGTCGCGGAGATGGCCGCGGCCATCGAGGCCGGACGGCCACATCGGGCCAGTGGCGAGCAGGCGGCCCACGTCGTGGAGATCCTCGATGGGGTCAGGGCGTCGATGGCGGCGGACGGTCGCCCGATCGAGCTCACCTCGACCTTTGCGCCGCCGCCGCTCATGCCCTGGGCGGAAGTCGAGCGCTGAGAGCCTGCCGCTCGGTCCGTCAGGCGGTGGCCGCGGCGGATCACGGCAGAGTCCGCGTCACGGGCAGGCGGCCGGCCCCAGGAGCGCCCCAGCGGCATCCAGGCCGTACCCCAACGGGAACACGGCGCCGTCGCACGGACCCTTGCCGGTGCGCGCGGCGTCGGCCGGCGTCGCGGGCCAGGTGTAGGGCGTCGTCCCGCTGAACGGAACGTCCCCGAACAGCACATCCGTGATGCCGGCGCCCTCGGTGCCCGGCAGCCACGCCTCGACGACCGCGTCGGCCTTCGAGACGATGTCGCCCAGGATCACCGGCCGCCCGGACAGCACGATCACGATGAGCCGGTGGACCCGCGGACGGACCTGGTCGATCCAGTTCCCGGCATCGATCGCCAGCGTGGCGCTGTCGCCCTGGCCCTCGGCGTAGGGCGGCTCGGCGAGGACGACGATCCCGACATCGGCGTGCGCGTCCGTCGGGATGGCGCGGATCCCGTGGTACTCGAGGCGGTCGCCGATCCGGTCCTGGAGCCCCTGCCTGATGGTCGTCCCGGGTGTCGTATCGCCGGCACTCCCCTGCCACGAGATGGTCCAGCCGCCCGACTGGAGGCCGATATCGTCCGCGCCGGGACCGGCGAGCAGCACCGAGTCCGTCGGACCGATCGGCAGGGCGTCCGGCGACGTCTTGAGCAGGACGAGCGACCTCGCGACGGCTTCCCGCGCGAGCGTCCGGTCCGCGGCGGACCCGACGGCCGCAGCCTGACCGTCCGGAGGCATCGGGTGCTCGAACAGGCCCATCTCGAACTTGACGCGGAGGATCCGCCGGACGGCGTCGTCGATGCGGTCCTGGTGGATCGCCCCGGAAGCCAGCCCCGCTCGGACCGCGTCCTGGAACTTCGGCCCGTCATACGGGACCATGACCATGTCGATCCCGGCCTCGATGGATCGCGCGACGGCGGCCGTGTAGTCCGGATCGATCTGGTCGACGGCGGCCCAGTCGGACACGACGAACCCGGTGAACCCGAGTTCGCCCTTGAGCACGTCCGTGAGCAGATGATGATCCGCATGGACCTTGCCGGCGGTCGTGCTCGAGAAGGACGCCATGACGATACGGACGCCCGCTTCGATCGCCGACCGATAGGGCGGCAGGTGGATGGCCCGGAGCGTCGCATCGTCGACCTCGGTCACCCCCTGGTCGAGCAGGTACGCGTCGGTCGTCGATGAACCGAACGTCGTGCCGCCGTCACCCAGGAAGTGCTTGGCGGTCGCCGCGGCACTGTCGGCGGCGGTCAGGTCCGCGCCCTGGAGGCCGTGGATGAAGGCGGCGGTCAGCCGCGAGACGTGCACCGGGTCCTCGCCGTAGCCCTCGTACGTGCGTCCCCAGCGAACGTCCTGCGGCACCGCCACGACCGGCCCGAAGTCCCAGCGGATGCCCGTGGCGGCCATCTCCGTCGCGGTGGCATGGCCGATGCGCTCGACGAGGTCCGCGTCGCCCGCGGCTCCGAGACCGACGTCATGCGGGAAGATCGTGGCGCCGAAGACGTTGTTGTTCCCATGGACGGCATCGACGCCATAGAGCATCGGGATCGCCAGTCGCGTGTTCAGGGCCGCCGTCTGGTAGGCGGCGACCATCGCGTACCAGCCCTCCGCGTCGTTCTGGGCCGGCGCCCCGCCGCCGCCGCTCAGCACGGACCCAAGGAGCAACGACGCCACGCCGGCGGGGTCGACCGAGCCCTGCTCGAGCTGGGTCATCTGCCCGATCTTCTCGTCCGGCGTCATCGCGGCCAGCAGGGCCTCGGCGCGGGTCTCGGGGGCAACGGTGGGATCGAGCCAGCCGGCGGCACCCGACGCCAGGGCCGTACCCGCGGGACCGGTCGGGGCGCCGGACGCTGCAGGTGGCGCTGAGGGCGCGGTCCCGCACGCGGCGAAGACGATGGCGACGATGGACAGAGCGGCGCTGACGGTCCCCCGGCGTGTCACGGCCTACGCGAACGAACGATGCATGCGCGAACCGTACGACATCGACGGGTCCGGCAGGACCCGGTGGTGGCGCCTCCGGATGCTCGGCGGCGTCAGGCCCGGGCGATACCGTCCAGGACGGTCGCCAGGTCCCGCGGCCGGGTGAGGAACGGCGAGTGCCCACCCGGCAGCTCGATCGCGGTCGTCCCGAGCCGGTCGCGGGCCGCGGACCGCACCCAGTCCGAGTTGATCGCCCGGTCTTCGCGGCACACGATCGCGCGGCTCGGGACGTCCGGCCAGACCTCCAGCGGTGTGATCTCCTGCATCGCTCGATAGCACTGCGGCCGGAGGCGTTGGGTCGCCCAACGTGCCACAGCCGGCGTCGCGTCCTGATAGAAGAGCTCGGTCGCCGTGTTCGGACCGATCAACCAGACGTCGTCGCCCAGGTCGGTCCACTCGGCAGTCTGCGGGATGCGCTGACCGTCGATGTGCTCCACCGCCCGCTGGTCGCCGACACTCTTGCCCGGGATCGGCAGGAACGCGGCCAGGAAGACGAGCGAATGGACCGGTCGGCGCGCGGCGACCAGTGGGATGACGACGCCGGCCATCGAATGCCCCACCAAGATCGGCTCCGAGTCGGGCGGGATGGCGGCCATCACCGTCGCGGCGTACTCGGCCGCCCCGGCGCTCGGGTCCGAGATGGGCAGGTCCACGGCGACGACCCGGTGGCCGAGGCGCTCGAGCTCCGGTGTCAGGAAGTCCCAACACCACGCACCGTGGAAGGCGCCATGCACGAGGACGATGTCGCTCACCGGCACAGGATAGGCCGGTGTCAGTCGGTCGGCGACCCCGCGGCGTCGGCGGCTCGACGACGGAGCAGGGCCTGCTCACGCGAGTTCCGGGCCATCTCGGCGGCGCGACGGAACTCCCTGGCCGCCTCGTCCGGTCGATCGAGCTTGACCAGCAGATCGCCTCGGACCGCGGGCAGAAGGTGGTAGCCGCGCAGGGCGGGTTCGTCGGCCAGCGGCTCGAGCGCCTCCAGCCCGGCGGCGGGACCGTAGGCCATCGCGACGGCCACCGCCCGGTTCAGGTCCACGATCGGCGATGGCGCGATCTGGGCGAGCGCGTCGTACAGGGCCACGATCCGGGCCCAGTCGGTGTCTTCGGCGTGGCGCGCCCGAGCGTGGCACGCGGCGATGGCGGCCTGGAGCGCATACGGGCCGAGCGCGCCACCGAGACCCTCGGCCCGCTCGAGCGCGAGCGACCCGCGCCGGATCAGCACCTGGTCCCAGCGCCGTCGGTCCTGGTCGGCCAGGAGGATGGGCTCGCCGTCGGGACCTCGTCGCGCCGCCAGCCGGGACGCCTGGATCTCCATGAGCGCCGCCAGGCCGTGGGCCTCCGCTTCATTCGGCGCGATGACCGCCAGCATCCGTCCCAGGCGTAGCGCCACCTCGCACAGCCCGGGTCGCATCCAATCGTCGCCGGCCGTCGCCGAGTAGCCCTCGTTGAAGATGAGGTACACGACGTCGAGGACGGACGCCAGTCGCGGCGCGAGGTCGGCGCCGCCGGGCACGTCGAACGGGACGCGCGCCTCGCTCAGGGTCCGTTTCGCGCGCACGATCCGTTGCGCGATGGTCGCCTCGCCGACGAGGTAGGCGCGGGCGATCTCGTCGGTCGTCAGGCCGCCGAGCAGGCGCAGCGTGAGGGCGACCCGGGCATCGCGCGGCAGGATCGGATGGCAGGCGGTGAACATCAGCCGAAGCAGGTCGTCCCCGACATCGTCTTCGTCCTGGCTCGCCTGGCCGGCGAGCGCGATCCGCTGTTCGAGTTCGCGATCGCGGCCGATCTCGTCGTGTTTGCGCTGCAGGTTCGAACGTCTCCGAAGCTGATCGATCGCTCGATGCTTGGCCGTCGTCATCAGCCACGCTCCGGGCTTCGGCGGGATGCCGTCGCGGGGCCATTGTTCGAGGCCCGCGACGAGCGCGTCCTGGGCGAGTTCCTCCGCGAGCCCCACGTCCCCGACGATGCGTGCCAGGCTCGCGATGAGTCGGGCGGATTCGATCCGCCAGACGGCCTCGATCGCCGCATGGGTCTCGTTCGCGATCCCCGCGTCCGTCAATCCGCCCTCCGGTCCGCCGCGGACAGCCGCTCGTCGTGCAGGACGACCCGTCGGATCTCGATGTGGCGACCGCCCGAGGCGGCTGCGAACCGGCCGGCCCACTCGACCGCCTCGGCCCGTGAAGCGACGTCCAGGATCGCGAAGTCGACCAGCCGGCCAGCGCCGTTATCGAGCCCGGACGGTCCGCCCGTGACCGTGCGGCGCGCGCCGTCGACGGTCAGGTGGGTCGCACGCGCGGCGGGCTCCACGCCGCCGGCGAGGTAGACGACCCCGGCCGCCTCGGCCTCGGACGTCGTCGAACGGTCGGTCATCCCATCCTCGGACAACAGCAGGTATCGCATCGCGGACGCTCCTCTTCGATCGGGGTCGGTCCCCCACTCACCCATCGAATGGGGTGCGGGAAGGTTCGACATCGGTCGCGTCGGGCTCGAAGTCTAGCGGCGGCGCCCGGACCGGCGTACCGTGGGTCCATGCCCACACCATCGTTCCCGATGCGCCTCGGCCCTCGCTCACGCCCGCTCCTGCGCCTCTTCGGTGTGCGTGGCACGGAGAACGCCTATGCGGCCTTCGACGGTGACGATGTCGTCGCCCGGTTCGGCTGGGCCGAGGTGCGCGTCCCGGTCGCGAACATCGAGGGCTGGCGGATCGAAGGGCCGTGGAAGTGGATCACCGCCATCGGGATCCGGATGAGCGTCCGCCACCACGACCTGTCGTTCGCCGGCTCGCCCCGTGGCGGGGTCCGGATGGACTTCCGTGCGAACGTCAAGTACGGGCCGCTCCGACTCCCGGCCCTGTACGTGGGCGTCGAGGATCTGGAAGGCTTCTCCGCCGGACTGACGACTCGCGGCGTACCCGGCGTCGATGCCCGGACCGACAAGCGCGCCGTGCCGCCGGTCTAGGCACCCGCGTCAGGTCGTGGCACGGCCCATCGGGTGCCGGGACAGGTTCGCGTTGTAATAGCGCGGATCGTCGGTCACTTCGAGGCCGGCCCAGGCCGGCAGGTCGACGACCGCGTCTTCGGCGTCGAGTTCCACCTCGGCCATGACGAGGCCCTCGTTCGCGCCACGGAAGACGTCGACCTCCCAGGTCCGCCCGGCGACATCGATGAGGTAGCGGGTCTTGTCGAGGATGGGGCCCTCGCACAGCGCCAGCATCTCGTCGGCCTCAGCGGCCGGGATCTCGTACTCCCACTCGGACCGACGTGCGCCGACGTTCGCGCCCTTGATCGTGATGAAGCCCTGATCGCCTCGGCGTCGCACCCGGACGGTCCGGCTCGGTTCACGGGACAGGTAGCCCTGGCGGATGATGGATCCGGGCCGGCCGTCCACGACCGACGGATCGGCGACGAGGAACTTGCGTTCGATCTCGGTCCCCACGAGCCGATGGTGCCACATCGGAAGGCCGCTGGGAGGGCCTCGTCCTACACTCTGGCGATGTCCGAAGCATCCCACGTGCCCGAACCGCACGCCCCGTCCGAATCGTCCGGCGCCGATACCCTCACCGATGGCGTGGTCCGCCTGCGGCCATGGCGCCCGACCGACGCGTTGGCCGTCTTC